>Ga0209117_1000016_pt1 | contig 159939 bp, 129 predicted proteins | sample BlaSpr_A8_OM2_M2_FD_187978 | JGI IMG/M metagenome (GOLD analysis project Ga0209117, IMG submission 187978) | Forest soil microbial communities from Thunder Bay, Ontario, Canada - Black Spruce, Ontario site 2_A8_OM2_M2 (SPAdes) (version 2) | ecosystem: Environmental > Terrestrial > Soil >... | reverse complement strand
CGCATCACGAGACCACGTTTCGGCACAAGTAATCTTACAGCGGGCAGGGATACTGCCTTCAAGCGACAACGTAGAGGCAATTAGCTCATGCGTGGCTTGAGAAGCCCCCGCGTTCACACGTGGGGAGTTATCACCTCACTGGTTGACTGCCGCGCGACCCGGCCGGGCATAGGCGTGCCCCGCACAGCAGCACCACGTCGCTTGTCAATCAGCCACAGGCACACGCGATAGGCTAACAGCAATCCGACCAGCAGTGCGTAACGGACGGGCTTGCGCACATCCGATTTCACCAGCCAGTAGTAATGGACCACACCTGCAGCAGCGCTCACGTAGATCAGCCGGTGAAGCATCCTCCAGCGCTTGCCTCCCAGGCGCCGGATGGCGCCCGCTGTGGACGTTAATGCCAGTGGGATCATCAGCGCGAATCCGATGAACCCCACGGTGATAAATCGCCTCTTAGCCACATCATTCAACATCTCTCGAAAATCGAAAAATTTGTCCAGGCCGATCCATGTCGAGAAATGCAGGCATGCGTAGAAGAAGGCAAACAGTCCCAGCATGCGGCGGAAGCGAATCAGTTCCGGCACTTGCAATACCCTGCGCAAGGGCGTGATGGCCAGTGTTAACACCAGGAAAATCAGGATCCAATCGCCGGTTTCGTGAGTGATAAATTCGATGGGATTCGCGCCGAGTCCCGCGTGCAGGGCCCTCCAAACCAGGCGCGCGGCAGGTCCGAGGCACAGAACAAAGATGGCCACCTTGGCCCACCGGCTGGTGAGAATGTTCTTGACCATAGGCTGCGATCAGTAATTTTTAGTTAAATCCATCCCCGAATAGAGTTGCGCCACCTGATCTCCGTAACCATTAAACATCAGCGTCTTTCGCCTGCGAAATTCTCCCAGCCGGCGTTCGGTCGCCTGACTCCATCGCGGGTGGTCGACGCTGGGATTCACATTGGAGTAGAAGCCATATTCGTGCGCATTGCTAAGTTTCCACGTGGTCGGCGGCTGCGTTTCTACAAATTTAATTTTCACGATAGACTTGATACTTTTGAATCCATACTTCCACGGTACGACCAACCGCACCGGCGCCCCATCTTGATTGGGCAGCGTTTCTCCGTACATCCCAAAACACAAGGTTGCCAGGGGATGCATGGCTTCGTCCAAGCGGAGCCCTTCGATGTACGGGAGCTCGATGCCGGCGTTGCGTCCGAGCGGCATTTGTTGCGGATCGTAGAGGCTTTGGAAAGCCACATATTTCGCTTTCGGTGTTAGCTCAAACTGTTTGATCAACGCAGCCAGCCCGATCCCAATCCACGGCACCACGATGGACCATGCTTCAACGCAGCGGTGCCGGTAAATGCGTTCTTCGAGCGGCGCGAGGGTCATCAAGCCGTCGAGGTCGAACGTTCTCTTCTTTTTGACTTCGCCCTCTACCGATACCGTCCACGGCGACGTCCGCAGGGTATGGGCATTTTTCGAGGGATCGTTTTTACCGGTGCCAAACTCATAGTAGTTGTTGTACGTGGTGACGTCGTTATAAGGAGTTTGCGGCTCGGTTGTGCTGAATGGACTCTTGGCGGCCACGTTTAACTTCGTTCCCGCCTGCGCTGCCTGGGGCCAGGCCATCTCGAGCAGTTTGGACCCCGCCGCGGCTCCCGCAACCGCTAGTGAAGTTGCGGCAATAAATTTCCTGCGGTTCATATAGATGCTTTTTGGGGTAATCTCGGAATACTTTAATTCTGATGATTTGCGAACCAGCATGATGGCCTCCCGCTGCTTTCATTTCTATTCGATAAGGGGTGCGCCGTTCGTGTTTCGTTAGATGCGTTTTCTGTGGAAAGATACCCATGCAAAGATCGCTGGTCGGTTGGATAGGAAGTCATCTTGCGAAGCCAATGGGGCACGAGCAAATTGTATGCGATTGCCAATTTGCAATGCCGGCTGCCTCTGGCGCTTGGCTCGTCGTATAATCGCGTCTCTTGCGAAGGGAGTAAGGAAGCGCATGCCGGTAAAGGAACATAGTTGAACTTTACCATCGCAATCCGCGAAGCCGGAACGATTCGTATCGTTGACGCGAGCGGACGAGTCACCATTGGCGAATCAAGCGACCACCTTCACCGCGAGCTGCGCGATCTCGCAGACCATGGCTCGTGTAGGATCTTGGTCAATCTAACCGATGTCGCGCAGATTGATAGTTCGGGCATCTCCACTCTGGTTCGCAACTCCATTTCGTTGACCCGCGCCGGCGGAAGCCTGCGTCTGCTGGTCGGTCCCGGTCGCGTTCGCGACGCGCTCACCGTTACCCGTCTGATCGAAGCCATCCCCACGTTCAGTGACGAAGCCACTGCGCTTGCCAGCTTTCCCTAAATACTGGTCAGCTAACTTGGGGGAAGTAATGCAACTCCTTGGTTAGCTCGGCTGGCTTGAAGAAATACCAGCAGCAGAGATGTTTCCACATGCGACACCGTAAGCCAGGATGGAAACAGGGGAAGCGGGCATGGCTGCGGGTGCGATCGCGGCATCTTTTCGCCGAAGGTAAAATGGCTACGAACCTTTTTTTAGTTCCGTGAGCACCAGTCGCGCCACTTCGCGGAGCGTCTCAAAAACGCCTTGTCCGGTCACGGCCACGCCTTCGACAACCGGTTCGCCTTTTTGCTGCAGCTGCTTGGTCAGCTCGGGCACGGCCATGGCGTTGGGCAAGTCGCGCTTATTGAGCTGCAGCACGTAAGGAATGGTAGCGAAGGTGAGTTTATGTTCCTTGATGTGTTCCTGCAAATTTTCGAGCGTCTCAAAGTTTGCGTCCATCCGCTCTTCCTGGGAATCGGCAACGAACACGATACCGTCGGCTCCTTTTAAGATGAGCTTGCGGCTGGCTTCGTAAAACACCTGCCCCGGTACGGTATACAGATGAAAACGCGTCTTGAATCCGCGCACCGTGCCCAGATCGAGCGGGAGAAAATCGAAGAATAAAGTGCGGTCGGTTTCTGTGGCCAGCGAAATCATCTTTCCTTTTTGTCCCTGTACGGTGTGATCGTAGATCCATTGCAGGTTGGCAGTTTTTCCACCGAGACCTGGACCGTAGTACACCAGCTTGCAATTAATTTCGCGGGCAGGAAAGTTGATAAAAGGCACAGTGATCCCGTTAAAGCCGGGACCTGTATTTATAGCACACGCCCCCAGGGCAGACTAGCGTACGGATTGAGAATGTCACACGAGATTAAACAAAACGTTACCTCCCTGGACTTGCGATTCTATGGCGATGGCTCGGTGCGCTTGGTTACGCAGCTCCCGGCTCTGGCAATAGTCGGCGTAAGCTCGAAGGTAACTTTCTTCGGCGAAGTTTGACGTTTCTTTTTGCCTCTGCTAGCATCCCCTCATGCCTAAGGCTGGGAAAAAGCCGCGATCCCGACACAGGAGTACGGCGACCAGGGGTCGGGCTCAATCTAAGCAATTGAAAAAGAAGGTCTTGCCTACCAATAACCTCTCGAGACCGGGTATCGAATTGGCTGATCCCCGCGTGAAGGGTCAATTAAAACAATACGAAGACGCGGTGCTGCTGGTGCATCAGCAGAAATACAATAAAGCCCGACAAGAATTCGAGAAGGTGATTGCCGGACCCAGTAGAGAGCTGGCGGATCGTGCGCGCACGCACATCCGCGTGGTCGAGCAGCGCCTCGCGCGCCTTGCCGAGCAATCGCCGCGGTCCCCCGAAGAGCACTATCAACAGGGCGTCACCATGATGAATTTGGGGCGGTGGGACGAGGCTCGAGAGCATCTGCTCCGCGCGAAGAAGCTAGCGCCCAAAGCTGATTTCGTTTTCTACGCGATGGCCGCGCTCGATTGCCTGACTGGCGAAGCCGAAGCCGCGATGAACAACTTGAAAATGGCCATTGACCTGCGCCCGGAAAATCGTTATCACGCGCGCAACGACGAAGATTTTGCGTTTCTTCAGGAAGATCCGCGCTTTACAGAGTTGCTTTATCCCGAACGCGAAGGCTCTGCCGGCTAGCCCGACGGCGGAATCGGGACCACTTGAAATCTTCTTCTGCCAACACCCGGCGTTCGAATTCCGGCAAACCAGCTGGCACTGCGCGCATCGTGGCTTTTGGCGGAGGCACGGGCTTGTCGGTGCTTCTCCGTGGCTTAAAGCAGCACGTTGCCCTGCCGCTTGCTGAAGCGATAACCGCAAACCCCGATAAAAAAGTCGAATCTCCGATTGCTGATCTCACCGCCGTGGTTACGGTCACCGATGACGGCGGCAGTTCCGGCCGCCTGCGCCGCGAATATCGCATCCTGCCGCCGGGAGATATTCGCAACTGCATGGTCGCGCTCTCAGCCGACGAGACGCTTCTCGGGCGTCTGTTTCAATATCGATTCCATGCCGGCCGTGGTTTGCGAGGTCACAGCTTTGGCAATCTTTTTCTTACCGCGCTCAGCCACATCACCGGCGACTTCAAGGAAGCCGTGCGTGTCAGCAGCGAGGTGCTGGCCATTCGCGGACGGATTTTCCCTTCTACGGTTCAAAATGTCAGCCTCGAAGCGTTACTGGTAAACGGGCGGCGCGTTCGGGGTGAGACCCGGATCTCTCGCAGTACCGTTCGTATCCGGCGCCTGTCGCTGCTGCCTCGGCGGGTGCGTCCTTTGCCGGAGGTGCTCGAGGCGATTGCGCTGGCCGATGTCATTTTGCTTGGCCCGGGATCTCTGTACACCAGCGTTTTGCCAAATTTGCTGATTCCGCAAATCACTCGGGCTATAGCCAAGTCGCGCGCCGTTTGCGTGTACATCGCAAATATCATGACCCAGCCCGGCGAGACGCAAGGCTTCAGCGTTGCCGATCATGTGCGGGCCATTCATCAGCATACCAAGACCGGTCTGATTGACTGGGTGATTATCAATAGCAAGCCGATCTCTGCGGGAGTGGCGGCACGGTATCGCACCCGCGGAGCCGTGCCAGTGCCGTGCGACGTGCGCGAAATTCAGAAACTCGGCATTCGAATTATCTTCGATGATCTTCTCGAAGAACACGGCGTGATCCGTCACAATTCCGCGCGCCTTACGCATCTTCTGCTCGAAGAATTCGTGTCGCGACGCCACTGGCGCTGACGCAATACTTGAGGCACGCACTGTTGGTTGCACCTCGCTCTGCGCATTCGTATACTGGCGACCTTGCCTACCGGGCGAGCCTGCAGCTCGGTTGGGCCCGCAGGAAGTGCCCTTGCGGTAATGCTGTCCATGTGTTTGACGAGCGACGCCGCGTAGTTTACCTGGCCAAGGAGACCGTTTCGTGTCCAATCCAGCGGAAATGAATGTGTATGAAAATGCGGAGGCGCGCTTCGAAGTGGCCGCCAAGAAAATCGGACTGGAAGAAGGCCTGTATCGTTATCTGCGATATCCGAGCAAAGAGATCACCCTATATATTCCGATCGGAATGGACAGCGGACATCTCCAAGTCTTCATCGGCTATCGGGTGCTGCATTCCACGGTGCGCGGTCCCGGCAAAGGCGGCATTCGCTTCGCACCGGACGTGACCCTCGATGAAATTCGCGCCCTGGCCACCTGGATGACCTGGAAGTGTGCCGTCGTGAATATACCCTTTGGCGGGGCCAAGGGCGGGATCATTTGCGATCCCACAAAAATGTCCAAGAGTGAGCTGGAGCGCCTAACTCGCCGTTACACCGCGGAACTGAGCGAGTGGCTGGGGCCCGAGCGCGACGTCCCAGCTCCCGACGTCGGCACCAATGAGCAAACCATGGCGTGGGTCATGGACACCTATGCAATGCATGTTCGCCACGCAACAACCGCCGTGGTTACCGGCAAGCCCATCGAGCTTGGGGGTTCCGCGGGTCGCCGGGAAGCGACTGGCCGTGGCGTAATGATCTGCTGCGATAAAGCTCTTGCCAAGCTGGGTATGAAACGCGACCGTAGTCGCGTGGTCATCCAGGGGTTCGGCAATGTGGGATCGCTCGGTGCGTTATTAATGTCCCAGGCCGGTTACAAAATTATTGGTCTCGCGGATATTCATGGCGGGCTGTACAACGAGAATGGCTTTGATGTTGCGAAAATGATTGATTGGGTGTACACCCAGCGAAAACCACTACCGGAGTTTCCCGGCGGCGGGACAAAAATGCCGGCCAGGGAAATCCTCTTTCAACCGTGCGAAATCATCATTCCGGCCGCGGTTGAAAATCAAATCACCACTGAAAATGCCACTAAAGTGCAAGCGCGCATACTCTGCGAAGCGGCCAATGGCCCGACCACCTGGCAAGCCGACTCGATCATTGACGGCAAGGGCATTTTCACGATTCCCGATATTCTTGGGAATGCTGGCGGGGTCACCGTAAGCTATTTCGAGTGGGTCCAGGATCGCCAGGGATTTTTCTGGCGCGAGAGCGAAGTCAATGAGCGCCTCAAGGACGTCATGGAGCACAGTTTTGACGAAGTGGTACGTTATGCGGAGACCCACGGCGTCAACAATCGCGTAGCCGCTTATATGCTGGCGATTGACCGTGTCGCCCGCGCTCTTCGTCTGCGCGGGATCTACGCATGATGTTGTCAGCGAGTACGCGATGGGAAGATGCCCCCCCGGGGTGTACTATCACGCTTCACATCCACCTGAAAATATGTTATGTAGCCTGAACAGCTTTCGGGAACCGCCTGAAAGGTGTGGTGTTGAAAGCACATAACCGGCCGAGCTGCCGGTACTGTCTCTGCCAGATGTTTACTTGAAGATACATAGGTATGATAACTGACTCCATCACGCCAGGCCATCCGAAACCAGAAAGCGAGCTGCGCCGCGATCTCTGCGTCGCGGGCCGCTGGATGTACGAGCGGGGCTTCGCTGTGGGAACCGAAGGGAACCTTTCGGTTCGCTTGGACCAAGCGCGAATTCTCACGACTCCCTGTGGGGCTTGCAAAGGCAGAATGCTCCCTGAGGATCTGGTCATCACCGACCTTGAGGGACGAAGGCTTGCGGGCGCCTATAGTCCCTCCTCGGAGCTCTCCATGCACTTGCTGTTTTACCGCCTGCGGACTGACGTGCGCGCTATTTGCCACGCTCATCCTCCGATTGCCACCGGCTTCGCCGCGGCCGGTCGCGCACTCGACAAGGCCATGCTTCCGGAAATTGTCGTTTCTCTCGGATACATACCGCTCGCGCAGTACGCCACACCGGGAACTCCCGACCTCAGCGCTGCGCTTGAGCCATTTGTCCCTCATCATGACGCCATCCTGATGGCCAACCACGGCGTTGTGGTTTCCGGCCCCGATTTGCTCAGCGCGTTTTGCCGCATGGAAGCCGTCGAGCAGTTCGCCAAGACGACGCTGGTCACCGAGCTTCTCGGTCGCCAGACGCTGCTTTCCGATAGCGACGTTGAAACACTTCTCGAAGCGCGCGCGCGCTACGGTGTTACCCCCCCTCCCGGATCGAACACCGTCCGTCCCCTGACTCGCGAAGCTGCTGCTTCGGGTCAGACCTCGGGATTTACCTCGTCGGGTCGAGCCGCTTCCATGGACCGGCCGCAGCCGCCGGTCGGTCCCGCATCCGGCGACGCGGACACCAGCGCCACCGACCGCATCACCCTCACGCGGGCCGAGCTTGACGCGCTTATCGAAGACGCGCTTCGCCGTTCCCGGCCCCAGCGCTAGTTCATGTGCCGGATACCCTCGGCTTTTCCTAGACCCTGTATCCGCCAGACCGATGTGGTGGTTTTGCGCGTTGCAGTGATCCTCCTGGCTAGTCTGCGATGATCAACTCGCCGAACAAAACCAAGCAATTCTTCGAAGCTGTCCAGGGCGGCGATGTCGCTACCGTAACCTCGCTACTGGACGCCGATCCGGCGCTCACCGCTATGCGCAATGAGCAAGGCCAATCCGCCATTCTCGTCGCTGTGTACCACGGCCGCCGCGATGTACGGGACCTGCTCATCGCTCGGGGCGTTTCACTGGATATTGTCGATGCCGTTGCCGCCGGTCAGATCGAGCGCGTCCAGCAGCTGGTTGAAAAGGATCGTGCGCTCGCCGACAGTTTCTCACCCGATGGTTTTCCTGTGTTTGCTCTTGCGGTCACCTTCGGCCATAAAGATGTCGCGGAATATCTGCTCTCGCGCGGCGCGGGCGTCAATCGTGTTTCCACTAATCCCACCGGTTACACGGCTCTCACCGGGGCCGTGGCCATGGGCCGGACCGAACTCGTGGCGTGGCTTTTATCAAGCGGTGCCAATGCCAATCATCGCTACGGTCCCGGCTATTCACCGCTACACGAAGCCGCAGCCAACGGCCGCCTGGAAATGGTCCGTCTCCTGGTTGCCGCCGGAGCCGATACCGCAGCGCTTACCACCGACGGAAAAACGCCTCTGGCCTTTGCTGAAGAGCGCAACCATGTCGATGTCGCCGCGTTTCTTCGGCAACGCTCGGCGTACGCATGAGTCTCCCGGCAAGTTTCTCGGTTAAGTTTCTTTCGCCGCGGCAGGTGAGCCGCAGCAACGGTCATACCCTCCCCCATTTTTTTGACCACTGTACAATTTTGAACAGATTTGTTGTGAAGCTGGGTGTTAGTTTGACTGTCGATCTTGCTGGGGAGAAGAACGCCCGTAATCACGAATTCAACAGGAGACATTGATGCATATTTCACAGATTCGTCGAATTTGGTTGATGGTTTTGGCCCTGGGCGTCTTCTTGGCCGGATGCGGTCGCGAGCAAGTGACGCCGACCCCGTCACTGACTTCGATTGTTCCAAGCAGCGGCACGCAAGCGACTAGCGTAAACGTGACCATCACCGGGGCGAATTTCGCGCCTGGTTCCACGATTTCCTTGAGCGCTACCGGCATCACCGTCAGCAACACCTCGGTTGTCAGCAGCACGCAGATTACCGCGACATTCGCCATGGCCAGCACCGCTCCCGTGGGCCCGCAGAACGTCACCGTCACGTCCCAAGGACGCGCGAGCGGCCCCCTGACATTCACCGTCGTTGCTGCGCCCACGCTGACCTCAATCGCCCCGCCAAATGGCACCGTAGGTCAGAACGTACCGGTCACACTCACGGGAACAGGTTTTGTGTCTCCGGCCGTAATCAATATCAGCGGGACAGGGGTCACTGTCGTCGCCGGAACCACTACGGTTGTCAGTCCAACTAGGATTACGGCGACATTCGCCATTAGCCCGACGGCTTCGACAACCGCTCGCAGCGTGACCGTGACCGTAGGAACTCCGGGAGCGACCACGGGTTCGGTGACGTTTACGGTGAACCCGCTTTTGCCCACGGTGATTGCCACGAACCCTGTCAATGGCGCCAGCAATGTGCCGGTTAACAACAAGATTACCGCAACGTTCAATAAGCCAATGCTCGCGACCACGATCAACGCGACGACCTTCCTCGTGACCCAATTGACTCCGGTAGCCGGTCCCATAGCCGCGATCACCATTACTTACGATCCAATAAACAACATCGCCATCTTTCAGCCAGCGGCCAATCTTCCGCTCGGCACCTTTAGCGCCACCATTACCACCGGGGCCACGGACACCACAGGCGCCCCGCTAGTGCTTGGGCCTCCAGGGGCTCCCAATCCTTGGACGTTCAGCACCGTAGCTGCCGATAACACGCAACCGGTTGTGGTTTCCACAAACCCGGCGAACGGCGCTACAGGTGTGGCTCTCAACCAGGTTATTACCGCGACCTTCAGCAAACCGATGAACCCTACCACGATCAACACAACAAACTTCACGCTCTTTCAGGGCGCCACGCCGATTCTGGGCACGGTAAGCTACCTGGGCACGACTGCCTCGTTTACACCGAATAACCCCCTCTCCCAAAATCTTTTGTATAGGGCACAGATTGCGGGCGGCCCTACGGGTGTTCAGGACCTGGCGGGTAATCAACTCGGTGGCGGCGGGGCAGCCAATCCGTGGACTTTTACGACCGGTCCTCCCTTTACCGCACCTGCTAATCGACTCGGAAGCGCCTCGACTTTTGGAGCTTTCGGAGGTTCCGCGGGTATTACCAACCAGGGGATCCTGACGGTCATCAACGGAAATATCGGGACCACCGCTGCTTCCACCTTGATTACCGGATTCCACGATACGACGTTGCCAGGTACACCTGCGCCCTGTCGATACACGGAGACTCCGCTTAACGTCGGAACGGTTAACGGGGTGATCTATACCTCCCCCCCGCCTCCTAACGGCACCGCGTGTCCCAATGAAGGAACCGCCGCCACACAGTTGATCGCACAAACTGCCTTGGCTGACGCAACTACAGCGTACAACGGCCTAACCCCCGCAAGTATTCCGGGGGGCACGGATCCAGGTGCTGGCCAGCTCGGTGGGCTAGTTCTCGCTCCTGGCGTCTATCAAGCCGCGGGCGGGACATTCCTGATTACCGGTTCCGATCTCACTCTCGATGCCCAGGGCGACCCGAATGCTGTCTGGGTCTTCCAGATGGCGACTTCCCTGACTGTAGGAGCCCCCGCGGCCCCCCGCAGCGTGATCCTGGTCAATGGCGCGCAGGCCAAGAATGTTTATTGGCAGGTCGGTAGCGCTGCGACTATCAATGCGGCAGGGGGAGGCACCATGGTGGGCACCATTATCGCTCAGGCAGGAATCACGTTCTCTACTGCCGGGAACGCGGCGATAGCCACGCTGAACGGCAGAGCGCTGGGGCTCGTCGCTTCGGTGACCATGGTTAATACAGTCATCAACGTGCCTGCGCCATAGACGGCAGGCATTCGGCGGGATCTGGGAAGCAGGCCTCGAGGGCCGGGCTTCCCAGCCAATCTAGCAGGCGTTGTGTAGGAAAAAATAGCGAGGTCAACAGAACATGCCTTCTTCGATGCGCGTAGGGGCAGTACAAGGCCTAAGCCAGGAGCCAACAATGAAATTCGTAGCGCGAATGATTCTCACGACCGCGGTTGCCATTCTATTTGTGCCCGGGCTCTGGGCCGATGACACGGTGAAGCCGGCATCCACGGCGAAGAAGGATACCCTTGTGACGCACGGTCCCCTGGCCACGACCAAACCGGCCGGATTCGCGTCATCGCCCAAGCTATCGCTGTTTGGGCAATCGTCGGCAGGAATGGGATCTTCGGCTCTTGACCGTTCCACGAGCTCTACCTCGGCCGGACGGGCGCGCAATCCTCAGCCCGCCGGGCGATCTGCCAGCGGGGATGACATTACGCCCAAAGGAGACATCTTTTTTGGCTATTCCTATATTCACGCCGCGCCCAGAACTGCTGGAAACAGAATCTCATGGTTGCACGGTGGCGATGCCAACCTGGCAATCAACGTGAACCGGGTGCTGGGAATTGTCTTTGACGTCGCCGGTTACCATGCCGATTCACTTGAGCTTAGAGGAATCCGCACTCCCCCGTCTAACGTTGTGGATGCGAGCGGAAACTTCTTTAGCGCCATGGTTGGCCCGCGGCTTTCAGCCCGCCATCACACCTGGACACCCTTTGTCCACGCCCTGTTCGGTGGCGCGCAAGCGCGCTCGGTGACCCTGGCCGGCTGTGCTACCAATTGCACCGTCCTGCCGCGGGAAACCAATTTCGCCATGGCCCTTGGTGGTGGACTCGACGCCAGGGTAAGCCGCACGGTAGCTCTCCGTTTGATACAAGCCGAGTACCTGATGACCCGCTTCAAGGATCCTACCGTGCTCTCGGTTGACCCAGCGCGGCGAAATAATCTGCGTCTCTCCGCAGGGATTGTTTTCCGATTTGGCGGGAATCCGCCTCCGCCGCCTCCGCCACCGCCCAATCGCGCCCCGGTTGTTTCCTGCTCGGCCGATAAAAGCGTAGTTTTTGCTGGGTCTGGGGATGCAGTCGTGATCCGCGCGCAGGCCAGCGATCCTGACAATGATCCCCTGAATTATTCTTGGACCACCAACGGCGGCGCCGTAGAGGGCACCGGTCCGGAAGTTCGCTGGAACCCTACAGGTGCAGCCCCGGGAACCTATACGGTCAAGGCCAAGGTGGACGACGGCCGCGGTGGCACAGCGGATTGTTCGACTGATGTTCGCGTCGATGCACAACCGAATCGACCGCCCACCATGAGCTGCGCAGTCGAACGCACGCCGATCCAACCGGGCGAGCGCGCCAAGATCACCGCAACCGCGAGCGATCCGGACAACGACCCCTTGACGTACACATGGAAAGCTTCCGGTGGGCAAATTGTAGGAACCGGTGGCACTGTGGAATTTGATTCCGCCGGACTGGCTGCCGGCAACTACACCATCAGCGGCCACGTGGATGATGGCAAGGGCGGCGCTGCCGATTGTTCGGCGTCAATCGATGTACAAGCGCCTGCCGCACCTCCTGCCGCCAGCAAGGTGAATCAGTGCGATTATCACGCAGTCGCCAGCGCCCGTACCGACAATGAGTGCAAACGCATCCTGGACGACGTGGCCCTGCGGCTCAAAAACGATCCCAAAGCCACAGCGGTTATCGTTGGCTTTGCCGATTCGAAGGAACCGCGTGCGGCTAAGCTTGCGCAGTCACGCGCCGACAATGCCAAAGCGTTTTTGGGAGAGAAGGGCATTGACGCGTCGCGCATTCAGACTCGCACCGGCAAAGCAGAAACTGGCGCCGGCCAAGCCAACCGTCGAATCGACATCATCTTGGTTCCCGAAGGCGCGACGTACTAAAGCGTCGGCCCATGGTTCCCTAGTCCCCCGGGGGGTGGTCCACCGCCTCCCGGGGGCACCACCACCGGCTGCCACGCAGTTGCGGCTCGCGCCCCGCCCCGCAAGCTCCTATCCTTGGCATGAGCGTTGACACCATCCCATCACTGCTGAATACTCGTTTGCGATGATTGCGCAGCTTCGCGGGCAAATCGCCGACAAGCGCCCTAACCAGCTCCTGGTTGATGTGAACGGCGTAGGATATTTAGTCCACATTCCGCTTTCGACCTTCTACGCCTTGGGCGATCTCCATACCGAGGTTACCCTGCTGGTTCACACGCACGTGCGCGAAGACGCCTTCTCACTGTTTGGCTTCTTGACCTCGCGCGAGAAACACATTTTCGAGCTTTTGCTTTCCGCCTCTGGAGTGGGACCGGTGCTGGCGCTGAAAATTCTTTCGGGGATGAGCGTTGATGACCTGGTTCCAGCGATACGCTCAGGCGATCTGGTGCGGCTCACGCGCATTCCCGGCGTGGGAAAAAAAACCGCCGAGCGCATGGTCGTCGAGCTTCGTGACAAGCTCGCCGCTCTGGAAGCTGCCGCGTCCACTCCGCCCGCTTCGCGCGGCGGCCTTGAATCCGATGTCATCTCTGCGCTCCTCAATCTGGGCTACGAGCAGCGAGCGGCTGAGAAGGTAGTCGAGAACTTGCAGTCCAACGGTACGGCAGCCAGTTTTGAAGTTTTGTTGCGCGCGGCTCTTCAAGCTCTAAGCAATCCCAATCGTCGCGCACAGCGAGCGGGCGAATGAACAAAGCAGAGACATGACTGGTTCCGCAGCACCCTGGTTGGGCGGCTCGACGAGTTCAACGCGATCCTAAGAAGGGTTACCCATGGCCGACGCATCCCCACGACGAATGCCGCCGCTGAGAGAATCGCAACGCGTCGTTTCCGGGCAGGCTTTCGACGAAGACGCGCGCATCGAGGCCAGCGTCCGCCCCAAGCACCTCGCCGAATATATCGGCCAGCAACGCGTCAAAGAAAATATCGATATCGCCATCCAGGCTGCGCGCACCCGCGGCGAAGCGCTCGATCACGTTCTGCTGTACGGCCCTCCGGGCCTTGGCAAAACCACGCTCGCGCAAATCATTGCCAACGAGCTGGCCGTGCCCATCAAGACCAGCTCTGGCCCGCTGCTCGAGCGCAAGGGTGACGTCACCGCCATCCTCACCTCCCTCGAAACTCGCGAGGTTCTTTTCCTCGACGAAATCCATCGCCTTCTTCCGGCCATCGAAGAAGTGATGTATCCGGCCATGGAGGATTTTCGCATCGATCTGATCATCGGCCAGGGTCCCGGTGCGCGCATCCACCCCTTTAAGCTCAACCATTTCACGCTTATCGGCGCCACGACCCGGGCTGGTCTGATCACCGCGCCGCTGCGCTCGCGTTTCGGCATCGTTCACCGCCTGGATTTCTATACCCCCGAAGATCTGGTCATCATCGTGCAACGCTCCGCAAAAATTCTCGGCATTGCCATCGACGATGACGGCGCTCGCGAAATTTCTCGTCGCTGCCGTGGTACGCCGCGGGTGGCCAATAGGCTGCTCCGCCGCGCTCGCGATTTCGCCGAAGTGCGCGCGCAAGGCCACATCACGCTCGCGGTCGCCCGTGACGCTCTCCAGATGCTCGGTGTCGATGAGCACGGCCTCGATGAGGTGGATCGCAACCTCATGCTCACCATCATCGAAAAATATTCCGGCGGACCCGTTGGCCTCAACACCCTGGCCGCTTCGCTCAGCGAAGAAGAAGACGCCATTGAATCCATGTACGAACCGTATCTAATGCAGCTGGGGCTGATTGACCGCACCCCGCGAGGGCGGGTGGCCACTGCCCTAGCCTATAAACATTTCGGCATCGAGGCCCCACGCCGCCAGCAGCCCCTGTTCTAAGCAGCAAGCGATTCATTGGGTGATTGCCTGCTCCTCGCCGTCCTGGGCGCTTTTCGTTTCCGTCTTTCTCTGTGTTCCCAGGGTCCTCTGTGTTAGAAATCTCTAGCTGCAGCCTCATGCCGCCCGCACGCATCTACCTTTCGCTCGGCTCCAACATTGGCGATCGCGCCGCACACCTCAGCAGCGCCATCGCTGCACTCAACAGCTCGGGCGTCCCTGTCCTTCGCCAATCTTCCATTTACGAAACTGAGCCGGTAGATTTCGTAGATCAGGATTGGTTTCTGAACTCTGTTCTCGAAGCCGAAACGTCTCTTTCTCCGCAGCAGCTGTTGTCCTTGCTCCGGGAAATCGAGCGCACTCACGGCAGCAGAAAGCTCATCCTGAAAGGCCCGCGCTCGCTCGATATAGACATTCTCTTCTACGGCTCTCGGATCATCGGCGCGGCCGAACTTGAGATTCCGCATCCGCGCTTGTGCAACCGGCGCTTCGTTCTCGTTCCGCTTGCCGAGTTAGCACCGCTGCTCATCCATCCGGTTCGGCGCGCGACGGTCACCGAACTGCTCGCCGCAACCCCTGACCGCAGCCAAGTCCGGCTCTGGCATCCGCCCGCTCCGCAAACCTGACCGCGTCGTCGGTCGTTTCAGCTGGTCCGGTGAATCATCATTCGGTGCAACGTCAGGTGTGACGGCTCGAGTGCTTCCAGGCGAATCTCGGCGTAGTGTCCCGACTGTATTTCCCGCCACCGGTACACACCAGGTTGGCTCTCGGTTGTTTCGCGTCCCTGCAGCGGCCGCAGGAAATCGCGCGCGTCTTGCACGTCGGCCTGCTCGGTACTGCGCGGTCTGGCCAATGCTTCAATTGCGTAACTGCGCAGCAGCTTGTTCCAGTAGTGCGCGAATAGCTCCGCTGATGCGAAACTGTCGCTCCAGGCCACTTCCGCACCATAAGCCACCACGACTCCCACTACGCGCTGGCCTTTTAAGTTCGCCGTCGACCTCTCGAATCGTTTCTGCACTTCTTCGACAAAGGTCTCGATCGGCACGCCCGTGGCTGGCGAATTATAGAGCTTCGCATAGGATTCGGTAGGGGCCCGCGCGGCCATCGCCGATTGGATACTCCGCGAAGAAAGTGGCGGCGCTGCTTCGACGATCACACTTTCGGCTCTTGCACCCGACGTCGATCCTGCGCGTACCGCGTCCCATACTTCGGTTTGCTGCTGATCCACTGCGGCCCGCTCGCGCACGCTGGGGTGCACCATTACTTTCGCCGACGCAAATTCTGTCCCCGCCGACCACCGCCCGTGCTCGACGCAGAACACATCCAGCGGTAGAGGTTTCTCTCCCGGCGCTACAATTCTGTCTTTGGCGATAATCCGATCCTGCTTACCGCCGCTTACCAACTCGCCGGCTAGCAGCACCAGCGGCCGCTTCCCGCGATTCACGAGCACCAGGCGATTCACCGATGCTCCGCCGCCCTCGATTTCGGGAATCCGCACGGCCTGCCCCGCTCGCGTTCGCCGCAGACCCGCGCTGCCCTGCTCGCTGATCGTCGCCTCGCCCGAAGCCAGGGCCTCATCGAGCGTCGCAAATTCGCTGGTCGGTGCTGACTCGCTACTGAGTACCGGAAATATCGTTATGTTCTCATAGCGAATCGCCTCCCCGAGCTCCCACCCGTTGTTAGTGTCCCGTGCGGCGGTGCCTGCTCCGGTCCTACCGCCGAGGGCAGCAAGGCCCAAGATTGCAATGGTCAAAAGACTCAGCATTTTTTGTTTCATGGCTTCCTCGTTCTTCTCTAGAGTTTTTTAACTGGCGCATCCGACGATGGTCCCCGGATACCGGCCATCGCCGTCAGTCCATCGTAGTTAGAACGAGGTTTGCGTACTTTCTTGCAGCTTTTTTGGGGGTTATGTCAGACTGGCGCGTCCCCTGGGGAGACGAGCCATGAATCGAAATACCAGCGGTGCCGAAGCTAGCTCCGAATCCAGAGTTACTCCCCGCGGCCAACCCGGCGCGGATCGCCGCAGCCGCGGCTTCCCGCGCTCGACCGCCGTACCCGCTGTTTGGTTCGGTATCGTGCTGACCCTGTACGCAGCAGGCCCCGCCCATGCGCAGCATTCCCCTGCGAGGCACGTCGATGAGGCCCGCCTCCGCGAAACCCTCGAGCATCTGAGCCAGTACGGGCGCAATCCAGAAGGTGGCGTTAGCCGTGTTGGCTTCAGCGATGCCGATATTGCCGGACGCGAATACGTTATGGGGCTAATGCGCGACGCCGGCCTGGAGGTGCGCATTGACGCCGCCGGAAATATCTTCGGTCATCGTGCCGGCACCGCCGATCTCCCCTTGCTTCTTTTCGGTTCGCACATTGACTCGGTCCCTCACGGCGGAAATTTCGACGGTGATGTGGGCAGCCTCTCGGCCATCGAGGTTATTCGAGCCCTCCAGGAAAACAAGATCACCACGCGCCATCCGCTCGCGGTGGTTATCTGGACCAACGAAGAGGGTGGGCGCTTCTATTCCGGCTTATTCGGTTCTTCTGCTGCCGCAGGATTGGTTCCCCGAGACACGATCAATCGTCGCGACGACAAAGGCGAGACTCTTGCCGAATGGTTGAAGAAATACGGCGGTGATCCATCGCACTTAGAGGCTGCTCGAATTCCTTCCGGTAAAATTGCCGGCTATCTCGAGCTGCACATCGAGCAGGGCGCGGTCCTCGACGAGGCGAAAATCCCCATCGGCGTGGTTCAAGGTATCGTCGGCATTAGCCAGCGCATCTGCACCGCCGCCGGCTTTGCCAACCACGCCGGCACCACGCCGATGAACCTCCGCCGAGATGCCCTTCTGGCCGCCTCGCGCGCCGCGCTCGCCGTACGCGACGAGGTGCGCGCTCAGCCGGGCGCCCAGGTCGGCACAGTAGGTTGGATGAAGGTTGAGCCCGGGGCTGCCAATGTGATTCCCGGTCGCGTCACGTTTCCGGTGGAGCTACGCGATCTCCAAGCTGCGAAGTTCGCGGGCATCGGTGAGCGCATCCTCCAACGCCTTGCGGCGATCTCCCGCGAGGAGCACGTCACCATCGAATGCACCAAGCCTGAAGTCCACGAGCCGGCACTCGCAACGCCTGCGTTCCGCTCGGCTATCAAAGCTGCGGCGGAATCGGCGGGCCTGAGCACTCGCGATCTTCCGAGCGGAGCCGGCCACGATGCGCAAAACGTGGCCCGCTATGCCCCGATGGGTATGATTTTCGTTCCGAGTCGTGGCGGTATCAGCCACTCGCCACTGGAATTCACTCCCTACGAGCAAATTGCCAACGGTGCCGAGGTGCTTTACCGCACCCTTCTCCTCCTTGACCAGTGAGTGGCGCAAGCCCCGCACTTTAGGGCGGAGTAAGCCACACGACTATAGCGGTGTCGCCTGCCGCTCAATGTATCGCTTGATTACTTCGAGCGGTGTGCCGCCACAGGATGCGGCGAAATAAGATGGCGACCACAGGACATTCTTCCAGTAGCACTTGGCGATTCTCGGTAGCCGTCTACGGAGCACGTACCTGGATACACCCCTTTTTGCATCGGGCAAGGAAACGTTTGCGTTTGCGCTGCTTCGAGGAAGTCGATTCTTAATGCGGATCACCTAATGCGTACTTTTTGTCGGGCTGTTGTCGCTTCTCCACTTCTTCTTTTTCCTGCTTCTCGAATTCCGCGAGTTCCTCTTCGGTCATCGAATAGTCGTCGCGTGAGGCGAACATAGATGTCTGGCGTCCAGTCTTGCGCAGCTTGCGCCGGCGCTTCTCTTGTCTTTTGAATTCGTATTGTACCTGCCGAATCGGGGCGTCAATGATGCGAATCTCCATCAGTAAATCGCTCACTTTTTCAAGGAAATCGTGCAGGTGGAACGGCCGCAGCACATAGGGCAGCCGAGCCTGTTCCATCTCGGTTTGCAATGCCGGATCCGCGTCGGGAAGTATAAAGAGCACTCTGACTCGCGCCCCTTCCTCGGTGGGCGACAGCGCGAGTTCCTTCAAGACTTGAAACACCGGTCCATCAACTCCAGTCATCTCCGCGTTGGCAATAACCAGGTTCCACTCGCCGCTGGCCAATTCCGTCAGTACCAATGCCGCGTCCGGGATGGACCGTACGCGCCAGCCCTCCGAGTCGAGCACTTTCTGTAGCGCGCCTTGACCTTGCGACTCATCATCTAAAATCAAAACCCCAACTTTGCCTTCACCCACAGTAACCCCCGGGGCCGTCCTACAAGTAAAGTATATGCTGCTGATTTTGCTTCTCGCGGCACTGCGCTCCTGCGCGCCGCTAACTCGCCACCCCCCTTTGGTCGGCATGAGCAGAAGGTTTTACGCCGCGGGCTCCGCGATCGCCCGGAACCGACCCTGGCCCGCTCCGCAACCCGTCCGGGCGAAATCTATCTTCTTGCGGCAACTGGTAGCAGACACGTGGAACCTACGGTTACACGCAAGGTACGTCTGCAAGCCTTTTAGAAGCAAAGTCTTGCAACAACGATGTGGGGAAGCCCTGGGAACTCGCAGCTTGGCAGAATGACCCCGGAGGGTCCCCAGCCGAACATTGCTCGCAGGCAAGCGCCAAGGAGCATAATGATAGATAATGGTAACTGGGATCGGTTCCGGGGATCCCACGCAAAACAGGAGAGGTGAAGTTATGATCAAGCGCTTTTGCTCGGGGCTCGTCGCGTTCGTGCTCGTCGCTGTATCGCTCGGCGCCCAGGTCCAAGAAGGAAAGGATCAACAGCGGCTGGAAACCTGCGGCACGGTCATGAAAGAGATCCTCGATATCCCTGACGATATTCCTCAGGACCTGCTCGACAAGGCTGAATGCGTCATCGTCATTCCCTCGGTCATCAAAGTGGCTATTGGTCTGAGCGGGAATTACGGACGAGGGGCCATGACCTGCCGCACCGGCGAGCATTTTACCGGACCGTGGAGTGCCCCGGCGATGATGCGCCTGGAAGGCGTCGGTATCGGTTTTCAACTCGGAGGGCAAGCCACCGATTTTGTTCTGCTGGTGATGAATCCGCGCGGAGCCGAAGCGATCTTCAAGAGCAAAGTAAAGCTCGGCGCTGACGCTGCCGCCGCGGCCGGACCCAAGGGGCGCGACGCCACGGCTGCCACCGATGCCACAATGCGCGCTGAGATCCTAACCTACTCGCGCTCACGCGGACTGTTCGCCGGCGTCTCCCTCGAAGGCTCCACCCTTCGTCAGGACAACAATGCCAACCGCAGTGTCTATGACCGTGATGTCCAAGCTCGCGATATCATTCGCAAAGGCGCGGTGGCCGTACCACCTTCTGCTCGCACATGGATTGCGCTGCTGAATAACAAATCTCCGAAAAATACGTCCGATCCCAATTCTCTAAAGTAGAACGTTTCTTTTTTGCGGAATGAGCGACGGTTAAAGACGCGGCAATTTGCCGCCGGGTGAAACTCGGCTTGCGACTCCAATGAAGCGGGAAACAGCATCAGCGTTCGTCCTTTTTTTCTTGGCCGCCTCGGCAGCGCTCAGCGTCGCGCTGGTGCGCGCGCCAGCGGCATTGCCGGCAAGCGCGCCGGCCACGGAATTTTCCGCCGAGCGCGCCATCGGGTACTTGAATCTGTTCGCGCAAACGGCACATCCAACGGGTTCGCCCGAGCATGATCGGGTGCGCGATTATTTGATGGGCGAGCTGATCCGCCTGGGGGTGACACCCGAATCACAGGTTGCTACCGGAGTCATGCCAAAATTTTCTTCGGCGGGCTCGGTAGAAAATATTGCCGCGCGTTTGAAAGGATCGAGTGGTGGCGCCGATGCCATGGCGCTTGTGGCGCACTACGATTCCGTTGCCGCGGGGCCTGGCGCAGGCGATGACGGATCCGGCGTGGTCACGCTTCTGGAGACACTGCGTGCTTTGAAGGCCGGACCAGCGCTGAAAAATGATGTCATCTTTTTGCTCACCGACGGAGAAGAAGATGGTCTGCTCGGCGCGGCGGCGTTTGTCAGTGAGCACGCGTGGGCGCGAGATGTGCGCATCGCGATCAACTTTGATTCTCGCGGAATTTCCGGGGTCTCGCAGATGTTTGAGACCAGCCCTGAAAATGGCGAGCTGGTTCGCGAACTGGCCGCATCCCCGCACCCGGTGAGCTCCTCGCTCGCTTACGAAATCTACAAACGTTTGCCGAATGATACCGACATGACGGTGTTTAAACAGCACGGCGTGCCGGTGATGAACTTTGGTTTCATTGATCATTGGGAGGCCTATCACACGCCGCTCGATACTCCGAATCACCTGGATCGCGGCTCGCTGCAACACAATGGATCCTATGCGCTGGCGCTGGCCAGGCAATTCGGCAACCGCGAGTTGACCAGGCTTCGCGCGCCGGATGAAATTTATTTTTCTTTACCCGGTGGATGGTTTGTACACTATGCCGGAAAATCCATGGTTCGCTATGTGGCTGTTGTGTTTCTTATGTTTGCGATGCTTGGTGTATGGGCGTTTCGCGCGCGAATCGTCACCGCTTTGCAGCTGCTGTACGGTTTTGCGGTTTTTGTGGCCGCCGTGGCTCTGTGTGCCGCTGCGGGTTTTGGACTGGTACGCCTGGTCACCTGGTTGCACTTGAACTGGCTGCCCGAGGGCGACGTGATTCGGAGCAACCTGTACGTTTTGAGTCTGGTGGCGTTTCTTGTGGGCATCTGGACGACACTCTACACGTTACTGAGAAAAAAAATATCTGCCGAAGCGCTGGCGTTGGGCTCTTTCGCAGCGTGGACCGTGCTGGCCGGGATCACCGCTGGATTCCTTCATGGTGCAAGCTATGTGTTCTTGTGGCCTTTGGCCGGCGGATTGATTGCGCTCGTGGCCGCACGAATGGCTTTAACCAAGCAAGAGCCTTCGCCGTTCTGGGTGGTGATGGTCTGCGTATTGGCGCTGCCTGCGATTGTGATTTTGGTTCCGCTGGTCAGCGGGCTATTCACGGCGCTGGGGCTGACACTCCAGGGCGCGCTGGCGATCGCCGTGGTGACCGGTTTGGGACTGGGCGTGTTCTTGCCGCAACTTGAACTCATTACCCAACCCAATTCCCGAATGGCATCGCTCGTCGCGATTTTGGCGGGCGTGGCCCTGTTCGCGGCGGGTGCCGTGACGGTCCGCTATACCTCGGATGATCCGAAACGCAGCATTCAAGTCTATGCGCTCGATGCCGATACCGGAAAAGCACTGTGGGCCAATCTTTCCGATCGCCTCGATTCGTGGACGGAGCAGTACGTGACCAGCGCGCCCTCGCGTGGACCGCTTCCCGGATTTTTTCCACATTGGATAAGCTCTTCATTCTGGCAGCATGATGCGCCGCGCCTGCCGCTTCTCCCGCCGCAGGCGATGCTCATAGAAAACACGCCGGAAGTGTACACTCGCTCCTTTTCGGTGCGCATCAGTTCTCCGCGCCACGCGCGCAAGATTTTTATCAGCGCTCCCGAGACCGAAGTGCTGGAAGCCTCGGTCAATGGAAGGTTGCTCGAAAAGGCGGAAAGTTCGGGAGTGAGTCCTAAGGGCCGGTGGAGCCTCGATTATTCCAATGTGCCGGAGACCGGCATCGAACTAAAATTGCGCGTCAAAGATACCGGGCCAGTGAAGTTGCGAGTGGTCGATCGCTCCGCCGGTCTGCCCGCAGTTCCCGGTCGCGTATTTGCGCCGCGATCGGCAGAGATGACCACGATCCACTACGGGGATCTCACCATGGTCCGAAAGATGTTTGTTTTTTAGCAGGACCGGGCGACGGTTGCGATTAGGGGCCACCTTGAGCTGTCCGATTTGCCAGAAACGCAAGCCGCAAAGATATTGTCCAGCCATGGATCGGAAGATCTGCGCGGTGTGCTGCGGCACCGAGCGCGAAGTGTCCCTCAATTGCCCGCTGCATTGCCCCTATCTCGTGGCGGCGCATCGCTACGAAGAAGAGACCCTTAAAACAAAACCGCTAGCGAATAGCAAAGAAATGCCTTTCGCGGATGTAGAGTTTCCGCCAGGCTTGATTCAAGAGCACGAACTATTGGCCGTGGGGGCTTGCGCAACCATACTGAAATTCGCGGGGCAGCATCCCATGATTGCCGACGCGGATGTTCTAAGCGCCCTTTCTGCACTGGTAGAAACCGCACGAACCCGAGCGGCCGGAATCTATTACGAAAGAAAGCCGGACGATCCATTGTGCCGCGACCTATACGCCGAGCTCGCTACCTTTCTGGCAGACACACGGAAGCGCGAAGCCGAGCATGCCGGGTACACAGCAGCAAAAGATTCCGACATTTTTCATATTCTCGTTTTCCTGGTGCGTCTCGCAACGCAACGTTCCAACCGCAGGCCGCGCTCGAAAGCATTCCTCGGGTTTTTGCAGCGGCAGTTTCCACCGATCCAGGAGCCTGCTCAGGAAGAGTCTCGTCTGATCATTCCTTGAAGAATTTGCTGCAGGCCAAGACCAGTTCCGGCATCGGTTGCGGTGTGGTCATGGAAGCAAATGGGGCCTAAATGGGGGATCGGAAAGGGCTCACGCCGAAACCCGTTGCTGGCAGGGCGTCCCGGGATCCAAACCGAGAGTCAGTTGTGGCGAGCGCCAAGTGCGCGACTGGCTGTCGTATGGACGAGTCCCCAAATCGTATTTTTTTCGGAGCCGCACAATGCGCTCGGCAATTTCCTTCGTGTACGTCTCGGGGGCGTAGCCCGAACGCAAAAACCACTGGCGATATTGCTTCACAAGCTTGGGAAATTTTCGGTTGAGGAACGGGAAGAACTGTTTCTGGGACGATGGCATCAGAAACAAAACGGCGCCGCCGAACCATAACGCTCCGGAATCACGAGCGGCGCGAGCCAGGGCGTCGAGATCAGCCTCGCTATCAGTAATTCCAGGAATGATGGGAATCGTCAGCATGCCGGCGGCAATACCAGCGCCGCGCAGAGTCTTGATCGCCGCGATGCGCAACTCCGGACTCGGCGCGCGAGGCTCGAGCAGCCGGGCCAGACGCGGGCGCGGGGTGGTCACTGTTAAATTCACGAAGAGCGATGAACGATCGGCAATCTTGCGAAGCAGATCGAGATCGCAGGTGACTTGGTTTGATTTCGTTGTGATCGAGACGCTCAACCCATCACGCTTGGCGATCTCTTCGAGTATCGCGCGAGTGGCGCCGAATTCGCGCTCGGCAGGCTGATAGGGATCGGTTGCCGTGCCGATGGCGATGTGCTCGCCCCATACGTAGGCCTGCGAGAGATCTCGCGATACCAGCGGGCCGGCGTCTTGTTTTACAAATATCTTGCGCTCGAATTCGCGGCCGTCGAGCTCCATATATTCGTGGGTGTACCGGGCGTAACAATAGTGGCAGCCGAATTCGCAGCCGCGGTACGGATTGACGCTCCACTCAAAAGGCACGCGGTCGGAGTCGCAGCGATTCAGGATCGAGCGCACCGGGAGTGTGAAATATTGGGGCCGGGATTCGGAGTGGCGCTCGCTCGGCGCTGGCGGCGAAGAAGCTGCGAGGCGGGCGATGCCCACGAGTTCAGTCGCAGGTTTCCGGTGCCGGTGTGTCAGACTCCCCGTGGGGACAGGGAGAACCGGCGACGGCTCGAAATAGCCGGCCGTGGGGCGTCCGGAATTGCTGCGGCTGTGGCCCGGAAAGCCCGGGGCGACGGGCTGGGCCGATGGCTCGGTGTCCCAGGTAACCGGGACGGCGGGAAATAGGGAGGGAGTAGCGACCTCCGAGCGGTGTTTGCGGGTAGAATACCCAACAGACACGGTGCTAAGAGGTGTGTTATCAGAAGACATATCCCGCCTCGCAATGACGGGTCCAAGTATTTCGCTTTTGTTTCGCCTTGTCAAGACCTAAATTCGCTTTTTATTCGCCTACAGTCATGGAGCGGGAAAAATTGCCCCTCCAGCGCAGCCTTCCACTGGCCTCCGGGCAGCACTTGGAATGTTTTGTAACAGATTCTTGCGTATCCAGACCCGGCAGCCATCTACGCGAAGGGCCGCAAGTCGCTATCCGCCAGCGCCCGATTTCCGTCGTGTGGGCGACGGCATACGCGGAGCAATTTGTCGGGTGCTCCTGTATAACGAATCACACGAGAGTATAATTCACGCCACGCTCCGCAAAATGTTAGAAGCAGAGACTCATGAACAGATTCGCTCTACTGATGAAATATGTCGCCACTATTACCTTGATAGGGTTCCTATTTGCGCAGCATTGAAGTTGCCAGTTTTCTGATCGAGGGAGCAAAGATGGCTTTGATGCGGATGCAGCAGCGACGTAATGGGGTGTTGCTTGGGTCCTTGCTAGCCGCGGCTGGGGCCTTTTGTGGGGCCTGCCCGGTCTCCGCACATGACGCGCCGGCAGCGAGGCGCAGCGTCGCCGGGCCACCGACCGTCGCGCAAAAGCAGCGGCCATGCGGCGGTAATCAACCGTGCGAAGCAAGTACCCAGAGGCACCTGCGCAACACCACCCCGAAGCTCGCGAAGAAGCGCAAGGACGTCGAGCGGTTTGCCAAACGAGTGGATGAGATTCTGGCGGCTCAAGACGCGCGCAAAGCGGAGTGGGGAATACTGATCGTCGACCAGAAGACTGGCGAGACCCTTTATGGGTCCAACGCGGAAAACTATTTTGTGCCGGCGTCCAACATGAAGCTGTTTACCACAGCGCTGGCGATGACAAAACTTGGCCCCGCGTACCGCTTTACCACGACAGTTTCAACGATGGGAACAATTTCTGCAGACGGCCGGCTCACCGGGGACTTGATTCTGCTGGGCCGAGGCGACCCCAATCTCTCCAACCGGAAGTTTCCTTTTGGGAAAGAGGTTGAACGCGAGGGGCCTCCGGAAAGCGTGCTGGCCGAGTTGGCTAGTGCGCTGGCGGCGCGCGGAATCGCGCAGATCGACGGAAATGTAATCGCCGATGACAGCTATTTTTCAGCAGAACGATACCCGGGCGGCTGGGAAATTGACGACATGGTGTGGTCCTACGGCGCACCGGTGTCGGCGCTTGCGGTGAATGACAATATCGTGACGATCGAGCTTCATGCTGGCGAGAAAGTCGGAGATGCGTCGACCTACACGATGGAGCCGTGGACAGAAGATCTAACGCTGAAGAACGACGTGGTCACCGGACTGGCGGGAACAAAGCCTGAGCTTGCGCTGTCACGCGAGCCAGGAGCGCGGCTGGTGATTCTGACAGGAGCAGTACCGCTCGGTAGCACGCCGCATCGCCTGGTGCTGGCCATCGCCGAGCCGGCGGAGCACGCGGCGCGTCTGCTAAAGCGAATGCTCGAGACGCGCGGCATCACGGTCGGTGGAGACCCGCAGGCACGACATTACTTGCAGCCCGCCCAGGGTGCAGTTGCGGAACCGGCGAACGAAGCCGCGCCCGCACTGGTGCTGGCGTCCCATACCTCGGTGCCGCTCGCAGATGCGATCCGTCTGGTCAATAAGATCAGCCAAAATCTGCACGCGGAGATGCTGCTGCGAACCTCCGCGAGAGAAACGTCGGGGGCCATAACGCTCGATGACGCGCTGAAATGTGCGAGAGAGTTTTACACGTCGATTGGAATCCCGAGCGACGATTTGGCCATCAACGACGGATCGGGACTTTCGCGGCGAGATCTCGTAACGCCCGCCGCGGTCGTAACGCTGTTGCGGTATACAGCCGCGCAGCCGTGGGCCTCGGTGTATGAGGCCAGCCTACCGATTTCTGGCGAAGACGGAACCCTTGCGGAGCGTATGAAACGCACCGCAGCCGCAGGGCGCATTCACGCAAAAACGGGAACCGTGGAACATGTGAGCGCGCTATCCGGATTTGCAGAAACATTAGGCGGCGAGCGCTTGGTATTTTCCATATTTGGAAACAATTTTGCCGGGAAGGGTCACGATGAGGTGATGGTGATTGACGCTATTTGCGCGGCGATGGTGGAAGAGTTGGGAGCCAGCAAGAAAACCAAGCGAAAAGAAAAGGGACATTAACATGAAGTATCCCGCGTCACCCTAGAATGAGACTCGGGATAGCCGCTAGGCGCACATGACGACGGCAAAAATCATTACCGTGTTTGGGAGCTCGCGACCGTGCGAGGGCGACGCGGATTACGACGAGGCCCGAGCCCTGGGACGGTCCCTGGGCCATGCCGGGATGACGGTGTGCAGCGGGGGATATGGAGGGGTGATGGAAGCGGTGTCGCGCGGAGCGAAAGAATCTGGCGGCGGTACGCTCGCGGTCACCGCCGATTTTTTTGCAGCCCAAGTGAATCGCTGGGTCGACCGGGAAATTCGCGTCAAGACCTGGGAGGAGCGATTGTTTGAGCTGATCCGGCTAGCCGACGGCTACGTGGCATGCAAAGGCGGAACGGGAACGCTGGTGGAGCTCGCGGTCGTGTGGGAGATGATGAACAAGCGCGTGATGCCGGGAAAACCATTCGCGGTACTCGGCGGATTTTGGCAGCTGATACTCGAGCGGGTGCGCGAGGTAGAATTGGGTCCGCATGCGCCGGAGGCTGTGCAGTGGAGCGAGGCTGGCACGCGGCTCATTCACTCCGTGGGGACTGCAGAAGAGGCCAAAGACTACTTGGCTGCGCAACTACGATAGCCGTTTCCTCTAGCGCGCATCCTTGACGTAGAAAGCTCATGGCCCGAACAGCGGAAGAAGTACTCGAATTCGACAAGCTGCGGGAGATTTTGCGGCGCAGGACCACGTGTGTCGCCGGACGACGCGCGATCGATGCGTTAACCCCAAGCACCAGTCGCGCGGGGTTGGAAGCAGCATTTGCGTTGATACGCGAAGCCATGGCGTATTTGCGCGAGGGCCGCGAGCTGGGTTTTGGCGCGCTAGCCGATCCCGAGGAATGGATGTCGCGCATTTCTGGCCCGGGCGAGCGAGGCCCGGCGAACGAGGCCGCGCTAGGCGCGGTGCTGGCACCGGCGGAATTGCTCAACGCGTCTTCACTGCTGGAAACGGTACGCTTGCTAAAACAGCAATTCCACGAGGCGGCGGCGACGCTTCCTTTGATTCACGGGCGGGTCATGGCGCTTGACGATTTCGGCGACGTAGCGGGCGCCATACGCCGCGCGATCCTGCCAAACGGAGAAATCAACGACGATGCTTCGAGCCAACTCCGGAAAATTCGCGGGAAGATGGGCAAGACGCGCGAAGACATTCAGAAAACATTGCAGTCCATTCTGCGGGCGCGCGGAGCGGGAGCTGGCGAAGACTATGTCACGCTGCGAAACCAGCGCTTTGTCATTCCGGTGCGGGCCGCCGAGAGGCGAGCCCTGCAGGGCGTGGTGCACGGCTCGAGCGCAACAGGGCAAACCGTGTTTGTCGAGCCCTTCGAAACGGTCGAGCCCAACAACCAGCTGGTGCAGCTGGCCGAGGATGAGGCTGCAGAAATTGCGCGCATCCTTCTGGAACTGACGGTGCGCCTGCAGGTGAAACTGGGGCCGCTGCGAGCCGCCGTGCAGACGTTGGCGGAACTGGATTCGGCGTTTGCGCGCGGGCGATTTGCTCGCGAGTTCAATTGCGCGATACCTGAATTTGTCGCGCCCAGCCCCGGCGCAGAGCCCGGTGAAAACGTGGCCGAAAGCGCGGGCGAGCGTGCCGGTGAATTGCGCCTGGTAGCTGCGCGGCACCCGGTGCTCGAAGATAAGTTGCGCCAGCACGGGCGCGCTGCGGTGCCCATGACTCTCGAACTCGGAGGTGACGAATCCATCCTGGTGATCAGCGGCCCCAACACGGGAGGAAAGACGGTAGCCCTGAAAACGGTTGGACTCGCGGCGCTGGCAGCACAGTCGGCGATTCCGGTGGCCGCGGAGAGCGCAATGTTTCCGCTGTTTGACCGCGTGCTGGTGGATATTGGCGATGAACAATCCATCGCCGCGGACCTGTCAACGTTTTCCGCGCACATCTTGAATCTTAAGGCCATGCTGGAAGCTGCGACGCCGAGGTCGCTTGTGCTCGTCGATGAAATGGGCACAGGCACGGCGCCGGAAGAAGGATCGGCGCTGGCGGTCGCACTTCTCGAAGAATTTCGCGCGAAACGCTGCATGGTGCTGGCCACAACACACCATGATCGGCTGAAGACCTACGCCTCGACGACGCCGGGAATCGTGAATGCTGCGGTGGAGTTCGATGAGCTGCAGCTTCGTCCAACCTACCGGCTGATGGTGGGCGTACCGGGCGGGTCCAGCGGTATCGCCATTGCGCAGCGGCTTGGCCTTGCGGCGCAAATCATCGAACGTGCCAAACGCCAGCTCGCGCCGGAGACGCTCGAGACTGGCGGGCTGATTGCGTATCTTCATCGCAGCCGCGACGAACTCGACCGGATGAAGCGGCAGATGAACGAGCAAATTCGCGAGCTCGAAGAAGAAAAGAAAAAACTACAGACCGAATGGGTCGCGCGTCAGAAGCGGAGAATTGGGGAGCTGGAGCAAAAGTTCGTCGATCTATCGAAGCGTTACGAGCAAGAGATTACGCGAGTGATCGAAGCGGTGAAGGAACGCGAACTGCGGGGGCAGCTCGAGAAACAGACACGGCGCAAGATGGTCACCGTGCGCGGCGATGCGCGCGACCAAGCCAATGCTGCAGTTGTGCAGCATCTGTCAGAAGCGCAGACTGACTTGGGCACCCATGAAGCCCAGGTAAAGCCGGTAACACCGGAGCTGCTCGTACCCGGAGCGCTTGTTCACGTGCGCGGATTTAGCAAGGCTGTGGTGCTGCGGCGCAAGGATGGAGATTCCGTGGAGATTACCGCCGGACCGCTGCGGATGAAACTCTCCATCGAGGACATCGTCTCGATCGAAAACGTGCCGCCCGCGACCGCAAAGAATGCCGAACCGCGGCCGAGCGGCGTCACCGTGCGCACGCAACCGGGCGAAGAGCCTACCCCCGAAGAGATCAATGTAATCGGTTGCACGGTCGAAGAGGCTACGCGACGCGTGGATAAGTTTCTTGATGAAGCAACGCTCGGAAACAAGCCGCGGGTGCGCATCATCCACGGGCACGGAACCGGAGCACTGCGGCGGGGTTTGGGGGACTTCCTTACGACCCATCCGCTTGTGGAAAAAATTGCGGCCGAAACCGAAGAGCGCGGCGGAAATGCCGTCACGGTTGTAGAATTGCGCGGGTAACCATGGCCGAAGCGGGATCATTTGCCGAGAGGGTGAAGCAGCAAGCGGACATTGTCCGCATCGTGGGCGAATACGTTCGCCTGAAGAAGAGCGGGCAGAACTTTACCGGCTTATGCCCGTTTCATTCCGAGAAGACCCCGTCGTTTGCTGTGCATTCGACAAAACAGATTTATCACTGCTTTGGGTGTGGGGTGGGCGGCGACGTGTTCAAGTTCGTGATCGAGATGGAGAAATGCGCCTTCCCGGAAGCGGTTCGCATCGTCGCTGAAAAATGTGGCATTGCGATTCCGCGGCCGCGGGAACACTCGCCGGAGGAGCGCCGCGAGAATCAGCAGCGCGCGGCCCTCGCCGAGATGCATCGCGAGGCGGCCGCCTTTTTTGTGCGCCAGCTCGCAGGAACCTCGGAGGGCAAAGTTGCGCGTGCCTATCTGGAGGATCGCGGCCTCGACGCCGAAACGATTGCTGGTTTTGGTTTGGGTTTTGCGCCCTCCGGTGGCGAAGTCCTGTATCGTCATCTGAAGCAAAAACATCCGGACCAGTTGATAGACCTATCGGGGCTGGTATCGCGCGATCAGAGCGGGCGTCTGTTCGATCGTTTTCGAAGGCGGATTATGTTTCCGATCGCTAATGAAGGCGGCAAAATTGTGGCCTTTGGCGGGCGCGCGCTAGGTGATGACATCCCGAAGTACATGAATTCTCCGGAAACGCCGATCTATTCGAAGAGCAACGTGCTGTATCATCTGGACCGCGCCAAAGAAAGTCTGCGGCGCGCGGACTTCGCGGTTCTGGTCGAAGGTTATATGGACACGATTGCGGTTGTGCGCGCAGGCGTCGGCAATGTCGTGGCCAGTTGCGGAACAAGCCTGGCCGAGCCGCAAGTAAAACTGCTCGCGCGATTTACCCGCCATGTGGTGGTCAATTACGATCCGGACGCGGCTGGGCAAGCCGCCACGGAGCGGTCCATTGGCCTTCTGCTCGAGCAGGGCTTTGCCGTACGCGTTCTCGCGCTACCGGGGAAAGCCGATCCCGATACGTTTATTCGCGAGCAGGGCCAAGATGCGTACCAAAAACTGCTTCATGCCGCGCCGGAATATGTCGACTATCTCATCGACCGCGCGCGCAAAATGGATTTGACCACCGGGGAAGGCAAGCTGCGTGCCGTAAATTTTCTGATGCCCTACGTGCAAAGGATTCCGAATCGGCTGCTGCGGTCGGAGTGGGCCAGCAGAATCGCGCAGCAATTGCGAGTCGAGGAGCCGGTGTTGCGCGAATCGTTGCGCCGCGCGGCTGCTGAGCGCCGTGGCGAGGTGAAGACCCAGCCCGCGCTCCTTGGGCGCGTCGGCAAGCAAGCCGAGCGCAGGCTGATTCAGATGCTCAATGAGGCGCAGGGCTTTCGTGCCCGACTGGTACAGGAGCTGCGCGCCGAAGGTTTGTACCAGGGACTGGAGACCGAGAAAATTTTCGCGGCTCTCCTGGAGGCCAGCGTAGAGGACGCGCCGCCGGATCCGGCGGCCTTGGCGGCAGCCCTGGCGGAAAACGACCGCCGATTGCTGTTTGAAATTTTATTCGAAGCAGGAGCGGAGGCCAGTTGGGAAGAGGCTGAAAGCTGCCTGGTCGTGCTCCGCCGCAGGCAAGCAAAGGCCCAGCTGGATATCGTGCAAAGGCAGATTGAGGCGCAACCGTCGATGGCAGCGGTGGCCGGAGGTTCGCCAGGGGGCCCGAGCGCAGACCTGCGGCACCTTTTGGCAAAGAAGCAAGAGCTGCGCAAACGCCTGGACGAGATGGGTGGATGAGCGGGCCGCGATGTAACCGGTTACCTTTCCGTACGTCTAAATAAACGTTGACGGGTGAACGTGTTAACGTGTAACGTGTTCTGGTTTTGCCGGTAACAATTTCAGGTCGGGGCGCATCTAATCCTGTAGAGGCCTTATCCATAATCCTGTAGGGGCCTGCAATGCGCGTTTTATCCGGCAAGGTGAAATGGTGCAGGAATCGGCTCCGAGTACCGCGAACGGAGCAGCACGGGCGGCGGGCGCAAAACGGGCGGGACTGCTATACCTCTCAGTGCAAATCACCAACCTGTTTGTTCATGAACTTGGGCATGTGAGAGCGTGCGCAGGTGTCCGCGGTAACATCGCGTGAATGAGTAGGGGAGGAAACTTTGGCGTTGGCGATTGAAGAAAAATATGATCAGGTACGCCAGCTTATCCTCATGGGTAAGGAGCGCGGCTACCTGCTCTATGACGAAGTGAACGATATTCTGCCGGCGGAGGTGCACTCGTCGGAAGAGATCGATGATTTGCTGTCTACCTTTGAGCGCTATGGGATCGATATTTACGAAGATGCTGCCACAGCCAAGGCCGCGCGCGCGGCGGCTGATTTAACCGACACCCCCTCGGAAGGCGAGCCTGCCAAGGAAATTGAAGCGGTCGCAGAGGAGAGCGAGCTCGACCTGACTCCGGGCGCGCTCGAAAAAACCAACGATCCAGTGCGGATGTACTTGCGTGAGATGGGCACCGTGCCCTTGCTTACGCGCGAGGGTGAAGTAGCCATTGCCAAGCGCATCGAGCGCGGGCAACTGGTGGTCATGAAGTCAGTCACGCGCTCGCCTATCGTCATCAAGGAGCTGATCGCGGTCGGCGAGGATCTGCGCAAGGGCGCGCGGTCCATCAAAGAAATCGTGCAGTTTGATGACGAAGAGCTTACCGAAGAGAAAATCGAGAACAAAACTAAACAAACTCTCAAAGTCATCGACAAAATTGCCAAGGCCTATGATGTTGCGCTGAAGTTGGCCAGCAAGTTTGAAAACACTCCAAAATCGAAGAAGCGATCGTATATCCGCGCGCGATGGGTGCTTTCACGAATCCGCATCGAGATGTCCTTGTTGGTACGCTCGCTCGACTTTCATTTACTGGAAAAAAAGCGGCTGATTGACAAGATGCGTCACACCGTGGAGCGCCTGCAATCGCTCGAGCGGGAGGCTGGACGTCTCGAGCGCCGCGCCGATGCCGCCAAGGGTGACACCGCCGCGGAAGCTCGCAAGGATCTGCGTTCGCGCCGGACCGAACTAAAAGAGATTGAGGAAGCCAGCGAGGTAGGCCTGACCGAGCTGAAGCGCACGCTAACGCTCATTATGCGCGGCGAAGCCGAAGCTGAGCAGGCTAAAAAAGAATTAATTGAGGCCAACCTCCGACTGGTCGTATCCATCGCCAAGAAATATACCAACCGCGGCCTGCAATTTCTGGACTTGATCCAGGAAGGCAACATCGGGCTGATGAAAGCGGTGGACAAATTCGAGTGGCGCCGCGGCTATAAGTTTTCAACGTACGCAACGTGGTGGATCCGCCAGGCCATTACTCGCGCGATCGCCGATCAGGCCCGCACGATTCGTATTCCTGTGCACATGATCGAAACGATCAACAAGCTGATCCGCACCAGCAGACAGCTCGTGCAGGAACTCGGACGCGAGCCTACCTCCGAAGAAATTGCCAAGCGGATGGATATTCCTGTCGCCAAGGTGCGCAAGATCTTGAAAATCGCGCAGGAGCCCATTTCACTCGAAACGCCCATCGGCGAAGAAGAAGATTCGCATCTTGGAGATTTCATCGAAGACAAGGCTGTCGTATCTCCCTCCGATGCGGTGATCAATTTGAATCTGAAGGAACAGACGGCATCGGTGTTAAAGACCCTGACGCCACGCGAAGAAAAAGTCATCAAGATGCGCTTTGGATTGGACGATGGAAGCGAGCACACGCTCGAAGAAGTCGGGCAATCGTTTGCAGTGACCCGCGAGCGCATCCGGCAGATCGAAGCGAAGGCTTTGCGCAAGCTGCGGCATCCGTCGCGGTCGCGCAAGCTGCGGGCCTTCCTGGAAGGCCCCAGCCGCGAGTATCTCTGAGATTGCAGTTGGCGCTAACAATCCACTCGCCATAGCCGCAGAACCACAGGATTTCCTTAAACCGGAATCGATCGCCGTCCGGCCGGACTCTACAGGAGTATCCGCCTCGCATACAATGCCCCTAGAGGCCAGGTGCCCGGCGTCGTGCTAGGCTTGAGTCGATGGACACTGCGGTTTCCCTGCAAACAGCCGTGCATGAGAAAAAGATGGCGGCGCTCTGGTCGGTAGCCTCGGCCATCGTACTGGTATCGCTTAAGATTTTTCTCACGATTCGCACCGGAAGCTTGGGCGTACTCTCCGAAGCGCTGCACTCCGGTCTGGACCTCATCGCTGCTTTGATCACCTATCTCTCGGTGGGTCTTTCGGACCGGCCCGCGGATGAGAAACATCCTTACGGTCACGGCAAGCTCGAAACGTTTTCCGCTTTCGTTGAAACGGCCCTGCTGCTGCTGACCGCGGTGTACATCATCTGGGAGGCCTTCGGGCGCCTTTTTCTCCGCAATGTTCATTTGACCCCCAGCCTGACGGCGATTTTCATCCTTAGCTGCTGCCTGTCCATTGATATTGTCAGAGCGCGTGCGCTGGGCAAAGCTGCGCGCAAATATTCCAGTGAGGCGCTCGAGGCCGATGCCCTTCATTTCTCGACCGACGTGTGGAGCACGCTCGTGGTCATCGCCGGAGTCACCGCCCTATGGCTCAGCGACCGGTGGGGACTGCCTTGGCTGCGTTACGCCGATCCGCTCGCCGCGCTCGCAGTTTCTGGAGTCATCATCTGGGTGGGGGTACGGCTGGGTAAGAAGACGGTCGATGGACTGCTCGATGCTGCGCCCGTAGGGTTGCAGCGTCGCATCAGTGAAGCCGTCAACAATATGAACGGGGTTCTTAACACCCAGCGGGTGCGCGTGCGTCGCGCCGGCAATCGTCATTTCGTTGACGTCACCATCGACGTTCCCCGTACAGCCACGTTTGAACAGGTCCACGCTCTAAGCGACGCCGTTGAACGGCGCATCGGAGAAATCACCCCATCCGACGTCATGGTGCATATGGAGCCGCGCGCCCCGGCTGGGGAACATTTGTTCGAGGCCATCCGCGCCATCGCTCAGAAACGTGGGCTCGCGGTTCACGATCTGTCCGCGCACCAACTCGAAGGGCGGGTATTCGTCGAGCTGCATCTCGAAGTGGATGAACAATTGAGCTTGCGCGAAGCACATCGCCGCGCGAGCGAGCTCGAAGATGAAATTCGCAAATTGCCTGGCGGCGAAGCGCAAGTGTATATCCACATTGAGCCGCTAGGACACTACATCGCGCCGGCAGCGGAAATTGGTATCGAGATGAAAGCTCTTGAGCGCGCGGTCGAATCATTCATCAATAGTTTGCAGCCGGAATATCCCGAGTTCGTCGATTGCCACGAGGTGCGCGTTCGTCAGGTCGAGCATCACATCCTGGTATCGTGCCACTGCGCCATGAATGGCAATCTGCCGATCACCCAGATTCACGATGTGACCGGGCTGCTCGAAGCGCGGGTCAAAGAACAATTCCCGCAGATCTATCGGGTTACGATTCATCCTGAACCCGTGGAAGAAAGCTGAACGCACCAACTGCCAGCACCGCCGGGATGCATTCGAGGACGTAGCGCGGCTCGGGTGATTCGACGGTACTAACAAACGCCGTGCGTATGGCCATGAATAGAATCGTCAAAGCGATCGCGCGATAGGTGCCTGCAAGTTCATTACCCGCATTTTGGCTACCCGAAAAGCGCCACGTGCGCCAAAGTCCGCTAAGCGCAAGGCCGGCATAGACCAAGCCAAGCAAGAAAAATCCGATGGTTACGGAGACATCCACAGGATCATCTGCCCAACTGCCGGCCACTGGGCGCACGTGTCCGGAGTACGGAAGCAACTCGATCCGCGGCGAGAACCAAATTGTTAAAGCCCGTTGCACCGGCACCCATATATACGTGCGCCATGGTTTCCGGGAAGTCCGCTCCGCAGCCAGTGCGGCAAAACCGTCATCGATTTCTTGGGTCATGGCCAGGTTCCGGTTATGCTTCGCAAGCAATGCAGCGACACGCTCGCGCTCCGCTGGCGAATCGAACGCCGAACTGGGAATATCCTCGATGGAGATCGCTTCCTCATCGAGCTTCCACGAAACAAGATAGGCATCTCGCATCCGCACCAGCCATGTTCTCTCCCATGCATGGAACCCCCGCGGAACGATTTCGCTGGGAAGTTGCGCATAGCGCGGAGCCAGAAATTGCAGCTTGTGCAAAGTGATTGCGTTGCGCGCCGCCCACGGCGACAAAGGCAGCAAGAACATAACCGCCAGCGAGGCACAGGTAAGAGCCAGCGGTTTCCACGCCGATGGCCGGCGCATCTTGTAAACCAGCAAAAGCGCAAAGGCGATCAGGAGAAGCGGCGATTCGGGCCGGACCAGCGTCGCGATTCCCACCAAAAATGCTCCGGATAACGCCCAGCGGTTGCGGAAGAAATGTAGATAGGGATCGCCACAGGGGACCTCCGCCGCCCCTTTGACCGACATGATCAACAGGAGCAGAGCCAACGCCGAAACAAAGGTAGCCAAGGTTTCCGTGAGCGGGACCGCCGCGTAATTAGCGAGAAAAGGGCAAGTAGCGGCAAGCCATAGGGCCACGATAGCGACTCGCTGGCGTTGTGCCTTTGGAGTCATCGCCCCAGCGAGCGCGGCTGCGAGGAAACACGTGCCGAGGTCCACAAACACTTGCACCAGCCTCACGAACAGCCGCGCCTGGGGGCCGGTTCGCCCGGTCAAGGCATAAATCGCAGCCAGCAAGGCGGGGTAACCCGGCACGCGTATATCCGTGGGGGTGATGTGCCCCTCGGCTGATATCCCGTAGACTCCATGCTGCAACCAATTCATTGCCAAGTTTTCATAAATTGGCGTGTCGCCCGAGCTGGTCGGGAAGTGCAGCACGAAAAACAAGCGCAGCGCCACGCCCGCTATTGCCGCAAACAAAATATGCCAGCGCCACTTCGTCATGGTAGAAAAGCGCATCTTACCTGATAGTGGACCTGATAGTGCCCTGATGGTGGTATGAAACGCCAATAGGATGATTTATTGACAGGGCCGCTTCGTGCGGCTAGCTTGAGCTAAGCCCATGCGGGAACGCAAACCCATATTTTATGACGAACAGCGCCGCCGCTGGCGCAGAACGCGGCGCACTCTGGAGGTTGGCGGCATCGCCTTTACTTGCCTGCTCACGATCTTCTTCATCGGGATCGTCAAGAAGCCCGATCTTCCCAGCCTGCTGTTGCCGAGCGCGAACACCTATCATGCCCTTCAGCGAAGGCTCGGCCCGAAGCCAGCGCGGCCAGGGCGCAGGCGTCGTGTCGCCGCTCTGGGCAAAATTCCAGATAAATATGATCCGTTGCGGGCCGCATTCTATGTCAGCTGGGACGCCAACAGCCTGGCGGCGTTGCAGGACCATTATAAAAATATCGACCTTCTCATTCCCGAGCAACTTCACGCCGTCATTCCCGATGGCTCGCTCAGTGTCGTTGATTACTATACCGCCCACGTTCTTACGCTCCCGCCCGCGGAAGCCCTCCGCGTTCTGCAAGGGGATAAACTCCACATTTGGCTGAAAACTCTGGCGGAAAAGGACCGGCCCCCCATGATGGGCCTGGTCAATAATTACGACGGCTCAGAGTGGCGCGTGCCGGAGCTGGTGCAGTTTCTGGCCAGCAAAGAGTCCCGGCGGAAGCTGGTCCAAGGACTAGTGCAATTTGCCATCCTTGCTAATCAGGCCGGTATCGTAGTCGATTTCGAAGAAGTTCCTGATTCCAGTCAGAAGCATCTCCAGCAATTTGCCGCTGAGCTCGCCGCGGCTCTGCACCTAGCCGGGAAAAAAATGATGATCGCACTTCCGGCCCGGGACCAAAGCTATGACTACGTATTTTTCGCTGCGCAGTCCGACGCCATTATCGTCATGAACTATGATCAGCATTGGCTGACCTCAAAGTCTGGCCCCATCGCCTCACAAGACTGGTTCGTGCAGAACCTGACCGATTTACTGGACCAGGTTCCGCCCTCTAAAATTGTGATGGGCATTGCCAACTACGCCTACGATTGGTCGGAGGCTCCGCGTTCGGCGCCTCACGAAAATGCCGAGAATCTAAGCGTGCAAGAAGCCCTGCTGCGCGCCAAGGAATCGGAGGCGGAAGTCGATTTCGATAGTGACTCATTGAATCCGCATTTCTCCTATTCTGATGAGCACAATCACACTCATAGCGTGTGGATGCTTGACGCCGTGACGGCTTACAATCAGCTTCGCGACACCGAACGTGCCGGCGTGCAGGGCACCGCGCTGTGGCGCCTTGGTTCTGCAGATTCTTCCATATGGCCCGTTTTTGACTCCACGCACCCGGACGATGCCGCACGCGCGAAGTTGAGCGACGTTCCTCCCGGTCCCGATCTAATACTTGAGGGCAAAGGGGACATCTGGAGAATTACCGACACACCGCAAAAAGGACAGCGCTCGATTACTTACGACGCGGCAAGCGATCACATTGTCGACGAAAATTATGATGTTTACCCGCTTTCCTATCACATCAATCAGTTTGGTGCAGTCCCGAAGAAAATTGCTCTTACCTTCGATGACGGGCCTGATCCTGACTGGACACCCAAGGTACTGGACATTCTCAAAGAGAAACATGCCCTGGCGACGTTCTTCGTCATCGGCCAGCAAGCCAGCAATTTTCCGGGACTGTTTAAGCGTATCTACGCCTCCGGCCACGAGCTCGGCAATCACACATTTTATCACCCTCCGTTCAACCAGATCTCGCGTACCCAGGTGCGTTTCGAAGTCAATTTGACCGAACGTCTGTTCGAAAGCATGCTGGGCACTAAGACCAGCCTGTTCCGTCCCCCTTACGGCATCGATCAGCAGCCAGAAAATGCCGACGAGGTTAAGATGCTGCCGATTCCCCAGGAAATGGGGTACGTCCTGGTGGGAGCCGGAATCGACCCCCATGATTGGGGGGTCATTCGAGACCTTCAGCCGGACCTGAAGTCTTCCGATTCTCCTAAAAGGAGTGATATCGGTCCTCCTCCTTCTCCGTCGCAGATTATTAGCGAAGTGCTGCGCCAGGCTCCTCAAGGCAATATTGTTCTGCTCCATGATGGGGGCGGCAATCGCAGCAATACCGTCGAAGCGCTGGCCGGATTAATCGACGCTCTCCGCGCCAACGGATACGAGTTAGTCCTGGTCAGTGATCTGCTCGGCAAGACCCGCGCCCAAGTGATGACCCCGATCGCCCCAAGCGAGCAATTTGCGGCTCGCGCCGATGGCTTTATCTTCGGCCTCTACCACTTTTTCCGGCTAGGCATTGCCTACCTTTTTGTCCTGGGAATAGCCTTGGTGAGCGGCCGCGCTTTGGTTATCGGCCTACTCGCGCTGGTCGAAAAACTGCGGCCCAATGTCGGCTGTCTCGAAGGTCCACTGCCACTGGTTTCCGTTCTGATCCCCGCGCACAATGAAGAAGACGTCATCGTAGAAACCGTTGAATCGGCATTGGCCTCGGACTATTCCAATCTTCACATCGTGGTGGTGAACGATGGCTCAACCGACCGAACCGCGGAGCTCCTCGATCGAAATTTCTCTGCGGACCCGCGCGTCAAAATCATCCACCAGGCCAACCGCGGCAAGCCCGGCGCTCTGGCGCGCGCCCTGACCGAAGCCCGCAGCGACATCGTGGTCACCATCGACGCAGATACCGCCGTCGAGCCTGATGCCATCAGTAAACTTCTTCGTCACTTCGGCGATCCAAAAGTCGGGGCTGTTGCGGGCAACATTAAAGTTGGCAATCGTTCCAAGTGGCTCACCCGCTGGCAGGCCCTCGAATACATCACCAGCCAAAATCTGGAGAAGCGCGCCTTCGATTTGCTCAATTGTATTACCGTGGTCCCGGGAGCATTGGGAGCATGGCGAGTCGATGCCTTGCGCACCGCGGAAGGGTTTTCGAGCGATACGGTCGCAGAAGATGCCGACCTTACCATCGCGATCCGCCGGGCCGGCTGGCGCATCGGCTATGACGAAGAAGCCATCGCCTGGACACAAGCGCCGGAGACCGGGGCAGCGCTCGTGCGTCAGCGCTTCCGCTGGACCTTCGGCACGCTTCAGGCGGTCTGGAAGCATCGCGACACCCTGTTCCGCTGGAAATACGGCACGCTAGGATTTGTCGCGCTACCCAATATTTTTATTTTCCAGATTTTGCTTCCCCTGGTTTCTCCCGTGATGGATCTGCTGTTCCTGACGTCGCTACTGCTTTGGGGACTGGCTCAGCTGCGCATCGCCCGTGTGCCCCAGTTATGGACAGCGCAAGATGTGGAGCGTTCGGTAATCTTCTTCATCGGTTTTATGTTGATTGACGTGCTGACCTGCATCGTGGCCTTCTTGCTCGAGAAAAAGGAAGACTGGTCGCTTCTGTGGCCGCTGCTGCTCCAGCGTTTTTATTATCGCCAGATGATGTATGCCGTCCTTTTCCGTTCGGTGATGGGCGCAGTGCAAGGGCACGCCGTGGGCTGGCGCGGCGTCGAGCCGCACCTTCCAACCCCAAGCTCGGCTTAAGACTGTATCGGCCAACCGCCGCAGCGATCCTGGTTGGTCGAATACAGCCATTCCCTTGGGTGTTGCTTTTGATCCGTTGAGGAGCTACTCTGAGAGCCGGTCACATCAAGATGCATGCTGCGTTCTATTAGCTGGTTCCCCCCGCGGTTGGGTCGCCCCCGTCCTATTCGTTAGCGCTGTCGGTCCCGGTATGTTTCTCTAACGACTCACCGGTTTCCGATACGAGGTCCATTATGGCTACGCTCACGATGTCGCAGAAACTAGATCAGCTCGAGGCTCGCTTCGACGAGCTCACCGCGCAAATTTCTTCGCCCGAAGTCCTTTCCGATTCCGCGCGGTACCAGAAGCTCGCTCGCCAGCACGGTGATCTTGCGGAGCTGGTTGGCAAGCACCGCCAATGGAAACAATTGGAAAAGGATTTGCGAGGTGCTCACCAGATGCACACCGAGTCTGACGACCCGGAAATGAAGCAGCTGGCCCACGATGAAGAAAAACATCTTGCCGAGCGCAAAGAAACCGTTGAGCGCGAATTGAAGCTGCTGCTTCTTCCCAAGGATCCCAACGACGACAAGAACGTTATCGTTGAAATCCGCGCTGGCACCGGTGGTGACGAAGCCGCTCTGTTTGCTGGCGAGCTCTTTCGCATGTATTCGCGCTATGCTGAATCGCAGAAGTGGCGCGTCGAGATTCTCGAAAGCTCGCCCTCGAATCTTGGCGGCCTAAAAGATGTTGTCGCCGCGATTCAAGGCAATAAGGTCTACTCCAAGCTTAAATACGAAAGCGGGGTGCATCGCGTCCAGCGCGTCCCCGCCACCGAGCAGCAGGGCCGTATTCACACATCTGCGGCGACTGTCGCGGTCCTTCCCGAAGCCGACGAAATTGATATCAAGATTGAACCCAAAGATCTTCGTATTGATACGTTTTGCTCTTCCGGTCCCGGTGGCCAGTCGGTGAACACCACGTATTCCGCCGTACGCATCACCCACCTTCCCTCTGGCATGGTGGTCTCGCAGCAGGACGAAAAATCGCAAATCAAGAATCGTGCCAAAGCCATGCGCGTCCTTCGCGCCCGACTGTACGAAATGGAGCAGGAAAAGCAGCATGCTCAAATCGCTGCTGAACGCCGCGGCCAGATCAAGACCGGAGATCGCTCCGAAAAAATCCGCACGTACAATTTTCCGCAAAACCGCGTCAGCGACCATCGCATTGGTTTGACCATTCACCAGCTCGACCAGATCATGGATGGCAAACTCGATCCCATCATCGATCCGCTCATCACCCACTACGAGTCCGAACGCCTCAAACAGGAGCTCGTCGAGGCCTGATGGTTTCCTGTTATCCCTACCATGATTGACGCCAACCAAATCACAATCGACATCCGAAGCGCTTTGCAACAAGCCTTTCAGCGCTTGCGCCGGGCCGAGGTGCCGTCGCACACGCTCTCCGCCGAGCTTCTATTGATGCATGTAAGCGGCAAGGATCGCGCCTGGCTTTATGCGCATCCCGAAGAGCAGCTCGACCGCGCCATCGCTGGCGAATATGTTGAGCTTGTTGAGCGCCGTTGCACCGGTGTTCCCACGCAGTATCTCACTGGCAAGCAGGAATTCTGGGGTCTTGAGTTTGAGGTTTCGCCGGCGGTTTTGATTCCGCGCCCCGAAACCGAGCATGTCGTTGAAGTCGCCCTCGAGCGCCTGGGCCACCGCGAGAGACGTCTCAGCCGCCCCCCCGACGCACGCTCTATGGCCGACGGCGCCGGCCTGACCGTCGCCGATGTTGGCACCGGCTCCGGCTGCATCGCCATCGCGCTTGCACGGGAACTTGCTCATGCAACATTCTACGCGACCGATAGTTCCTCGGCCGCCCTGGAAGTCGCGCGACGCAATGCATCGCGTCACGCCGTGGCCGATCGCATGCAGTTCGTGCAATGCCATCTGCTTACTGGAATTCCCTGTCGCTCGCTGGTGACACAACCTGCCGGGGAGCCGTCGGGATGTTCTGGCCGCGAGCTATCGGGCATGAGTCGACGCTATCGGGATCTCGACCTGATCGTCAGCAATCCACCGTACATTGGACGCGCCGAAAGAGATGGCCTGCAGCGTGAAATCCGCGATCACGAACCGGAAACCGCGCTGTATGCTGGTGACCAAGGCACGGAACTGTACGCGCCGCTCATTCGCGATTCGGCAGCCCGCCTGAGCCCCGGGGGAATCGTGGTGCTCGAGTTGGGTCACAACTCAGTTCCCGTGGTCCGCCCCCTGCTCGAAGACTCCAACTGGACTGATCTTGTGATCACCAACGATCTCGCCGGGATTCCTCGTGTGCTCGCCGCCGAACGATTGTAAGGGGGTGCAGGAAAGCGTACGCTTGAGGCATGCCGAAGCTGGCTCGCTTCCGCGCGAAACATGAACCCCGTAAGGTAACCCCCAGCGCTGCTTCGCCTCTCGGTAACGACGCACAACTTCCTGAATCGCCAAGCGCATCGCACCCCTCGAGCTCCCTCACGCCTATTCTTCATGTGGACATGGATGCATTCTTCGTCTCCGTTGAATTGCTGGCGCGTCCCGAGCTTCGCGGCAAAGCGGTTATTGTTGGCGGAAGGCCCGACCAACGCGGCGTTGTTACCGCCGCAAGCTACGAGGCGCGCAACTATGGAGTCCACTCGGCAATGCCGTTGCGAACGGCCGGTCGGCTCTGTCCACACGCTATATTTCTCGACAGCAACCATGCACGGTACTCGCAATGGAGCGACCGCATCGCAGCGATCCTGGCCAGGTACTCGCCCATCGTCGAGATGGTTTCCATCGATGAAGCCTATCTCGATCTCGCTGGCACCGAGCGCCTGCACGGTTCGCCGCTGGCAGCCGCGAACCAGCTGCTGCGCGACGTCACCGCCACCACGAATTTGCCCTGTTCGGCTGGTCTTGCCGCTACTCGTCTGGTGGCAAAAGTTGCCTCGGATCAGGCTAAACCCCGCGGTTTGCTTTGGGTGCCACCCGGAAGTGAATCTGCATTTCTTGCGCCTTTAGGCGTGCGGAAAATTCCAGGCATTGGCAAAGTGACCGAAAACGCGTTGCAAGCTCTGGGCATTCGAACGACTGGACAACTGGCGGAAGTGCCGGAAGAAAAGCTGGAAGAACTTTTCGGCCGGTGGGGAACCGCACTCCATCGCAAAGCGCGTGGCGAGGACTCTTATGAATTTTTGGTCGATGCGGAGCCCAAATCCATCTCGCAAAATCACACCTTTGGCGAAGACACCTGTGATCGCAACGCTCTCGATACCACTCTCAGTCACCTCACGCAAAAAGCGTGTAAGCGGCTGCGCGAGGCTGGCCTGGAAACCCGTACGCTGACGCTGACCATTCGCTATGCAGGATTCGAAACGCACACCCGCTCGAAGACACTCGCTCAGCCTGCGAATCTTGACGGCACCATCCAGGCAGTGTTTCGCGATCTTTTTCGCGCTCACTGGAACGCGCGGCGGCAAGTGCGCCTGCTCGGGGTCTCGCTCGGAGGCCTAATGCATGGTCCGCGGCAGCTCGCTTTGCTCGATGGCGAGCAACGCGAAAAACTGGAACGTCTGACCCGCACCGCCGACCGGCTCCGCGACCGCTTCGGCTTCTCCAAAATCCAATTCGGCGGCTCACTCCGCCGGGACGAAACCTAGCCGCTGACCGAGCGGACAGTAGCCCACCGGCCGATGCCCAGGTATTCGAGGAGTCACCGCACCTCGCCTCGCGCTTTTGCGAAACGCCCGGCAAGCGCATAATCGAATCATGAAGCCGCGTGAACTTGCCGAGCATATGTGCCGTACCCTGCGGCAAGCTGGCCATCAGGCCTATTTTGTCGGCGGATGTGTGCGCGATCTGCTGCTCGCACGTGAGCCAGCCGACTACGATGTTGCGACCGACGCTTCGCCGGTACGTGTCCAGGAACTGTTCCCCCAGAGCCTGGCGGTTGGCGCGCAGTTCGGAGTTGTCATTGTGTTCGACGAGAACGCCGAAGTTGAGGTAGCTACATTCCGATCCGATGTGGGGTACTCGGACGGGCGGCATCCGGACGGCGTGATTTACGCAAAATCCCCTGAAGAAGACGTGCAACGCCGCGATTTCACGATCAACGGGTTGCTGCTCGATCCAGACAAAGGCCAGGTTTTGGATTTTGTAGGTGGCCGCGCGGACTTGGCCGCGAAAACCATTCGCGCGATTGGCGAGCCGGCACGACGATTCGAAGAAGATAAATTGCGCATGATGCGCGCGGTGCGATTTGCGGCTCGTTTTGACTACACCATCGAACCAAAAACGTTCGCTGCCATTGGCGAGCGCGCCGCCAGGATCCACCAGGTCTCTACCGAGCGCCTGCGCGACGAATGCACAAAAGTATTGACCGAGGGCGCAGCGCGGCGGGGGTTTGAGTTGCTCGATAAAACCCTCCTGCTCGAGCACGTGCTACCGGAGATAGCGCGAATGAAAGGCGTGGAACAGCCGCCGCAGTTCCATCCCGAAGGCGACGTCTGGATTCACACGCGGCTTATGCTCGAGCAACTTCCGGCAGGATGCTCGGCGACGCTAGGGTGGGGAGTTCTGCTTCATGATGTCGGCAAGCCGCCGACCTTCAAGCCCCCTTGCGGGCCGCAAGGGCGCATCCGCTTCGACGGACATGTGCAAGTCGGCACGCGGATGGCCGAGCAGATCTGCGAGCGCCTGCACTTCTCGAATGAGGACAAAGCGCAAATCGCGGCGCTCGTCGAGCACCATCTACGATTCAAGGACGTCTTTCAGATGCGTGTTTCGACCCTCAAGCGATTTGTCCGGCTGCCTAGCTTTGAGGAACACTTGGAGCTCCATCGTCTGGACTGCCTGGCGAGCCACCGCAACCTGGACGCTTACCTGTTCGTGAGGCGATTTCTTGAGGAAACCCCTCCCGAGCAGGTCCGGCCGCCAAGGGTGCTCACCGGCGATGATTTGATGGAGCTGGGCTTTCCACCAGGGCCGCTCTATAAGGAGATTCTCGTGGCTGTGGAGAATTCCCAGCTGGAAGGGGGCATCCGCGACAGGGCCCAAGCTTTGGAGTTTGTCAAAAAGGCGTTTAGCAGCCGGATATCCCGGGCTCGCATCTAAAGAGGGTACGCCATCGGAAGGAAAGGCTTAATCTGGGACCATGCTATCTACATCAATATAATGAACATAGTAGAGTTTCATTAAAACGGTGGACACTGCCATGGGACATGATACGATGTTTAGTGTGAGACACTAAAGGAAGTTTATAACAGTCTACTTGCCAATATGCATCTATCGCCCATTCTCCGCATCTAAGCTAATAAGGTCCATTGGTTCGAGGGAGAGAAGGGGGACCATACATATGACCGAAAGCAAAGTACAACTGCCTAAAGAACTTCCGATCCTTCCGGTCCGGGACACGGTGCTTTTTCCCGGGGCGGTGTTGCCGCTAACCGTTGGACGGGAAAGCTCGTTAGCTCTGGTGAATTCACTGGAAGGTGATGAACGCATCCTAGGCGTGGTGGCGCAGCTGGATCCGCGAATCGAAGACCCCACCGCGACCGATCTTCATTCTGTAGGAACCGCAGCACGGGTCCATAAGACCGTCAAAATGCCCAACGGGAACGTGGTCATTTTCCTGGAAGGGTTGCAGCGGATTCGCATGGTTGAACTGCTCGGGTTTAAACCTTTCTTGCGCGCGGTGGTTGAGCCGGAACCGGATGTGATTGGCGATGAGGATCCCGAATTGGCCGCGCTCGAGCGCAACGCTCAAGAGCTGTTCCGCGAGGTTGTGGCCCGTTCTCCCCAGCTCTCTGACGATTTACAGACCGTGGCAATGAACATTGATAATCCCGGCAGGCTCGCCGACTTTATCGCCGGCACGCTGCCTTCGCTGCCAACCTTGCTACGGCAAGAGCTGCTAGAAACCGCAAATGTAAGGAAACGGTTGGAATCGTTGGCGCGGGAGCTCTCCAAAGAGGTTGAGGTACTGGAGCTGCGCAACAAGATTCAAGAGCAGGTGCAGGAACAAGTCAGCCAGAACCAACGAGAATACCTGCTGCGCGAGCAGATGAAAGCGATTCAAAAAGAGCTCGGCGAAAGCGACGATACGCAGGTAGAAATCGACGAACTCAGGAAAAAAATCGAAGAATCGGGCATGTCTGCTGAGGCCCGCAAGGAATCCGAGCGGGAGCTAAAGCGGCTGCAGAAGATGACTCCGGTTTCCGCGGAATACATGGTCACCCGGACGTATCTAGAGTGGATGACTTCGCTGCCGTGGGCCAAATCTTCGGGAATCGAGGATATCGATATTCCCAAGGCCCGTACCATTCTCGACGAAGATCACTACGACCTCGAAAAAGTGAAGGAGCGCATTCTCGATTACCTCGCGGTGAAAAAATTGCAGCCGGGAATGAAGGGTCCCATCCTTTGCTTCCTGGGGCCGCCAGGAGTGGGCAAGACTTCGCTGGGTAAATCGATTGCCCGCGCGCTTGGACGGAAGTTCGTCCGTATTTCGCTCGGCGGCATGCACGACGAAGCTGAAATTCGCGGCCATCGCCGCACCTACATAGGCGCTCTGCCCGGACAAGTCATCCAGGGAATTAAGCGCGGGGAAACCAATGATCCAGTGTGCATGCTCGACGAAGTCGATAAGCTTGGACGCGACTTCCGCGGTGATCCTTCATCGGCGCTGATGGAAGTGCTTGATCCCGAACAGAACGCGACGTTCCGCGATCACTATCTAGACGTCCCGTTCGACTTGTCCAAGGTGCTGTTCATCGCTACGGCGAACTGGATGGATCCAATTCCAGAACCGCTGCGCGATCGCATGGAGATCATCGAATTGCCCGGCTATACAGCGGAAGAGAAGGTGCATATCGCCCGTAAATATTTGATCCCCAAGCAAGCTTCCGAACACGGATTGAAGCTTGGCGAACAATTGGAGTTCAGCGAGGCGGGATTGCTGGAAATCATCCATAGCTACACCCGCGAGGCTGGCGTGCGCCATCTCGAACGCGAAATCGCCACGATCACCCGCAAGCAGGCCCGCCGGGTTGCCGAAGGTGATAACGCCAGACATGAGGTCACACCGGAAATCGTACGGCAAGTACTGGGCGTGCCGAAGTTCCACATCGAAAAAGACGTGGAGGAGCGCGTCAAGCAGCCGGGCGTTGCCGTAGGCTTGGTGTGGACACCTGCGGGCGGCGACATTGTATTCATCGAGGCCAGCCGGATGCGCGGCGGCAAGCAGTTCACCATGACCGGGCATCTGGGTGAGGTGATGCAGGAATCGATGACCGCAGCTCTGACTTGGGTAAGGTCGAACGCCGAGCGTTACGCCATCGATCCGGACTTCTTTCGTAAAGCCGATATCCACATTCACGTTCCGTCCGGCGGCGTACCAAAGGATGGTCCATCGGCAGGCGCGGCGATGGTGACAGCACTGGTAAGCCTGCTCAGTGGCCGAATGGTTCGACCGCGGCTGGCGATGACCGGCGAACTATCGTTGGCCGGCGTGGTGCTGCCGGTCGGCGGCATCAAGGAAAAAGTGCTGGGCGCCAAGCGTGCAGGAATCCGCGATGTGATTCTGCCGGCAGATAACGAGCCAAATGTGAAAGAAGACTTGCCGGAACACCTGCTCGAAGGAATCAAGATCCACTACGTGCGTACCCTCGACGAGGCTCTCGAGATTGCGCTTTTGAAAGAGCGGGTGACCGCGCTTCCGTTGCCACGGACCGAAGAGGAGAAGAAAGTCCCGTCGGCGGGAGTTCGGCCGGTTCACTAAAATTGAAACGACGACTACGGTTTAGGCGGCCCGGCAGAAGTTGCCGGGCCGTTTTGCATTGAGGCGGGGAGCCGACAGTGCTTTTTGGTTGCCAGAAAAGTGGACTTCGCGTAGTGATAGAAAAGTCCCATGCCGCGCGCCGCAAAGACGACCGGATCGCCAGCGAGCGAACTGGCCCGCCAGCTGGTCGAGTCCCTCGGTAAGGAAAGGCTGGTGCCGAGATTTGTCGACTCCTACGTAGTGGAATACGAGCGTTATGGTTTGCAAGCGCATCCCCAGAGATACCGTGAATTGATCGCGGTACTCAGCCGGGAAGCGCTTTTGGCCATGTGCGCGCACGCTCTCGAAGGCCTGCCTGCCGATCAGAGAGCGACACGTAAGCGGAGCGGCGCGCGTGATGCAAAACGCGGAGCGCGTATGACCCGAGAACAACTGCTGGCCGCCCTTACAAAAGTTCACCAATGGAGCGCGGGCGATGCGCTCGATTTCCAGAGCGATCTGGCTCTTTACGCGCAAATGCTTTCGCGCGCACCGAGACAAGCGCGCCGAAGGAAGCCGTTCGAGGTGGCGGAAGGACCATTTGTAGATCGATGCGCGTTGCTGCTCGATCCATCGATGATGGACAAGGCTCGATTTGCGGCGGGAAAACTTTTGGTGGAGCTGCAACGCCTAACTGCCACGCTGGTGGCCAAGGTTCTGGCGACGCCTATCGGGCAATGAGGAGACCAGTTCACAGCTCAAACGCGAAGAGAAATTTCTGCACCGCGAGGCGCGACGCAGGCAGTTGCGCATTAAAAAGAAAATGGGTCACGGCTCTTGACTCGGAATGAGCCGGCAGATGACCCTGGAAATTCACAGAACTTTTTCTACTTGCACGGCCGTGCCATAAGCGAGTACTTCGGTGACCCCCTGCATGATTTCCGTGGCGTCGTAGCGCATAGCGACAACCGCATTGGCGCCATGCTGGGCGGCGTGTTCCATCATCAATTCAAAGGCGTCCTCACGTGTTTTTTCGCAGAGTTCAGTGAGAATGGTGATATTTCCGCCCACGATGGTTTGCAGCGCGGCGCCCAGGGTCCCTAAGATGCTGCGCGACCTCACGATGATTCCGCGCACAATTCCAAGAGTACGTACGATGCGGTAGCCGCTGATTTCGTTTGCCGTGGTCACCAGGGTCATGTCGATTTTCCGGTCCATTATCGAGGCTCCTTGGGTAGTAACCACCGCGATTGTATCGTGATGGCGGCCCGTGCGCAGGCCATTTACTTCTGCTATGCTCCGCAAAGTGAAAGACCTATTTTATGTGCTGGCGACGGTTCAAATTCTGCTGGGACTGTACGCAGTGTTCGAAGGATCCCGGTGGCTCGGAATGGTCCGACGCCGATTGACGGCGGCGCCTGCCTTTTTTACGCCGAGAGTTGCGGTGATTTGCGCTTGCAAGGGAGCCGAGGCGGAACTCGAGGGAAATCTGCTGGCGCTGTGCGACTTCGACTATTCGGGGTACGAGATCTTTCTTTCGCTGGCAAGCGCTTCGGATCCAGCGCATGCCATCGCACGGCGAGTGGCGGAACGCAGCAAGATCAAAGTTCATTTGGTGATTGCCGGAAAAGCACAAGGCTGCGGAGAAAAAGTGAACAACCTCCGCGCGGCGATCGACGAAATTCCCGAGGAATTTGAGGTGTTTGTATTTACTGACTCCGACGGGCGCCCCGGACGCCCGTGGCTGAAACGAATGGTCGCGTCGCTGGCCAGTACGAAAATCGGCGCAACCACGACCATGCGTTGGTTTTTCCCCGCAAAGGGCGGAATTGCAAACGCGCTGTTGACCGCCTGGAATGCGGCAATCGTCACGTTTCTGGGTGAGCATAAGAACAATTTCTGCTGGGGCGGAGGAACGGCGATCCGCCGCGAGGTTTTCGAACAGGCCGGAGTGCGCGAGTCCTGGCGCACCGCGGTGGCCGATGATTTTGCACTTACCAATGCGGTCAAGGGTACAGGCGGTGAGATTTATTTCGCTCCGGAATGCCTTGTGCCTTCGATTACGGCCGTAGATTTTGCTGGTCTGCTGGAATTTACCAACCGTCAGATGATTATCACACGAGTCTATGCGCATCGCGTTTGGTTGCAGGGCGGAGCGGTACATCTTTTTTATTCACTGACAATGCTGTATGGCCTGGTGCTTCTGGCCACCGAGATCATTGCTGGCGTGCCGGTGCTGCAACTCGCGGTGATCGTTCTCGTGCCGGCCATTCTTGCCATGGTGCGCGGGGTCTTGCGGGTGCTGGCGCTGGTGGAGATCTTTCCGGCATTGCGGCAAAAAGTTCTGGAGCAGAGTTGGATGGTTACGTTTGTGGCGGCGTTCGTGCCCTTCGTTTACTCGGTCAACTTTTTGGTTTCCGCGGTTACCCGTAAAATCTGCTGGCGCGGCGTTCGCTACGAATTGGTTTCTCCACAGCAAACCAAGATTCTTCCCGGTTAATCCAGCGACCGAGTTCCCCAATTATAGTCAGGCATTTAGAGGTTTCCGCTCACTGACCGCTCAAGAACGGATAATGGGCTGATGCGGCCATGAAAAACAGCATAGGAAATGACAACCAGAAATTCATACGCGAGTTGAGAAAGGCCAGGCGCGCTAACCGTACCGATTCGGCGGGAATTGGCGTGCCTTGCTCGGCGTTCGCCTTGGTCCAGGCGATCAGGCGTTTTTGACAGCGCCAAATAACTCCCCAGACGTTCAAGAGCATGAACAAACCCATGCCGCCGCCCACGGAAATAGAAAGCGTGCGATTTCCGGCGGTCGGGCTGCCTATCCATTGCAGGACTGCCCAGGTGGCAGCGATGATGATCGCCGCGAGCGGAACAGCCAGGACGCGGCCATCGGCGAATGGTCCGCGAGCGAATTTGAGCAGAAGATACTGCAGCGCCCAGGCGATGACCCAAATTACAAACCAACCACCGAGCCAGCGCCCCATCAAACCGAGATTGCCCGCATTGACCGCGTCAAGTTTCGCCAGGATTGTGAAATAACGGAGCCCGGCGAGAACGGTAAGAACGGCCGACCAACGGAACCACCACAGCGCACGCGACATCAGCAGCGGAATTACTTTGCTTTTGCTCGCTGGGTCGAGCGACTTCTGAAACGGGACGTTGACCAAATTGAAGAAATAAAGCAAGCCGAGCCAAGTGATCCCTGCGGTTAGATGGATCCATCGCAGTACAATCTGTTCGATATCACCGGGACCTTGTGGAAAACTGACGCGCGTGACCCACAGCAAAACAGCGCCGGCATTGATGAGTATCATGTAGCTGTCACTGTCCGAGACCCTTTAAACCACGCGCTCCGCAGTAGTTCACGGGCTGCGCAGCCCATGCGCCACTTCGGTGCGCGCGTAAAATTTTTTCGTTCCACAAGCAGTTTATACCCGAAACGGATGACGTGTGCAAGACCTGTGTCGTCCCTAAGTATTTGTGGATAGGGAAGATAGCTAAATTCTTGCATTAGGGCCCCTGGGATGCAGCATTCATTCTTCTTGGTGCAATGGGTTCCTAACCGGATTGTCGAGATCCGATTCGGATAGTTCGAATCATCGCTTAACCCTAAGGGGTGCTAAACAGCTCGGTGCACTCCAATAGTTCATTCGACCTGGTCGAGAAGCTCAAAAACTGTTCAGGACCCTCTCCGGGCCCAGAGAGAGAGGTAGTAGTGAAAGGTACCCGCTTTTTTCATCGAGCAGGGAGTCGCCCCAAGCAAATCCAAATTTGTCCTCAGACCTATGTTTTTTACGAAAAACGATCAGGTGTCACGCATTTTCGCGTAGAAGCCGAACCGGATGGCCGCTTGCCCATGGATCGTGCGGCGGCGCTGTTAGCGATGCATTGCCTGGTGCGCGGTCAAACGCCCGGGGATTATGCCGTACTGTTTGAATCGGGCGAAGAAATGGCCGAGGGGCTGAAGGCCCACGCTGAGGCTCTGTTGCATGCGGGTAGAGCAGTGACGATGCCGGTTGCGCTCAGCCGTCGTGAAGAAGAAGTGTTGGGAGGAGTACTGCAGAGCCTTGCTAACAAGGAAATTGCTTCGAGCTTGAATCTTTCCGAGCGGACCGTGAAATTTCATGTCTCCGCGCTGCTGGCAAAATTTGGAGTGCGTGGCCGGATGGAGCTGGTGCGCGAAGCAGGCCGCATGATTATGCCTAAACAACCGGAAGCGGAAGCGTTGAACGCGCGGCTCGGAGGAAAGCTGCTTAGCACCGAGGGTCCGTCTGCGAGCAATTTTCGAAGGGGGCCCCGAACCGGCGACGTGGTCCCGATGCCCGGGCGCCGAATGACCGCCTAGGCCATTCGCCGGAAGATTTGCTGAGGAGAACATGAAAGCAAGCGGCCCGCCATGCAACTCGGTGGCGGGCCGTCGGTTTTCTTAGTTGAAGGTTCTGTTTCCGAGCTGAACCGAGCTATTGCTTGGCCGAGGAGAAGTTCCCGGCGACGGCATCCCAGTTCACCACGTTCCACCAAGCCTCGATATAGTCCGGCCTGCGATTCTGATATTTCAAATAATAGGCGTGCTCCCAAACGTCTAGGCCCATGAACGCTTTACCGCCGGACATTAGCGGGTTGTCCTGATTGGGAGTGGACTCGATGGCCAGCTTGCCGTTTTGGTAGAGCAGCCAGGCCCAGCCAGAACCGAATCGGGATACCCCTGCCTGCGCAAACTTAGTTTTGAATTCGGCGAACGAGCCAAACGAGGAATTGATAGCGTTGGCTAGGTCGCCTTTCGGCTCGCCACCACCACCCTTTTTCATGATCTTCCAAAACATCGAGTGATTCCAGTGGCCGCCCCCATTGTTGCGCACCGCGGCACGAATAGCTTCGGGGACTTGATCGAGGCTGCGCAGAAGATCATCGATGGATTTGCCTTGCAGCGTCGCGTTGCCTTCAAGGGCTTTATTTAAATTGTTGACGTATGCGGCGTGGTGCTTGCCGTGATGAATCTCCATGGTCGCTTTGTCTATATAAGGTTCGAGTGCATCAGGTGCATAAGGAAGTGCTGGAAGTGCGTGGGCCACAGGCCCCTCCTTCGTCAAAGACGGTTGTTGGTGTGCCAAGGGAAACCTCCTTTATGGTGTGTCGACTGCGTTCCGCTTCAGGACTTTCCCACGTTTATCTTAGCGCCATGCCAAGCGCGATACAACGTAAAGCGCGATCAAGCCTGAATCCGCTAAATGCCTTAAAGCTCCGCGCTAGCCTAAGCTGCGGAGGGCCCAGGCCGCATGTTCAGCAATGACTGGGTCCACGGAGTTAGATAGCGTCGTGAGCAAATTGGTTATACGAGAATATTCAGGCGAGCCCGGGCACACGCCGGAATTGCCGAGCGCCACGCACGCATTACGAATCAGCCCGCGCCACTTGGCGCGCTTGACGGCACTGCCGCGAAAAACTTGGCGAAAGTCTTCTTCGCTCAGGGCCGCGAGCCATTCCAGGTGCGGATGAAAGAGGGATTCCTGGGAGTGCGCCGGCGACGAAGAAAACTCCTCGGTATAACTTTCTGGATAAGATTGCGCCTTTCCTTTGACCGGGCGCACGCGGGGCTGCAACGCGGGAAGTGACGTAATCGGTGCTTTGCGATTCCACGGGCAAACATCCTGGCAAATATCGCAGCCAAACACGTGGCGTCCCATCGCCCCGCGCAGGTCAGTGGGAATGCCGCCGCGCAGCTCGATCGTGAGATACGAGATGCAACGGCGCGCGTCGAGCACATAAGGCTCGACAAGCGCTCCGGTAGGACAGGCATCGATGCATAGACTGCAATTTCCGCAGAGATCGGGAGCGGCCATCTCATGGGGTTCGAGCGAAGGTGTGAAATCAAGCGTGGTTAAAATTGCGCCAAGGAATAACCATGAGCCGAGCTGTTCATTGATGAGGCAGGTATTTTTCGCCAGCCAGCCAAGCCCGGCATGTTTGGCGGCGATGCGCTCGACGATGGGGCCGGTGTCTACGTAGGCGCGAGCGTCGAAGGACTCGCGGATGTGCTCGCGCAACGCCGCGATCAGCTCTTGGAGCTTGCCGCGCAAGACGTCGTGATAGTCATCGCCCCATGCGTAGCGCGAGATCCAACCCCTCGGGCCACAATGGTCAGCGAAAGAAAAGTCCGCAGCAGTGCCGGTTGAGTACGACCGCGCCGCATTGTAGTTGAGGGCGCACACAATTACGCTCTTCGCGCCGGGCAAAATGCGATGGGGTTCGCCGCGGCGGGGGTCCTTCAGGTAATGCATTTCGCCGGCATAACCACGCTCCAGCCATTCGGAAAGTCGCGCAAGCTCAGGAAATTGTGATGCTGGCGCAATCCCGGCGAGATCAAAACCTATCGCGCGAGCGCGAGCAACGACCCAGCGAGTGTCCTCGACCGAATAGATCATGGAATTTTGTGCAAGAAGTGCATAGAAGCGAGCAGCCAGAAAAAAATCACGTGATGCTCAAGTGCAGCAGTGGGTAATTGTTTCGTGCGGAAGAATTTATGGACGGAAGCTGCGCACCGCGGCCGCCTCGTCGGAATAAACGTCGAAAACAGTGTAGAGCTTTGTGATTTGAATCAGGTCCTGAACCTTCTTGGTGAGATTGAGGAGCTTGAGCTCGCCTTTCTGGTTTCGCATGGAAATGAAGCCGCCCACCAATTCGCCGATTCCCGAGCTGTCGATGTAATTCACATCGCCGAGATTGAGAACAATCTTGCGGTGCCCCTTGGCGATAAGGTCCCGAAGCATCTGGCGCAATAGAGCGCTGCCTTCGCCGAGCGTAATGCCGCCACCAAAATCGATTACCGTGACCTCGCCAACGTCGCGCGCTGTGGCTCTTAGATTCACTTTATTCCTCCTTGCCAACGGTCGACGATGATCCGCCAGTGCTCTGCGGATTGGACTGACGCGCAGGCGGAAATCGCTTAGCCATGATAATTTCTGCGCCGCCCTGGGGGCCGCGAGCCACGTCAAACTCATCCATGAAGGCGCGCATCAAGAAAATTCCGCGCCCCGAAGTCTTCAGCAAATTCTCTTCCGCCAGCGGATCGGGCACTTCGGTGAGATCAAAGCCCCGGCCTTCGTCGAGAACGCGGATCACCATCTTTTCCGGCGTCAGCTCGAAGGCCAAATGTATTTTCTTTTCGCGGTTCGCGGAATTTCCATAGTGAAAGGCGTTGATGACCCCTTCGCGCACCGACATTCCGATGCGGTGGCATTCGTCATCGCCAAAACCGGCGGCGGTTGCGACGCGCAGGCTCATGTCTTCTGCCAAAGCTACACTTTCAAGCGACGTTTCGAGAGTGATGTCAATTCGTTTGGTTTCAGCGGTCATCCGTTGTCGCGGACCTTAGGCGAGGCTTTCTCCGAGAGCTTGCTCGGGACGGCACCTTCGCAGGGAGGGCCGTGCGGAGGACACGCTTGAATTTCCCGCCCGGGGCGACTCCCAAGACTTGTATGGGTAGCACAGCGCCCAAGGCGAAGTCAATGGATGGAGGGCATGGAGGGAGGGAATGGTGTAGGGCGCACGACAATTGAATTTAGAAACATCGTTTTCATTCAAGGCGGACAGAGCTGCACGATCGAGTGGGCTGCTACCGTACATGGGATGCCGCCGAGACGACGCGGATCAGGTGAGGCTGCGCGCGCCGGTCTTGGCAACGCGATAAATGTCCGGGTCCCACTTTTCCATGTGGCGGTCGGGAGTCTTGAGGCCGGTGAAGCCATACTGCCGATACAATCCGTGAGCGTCACGAGTGGATAAATGCCAACGCCGCAACCCTTGCAGACGCGGGTGCGACATGATGGCACGCATCAACTTCTTGCTGAGCCCACGGCCACGGTGAGACTCCAGGATAAAGACGTCGCCGATATAGGCGAATGTGGCGTAATCGGTCACCACGCGAGCAAAACCAACCTGTCGCGCGCCTGCGTAAACACCCAACGAGAGTGAATTTTCAATCGAGCGCTTCATCACCTCGAAGGAAATTCCCGCTGCCCAATACGAATTGGTCAGAAACTCATGGATTGAGCCAAGGTCGAGGCGCGCCGGATCGTCGCTGATTGAATATTCGCCTTCTTGCCAGATATTTCCCACGGTAGTTCTCTCTCTCTCGAACTCCCACCGAATAACGCGAGTATCTTAAATCAGTTTGGTTGGAGGCCAAAATCAGGCGGCACGAACCATAATGGCTGGAGAAGTGACCGTCAGGCGGGCCGCCCAGGTGTGCGCAAAAACTCCTTCTCCGGGGTTTGTCTAACAACCCATCAATCTTGGGTGTCGCATCTCCTGGTGTCTCTATAGCAACGCGGAGATGCAGCGCGCTTTACAGGCATGCAAGGCCCGCCGTATAGTTGCAGCTAATCTGGGAAAGTCGCTTGCGCATCGTGCGAAAGAGGTACGCCAATGTTATGGATTGCCCTGGGTGTGCTGGCGGTTCTGCTTATTCTTGTCGTCAGCAGTTACAACGGGCTCGTCCGCTTGAAGGTGCAATGCGAAAACGCGTGGGCGGATATCGATGTGCAACTCAAGCGCCGCTACGACTTGATTCCCAATATCGTTGAGACCGTAAAAGGGTACGCCGCTCACGAGAAGGGTACTCTCGAAGCGGTCATCAACGCGCGCAACCGGGCCATGAGCGCACAGGGTCCTGCGGCCAAAGGGGAAGCCGAGGGCATGCTCACCGGAGCGCTGAAAACTTTGTTCGCGTTGGCTGAAGCGTATCCGCAGCTTCGCGCGGTAGAAACCTTCACGCAGTTGCAGGGAACACTGGCGCAAATCGAAGATACCATTCAGAACGCTCGCCGTTATTACAATGCGGTGGTGCGCGACTTGAATACCAAGATCGCGCAGTTCCCCTCCAACATCATCGCCGGCATGTTCAATTTTAAGCCCCGCGAATTTTTTGAAGTTGCCGCTGCAGCCGAGCGGGAAGCCCCCAAGGTTAGCTTTTCAGCCCCAGCTTCTCAACCGTAACGGCGGCGCATGACCATCAACTCGTGTCTCCGAGGTTTGCTGGCGGGTTTGCTTGGTGGTGTGTGGCTCCGCGCGCTGCTCTGCGTCTTTGTCCTCGGCCCTTTCATCCCGTCGCTTTTCGCGCGCGAACTGGTGATTCAGAGGTTTGACGCTGAAATCTTCGTGCAGCCGAACGGCATGCTCGATGTTACGGAAACCATCACTCCGCGTTTTACTGGCCACTGGAACGGTATTTATCGCACCATCCCCATCGAATACCACACGCCGCAAGGTTTCAATTACGAGCTCCTGCTTGACGTGCAAAGCGTTACCGATGAAAACGGCATCAAGTTGAAATTTGAGCGCAAACATGAACGCCACTACCTCAAGCTGAAAATTTATGTTCCCGACGCGGAAAACGCCACGCGCACCATCGTCATCCGCTATATCGTGTACAACGGTTTGAAATTTTTCGAGGACCACGACGAGCTCTATTGGAATATCACTGGCGACGAATGGGACGTTCCTATCCAGGAAGTTAACGCGCGGATTCTATTGCCGCAAGGAGCTAGTGGCATGCGCGCCACAAGCTTTACCGGCGCGTATGGCTCGCGCGAGCAAAACGCCTCGGTAGAAATTGTCGGAGTTGCCGTCGAATCGCGCGTGCTTCGGGCGCTCTCCTTTCACGAAGGTTTGACGATTGTAGTGGGATGGGACAAGGGCGTCGTCCATGAGCCAGGACCGGTAGACAACCTTTCTTTATTTTTGCGCAGCAATTGGCCGCTGTTTTTGCCGCTGGTGGCCTGCGGCGCGATGTTCTGGCTGTGGTATACCCGCGGCCGTGACCCTAGCTTGCGGCCCATTGCCCCGCAATACGCTCCGCCGGAAGGGCTGACGCCGGCAGAGGCCGGCACATTGGTCGATAATTCTGCCGCCATGCGCGATATCACTGCGACGATGGTGGACTTCGCCGTGCGCGGTTATATCCTCATCGAAGAGCAAAAGAAAGATCACATCATGGGCTTGTGGTCGGATAAAGAATATGTTTTTCATCTTCGCAAAAAACGCGACGAGTGGGCTGGGCTTAAAGCCCATGAAACTGTGCTTCTCGATGGGCTCTTTGCAAGTGGATTACAGGACACCGTTTCGCTGAGCGACCTTCAAAATAAGTTTTATAAGAGCGTGCCGGAGATTCGCGACCGCATTTTCGAGTCCCTGGTTGCGCGGAACTATTACCTGCGCCGGCCCGACAAAGTCCGGCAAACCTATACGGTCGCCGGAATAGCGATTGGCCTACTTTCGATTTGGGGCGGCGCAGCACTCGCCAGCGCGCTGGGCATGGCGCCCTTGCCATTTATTGTGGCCGGCATTTTGACGGGCGCGGTGATTTGCGGCTTTGGCTGGTTTATGCCGGCGCGAACGCAGACCGGAGCGCGGGCGCTCGAAACTATCCTGGGTTTTGAGGATTTCCTCGGCCATGTCGAGGAAGATCGCTTCGAGCGCACCATCAAGACTCCGCAAATGTTCGAGAAATTTCTTCCCTTCGCGATGGCCCTGGGAGTTGAAAAGAAATGGGTGACCTCCTTCCAGGGAATCTACACGCAACCTCCCGATTGGTACCGCGGCTCCTATGGACCAACGTTTTATCCTATTGGATTTGTGCACGATCTTGATGCCATGAGCACTCGCGCGGGGACAGTGATGTCTTCAGCGCCGCGCAGCAGCGGCGGCTCGGGCTTTAGCGGCGGCAGCTCGGGAGGCGGTTTTGGCGGCGGCGGTGGTGGAGGATTTTAAGCAAACATTGTAGTCAAACCATCCTGGCCCAACAGCGAATTGCGATTCTCTACAGACATTCGCAAAAATCTTTTGCTTAGGAATCCCTCTGCTTAACTGAAAAGCCTGAACCGGAGTCACTCTTACGTATTTGTGGACCTGTGGAGCCGTACCCAAACGCCTCACGAAGGAGACCCTGCGGGGTGGATCAGAAGGAGGGCGGGCGCAGGGCGGCGACCGCGAAGGCGCGCTCGAGAGCGATGCCGACGCGACCCAGTAGACCTTCCTCGAAGAGGCGGCCGATCAGCGTGACGCCGTGGGGCACGCGGCGCGGGGGAGAAAACTTTGGCAGCGGATGATGCCGATCGGGCGCCCAGTCCGAACGCGCCTCGGAGACTTCGACGAAGCCGGCGCGCAGCGTGAGCGAGGGATGCCCAGTCTGATTGCTGATGGTGAGCATTTCGTCGCGCAGCGAAGGCACGAGCAATAGATCCACCTGCGAGAAGATGCGCGCCATCTCCTGTGCCACTTTGCGCCGGAAGCGGTCGGCCTGGACGAAATCCACGGCGGAGAGGAAGCGCGCCTGCCGGAAAAGGTTGGGCCACGCGTCCGGGGTCTGAACCTTGAGTTGGTCCACGCCGTGGCTCAGGGTGAGCTCCTCGAAAGCCGCGGCGCCTTCGGCGAAGAGGATCAGGTTGAGCGAGTTATACGGCCAATTGGGAAGAGAGAGCTCCAAGGGGACCAAGCCGAGCTTGGGAAGCGTGTCCAGCGCGGCGCGGTCCACATCGGTGGCCGGATCTTCCCTCATCCAGGCCGGGAAATAGCCCACGCGTAATCCCTTGATGCTGGCGTCCGCATCAAAATCGAGCCGGCTGGGCACGCTGGAAATATCGCCGGCATCCGGCCCGGAGATGGCTTGCAGCACTAGCAATGCATCCTCGACGGCGCGGGTCATGGGACCGAGCTTATCGAGGGACCAGCAGAGGGTCATGGCGCCGGTGCGCGGCACGCGGCCGTAGGTCGGGCGAAGTCCGGTGATGCCGCAACGCATGCTGGGACTGATGATGCTGCCGCCGGTCTCGCTGCCAATAGAGAAACCGACCAGGCCCGCCGCGGTGGCGGCGCCAGGGCCGGCGCTGGAACCGGACGCGCCTTCCTCCAGCAGCCACGGGTTCACCGTTTGTCCGCCGAACCAAATATCGTTGAGCGCGAGGGCCCCGAGGCTGAGCTTCGCAACGAGCACGGCGCCTGCGGCGTGGAGGCGCTTCACGACTGCAGCGTCGTCTTTCGGAATGCGGTTGCGGAAAGGTTCTGCGCCATAGGTGGTCGGAATACCGGCGGTGTCCAGAAGATCCTTACCGCCCCACGGAATGCCGTGAAGCGGTCCGCGGTACTTGCCCGCAGCGATTTCTTCGTCGGCCTTCTTCGCTTGCGCGAGAGCGAGTTCGCGCGTGAGGGTGATGATGCAGCGGAGCCGGGGATCGAATTGCTCGATCCGCCGCAGGTAGATTTCGGTGAGGCGCTCGGAGGTGAGTTTGCGCTGCTCGATCCAGCGCGAGAGCTGGGTTACCGAGGCGAAGGCGATGTCCGCATCGCCGGCAGGCAGCGGGCCAGGGTCGGTCTTGCTGCGGATAAATCGATCGCGCTGGGGGCCGGAGGGCTGGCCGGGGAGAACGGAATTATAGCGCGACCATGGTGCAAGGGCAGGTTCGAGCGCGATGTTGCGGGGACCGGTGCGTCGCTCGTAGAGAGAGGCTAGGTTCACGCGCCAGGTTTTTGCCGCCAGGGCGCGGTCTGCAGTTGTTAAATTCACTTGCACGAGCTTTTCTGCTTCGGCGAAGGTCGCCGGCGACACATCGGGTCCAACCGCTGGTCCGGTGCCGAATGCCGGGGGCGCTCCAGGCGGGAGTTGCGCGGGCTCCTGCGCGAGTTCGGTTGTCTGGCCCTGCGCGCTGCTGCTCGTGACAATGGCTGCACCGATGAGACCGAGCGAGGTCTGCGTCAAGAAATGCCTGCGCGATTTGGACATGGGTCCTCCGCGCAGCATTGTAGCTGACTCTTGCAGCCAGAAAAGATGAAGCTAGCCTGCGGCGCCGGCTTCGATGAACGCCGTAGTCCGCGATAGAAGACATAGGGGGACCGCGAGGGTAGTGTGTATGCTTTTGTAAGCCCTAGACCAGGGCCGCACATTCGCCTTGCCGAGGCCTACAACACTTTGCGAAAAGCCTTTTGTGTCTTGTAGTTTTGGTAGCCTATTTTTTCGTAAAAATGGTGCGCGCGCGAGCGAAGTACATTGGATCGCACGTTGAGCGTGTGGCAACCCTGCCCGCGGGCCCATCGCTCGGCAGCTTCGAGAAGCAGCGCCCCGGCGCCCAGACTGCGATGCCCCTCCGCAATCACCAAGCCATTGAGCTCCGCACGCGTTTCACTCTCGATCAAGCAGTTCACACTGACGTGCGCCCATCCAATCGCCTCTCCCGACGAAGATTCCGCCACCAAAACAGTGTGCCGCGATCGCGGTTCAAGATTCCGCATGCGGCGCACGATATCTGCAGAGGTTGAGGGATAACCAAGCTCTCCGGCAAGTTTTGCAATAGCCGAGGCGTCGACCTCGGTTGCCACGCGAACTCGCACACTGCCTGCCCGCGGAGAAGAGCTCATCACAGCCGCCGTTTCCGCCGCCGTAGTCTGCGTTGCACTGCTGCGCCGGTTAGTTCGCGCAGCGCGTCAGCGGCAATCCATTTTGCAGTCTTCGAATCGAGTGTGCGAATCTGTTTCGCGGTGCGAATCGCCGCGCGATTGAGCGCGACATTGCGCTTGCCGATATTGCGAAGGGCCCAATTCACCGCCTTCTTCACATACCCGCGGTCGTCTCGCGACTCGCGGCGAATGATCGTCAGCAAGCGCAGGAACCTGGCGTCGGCAGCCGGCTTATCGCGATACGCCAGGTAAGCCATCAACGCAAACGCGGCGCGCTTCACATATTCTTCCTTTCGGCGGCTCCACTCAATGGTCTTGCGCCATGCCGGCGCCGCAAAAACAAACAAATAACAGCAGCTTGCATCCACCTCATCCCAGGAGTCACATCCAAGCGCCCACTGGTCCATCTGGGCGGCGGTGACTTTCGGCGGCTCACCGATCAGCGCGGCAAGAATTTTTGCCTCATGAATCCCCGATCGCCACAACTGATCTGCCAGCGCATGGTTTCTGCCGATTTGTTTTGCAAGCCGGTGAAGTCGCGGCGTGGGAATTCCCTGCGCTTGTTTCACGCGCACCCCAAAGGTTTCCATCTTCGCGCGAACGCTGGGATCGGCGAGTGCCCGAAGCTCGCGCAACGCTTGCGTTTTCGTATAGGCCGCAGATGCCATTGGTTTGCAGAGAAACTCGTTAGCCGTCGGGCTAGAGAAGTTTTTCCGAATCGAGAAGTATCGTCACCGGGCCGTCGTTGGCCAACTCCACAGACATCATCGCTTGAAAAATCCCCGTCTCCACACGAATACCCAGTGCGCCCAGCGCGGTCACAAACTCTTCGTAGAGTGGACGCGCCTGCTCGGGCTGCGCCGCACGCGTAAAGCTCGGACGCCTGCCCCCGCGCGTGTCGCCGTAAAGCGTAAATTGCGACACCACTAAAGCGCTTCCGTCGGTTTCGAGAAGCGACCGGTTCATCTTTCCAAGGTCATCTTCAAAAATCCGCAGATTGGCGATCTTGTCCGCCAGGTACGCGCCGTCTTGCGAGGTATCATCGCGTCCCACTCCCAGCAACACCACAACGCCGGCACCAATTTCTCCAGTGACGTTGCCCTCGACGACCACCCGCGCGCGGATAACGCGCTGCACTACCGCTCGCACGCTCGTTTCTCATTTCGACGCGCCAGGCGCGTCTAAAGTGCCAGGGTCTGTTCCTGGCGTTTAGTTGTGGCGATAACTTCCTAGGGACTCCATTCCCATTGTTCAGTTACTCCCCGTCGCGGCAAGAGATCTAGTGTTTTGTCTTTTTCTTGGCGCTCCGCCCCGCGCTTCCCGGAGCGCGAGGAGTCCGCTGGCAACGCGGGCAAAAAAAACTGCTCCGCCCGGCCACAAGGATGCGGCGAATGTTCGAGCGACATCGGAAGCACGGCTTCCCCTCGCGGCCATAAGCGCGGTGCCGAAGCTGGTATTCGCCAGGTTGTCCTTGGGCATCGCGAAAATTGGAAATGGACGAGCCGCGCGATTCGATGGCCTGCTTCAGCACCTCGCCAATGGCCACGTGGAGCGCGGCCACCTGCTTAGCCGTCAAGCTCGCCGCCAGACGAGCCGGGTGAATTCGCGCGCGCCACAAGCTTTCATCGGCATAAATATTGCCGACGCCGCGCAAGACGCGTTGGTCCAGCAGTAATGCCTTGATACGCGCACGACGCCTCGCCAGCCGCAGAGCGAAATCTCGCCGCGAAATTTCCAGAGGGTCATGCCCGAGAGGCGCGAGAACCTTCTGCAACGCAACCTCGCCAAAGATGCCCATGCGCCCAAATCGCCGGCTGTCGGTGTAGCGAAGCTCCCGGCCATCATCGAGCGCAAAGAATGCATGCGTGTGGTTGACAATCGGCTCGTCGGCGCTAGCCACCGCGAGATGCCCGGTCATTCCCAAATGCACCAGCAGCCCGGCCGCGGCGCTCGAGGCTTTGCTCGGCGATAAGCGCATTACAATAAATTTCCCGTGCCGCGTCACTTCCTCGATCCGGCATCCCGGCACATCGCGTTGGAGCGCCGCTGGGTCGTCCATGAAATCCGTCTTCCCCAGGCGCACCACAGTAATTCGCCGCCCGACCAACGGACGGCGCAACCCACGAACCAGTGTCTCGACTTCCGGAAGTTCCGGCATGGTTCACGCTCAAAGCAATTGTTTTTCGAACAGCCGCCCGTAGCCAGAGACGCGTGCAGGTATGTTCGCCATGCGCAGCGCGCCCCAGAACGCCACTTGATTGCTGGTAAGCACCGGCTTACCCAATGACTCCTCGAGCGCCTGTATCGCGCCGATGGTGCGCATTCCGTTGCCGCCCATGAAGATTGCTTCAGCCTCTCGAGGCACATTCGCCCGCACCCATTCGTACAGCGCTCCTGCATGGATATTGCCGCGGTCGGTTCGCAGAAGAGCTCGCGCGTGGTAGGCAACTTCGAAGCCCTGGTGCTGAAAATATTCTGCGCCGCGTCGATCTATTTCTTCTGAAAACCATGGAGGGTGAACCAGAGCCACTCGCTTGGCGCCGAACGCGCGCAACGCTGCCACGGCCGACGAACAAGTGAGCGCCACGGGAACGCCCCGGGTCCGCGTTTCCAGTCGCGCCTTGAGCGCCCGATCGCCGTCGGGGCCGTGCAAGTAGCTGGCACTGGTGTAGCAAAGAGCAATGGCATTTGGACCAATCTGCGCCAGCAGTTCCGCGGCCTCATCCATTCCCGGAGGTTCGACGAATGAGCGCGCCCTGGTCACCGGGTCGGCCGATTGGGCCCCGCCGGAGTAGCGAACGCGCATCGCATGGGTAGAGACTCCATCCGGTGCCAGCGCGGCGAACTCCGAGTCAGGCTCGGTATCGCTGTGTGGCAGCAACAGTCCAAGGCGTCCGCGCCACGCCCAGCCATCCGGTTGCCAGGGGCTACGTCGTCCCTCAGGGTCGGACTCCGCCCCAACCGAAGCTCGAGTTACCGCCGGCTCGCGCAGGCTACCGAACCGGGCTGGCCGCAGGGCCATCGGAGCGCATAGCGCTTGAGCCACCCGAAAAAACTGTCGCCGCCGCATGGGGCCCTACCTCCTTTTGCCGTTTAGGACGCGGGCTTGGCTGGTGCGCTTGTCGCTGGTTTCCAGAAGCCCGGCTCCGCGATGGGACGGGTATCCATTGTCGGTGCGTACTTCTTCACGACATCGCGGATTTCCCCGGCTTTCCCGATCAGCACAAACACCAGGTTATCGAGCGGATAGTGTTTCTGAATCAGGCGGCGAGCGACTTCCGGCGTCACCGCGTCGACACGCGCCTCGAAGTCATTCACCTCGCTCGCGTCCAGCCCATAGAATTCGAATTGCGTCAGCAGTTCCGCGAGCTGGTTGGGGGTTTCAATGCTTGGCGGAAACCGCCCTTTCAAATAATTTTTTGCTGAAGCCAGATCCTCTTCGCTCAATCCTTTCTCGTGGAGTTGCTTGAGCACCTGGAGTGTCAGATCAATCGCCTGCGCCGTCGTTTCGTTTCGCGTATAACTGAAAATTAAAAATGGACCGGGAACCTTGCGCCGGTCAAAGGAAGAAAATGCTCCGTACGTCAGTCCTGACTTAATGCGCAGCTCTTTGTTGATCATGGAATCGAAGCGTTCGCCGAACAGTGAATTCACCACGCGCAATGCAGTGCGGTCCGGGTCAGTACGCGCAATTCCCACGTTGCCGATGGCGAAGTAGCTCTGTGTCGAATCTGGTTTATCCACCAGCAAGAGTTTCTTGCCCGGTACGGGCGGAAGCGGAGTCAGTGCTACCCCGGGAGCTTTTCGCGGTGCCCATGCTGCCAACCGCTCGCTCAGCAGTTTCCCCATCTCCGAGGTCTGAAAATCTCCGGCCACCGCGACAATCGTATTTCCCGGAGTGTAGTTGGTTTCGTAAAAGTGCGTCACGTCTTGGCGTTGAATCGCTGCCAGCGACGTTTCGTCACCGCCCGATGGCCGCCCGTAGGGATGTCCGGCGTAGAGGTAGGTGTTGAAATACGTGTTAAGAACGGATCGCGCCTCGTCTTTTTCCGCGCGCACTCCATCGATATCTTGGCGCAGAATTTTAGTCACTTCGTCTTGCGGAAAGACAGGATAAAGAAGCGCATCGGTTAAAAGATCTAGCCCTTGGCGCACGTCCTTCGCCATAAACTCGGCGGAAAGACTGGTGAAATCGCTCGAAGCGCCGGCATCATACACGCCCCCGATAAAATCTAAGTCCGCGGAAAACTTTTGCGACGTGCGTGTCTTGGTGCCCTTGCGCAGGAGCTCCGCCGTCACCGATGCCAGTCCTTCGCGCGCTGGAGGATCGCTGGTTGCGCCGGCTTTGATGAGTACAGAGAAGCTCACCAGCGGAATCCCGCGCTGCTCCATCATCAGAATCGTCAAACCGTTGGGCAGCACGAGTTTCTTGTGGGCCGGAAGATGTAGCGCCGCACCCATCGCTGGAAGCACTGCCAAAGCCAGCGCCAACGTCCATAGAATCGTGGGCATCACTTTAGGCAATCGTTTCGCTCGGCGCATCATCGTTTGGAATCCTCTCGCGGCTTGGGCTCCTCACCGGCGTCGGGAATTAACGTTGCGACGGTGCGATTGGTGTCGCTCAAATAGGTCCGCGCAACGCGCTGCACATCTTCTTTGCTCACTCGCGCATACGCCTCGGACGCCTCAAATAACTTGTGATAATCCCCAAAGAAGACTTCGTAGGTGCCAATGGTGTTAGCCCGCCCGTTGATGGTTTTCATCTGCCGGTAAAAATCAGCCAGCAGAATATTTTTGGCCTTCTGCAATTCCTCGGTGGCGAGTGGTGCGGTCTTCACCCGTTCTAACTCTTCATAGATTGCTTTTTCAACGGCTGCCGGGTCGATGGCCACTTTCGGCTGCGCGAATAAAATGAGTAATGTCGGATCGAACGCCGGTTCCATTTGGCTGGCCACACCGAGCGCAAGCTGATCCTTGTCCACCACTCGCTGATAAAGCCGTGAGCTCTCACCAGAAAATAGAACTGTTCGCAGAACATTGAGCGCGTAGTAGTCGGCAGCTGTGGTCTGCGGCGTGTGATACCCGATCAGCAGAAGAGGAAGCTGCGCGGTCTTCTTCACCACCAGGCGTTTCTCGCCCAATTGCGGCGGCTCGACCGTGGTCACCGGTGGCGGTGGCGCGTGCGAGGGAATTGGCTCGATATATTTTTGCGTCAAGCGAAACACCTCTTCCGGCGTCACGTCGCCGACCACCACCATGGTCGCATTGCTCGGCGAATAGCCCATCTCAAAATGGTGTTTCAAATCCTCCATCGTCCAATGCTCGATGTCCGACATCCACCCGACCACTGGCCACTGATAGGGATGCGCGGCGAACGCCGTGGCCCACAATTGCTCGTCGAGGATCCCGGCATTTTCCGCATCCACCGACGTGCGACGCTCTGACGCCACCACTCCGCGCTCCGACTTCACCTTATCTTCCTGCAGGCTCAAATCACGAATCCGGTCGGCTTCCAAATCCAAAATCTTTTCCAGCGCCGCGCGTGGAAACCAATCCTGATACACAGTGACATCCCGCGACGTGTACGCGTTGTTGGTGCCGCCGGCAGCCTCCATCAGCGCATCAAATTGCCCGGGGCCATACTTCTTCGCGCCATTGAACATCATGTGCTCAAAAAAATGCGAGAGGCCCGTTGTGCCGGGATGCTCATTGCGCGAGCCGATCCGGTAGAAGATATAGAGCGCCACGTTCGGGATGTGATGGTCTTCCTGCACCAGAACTTTCATCCCGTTTTTCAACGTCTGCGTTTGTACCGGAAACGTCTGCGCGCCAAGATGTCCCGCGCAGCACAGCGCGCCAAGTAAACTCATTGCCAGCGCAACGCCGGCATGTCGCTTTCTGCTCATAACTATTGCGCCCCCATCCCGAAAGAAGATCCTGAAGAAAAGCTTCGCACAGAAGGAACGGTTTTGTGACGAAAATGTTTGCCGGCAAGCGCTGGCTATGGCAGAACCGCGAACACCCGCACCGGGCCGCCCGAGCCGCCCTCGAGCTTGATCGGCGCAACCATCAGGAATGCGCCGGATTCGGGCAGCGCGCTCAAATCCGTCAGATTCTCGAGATGATAAATCCCGCTGCCCAGCGTAAGTCGATGTACGGCAAAATCCTTCGATGCGCCATACTCGACGCTCATCGTGTCGCAGCCGATTCCGCTGACTCCGCGATCAAGAAGCAGTCGCGCCGCCTCCATCGAAACTCCCGGGAAGTGCATTGCCCCATTACTATCCTGATTTCGATAACGTTTCGCATCGGGCCAATACCCAGCCCATCCGGTTCGCAGCAGCACAATCGCGCCCGTTGGAATGCGCCCGTGCCGGCTCTCCCATTCTAAGATGTGCGCTTGCGGCACTTGGTAATCGGCGTCTTTTTCACCTTGCGCGCGAACATCGATCACCACCGCAGGTCCGAACAATTTCTGCGGCGCGATTTTGTCCACGGAAGTTGTGCCCGGAGGGAAGTGAATGGGCGCATCCAAATGCGTTCCGTAATGTTCGAGCATCCAGAAGCTCCGCGTGAAGTAGCCTTCGGTCTCCGCGCGGGCATTGACCTTGGCTTCAAAGCCGCGGGCATCGCCTGGCCAGGCGACAAGTTTGTCGTTGATCGCGTAACTCAAATCAACGATGCGCGTTTTCCCCGAAGCAATTCCGGCCAGACGGTCGGGCAGGCGGGCACTCGGTTTTTTCTGGGTCAAAGCTCCCCCAGCAAACGTAATACTTAGGAAAGCGATCGGTATCATTAGCGCGGCGCGTCGGGCCATGGGCCCTCCTGCAACAGTAAAAAAGGTTCCAAACAGTATTCCCCGAGTCACAAGGTAATCGCATGCTACGCCGCGCCACAAATAATCGCGGTATGCACGGAAGAAATTCGGGGCGCGCCATGCTGCGGCGTAGTGTATCTGCCAAGCATGGGAATCAATGTTTAGAATTCAGGGCAGCGGCAGTCCAGGCAGGGCCACGATTCCGGCCATTCGCAAGATTTCCTGGTATTCGGTCGCAGAAATCGGCGACACAATGAGCCGCACATTTTTGAGGAATTTTACTTTTTTCAGCGCCGGATTCGCGCGCAATTCGGTCAGTGAAACTTGCCGCGGTAGTCGCTCCATGGCGCGTAAGTCAGCCACCAGATTCTTTCCTTCACTGTCGTGCGGATCAGGATAGGGATCGCGGGTCACTTCAGCCAGGGCGTACAGTGAACGTTCCGGCGCGCCGTGATAACACAAAACTCGGTCGCCTTTGCGGGCCTGCTTCAATTGGCGCAGCGCGTCGGGCTTGGAGCTTGCGCCGTGCCACATTTCTTTACCCTTCACGAACAGCGTATCCCAGTGATAATAGTGGGGATCGGTCGAGAATAGCCAATATTGGCGTTCGGAGCTGTTGCGAGTCATCAGGGATTTGACGGGCCGCAATATACACGGAATCGCAAAGAAATGGGGAAAATAGTGAGGGACCAGCCCGCGAAGTCGATCTTCTAGCGAATGGGCGTCTCGTCGGTACCCGAGTGTGTATCTAAAGTCATTTAAATTCAATAACTTGACTGGACAGCAAAGGACTGATCCGGTATCGCTCCCTAACCGCAATCAACAAAGATATCTGGCCCGCGAACTTCGACCGGGTAGCAATCTACTCCCACGGAAGGGTTTTGCGTGATTTTCCCGGTGGTAACGTCAAATTCCCAGCCGTGCCATGGGCAAGTGACCACCTTGTCGGCGAGCACTCCCTGACCGAGAGGTCCGCCGCGATGCAGACAGGTGTTATTAATCGCGTAGAATTTGCCCCCTACATTCCCAAGCGCGATGGTGGTGCCATCGAGCTGGAATTCGCGGATGGTTCCCGCAGGGATTTCGTCCGTTTTCGCGGCACGTACGAAGGCCATTCGTTGTGCTCCTTGATTATCCGGTTGCTCGGGAGTTCTAGGACTTATCGGGGTGTCGGAGTCTGCGCCACCATCACGCCACGCTTGAACTCCTCGACCATTTCCGGCTTCAGGCGCACTTCGGTGGGGCGCTTGGCCAGCGACATTTGATCAATCTTGTCCTGCAGCTTGAGCAAAGCATAGAACAAGCCTTCCGGGCGCGGCGGGCAGCCGATGACGTAAACATCTACCGGCACAATCTTATCCACTCCTTGCAACACGGAGTAGGCATTGAACGGACCGCCCACGCTCGAGCACGCGCCCATCGAGATGCACCACTTAGGATCGGGCATTTGGTCCCAGACCCGCTTCAGCACCGGCGCCATCTTGAGCGTCACCGTACCGGCGACGATCATCAAGTCGGCTTGGCGCGGTGAGGGACGGAACACCTCGGCGCCAAATCGCGCTATGTCGAAGCGCGACGTAGTGGAGGCAATCATCTCAATGGCGCAGCAGGCCAGACCAAACGTCAGCGGCCAAATGGCGCTTTTACGCGCCCAGTTGAACACATAGTCCACCGACGAGATCATGAAATTTTTTTCGAAGCGATTATCAAGAACTCCCATTTGCAATTCACCGTTTCTTTATTCGCAGGTCCGAAAACAGCCGAGTATATCTCCGGCTACAAAGTGAGTCAAAGGCCTAGAACATTCTGAACGAAAGCGCAGGCGGCGTCGCACCTTGCGGCTTTACGCCGTGGATTAACAGCGCGCCGTCGGCCTTGAAGGCCCGAAGTTGCGCTGCATCGCGGAACCAGCGGCCGGTGTAAACATCGGGCGAGGGCGTGGGGTCCGGAATGCGACGATGAGCCACGTCGGTAAAACCGGCGTCGCCAAACAACGCTGACCACTGGTCGGCGGAGAGCCAATGCGTGGGGACCGTAAGGATCGAACCCCACTGATGACTGTGCGAATTATCGCGATAGTAGTTGATGAGAATCCACGCTGAACCGCCTTCGCGCGTGACGCGGAAAACCTCTTTCATTGCGGCAGCAGGGTTCGGCCAATAATAAGCCGACTCGACGGAAATGGCGCGCGTAAAGAAGTTGGAATCCCAGGGGATTTCTTCGGCGCTGCCGACGACGAACATCGCATTGCCGAGCTCGGCCGCGGTGCGGCGCGCGCGCCGCACCATTTCGTCGGAAATGTCCATGCCGATAACGCGGCCTTCGGGAGCGCGATCGGAAAGCATTCGCGAGAGCCAGCCTGCCCCGCATCCGATGTCCAGAATATTGTCGCTGGCAGCAATGTGCATGAGGTCGAGAACCGGCAGCGTAATGGGAAGATGATCTTCTTCCATCCCTTCGCCGCGGCCAGCTTCGGCCCAGCGGTTGAATTCCTCGCGCAGCGATTTATGGGGGCTTGTTTCCAGCATCATAAGACCTGAATCGAGATTCCTAGACTGCCCGCGCAACCATCGCGCGCTCCGCGCGGAATAACCAACCGAGCTATTCTTCGATTTTGGCGAGGAGCTCGATGAATTTTTTCTGGCGCTCGGATTGGTCGTGGCCGCCAGCGGCGTCGGCGAGCTGGGTGACGTTCATCGAGCAAAACTTCGGGCCGCACATCGAGCAGAACTTGGCTTCCTTGTAAAAATCGTCGGGCAGCGACTGGTCATGCATGGCTCGCGCGGTCGGCGGATCGAGCGAGAGTTCGAACTGCTTGTTCCAGTCGAATAGGAAGCGCGCGTAGCTGAGCGCATCGTCGCGGTCGCGCGCGCCGGGACGATGGCGCGCCACGTCGGCGGCGTGCGCGGCGATTTTGTAAGCGATCACTCCCTGCTTCACGTCTTCAGGATTGGGCAAGCCGAGATGCTCCTTGGGAGTGACGTAGCAGAGCATCGAAGCGCCGTGCCAGCCGATCATGGCCGCGCCAATAGCGCTCGAGATGTGATCGTAGCCGGGCGCGATGTCGATGACCAGAGGACCGAGCGTGTAAAAGGGCGCCTCGTGGCAGAGCTCCATTTCTTTTTTTACCTGGAGCTCGATCTGGTCCAAGGGAATGTGCCCGGGGCCTTCGACCATGACCTGGACATCGTGTTCCCAAGCTTTCTTGGTGAGTTCGCCCAAAACCTTTAGCTCCGCGAATTGCGCTTCGTCGCTGGCGTCGGCCAGGCAGCCAGGACGCAGACCATCGCCAAGGGAAAAGCTCACATCGTGCTTTTTAAAAATTCTGCAGATATCGTCGAAGCGCTCGTAAAGGAAATTTTGTTTCTTGTGAGTCTCCATCCATTGCGCGAGAAGCGCGCCGCCACGGCTGACGATGCCGGTGATGCGATTGCGCACCAGCGGAACGAATTCGCGAAGGACGCCGGCATGAATGGTCATGTAGTCAACACCCTGCTCGGCCTGCTCTTCAATTACTTCGAGCAACAGCTCGGGCGTGAGATCTTCGGCGCGGCGGACGCGAGTGAGCGCTTCGTAAATGGGCACAGTGCCAACGGGAACGGGCGAAGCGTCAATGATGGCCTGGCGGATTTTCGGAATGTCTCCGCCGGTAGAAAGGTCCATCACGGTGTCCGAGCCGTAGTGAACCGAGTGATGGAGCTTCTTCAACTCTTCGTCAATGTTCGATGTGGTCGCGGAGTTGCCGATGTTCGCATTGATTTTGCACTTGAAGGCGATGCCGATTCCCATGGGTTGGAGATTGCGATGATGGATGTTGGCGGGAATGATGGCACGACCGCGCGCGACTTCGCTGCGGACAAGCTCAGGATCGAGTTTTTCGCGTTTGGCGACGTACTCCATTTCCTCGGTGATGACCCCGAGGCGCGCAAAGTGCATCTGCGAGAGGTTGTGGTTGCCGTTTCCGCCAGCCGCCGCAGACAAACGCTTTTCCATCCAGTCGCGAACGCTCATGATTTTCCCCCCGGGATGAGAACAGAATTATCGCACCGACCGGCAGGCGCGGCAACTTGCATCGTTTGGTGGCATCGCTCACCTGCATTCTCCGGTAGCTCTACCTGATGCATGGCTCGAATCGGGCCTGTGTAGGTGATCCCAATGGGAAGGAGACGGCCCTCCCTATGGTTTTGTAAGTAATTGATTATAAATGACTTAATAAGACTTAACGTTCGCGCGCCGCTAGCTTCGGTCGGGCTGCCGCTGGAGGTGCGGCTGCACTACTTAACGGCGCTCGGTTAGGGCGCGATCGAGCGAGGCGGCGCCGCTGCCGCGGATCATCAGAGCAAGGGTGATGGCGATGGCCAAAAGGTGATACTCGATGCCCTCACCTTTTTGCGTGCCCGACCAGTTCATCGCGAAACCGAATTTTGCGTGGACCATGACGATGGCCACGAGCATGTTGCAGAGAATGCCGAAGGCCGCGATGCGTCCGAGAAATCCGAGGATTAAACCTAAGCCACCGAGAAACTCAGCCATGATCGCCAGAAATGCCAATGGCGCAGGAATGCCCATTTGGTGCGTGAAGAAGCCCATGGTGGCGTTGAAGCCGTAACCGCCGAACCAACCCAGAGCCTTTTGTGCGCCGTGGTAAAAAAAGACAACTCCCAGAGTGAGGCGAAGAATTGTACTGGCCCAGTCGTTCGCCGTGGAGATGAGTTTGCGGAACATGGTGCGCTCCTCCTTGCGGTCGGTGGCAAACTGCTTTGACGATGAATGGGCGCAACTATATGCCTTCCTCGGGCTGCGAACAAGAAATTCTCACAGTGTATGGGAGGGATCGGTTGGCGACGAGCAAAACAACAAGCTGGAGCAAATGGCCGAAGAAATTCCTTGCCTCGCAAGGACCGGGCCTTAGCGACCGAGCAGCAGGCTTTAGGCGCGCTTAAGGATTAGAAGCGTGATTTCGGGGGGAACGCCGATACGGATAGGGGCGCCAACGGTGCCGAGTCCGCGGTTCACGTACAAAGCAGCGGCTGCAGGCCGCGGATGAGAGACCGATGATGCGCCGAGGCTCGATGGTGATGAGGTCTTGGCCAGAGGGCGATGATACAGGCCGGCGGTGAAATCCGTGATGAAGCGGGCCGGACTGAAGCTGTGGTCGAGGATCTCTACTTGGACCTGGCCGCCGTGAGTATGTCCGGCGAGAGTGAGCTCAATGCCTATTTGTGCGGCGCGCGGAAAAGCATTGGGGTTGTGCGAAAGCAGAATATTGGGCATGTCCCGGCGGACCAGCGGCTGAACATTTTGCAGCATCCTAAAGGGTTGGCCCTCGGCGGTGCGCTGGCGCTGGTAGTCCACACCAATTATGTTGAACGCGGCGCCACGCCAGTTGAGCTGAGCGTTTTCCTCTCGCAGCAAGCGCATCCCGGAGCGGGCGAACAGCTCCTGGGCCAGATCTTCGAAGCCAGCGTAGATTTCATGGTTGCCATTGCAACCCCACGTTCCTAGCTGGGCACGAATGCGAGTTATCTCCGCGACGCAATCTACCAGAGAGTCTCCTGCGCCAGTGATGAAGTCGCCGGTGACCACGGCGAGGTCAGGGGCCAGCTCGTTGACCATATCCACGGCGCGACGCACTTGCTCGCGGGTCATGTAGCCGCTCATGTGGATGTCACTGATCTGAGCAATGCGCAAGCCTTCGAGCGCCGGCGGGAGATTGGCAATGGGTACCTGAACTTCGTGGATGACATAGTGCAGCCGCTCGGCAGCGAAGCCATAAAGGGCGCCTAAGAACGGAAGGGCGCCGGCAACAGCGGTGGCGGTCTGAAAGAAATAGCGGCGCGAGGGGTTTTCGAGAAATTCCCGGTTAGAAGGTTGTGTAACCTGCGGCGGCGAGACCAACTCCCCATGTTGCCACGGTGTTTTCGCGGGTCTTGGAGCGGGCTCCGCGCTGCTGCGTAGCTTCTTCCCTTGCAACCACAGCCACTCAAACGAGTGCACTGTTTTCACGGCGATGTAGGCAAACAGGGCGCTGGCGAACCAAAGACCGGCGAGCGCGGTAATCATCGAGCCGCGCGGAATGATATGGCCGTGGTTGTCCTGCATGCCGTCAAACGCGGCGACAATGACGGCGATGATCGCGGCTACGCACACTCCGCGCAGAGCCCGACGGAGGTGAGAATTTTCGATACGCGCGGTCAAACGCCATGCACCGCGGTACCAAAAACGTTGGGATAAGAATAACAACGATAGTATGGGAAAAAAAATGGCCAGGCGAATGAGCACCCAGCCCCAACCCCAATTCAGGCCCACTGCCATACCTCACCTAAATCCAACACCAGTTTACCATGGCAAACTAAACCCACGCCGCCCCATTCAGTGCGTGTGTGACTATGCGAGCAGCACCCCTAGTAAGATGTGCTCGTGGGCCCAAAAGGTTTCCAGTGAAGCTCCGGTCAATCGCGATGGCCCGGGCGACGTTCAGCGAGAGGCTGCCTCGGCAACGATGCCAGTTAGCATCGAGGCCAGTAGCGTGGGGTCGCTGGTAGGCGGCTGGCAGGTGGTCTCAATGCAAACCAGAGCTTGAGGCTCAGCCGGGCGCAAGCCCGGGAGGATTTCAAGAATAGGAGTGGGCAGAGAATTTTGTGAAGCGCGCTCGGGCGTCACACGCAGGATGGCTTTGCCGAAGCGGTAGACACTGGCGGCGACCTCTTCGAGAAGCTCGGCGCGGGAATCGCCATCGGCCCCGGTGATGATGACCTGGATGGTGTGGCGCGAATGCAGAACCGAGGCGAGGCCGTAGGTAGCGGCGAACAGACCGAGCTGTGAAGCGATGCCTGCAAATGCTTCGAGGGTGGCATGCGCGGCTTGATGATAGCGGGCATCGGCGGTGTAAGCGTACAGGCGATCGAGCGCCAGAGCCGCAACGGAATTACTTCCCGGCGTCGGCGAATCCTGGATCGGCTTGCGGCGGACTTCGAGTCCGCCCATAGGCGGCGCTGCCGAGGAGCGGTCAAAGAAGCCGCCCCCTTCGACGTCGCCGTATTTTCCGATGACTCGGTCGAGAGCCTGCTCGGCGATGCGAAGGTATCGCGGGTCGAGGGTCAGCTCAAAGGCATCGAATAGCGCATGTGCGGCGCAGACCTGGTCATCGAGCGAACCATCGAGCCGAGGACCACCGATGCGGTGGAGAAATCCGCGGTCATCGGTCCACGTTTCGGCGATGATCCGGTCGAGAGTTTTCAGAGCAAAAGCGCGGCAACCCGCAGCGACCTCACCCTGGAGAACGCGCGACGCATCGAGGTATGCCGACACGAACATTGCGTTCCACGCCACATAGAGAGTTTTGTCAACGAAAGGAGCTGTGCGGAGGCGCCTTGCCGCCAGCAATTTTTCTTTGCCGCGGGCGATCAGCAAGCGCACCTCGGTTTCATCGACATTCAAACGATTCGCGATTTCGGCGGGTTGGCGGGCAATCCATAACACATTTTTCGCGGGATTATGATGCATCTCGCCATGCGCTTCGACATCGTAATAGAGCTCGAGCACGCGCGCCTGGTCAGCAGAAACAACGGCGCGCAATTCGTCAACCGTCCAGGTGAAATAATCGCCGTCATCGTCGAGTGAGACGTCGGCGTCCTGGCTCGCGTAGAAGCCGCCCGCAGGCTGATCGGAGAGAACTTCGTTGACCCAGCCAATAATGCCTTCAGCGATTTCGCGAAAGAACGGGTCACCGGCAACCTGGAAAGCATGGAGGTAATTTCGCAGGAGCTCGGAATTGTCGTAACTCATTTTTTCGAAATGCGGCACGAGCCAGCGCTCGTCCACCGAGTAACGGTGGAAGCCGCCGCCGAGCTGGTCATATACCCCGCCGCGGCCCATGTGCTCGAGAGTGGAACGGACAACTTCGAGGAGGTGGGTGTCTTTTTTCTGCTGAAAGTGCTCGAGGAGAAGATCGATCGCGGAGGCATGAGGAAATTTCGGCGCGCGGCCGAACCCGCCATTGCGGCTGTCAAACAGTTTTAGGATCGCGTTGATTTGTTCGTCGACGGTGGCCGGGTCGAAGGCCCCGCGCGCGCCGGAAAATGTCTCCGATTGCGCGACAGCTTCCGACAACGCGACCGCGGCTTGCTCCACTTCGGCGCGCCGGTTCTGGAACGAATCGGAGACCGCGGTGAGGATGCGCTTGAAACCAGGACGGCCCATGGCATCTTCCGGAGGGAAGTAAGTTCCGCCAAAAAAGGGCTTGCCGTCGGGAGTTAAAAAGCCGGTGAGCGGCCAACCACCCTGGCCGGAAATGGCACTGACTGCAGCTTGATAACGGGCGTCAACGTCAGGCCGCTCGTCGCGATCTACTTTCACGGGAATGAACAGGCGGTTGATGAGCGCAGCGATCTCCGGATTTTCATAGCTTTCACGGTCGATTACGTGGCACCAGTGGCACCAAACGGCGCCGATGTCGAGAAGGATGGGTTTGTCCTCAGCACGGGCTTGTGCGAAGGCTTCTTCGCCCCATTCGTGCCAGCCTATAGGTTGATGGGCGGCTGAACGGAGATACGGGCTGGCCGAATGTTTCAAGCGGTTTTGAGGTTGAGAATCCACAGAAGTCCTCGATGGTGTACCAACTGACGCTCATTTTCCAAAACATTGGACCGGCGCTTGTTCTACTGGATGGGATTGGCAGGGCCAATGTCGCGCGGGTTGAGCGGCTTGCGTCCGGCAAAGCCTTCATTCTGGCTGTGGTAAAAGCGAATGCGGTCTTCACCCAACCGCCAGCAGAGGTACACCTCTTCGTTGTCAATAATGGCGGGGAAATCAAGCAGACCGGCATCTAGATCCTTGATGACACAGCCCGTTGCTTGAATGCGCGAGACCGAGGAACGCAGATTATCGGCCAAATGGTCGTGCTCGATGCGCACTTTGGCCAGGCGCTCATGAGGGACAAGAATGCCCCCCATCATCATGATGCGTGCGGCCACTGCCGACAAATTCTGACCAAGGGGCTCCATCTTGCGGCGGCATTCTATGGCATCAAGCAGCAACGGCTCGATTTCCTTGCGGGTGCGCTCGGCTTCGGTCAACGTGAACAGGCGAGGCTCAGGTTCGGAGGCATCGTCGCGTTCGTCGTCGCTGCGTTCATCATCGCTCATCGGCATCGCTCGTTTAGTTTCTTCGTGGCCATCTGCATGGGCCAACTTCCTGAGAGAAAACCCGTATCGGGAAACTCTTAGCGCAAGCTAAGCATGCGCTGTAGGGCCACGCGCGCCCAGTGTCGATCGGGCTCACCAACGTTAATGCGATTGACCACGCGCCCGGCCACGAGATTTTCAAGCGCCCAGAGGAGATGCTGAGGCGAGATGCGGAACATCGTGGTGCACACGCAAACGTTCGGGTCGAGCGAAATCACCGTGCGGTCCGGGTGTTGTTTCGCGAGGCGATTGACCATGTGAATTTCGGTGCCCACTGCCCACTGCGCATCAGGGGGTGCCTCGCCGATAATTTTTTTAATTTGTTCGGTTGAGCCGATAGAGTCAGCCGCCTGAGCCACCTCGAAGCGGCATTCGGGATGCACCATCACGCGAATGCCGGGATGCTCGCGCCGCACACGCGCAATATGCTCTGGTTGGAAACGCTGATGCACCGAGCAGTAGCCTTTCCAGAGAATCATGCGCGCGTTGTCAATCGCTTCTTCGGAATTTCCGCCCATGGGCTGATAGGGATCCCAAACAATCATTTTGTCGAGCGGAATACCCATGCGGTAGGCGGTGTTGCGTCCGAGGTGCTCGTCAGGAAGGAAAAGAACGCGCTCGCCCCGCGCGAAGGCCCATCGCATCACGACATCGGCGTTGGAACTGGTGCAAACCGAACCACCATGTTCGCCGGTAAAGGCTTTGATGGCTGCGGTCGAATTCATATAGGTGACCGGGACAACCTTGAGCTCACCTAACGAGTGCAGGTCTGCCCAGCATGTTTCGACCTGTCCGATATCGGCCATGTCGGCCATGGAACAGCCAGCCGCAAGGTCCGGCAGAATCACCTGCTGGTGAGGCTGCCGAAGAATGTCGGCGCTCTCAGCCATAAAATGCACGCCGCAAAAAACAATATAACGAGAGTCGCTCTCGGCAGCTTGCTGCGAGAGCTTCAGAGAATCGCCACTAAAATCGGCGAACTTTATGACCTCATCACGCTGGTAGTGGTGGCCGAGGATCACCAGCTCGCGGCCCAAGCGGGCTTTGGCTCGGCCGATGCGCTCGTCGAGTGAATTGTCAGGCGTTAGCAGGTAACTGTCAAAGTCACAACCCACGCCCGGCTCAATTTCCGGAGCGCGAATGGTTGCCGGCTGCGGCTCGCCGGCTAGAGTGGGAAGCTTCGAAATGGTGAGCAGCGTCTCCATATCAGCCGCCTATGGAAACCATCGTTCGTGAAGGCGGTGCAAAATCGGGTTCATTGATGCGGTGCCCAGCTTCTTTTTCCATGACTATTGATTGGATGAAATTGGCCAGCTCTTCGTTACTCGCGCCGCCGCGAAGTAAGGGCGTCAGGTCCCGATCCTCCTTGCTGAAAAGACAGGTACGAAGCTTTCCATCGGCAGTCAAGCGGATGCGGGAACAAAAACCGCAAAAAGGTTCACTGACCGGAGCGATAAGGCCGATTTCCCCCGGCGCGCCGTCGGCAAAGCGGTATTTGCGAGCGGTCTCGCTTGGTTCATGCGGAACTTGCACCAGCGGCCATTGCGCGTCTATGCGCCGCTTGGTTTCCGCAGCGGTGACCATAAGCTCGCGTCTCCAGGCGCGGTCGGCGTCGAGCGGCATGAACTCGATGAAACGCATCACCACGCCGCGATCGCGAGCAAAGGCAGCGAAGGCCTCAACCTCATCGTCGTTTATGCCGCGGACCAGTACGGCGTTTACTTTCGCGGGGCGGAGAGAGCAATTCTGCACGGCGTCGATACCGTCCATGACTTTTACGAATGAGCGCGTGCGGGTAATACGTTCAAATTTTATGGGATCAAGCGAATCGAGACTAATGTTGATGCGGCGAAGTCCGGCTTTGACGAGCTGGTCGCAGCGGTCGGCGAGCAGGTGGCCGTTGGTGGTCAGGGAAAGGTCCTCAACCCCCCGAGCGTGGAGGCGAGAGATAAAATCTTCGACGCCTTGACGGGCCAGCGGCTCGCCGCCGGTAACGCGTACCTTGCGGATACCTAGGAGAAGAAATATTTCGGTGAGACGCTCGAATTCAGCCCAGCTGAGAAGCTCATGCTCCGGGCGATAATTCTCGGGATCGGCCGAGCGGCAATAGACGCAACGAAAATTGCAGCGGTCGGTAACCGAGATCCGCAGGTCGGTAATTTGGCGGCCGAATTTGTCGGTAAGCTTCATCAACTGTTGGCCGAGACTGGCCGGCCGAGTAGCTTCTTACCACGTTTGATCGAGCTTGTCGAACGACCGAGTAGACGCTTGGGGGGACGCCGAGCGATTGATTTCATCCTAAAATTACATTGCCCAACCCGCGCTTGGAATTGGGCAGCAGTGCAGGCCGGAGCCGCACTGCGTGGAGTCTGTTTTCTAACACGGCTGGTCCTGAACATCAGCCGTGGGCTCCTCCCTACCCGGGTTCACCTAAACGGCAGGTAAAGGCGTTTCCACCCTTGCCTTATCCTTTTGCGCGCAAACGATTTGCAGAGACTTGGCGCTAGGGAATGGCCCCTAGTTCCATGGGATGTCTCTCCGGCAGGAACCAAGGGTCGGAGAATACAATTGCATTGTATCGTGCCCGCGGAGCAGGCGCAATGAGAGTCGCGGGAACTTTCGACCGAGATCGGTTGTCTAATCTAATTGCGTAACAGGCATAGGGTGAACAAGATACGCTGGTCTTTGGGTCTCGGGGTGCTGGGCGCGGTAGCTTGCGCGGGCCTGCAGTTGGGTTTCCACCGGTCCGGAAAAGCAATCTATGCCAGCATCTTGACGACCATGAATTTTGCGGTTATTCCAGTTGCAAATTGGATCGCATCGAAATGTTGGCCGCGTACCTGCGTGGGAGTAGGAAACCAAGCGCTTATCTTTGAGATGGTGCTTCCGATTCTTTCCGGGCTGCAGTGGATGCTGATCGGGCGGGCTTTCGATCTGGTGCGCCCCGCACGAGACAGGGCACGTTTATAGCTGATTTGTGAGTGGCTGGGCGGCTGCTTGCTCGCGGCCACCTTACACCCCTAGGGGTATGATAAAGTTCCCCGTTCATGCGGATCTTCGTTTTGGGGACGGGGGCCACCGGCTCACTGCTGGCACAACTTCTGGAAAAGCAGGGGCACACGGTGCAATGCGGCGACCGCGACCCTGAGCGTGCGCGACGGTTCCTCGGAAAGAGGAGCACAATCCCGGTTCAAAAAGTAAATGCCAGAAATCTGTGGGCCATCGTGCGCGCAGCGCGCGGGAATCAACTGCTCGTCAATGCATCTGCTGCGGTCCTCAACGAGATTGTTTTGCGAGCGGCTTTGCGCCTGCGCATGCACTACCTGGACCTTAGCTCGCACATGACCCGCAATCCGTTTCGTGCCGAGCAACTGGCCTATGCGAAGCGCTTCGAAGAGAAGAATCGCGCGGCGGTCATCAATGCGGGAGTTGCCCCGGGGCTCACCAACCTGCTGGTGAAGCGCGGAGCGGAAATGCTGGACCGGGTGGTCTCGGTTCATATCCGGCTCTACGAGACCATGGAAAGCCGCGACCCTGTCTCGCAGTGGTCGCCGCAAGGATTTTTCGACGAAGCTATTTCGCGCCCGCGCGTTTATCAAGGCGGAAAATTCAAACTGGAGAGGAGATTTGGCGGGCTGGAATGGTTCCGTTTTCCGAAGCCGATTGGAAGGACGCGCGTGGTTCTGGCGGCGCAGGACGAGGTGGCCACGCTGCCGTACTTCGTTGCCATGCGCGATCTCGACGTGAAATTCGGCGGAAACGAAATTGACCGGCTGCGGCGCTGGTATCGCCAGGGAAAATTGAGCCGCTCGCGGGGCATTGTCGCGCATCGTTTCCCAAAGACGCCGACGCCGCGGATGGTTGCCATGCTGATTCGCCGCGGAATTTTGCAAAATGCGCGGTTTGCGGTGGCCATACTGATCCGTGGAGTAAAGAACGATCAGGCCGTGGAAATCCGCTGGGACTGTACCTTTCCGACGCTGTACCAAATACGGCAGCAGGGTCTTTTCACTACCCCTGTCGCCTATGCTACGGCGCATGTAGCCGCGCTTTTCGTAAAACATTTCCCCAATGATTTCGCGGGGGTTCATCCCCCGGAAGCACTTCCGGCGGCAACGCGGCGAGCGATTCTGGCTGATGTGCGAACGCGCAATTTCCGAATCAAAGCGAAGGTCAGAAAGCTGAAGACAATCGATGACGAGGAAGAAATTTGAGAACCCCGGGGCCGGGCATGCCGCGCCCCGGGGGAACAGAGAAACGCAACGGAACGGTTACTCGGTTGTTGCTGTGGTTGGCGCTTTTGCCTGGCCTGTGAAGTGAATGGTGATCAGGAAACCATTGGTGCCGCTGTAGTCGAACTTCTGACCCTGTCCTTCAAAGGCTTCGTGCTTTGACTTCCACATGCGGAAGCCGCTGTTGGATTGGGCGCCCCAATAAGGGAGATTGCGGATCACGACTTCACGATTCGCATCGTTTCCCTTGACGCGCTCGAGGATCACTTCGGCTTTACCGTTTTTCATTCGGGCTTGCGCAACACCGGTCTTGGTGTCGACGCTCCAAGTAAAGGCTTGGGTGTCTGCGGATGCCTTTTGCCACTTGAACGGATAGAGCTGCGCGATGATGTCGTCGAGCGCGGCGCGCTGTTCCTTGGTGATGCTGGGGTCGTAATTGACCACCGACCAGGAATCAGCCCCGGTGCTCCAATCACTCCCAAGATCGGTAGCCAGCCAGACTTTCGCACCATCGAGCTTGGTAGCTTTGTAATAGCCTTTGTCCACTTTAAAGACGAGGTTCGCTCTGCAGAAATGTTTACCCTCGTGCATGGTTGAGTGCGTGTTGAAATAGCAGGGGCAGAACATGTCGCAACTGCAAGCCTCAATGTATGAAGCAGTCATATCGAAATCGGGCTTGGCGGTGGATGATTTGTCTTGTCCGGCACCTCCGTACTGCGCGACCGCGATAACCGCGGCCAGGCAAGTCACCAACACTAAGGAAAGTATTCGACGCATAGCGCCTCCTTGTACTGTGGACCTAACCCTTGGTAAGTTTGGATTTTACTGCCGGGTCGAGGCCAGAAACAAGTGCTAGTTGCTTGCTTCCCCGGCTTGTCCTTGAGGTCGTACATCGGTTTCTGCGCAGCCAACGCTTGGCAGTAGACCAAGCGCCGCTCGCTGGTCAGCAACAACGGTTGACGCCGGAATACTTGCGACGCAACGAGTCGAGATAGAACTCCTGTCGTGAGAGGATAGCTGTGCCGTCGTTTCCCCGACAGTTGTTGCGACGATTTCCGCTACGATGAGAAGACCTGCCAGCCCGGGCGCTCCGTAGGTAGGATTCATACGCCGCATCACCGCTCAGCTGGCGCAGCCACCACCATAAACCTGCGAACCCCCGGCGTACTTTGGAAGAGACTGCCAGCATCAGGCTCCTCCACCGGTGGGCGTTTCCCCAATGGTGGGAACGGTTCCCGCGGTACTGGCGTCGGTCCAACGCGTGTGAACATAGGGGGACTCATGAAGCGCGGGAGCCGATCGGCGGCTGAGGATGGTGTACCACTGCCAGCACGCTTCCACTAGAAGCACCAGAATCATAAGGACGAGAACAGCGGTCACGGCAGCGTCAAGCCGCTGATTGAAGATCAGCCGCGACGTCTCCGCGATTCTGTCCGCAGGGATTTTTCCTGCAGCAAGCTGTGCGGTAAGAACGTTGGCATAGGCCAGAAAACCGATGCGCGGATTGGGATCGAAAATTTTCTGGTAGCTGGCGGTCATCGTTATGATTACCAGCCAAGCCATGGGAACCAGGGTTACCCATATCCAGCGTAGCCTGCCCATTTTCAGGAGAATGGTCGTGGCCACTACTAGCGCTACGGTCGCCAGCAACTGATTCGCAATTCCAAAAAGCGGCCAGAGCGAATTAATGCCGCCGAGGGGATCCACTACGCCCTGGTAAAGGAAGTGACCCCAGGCGGCCACGATAAGCGCGCTCGCCAGGAGAATGCTGGTATAGGAGCTTTTGTGCCCGAGCGGTTTCCAGAAGCGCCCGCCGAGGTCCTGCACCATAAAGCGTCCCACACGCGTGCCAGCATCGAGCACGGTCAGAATGAACAGGGCCTCAAACATGATCGCAAAGTGATACCAGATGCCGAGAAGGCGCGTTCCGCCGATCGTGCTTGAAAAAATTTGAGCCATGCCCAATGCTAACGACGGTGCGCCACCGGCTCGATTGAGCAGCGTCTGCTCGCCGACCATTTGCGCAAGCTGGCGCATCATCTGCGGATCCAGCACATAGCCCCAAGAGCTTATGGTTGCGGCAGCGGCCTCGGGAGTCGCGCCAATAATCGCCGCCGGGCTGTTGATGGCGAAGTAGACGCCGGGCGTAAGGGCGCACGCCGCGACCATGGCCATCACGCCGACGAATGATTCCATCAACATGGCCCCGTAGCCGACCAGACGCGCGTGTCCTTCGCACATAATCATCTTTGGCGTAGTGCCGGAGGAGATGAGCGCGTGAAAGCCGCTGACGGCGCCGCAGGCGATGGTGATAAAGCAAAACGGGAAAATTTTGCCGGCAAAAACAGGACCGTTGCCATCCACAAAGCGCGTGAATGCCGGCATCTGCACGGCGGGCCTGACGATGAGAATTCCGCCTGCCAGCGCCAGAATCGCGGCGACCTTGATGAAGGCACTCAAGTAGTCACGCGGCGCGAGCAATAGCCACACCGGCAGCGCCGAGGCCGCAAAGCCGTAAATGATAATCGCGACTGCCAGGGCTGGCCCGGAAAGCGTAAACAGGCGCGCCCACTGCGGCACGTCTGCAACCCACTGGCCGGTCACCACGGCAAGCATGACCAGGACCACGCCGAGTGCGGAAGCCTCAAGCACTCGACCGGGTCGCCAGACACGCAGATACACGCCCATAAGCATGGCAATCGGAACGGTCATGGCGAGAGTGAAGGTCGCCCACGGCGAAGATCTCAGCGCGTTGACAACCACCAGCCCGATCACCGCCAGCAGAATCACCATAATTGCCAGTACCGCGATTTGTGCAATGAATCCGCCGCGCCGGCTCACCTCTTCCCGCGCCATCTGCCCCAGCGACTTTCCGTCGCGGCGAATCGAGAAAAATAAAATCACGAAATCCTGTACGCATCCGCCGAGCACGGCACCGGCAATCAGCCACAATGTTCCAGGCAAATAGCCAAACTGCGCGGCGAGGGTTGGTCCCACCAGCGGACCGGGGCCGGCAATGGCGGCAAAGTGGTGCCCCAGGAGGACCCATTTGTGAGTGGGAACAAAATCGCGGCCATCATCGAGGCGCTCGGCGGGCGTGGCACGGGTGCTGTCCAGCGATAAAACTCGGGCCGCAACGAACGCCGAATAGAATCGATACGCAACCAGATATGTACATCCTGCGGCGATAACGAACCAAGTGGCATTGATCGGCTCGCCACGCTGCATCGCAATCGTGGCTATGCCCCAGGCGCCCGTGAGCGCGAGCGCCGTCCAGACGGCGAATTTGGCCACTCGCTTCATCTGGTATTCATTTCGCCAGACTAGAGTGAATGAACTGCGCGATGTCCTGCTTGAGCTTAGCGAATGACGCCGGGTGGATGTACATCATGTGACCGGCCTCGTAATAGCCGGTGGAAATGTGGCTGCGGAGGGGCGGCTCGAGTCCCAAGTGATTGAAGGTGTATTCGGCGGCGAAAAACGGTGTTGCCAGATCGTAATAGCCTTTGCCGACAAACACTTTCAGAAAGCGATTTTGGGTCATTGCGCTGCGGAGGGTCTCGGCAACATTAACATACCGATTCTCGAATGTAGCATAGCTCCACGGGCGCACGCGTCCGGTCAGCACCTCATACGCGAGATCGCTCTCGAATTTTAATTCGCTGCGCACATAGTCGTTGAACATTGCGGTATACGGACCCTGAATCGCTGGATAACTGGGGTCGTATTCGGTGGACTCGCCCGCCGCGTCGAGGTCATTGCCGGTAAAGCGTCCATCGAGGCGCCCGACGGTCTGGCGCTCGTTACGCAGCAGTTCTTTCGTGAAGCGGTTGATACGTATACGCAGATTGGCATGGTCAATGTAATCCGGGGATAATCCCGTCAGTCGCGCCAGCTTCTTGGCGGTCTCGGCGCGTTGTGCAGTCGGAAGATCGTCCCCGGCCATCAGCGCCTGCGTGTATTCCCCCAGAGCGAATCGTCGCGACTGGTCAATGGCTTTCTGCAAACTTTCCTGCAAATCCGCCGGTAATTTCTTGTGGTACCAGGCGATAGCCGTGTAGGTCGGGAGAAAGAAAATGTAGGGCATATCGTTGCCGGTGTTGAAGTCGGCTGTCTGGAAATTGAGGATCGAGGAAATGAGCACGATTCCATTCAGATACATGCCATAGCGCTCTTGCAGAAAACCCGAAAGAGCGGCGGCCCGTGTTGTGCCATAGCTTTCGCCAGCTAGGAATTTTGGCGAGGCCCAACGCTTATTTCGACTTGTCCACAAGCGTATGAATTCACCGACGGATTGAACGTCTTCTTCAAGTCCATGGAACTCACGTGGCGCTACGCCCGGAACCGCCCGACTGTAACCTGTGTCAACCGGATCAATGAAAAGTAAATCGGTTACGTCGAGCAGCGATTGCTCGTTCTCCACCAGTCCATACGGCGGAGGTAGCAAATTTTCCACATCGCCCATCTGCACGCGGCGCGGTCCAAATGCACCGAGATGCAGCCACACCGAAGCCGAGCCCGGGCCGCCGTTAAATGTATAGGTGAGGGGCCGATGCGCCATGTCTGTCGAATCATCGCGGGTGTAAGCGATATAGAAGATACTTGCCCTCGGCGTACCGTCCTCGAGCTTGAGCAGCATCGTTCCAGCTGTTGCCGTGTACTTAATTTCTTGGCCGCCGATGTGAACCGAGTGTTTAGTCTGCGAGGTTTTTTCTTCCGGAGGAGCCGGGGTTTTCTTTTCTTCTTTAGGCTTCTCAGTTTTCTCGGGAGTCTCCGCAGAGGTCGCCATCGGTGCCTGCGTTGGCCGGCGTTGCTGCGCCCGCTGCGCCGATGAAGGTGTTGAAGCCATACCCAGCAGTAAAAGTATCGTCGACGAGATGGGTCCTCGGCAAAGCCAAATGCTCTTCATGGAATGCGACTCCTTGAAAGTGGTGCGTTTTTCAACGCACGCGCGCGCGAACGGTTGCATCGTATGCGACGCAATGCCACGCGTCAATACTCGCAGTCACTCACAAAAATCGGGGCCGCAACCAATCGATCATCAGCCGATTGACTTCATCAGGAAATTCCTGGTGCACCCAGTGCCCGGCCTTCACGATCATGTGCATTTCGAGATCTGAGCGTAGCTCAGGCATTCCCGCGGCCAGCCGCGGAGGCAGCGCGAAATCCCACTCCGCGGTCAGCATCAAGCACGGGAGTTTTAACGCCTTTTTCCCCATGTCGGGGACGAGCTCCAAATTACGGTCAATGTTGCGATACCAATTGATTCCACCGCGGAAGCCGGTTCGCGCAAATGTTTCCGCGTAAACCGCAAGCACATCCCCGGAAACCAGGGGCTCTCCATAAAGAGGCATCTCCGGCAACCGGCGGAAGGGGTTCATATCTGGACGGTTTTTCACGTCTCCGGGAGGGATGTTGCGGCGCATCAGTTTTTCAAAACAAACTCGCGCTTGCCGGTCGAGCACAGCTTCAGCTACTCCGGGCTTTTGGAACCAGACGATGTAATGCGCAGCGTCATCTTGGCCGAAAGCGGCGCGGATGATGTTTATTCCTGGTAAGGCCATGTACGGAGTGCAGACTCCAATCACCCCCGCAGTGCGCTCGGGATGCAGTACGGCCATCGCCCACGCTAGGACGCCTCCCCAGTCATGGCCGGCGAACACTGCCTTCTCGCCCCCCAGCGTGTCTAGCAGACCAACCGTGTCGCCGGTCAAATCGATGAGGTCGTAGTCTGCGATCTTCTCCGGTTTGTCGCTTGCGCCGAATCCTCGCTGGTCGGGTGCCATGGCGCGAAAACCAGCTTGCGCCAGCGCTGGAAACTGATGGCGCCAAGTAATCGCAAGATCCGGAAAACCGTGAAGCAAAACCACGGGGAATCCGGCGCCCTGCTGGTGCACGGAAAGTGTTATGCCCGGATCACCATGGCGGGCCGGAAGCTGGATGTTCGTGGCCTTAGGAAAGGTGTCCACGGAAACTCCTGGAATCTAAGTTGGGCCCTTCGCGCTGCAGTGCAACTGTATACCTTGCGCGCCAACTTGACGGCCATGCGATGAGCGGCAAATGAGTTCCGATAGCACGGTTCACAATGCCGGTCAATTGGTCTATGCTTTGCCGCGCGGTTTTCCCGGCATGGGGGACAAAATAATTACAGAAGCATCAAGATTTTTTTTAACGAGGTGAGCGTAATGCGGATGGAATGTTTGCGCGGTGCGGTCGTGGTAGCCTGCCTCGGTTTCCTGGTGTGCGGAATTTGCACCGCGTCCAAGCCGGACGATAGCGCTTCACCACCTGCCGCCAAGCCAGGTCCGTGGAAGGCCGAGGATATTATCTTCAGCGAAACCGCGAGCCAGTTCCGAATCTCACCAGACGCAAAATGGGCGGTCTGGGTCAAGGATACCGGCGACAAAGAAAAGGACTTGCGCGTTTCCAACCTGGTGCTCACCAGCCTCACCGAGAAAAAGGAAATTCCGCTCACGCGTGGTGCGGACACCAATGCACAGCCTCGATGGTCGCCCAACGGCGAGCTCATCGCGTTTCTGAGCACCCGCCCACGCCCGCAGCCCAAGCCGGAGCTCGCCCCGACGCAAATCTGGCTCATCAACGCGCACGGCGGCGAGGCTTGGCCGCTGACCGAACTGGTGCGCGGCGTAAAGCGTTTCGAGTGGCTCGATAGCGACACAATCATCTACAGCGCCGAAGAAGATCCGACCTGGTATGATCAGGAAATCAAAAAAAGGAAAGACGATTCACAGATTGTCGAGGATGTTCCGCACACCGCGCCTGTTCGGCTTTTTAAAATTGCGCTGCAGGGCGGAAAGCTTACCCGCTTGACCAATAACCAGGATTGGATCGGCACCTGGGCCGTTTCGCGAGACGCTCAATACGTCGTGGCCTCCCATGAACGCAGCCTGCATCATGCGTGGGACCAAAAGGTTCCTCATGCCGTTTTCATTCATAGTTTGGCCAACGGGAAGGAGACCCAAAGTTTTGTCGATGGCCGCGTCTTCCCGCGAGCCTTTGCGTGGGCCCCTGACAATACCGGGTTCTACGCCATCGCTCCGTTTTCGAATGATCCGCGCTTTATGACCGCCACGATTCAGAGACTTTATTTTTACGACATTGCGGCAAGCTCGATCACACCGGTAAATCTCGATTGGGAAAATGGTCTAAGCTTTGGTTTTGCAAGCACACCGGACGGCTTCATCGCTTTGCTGGCGGCTGGCGCGCGATGCCAGCCGGCCCGTTACCTCATGTCCAGAAGCGGTGCACGCAGCACTTGGCGGCGGGTCCCTCTCGAAGGCGAGCATGCCCGTAATATCCGCTCCCTGACGGTAAGCGATGACGGTAGAACGCTGGTCTACGAGTATTCGACAGCCAGCAAGATGCCCCAATGGTATCGCTCGCAACTGGAAGGAACGCACATCAGTTCGCCAGTCCAAATAACCACGCTCAATTCTTCGCTGGCCCCGGCACGGACGTTTGCGAAAACAGAGGTCATTCGATGGACGGGCTCGCAGGAAGAAGAGGTGCAAGGCATTCTCTACTATCCCGAGAACTATGAACCGGGCAAAAAATATCCTCTGGTGCTGAATATTCATGGTGGGCCGAGCGGTGTGGACATGGATGCCTGGGACGAAGGCTGGGCTCATCCTGTCAATCTGATTACCCAGCGCGGCGCATTCGTACTGCGCCCGAATTATCACGGGAGCGGCAACTACGGCTTGCCGTGGGTCGAGTCGATTTGCTGTGGCAAGTATTACGACCTCGAAACACCGGATATCGAGAAGGGTGTGGATGCGCTGGTCGCCCAAGGCAAAGTAGATCCCGAGCGCATTGGCACGATCGGCTGGTCGAATGGCTCGATACTTTCGGTGAGCTTGATGATTGCCAATCCCGCGCGGTACAAAGCGGCGTCCGTGGGCGCCGGGGACATCGAATGGATTAGCGACTGGGGCAACGTCGACTTCGGCGAATCTTTCGACTCTTACTATTTCGGCAAATCGCCTCTCGAAGATCCGGAACTTTATATTCGCAAATCGCCGCTATTCAAGATGGATCGCGTCCGCACGCCTACGCTGATTTTCCATGGCACCACCGACCGCAATGTGCCCACGGCGCAGAGTTGGACGTTCTTCCGCGCCTTGCAGTACTACGATAAGGTTCCGGTACGCTTTGTTTTATTTCCGGGGGAGCCCCACGGGCCGCTCAAACTGACCCATCAAATGCGCAAGGTCGAGGAAGAGATCGCATGGTTCGATCGCTATTTGTTCAAGAATGAGAAAGCCGCGAATGCGGCGTTGAAAGAAGATTCGCCGCTCGGCGCACGCCTCAAGCGTCTGCGGGTACAGCGCCGCGGTTCGCTCTATGGCACGGGTTATTACCCGAACAAATCACGCGAGAACAAGGCTGGCGGCGCCGAGAACCATCGCAGCGCCCTCGCGGTTCTTATTCCCGAAGTTGTAAAACGCGATGAGCTTGAAATTGGGCGTTTTGAAGTGACGCGATCGCAGTACGCGGAATTCGATAAGGGTTACAAAATCGATCCGGGGACGGAGAATTATCCGGCCAGTGGCATTACGTTCGCAACTGCTAAAGCGTACGCTGCCTGGCTCAGCAAGCTGACCGGTGAGGGTTGGCGCATCCCGGGCGAAAGCGAAGTGGCTTCACTTTACGAAAATCGCGACCACGAAAACACGCTCGATTACTGGGCGGGATACGCTTTGAATCCGGACGATGCCGCGATGCTAACCAAGAAAGCGGCTGAGCTGGGGGGCAACGCTGCGCTGCTGAAAGAAGTGGGCAATTTCCGCGGCCAGGGCGGAGAGGAGGAAGAGCCCATTTACGATCTTGGCGGAAACGTTGCGGAATGGGTGGTCCGGCGCGATGGGTCCGGCAAAGCTGTTGGCGGCAGTGCCCATTGCCCAGCGGATTCGAGATCCACCTGCACGCCGGTCTTGGAGTACATGGGGATGCGCGTCGCGCGCAGCAGGCCAAGACTGAACTAGAAGTGCCATCGGATGCTCGTATCTGGCCGGGAGCATGTTGCGATCTCATCGCCGGTCGCCCCGTCCAGATTGGCTCTTGTGACGTACCGGGCGCACGCCTATCCTCAAGTCATGAGCCAATTCAATCCGACCGAGCGGACGCAAGTCAGACGTCTGCCTAAACGCGGCGCTTATGATCGCGAAACAATCTACCCGATCCTGGACGAAGCGTTTCTTTGCCATGTTGGGTTCGTGGTCGATGGCCAGCCCTACGTTATTCCCACCGGCTACGGTCGAGACGGCGACACGCTTTACATGCATGGCTCAGCGGCCAGCCGTATGCTGCGAACTCTCGCCGCGGGAGTGCAGGTCTGCGTAACCATAACTTTGCTTGACGGATTGGTTTTGGCCCGGTCCGCGTTCCACCACTCGATGAATTATCGCTCGGTAGTCATCCTGGGGACCGCCCGGCTCGTTGAGGATACGCAGGGAAAAGGGAAAGCCTTGCAGGCCTTTACCGAACATGTCTTACGCGGACGGTGGAGGGACGTTCGCAAGCCGAGCGACCAGGAATTGAGGGCCACTACGGTACTGTCGCTGCCGCTCGAAGAAGTCTCCGCAAAAATTCGCAGCGGGCCTCCCATCGACGACGACGGGGACTACCAACTTCCGGTGTGGGCTGGTGTCCTGCCATTGCGCCTAAAGCCGTCCGAGCCGGTCACCGACCCTCGCGGTTTGCCCGAGGTCCACCTGCCGGAATACGTTCGGAACTACATCCGCTGAGGGCAGCGCCATTGCGCGGCGACATCCCGCGGAAACACGCAGCACATTTCAGGTTTGTACCGAGGGCTGGGCTATCCTCAGTGGCAGCCGCAGGTTTTTGGTGTGCAGCCACAGCCGCGGCTGGAACCAAATGATTGGCCATTTGATTTTGCGGAATTGCCGGACGCGCTGAAAACGGAAAGCTTCAAGGTGTGGCGGCCACTGTCACATTGTGGGCAGGCGATCTTCGATGACTTGGACATGACCAGCTGCTCGTAGGCGTTTCCGCAATCTTGACAAATATATTCGTAAATGGGCATTGCGCTCCTGCCGAATGAACGCATCGGCATGTAAGCGCAAGTTTACAATGGTTGCGGCAACGCTGTCACCCGTACCACGCCTCCGCGAAGTTCCACATGAGCCGCCGCCAAATGGCCACCACCCTCTGAACTGAATGTTGTCCGGGGGCAGGCTTAGGCGGTTTAGTTTGCGTGGTTTTGTATGGTCGGGCGGCAAATTCGGGCAATTCGTTTTGTATCATCGCGAACCTCGGCAATTGGTTTTGGATCGTTCTGTTTTGTGTCGTTGCGAATTCGGGCCGCTGGTTTTGCTGGTTAGGTTTCCGAGAGGCTACTGTTGATTGCTGGACCACTTCACCCACGATAAGAACTGCTGGCGCGGGCCAGCGAGGCGCGTTTGGTAACTCATCGAGCCTCAGGCGATACATTTGTTGCCGCGAAGTCGAAGCCGCTGAGACAACCAGGCATGGCGTCGCAGCACCCATTCCGGATGCTGCGAGCTGCTCGGCGATTTGTCCGATTCTTTCGCCCGGCATGTAAATAACGACCGTGGAATTGCTGGTGATACCCTCAAGCCGGCTATTGTCGGGTCCGGTGCCGCAACGGTGTCCGGTCAAAAATACGATGCGCGAAGCCCAGCGCCTATCGGTGAGTGGAATTTGCGCGGCCGCCGCGGCTGCGAACGCGGAAGTCACCCCTGGTATCATTTCGCACTCAACACCAGAAGCTTGCAGAGCCTGCAATTCCTCTCCGACCCTCCCGAAAATCGTGGGATCTCCGCCCTTCAAACGAACGACGGTGTTACCGCCGCGCGCTGCATCAATCATGCGGGTATGAATTTCATCCTGGGACATGGTCTTGCGGCCGCAGCGTTTTCCCACGTTGTGAACCGTTGAGCTGCTGGGAGCCAGTGCGAGGATTTTGGGCGCGACCAGATCGTCATGCAGGACGACGTCCGCGGCTTGCAGCACGCGCAGCGCTTTGAGCGTAAGCAAGTCGGGATCGCCGGGTCCCGCGCCGACCAAATAAACTTTGCCGGCTGTGTGTATTACCCCAGACTCACTGGCATGTATGGCCCTCGAGGGACTCGGGGACCGCCTTGGTTCGCCCAGCGGCTTGGTCATGCTTCTCTCCGCGATGCCCTGGAACGCGGTGGCCCCGTACGGGCCATGCGGTGGAGAAGGCGGCGACGAGACTTCGCACTCATGGAGTTAGCGAACAATGTTCGTCGAGCTTGGCCCAAGCCCTCGACCCAAGCCGTATACGCGACCCCAAATTGCTTCTCGAGCCGCCTGCGCAACCGCTGCGCAAGAGCGGGGCTGGCGCCGCTGGTGGAAATAGCAATTTGCAGCGGGCCGCGGCGTACCACCGCAGGGTAAAAGAAATCGCAGTGCGCGGGGTCATCAACCGAGTTGCACAAAACACCGCGGGATTGCGCAAGCCGGTAAAGTTTCTCCTGCAAGCTCGACGAATCTGTCGCGGCGATTACCAGGAATATGCCCGATAGATCGCTCGAAATATAGTTTCGCTTCCTCCAGACAATTTGTTTTGACCCGGCAAGCTCGCGCACGCGGGAAGTTGCTCGCGGCGCGACCACCACTACTCTTGCGCCAGCCAGCAGCAGGCTCTCAATTTTTGGTTGGGCTATCCTACCGGCGCCCACCACCAGACAACGCCGCCCTTCCAGCTTCAGGAACATTGCAAACAAAGGCATAGCCAACTCTCTTTCTTCACTCTTTGGCGTGCAGCCCGCACTCGGTTTTCACAAAACCCGCCCAGCGGCCAGCGCGCGGGTCCTCGCCCACCGCTACCGGCCGCGTGCAATGAGTGCAGCCAACGCTTGGGTAATGGTGATCGTGCAATGGGTTGTAGGGCACATCGTTGACGCGGATGTAATCCCAAATCTGCGACGAAGTCCAGTCCGCTAAGGGATTCAGTTTGACCAATCCGAAAGCGGCGTCCCAATCGAGCTTTTTGGCGTTGGCTCGCGCGGGAGTCTGGTCACGGCGAATGCCCGTAGCCCAAGCGTCAAGCTCCGCAAGTTTAGCCCGTAGAGGATCAACCTTGCGTATCTGGCAGCAGAGGTTCGGCTCACGGCTCCAAAGTGCCTGGCCATGACGGGCCTCTTGCTCCTCGGGCGTAAGCATGGGGCGAGTGCGTTCAACTGCGACGCCATACTTACCCTTGACTTGTTCCAGTAACCTGTACGTTTCCGGGAAAAGAAAATCGGTGTCCAGCGTAAATACTCGCAGTCCGGGTTCAATGCCGGCGGCGATATCGATCAGCACTACATCCTCAGCGCCAAAACTGGACGCAACTGCCATGCGTGGATGGAAGCGAGTGAACGCCCAGCGAAGCAGCTTGCCAGCTGACCACGTCTCGGCCTCCCCTTGCATGGTGAGCAACTCGTCTGCGATTGAGATCATCTTTTTTTCGTTTCCCTTACAACTTCTTTAGCAAATACCTTCTTCAACTGAGCTCGGCAACGTGCTCGGATTAGCTCATCCGAAAAGCAAACGGGCGCCTAAAAATAGGGCTGCCGCGCTCATGCCATATACAAACGACGCTCGAGGAATCTTGCGCGACAACCACGCTCCCAAGGCAACGCCCGGCACAATACCCAGGCCAAGCTTGCCGAAACTCCCGACTTGCAAGTTACCCATTTGCAGGTGCGCGGCAACGCTTAAGACACCTACGACAAGTCCGAACCAGTTGCTCACCGCGGCAAGCTGCGGGACCTCCCAATCGGTCACCAGCAAAAGCGCAGGAGCCAAGATGCTGCCGGAGCCAAGCGAAGTCACCAGGACTGGAGCGCCTACCGCCATACCAACGGCGAAAAGAGCGGCCGGTTGTCCGGCGGAGACCAGAACCGGAGCCGTAGGTGAGTGCCGCTCGGGTTCCGGTGAGGTCCCAGGGTGCCCGCTCGAACCTCGGCCTTTGCGTGCCGAAATGAAAAAGAACAGCGGTAATGCCAGCAAAGCACAAGCCATTGAACGGCGCACCCAGAAATCCATTGCCACGCTCGGGTGCGGGAAAAAGATCTTCGCAAGCATCCAAGTGAGCACCACTCCGCCAGCGCCACCCGCCAATAGTTGCCATGCCCTACCGCCGGGCCAATGGCCGAGGCGATAGTGAGCCACAGATCCGACCAGTTTTGAGGCCACCAGAACGCCCAGGCCGGTGCCCACGGCTACTGCCGGCCGATAGCCAGCCAGAATCAGGAGGGGCGAGATCAGCAGGCCGGCTCCCGCGCCGGTCGCGCCGATCAGAATGCCCCCGAAAAATCCTATCAAGACCTCAAGCATGGCTAACCTGCTGTCTCCCGAGGGATGAAAGATTCACGGCGGAAAGGCTTTGCACCAACTCGGCGGCCTGCCGCACAGCAAGCTCATCGTGGGAACTCAGATTCGCGGTATCCAGATCTAGGTAACAATCGCTAAAAACTTTGGAAAGGATCTGTTTATGTTCGCGGCTGATCTGCGCACCAGAATAAATCACGATCAAGCCGGCGGCATCCAGGACTCCCACCACCGCGGCGAGGGCCTTTCCCGGCGCGCCATCGTCTCCGATTCTGGTTACCTGAAGGTTCTTTCGAAAAAGGAGCTTCTCCAATTCGACGGCGACTCCGAGCCGTCCGCTCAGAGAGACCGCAGCGGAGTAATGGCCATTTTTTCTGGCGCGGGCCGAGTTTCGAATCGGCTCAAGCGGCTTGTTGTCGCCGAGTTCACCGGACCCAGCAGAAGCGGCAGCTGCAGGAATTTGGGACAAAGGTTCCTGAATCATCGCAGCGCCAACGGTGGCATTGGAAAGCGGATCGATAAGGATGAAACTGCCAGTGGTTCGGTTCCGGGAATACGGATCGAAGAACAGCGGGCTCACCGTGGCTATCTCGACGGCGGCAATTTCGTTCATAGAAACGGAACCCGTGGGTTCATGCTCTGCGGTATCCACATTTACGCGATAACGGATGGCCCGGATCGTGGCGCGCACGCGATGCGTGGTGTGCATGAGAATGTAGGTGGCCCCGAGAACGAGCGGCTGGGAATTCATCCACACGAGCATGGCCAAAAAATGACGAGAGACGTGCGGAGGACTGTTTGTCGAAACCAGCATGTCGCCGCGGCTCAAATCAATTTCATCCTGCAGGCGAAGCGTGACTGACAGCGGCGAGGCGGCACTAGAAAGTTCACCGTCGAAGGTTACGATGGACTGGATGCGCGTGGTTTGGCCGGATGGAAGTGCTTTGACGAAATCGCCCGGACGCACGCGTCCCCCGGCGATCTGCCCGGCAAAGCCTCGAAAACTTGAATCCGGTCGAATCACATACTGGACGGGAAAACGCAACGCGCCGGCGTTGTCCTGGCGGCCGAGCGGCACCGATTCGAGATGCTCGAGCATCGTTAGGCCGGAATACCACGGCATGTTGTGCGAGCGAGTAGCGACGTTGTCTCCGGCCAAAGCGCTAACCGGAATGCACACCGCACTGACGAACGCGAGCGCCTGTGCAAGAGCAAGCGATTCAGACTTGAGCTGGTCAAAAATTTCCTGACTAAAGCCGGCCAGGTCCATTTTATTGATGGCGATCAGAAGATTAGGAATACCCAGCAACGCAGCAATGCGGGCATGCCGCCGAGTTTGCGAAAGAACGCCCTTGGTGCAGTCGATCAGGATTACCGCCAAGTCCGCAGTGGAAGCGCCAGTAGCCATGTTGCGGGTGTACTGTTCGTGCCCGGGCGTGTCGGCAATGATGAACTTGCGGCGCGCAGTGGCAAAATAGCGATAAGCAACATCGATCGTAATACCTTGTTCACGCTCGGCACGAAGCCCATCGGTTAGAAGTGAAAAATCGAGAGGCCCGGTGGATCGATTCAAGCGGCTATTTCGCAACGACTCCAATTGATCCTCGTAAACCGATTTTGAATCATGCAGTAGCCTGCCAATTAATGTTGACTTGCCATCATCTACGCTTCCCGCGGTTGTAAAGCGTAACAGCTCGAGCTTGAGATGCTGCTCGAGAAACAAGTCGAAACCGGCCGGCGGTGTGCGGTCGAGCGCGGAAATCATCAAAAATAGCCCTCGCGCTTCTTGACTTCCATGGATCCCTCTTCATCGTGGTCGATCACGCGATTTTCGCGCTCGGACCGGCGAAACGATACCATCTCGTCGATGATCTTCGGAACGGTGTCGGCATCGGAGCGGATGGCACCGGTGCACGGCGCGCATCCTAAAGAACGCATGCGCACCCGGAGCGTTTGGGTGCGCTCGCCGGGAAGAAGTTCTTGGTCATCGAGAGCCAGCATGATTGAACTTCCGCGCAGCACGACTTTGCGTTCGCGAGCGAAGTAAAGCGGCACAATGGGGATGTTTTCGGCGTAGATGTACAGCCAGACATCGAGTTCGGTCCAGTTCGAGAGCGGAAAAACGCGAATGTGCTCTCCCTTGTTGATTCGCGAATTGAAGATGTTCCACAGCTCGGGCCGCTGATTCTTCGGGTCCCACTGTCCCGCGGCGTCGCGGAAAGAGTAAATTCTTTCTTTGGCGCGAGACTTTTCTTCATCGCGCCGCGCGCCGCCGAATGCGGCATCAAAGCCACCTTCGCCAAGAGCACCGAGCAATGCCTGAGTTTTCAGCAGGCCACAGCACTTCTGCGTGCCCAGGGAAAAAGGATTTGCGCCTTCTGCAAGAGCTTGACGATTCTGATGCACGATCAAGTCCGCGCCGATTTCGCGGGCGTACGAATCTCGGAAGGCAATCATCTCGGGAAATTTGTAACTGGTATCGACATGCAACAGGGGGAAAGGCACTTTTCCTGGGAAGAACGCTTTCTGTGCCAATCGCAGCATCACCGAGGAATCTTTGCCGATCGAATAGAGCATGACCGGTCTTGCAAATTCAGCTACAGCCTCGCGCAGGATGTGAATGCTCTCAGCCTCCAAGACCTTCAAGTGGTTGAGACGTGCGGGTGAAGAGGCCCTCTTCCCCGCCAAAGACCGCGGTGGTTTGTCTTTGACTTGCCGAGACTCGATCTGGAACGCTTGGGTCATTGGGAATCCCTTTTGACAAAACTCCGGCTACAAAATAAAAAACCCGCGATGCTTGAGTATCGCGGGGCTTTGGAGCATTGCGTTGGCAGTGTTTATCCCAACCTGCTCCTTAGGGCCCGCGAGGCCTGGCGATGACAACAACACCCGCCCCACATGCGCATTTCCGCTGAGATCTTGGATAGAGTCTGCATCGCGGGACCGTTGTTCATTCGCTAAGCCGAGTTCACTCTAAACTTCCACGCCATACGGTGCCGGACCCGCGGCTAGTTCGCGGGCGACGGCGTCCACTTCTTCGCCGGCAAGAAAGCCACGGAGTTCAGCATCGCCATGCCGGGCCAGAAACTGACGCAGGTTTTCACCCGCAAAGCGGTCCGCTTGATACTGTCGAAGCAGCCGCTCGATGGCTGCCGGAACTTCACTGGCCACGCAGCGATAACCGGTCAAACGGGCAATCGAAGCAAATTTTCCGACCGAGCCGCCAACGGTAAAGTAGTAGGCGTCCACGAACTTGCCCTCCACTTTCATCTTCTTGCCTTCGATACCCAGATCGGCGATCCAATGCTGCCCGCAGCTATTGGGGCAGCCGGTGATGTGCAGCTTCAAATCCTGACTGAATTCCGGAAGGCGCTCTTCTAGATCCTCGACCAGCCAGCGGGCGAAGCCCTTGGTCTCCGTAATGGCCAGTTTGCAAAACTCAGTGCCCGTGCAGGCGATAGCCCCGCGCCAAAAAGGGGAAGCGGCGACGGGCAATCCCGCGCCGTCCAGCTCTTTTGCCAGAACCTCAGCATTTTTTTTCGGCACGTTGACGATCAGAAGATTTTGCATGTTGGTTGTGCGTAATTCTCCGGCGGCCAAGCGCTCGGCTAGATCCGCCGCGGAACGCATCTGGACTGAAGTCAGGCGGCCGCGCAAAACCGCTGCACCAACCGAAACGAGGCCTTCCTGCTTTTGCGGATAGATCCCCACGTGGTCGCGATACACATCTACGGGCGGCTCGTCAGGGACGGCAGGGTCCAGCGCGTAGCCCAGGCGCCGCTGCAATTCGTCCTGAAAGCTCTCTGCTGTCCAGCCGTGTTGCAGGAAGAGAAATTTCATTCGTGCTTTCTCGCGGCTCTGGCGCAAACAATCGGCATCGCGGAAAATTTCTGCGACGGCGCGGGTAACCGGGACAACTTGATCCCAGCGCACGAAAGTGTTTAGGCGCTTGGCGAGGTGGGGTTCGGTGGAAAGGCCACCGCCTACTCGAAGAGAGAAACCGACTTCGCGCTGCCCGCCAACCGTGCGGACCGCCGCGGTCAGCCCGACGTCGTTGATCTCCGGATACGAGCACCATACGCGGCATCCGGTAATGCTCATTTTGAATTTACGAGGTAGGTTGTAAAACTCCGAATTGCCCGCCAAGAGACGATTGGCTTCAAAAACCAGCGGCGAAGCGTCGCAAACTTCGTCGGCATCCACACCCGCGAGGGGGCATCCGGTAATGTTGCGCGTGACGTCACCGCAGGAGCCCAGCGTCGTAAGGCCGGCGTGCTGCAGGGACTCCAAGACGTCCGGCATCGATTCAATCGTCACCCAGTGCAGCTGCAAGTTTTGGCGCACGGTGATGTCCGCAACGCCACGCGCGTGGCGCTCGGCGATTTCGGCTACGGTGCGAAGTTGGTCTGCGCGAAGCAACCCATTGGGCAGGCGCAGGCGCACCATGAAGTACGGCGTAGCCTTGCCTTCACCGCCCTTTCCCCCAATGACTCCGATGCCGTCGCCCTGCGTGTACACACCCCACCACCGAAAATAAGTGCCCAGCCATTCCGGTGGAATCGCGGCGAATCCGTGTCGCGCGAATTCGCGGATTTCTGCGAGGCCCTGCCAGGGATTTTTGGCGCGCTTCAGCCGGTCGGCACGCTGTGCCTTTGTTTCTTGAATCGTAGGCGTCATTGAGTTTGTTTTCCTACAGGCCCTAAAAACAAAAAACCCACCGGCCAGTTCGTGTCCTGGCGGCGGGTTCGGTTTTCCTTGGTTTAGATTATTCTAGTCCAGGAAGCCCCCCGTGCCAGAAGACACGCATGCGCAACAAAGACAGGTACATGTACAACAGCTGGCGCACATCTTCTGGCAGATGGTTCGCATTCCGTCACCCAGTCTACAGAAATCGGGCAGCATGCGCAACCCTTTCTTTTGGCGCCTCAAACGCGCACTTATTGGGGGTCTTGTTGAGGCCCGAGCGGTGGCGACCCGAATCTCGAGCTCCACGGCTCGAGCCAGTAGTCATAGCAGAGCCAAAGACTATAGCTGAAGCGCATGAGTACCAGCGAAAGCGTAATCGCAAAACCCATCCACAATGCCATTCGGATATTTGCTGTTAGCCATGGTCGATCTGGGGAAAAAAGTGAAAGCAAGTAAACGAGAATCACCATCGCCGCGGTTACGCCATAGTTGAGGATCATCGCTCCCAGGTAATAGCCGGACTCGCGGAAATACGGGAGTGCACAGAGCGCGCATTCGCGGCGCATCCGAAACAACCCAGCGAGAGACTCCCCTGGTGGCAGCGAGGGCAACGTAGAGAATAAGCATTGCGCAGTAGCGAGCGGACCGGAGGTCTCATGAAACGTGCACCCTCGAACCGGGGATTATGGCCTGGCACCTGGCGCGGGCGGCGGTGGCTGGGGCAAAGGCTTACGCGGCAGTTTCTCCGGGTAATTCGCGGCCAGATAAACAAACGAAGCCACGATAACCGACATCTGCTTCATGTCCGGTTCCTGAATGCGCTCATAAACATCCATGTTGGAGTGATGTGTGCGCGTGTCATAGTCCATCGGATCCTGGATAAACTGAAAGCCCGGAAGCCCCACGGCGTCATAGGAGAGATGGTCGGTTCCACCAGTGTTGCGGATGGCCTCAGTGGTCATCCCCAGGCCCTTGAATGGCTGCATCCAGCGTTCGAAGATTGGGGCGACCGCCTCATTGCCTTGTAGATAAATCCCACGAATTTTTCCGCCGCCGTTGTCCACATTGAAGTACGCCGACAGCCTGTCGTGCTCGGGCTTCAGGTGCATGGTCTGAGGATCGCCGAAGTGTTCTTTGATGTAGGCCTTGGAGCCGAGCAATCCCTGCTCTTCCCCGGTCCACAAGCCGAGCCGCACCGTACGACGCATCTTAAGTCCGCTAGCTTTCAAGATGCGCAGAGCCTCAAGCATGACTGCCGAGCCGGCGCCGTTATCCGTAGCACCGGTGCCGGCGTGCCAGGAATCAAAATGGGCGCCCAGCATTACGAGCTCATTCGCTTTGTCGGTGCCGGGGATCTCCCCAACAATGTTGAATGAGTTCAACTCATCGTCATAAAATCTGTTTTCGATATTCATCTCTATTCTTACGGGAACTTTTTTCTCTAACATGCGATACATGCGACCGTAATGCTCACTGCTTATCGAAATGCACGTCGGGACGGGCGGATCTTTGGGGTCGCGCGAACCTCCGGCACTAACGAAGACGGTGCCATAATCGCCGCGTCCGGTGTCGAACCAAGCAGCAACGCCTTCCTCATGCAGAAACCGAGCAATTTTGTTGTTCAATTCCCGCTGCGCACGGAAGCGCGCCATCAACTCCGGTGTGGGTCCAGGACCGCTAAGGCCCGCGCGCATCCCCGGAATCGGTTCCACAGAAAGTTCGCTTAGGTCCGTATCGGTGTAGCGACGAGATTCCGGCGTGGAGCGCGCCTGCCCCTGGGGCAGTGCGGCCGTGAGTACGATCTTTCCTTTGAGCTTGCCGCGATACTGCTCCATATCCGATTCCTTTTCAATCGGAGCGAGTAGGGCTTCGGCGGTAACCGGCCCGTTTGTGCCCGGCGTCCAAGCTTGCGCGTATCCCAGCACTGGGAATGGCCGAGGTGAAATTACGTTGACGGAGAAACGCTCATTTGACCAGCCACGGCCGAAAGGGCCCCAAGGCTCGAGATGAGCATTGGCAAGCTTCCATTCCTGCAACTTTTGGAGCACATATTGCGCTGCAGCCTTGATGTTCGGCGAATTAGTGAGACGCGGACCATACACATCCGTAAGATAGCTCGTGATTTCCATGACCCGTGATTGCTGCCCGAGCCCTTCGGCTTTGATTTTGTAAATGGCATCGAGGTCCAGCGGCGTCTGCGCGGGAGTTTGCACCTGCGCGGCGAGAGCGCTACCAAGAACGAGCAAGATCGCCAAAGCCACCACACTTGTTTTCAGTCTACGCACGCCTAGTCCTCCACGCACCGCGAAATGTATCGCCGTCAGGCCGCCCCAGAAACGGTTTTCCGCAAAACTTTTGGAGCCATACTGTGAGGCAAACGACGCAGCCGAAACCCTAGGCTTCGGCTTTCTGCTTCCCAACGATGGGACAGTATGAGGCAACGAAATTAAATTGTCTAAGGAAGAAGATTCACCGTAGCGGGATGTAACTCCCAAACCGTACCCACCTGGGGAGAGCCGCGGTCGTGTTCAAAATCTTCAAAGGCCATTCCCAGAATTTCCGCCCGCAAGGCTTGCAGCAGCTCGCCGCCATGCTGGACATCCAACTGAAATCCATGTTGCAAAAGTTGTGCCTGAATAGTTTTGCGCCCCGGACAATAGCCGCTATCAATGGGTGTTTCCACCACGATTCTCCTAGCATTTTTATCGGCAGTTTGTGAGATTTCAATATGGATGTCGCAATCTTTGGGGTTGACGCTGGCGTTCTGCACGAATGCTCCCGCAACGTGAAACACTCTCAGTTCACGACCGGTTCGCGGTGCATCGGGAGGCAGGGCCAGGTCCTCGCGCCAGCTCAGAATCATTTCCACCGTGATCTCTTCCGCCGCGATGTTGGGGATGGGAACGTGTTTCGCATTATGGCGATAATCGGTGATGTCCGGCTCGATGGCCAAGCAGTCGCAGATATCTTTTGGCTGAATCGTTCCTAGGATGCGATCAATATTCCCGCAGGAAAGGGTTAGAGTAGCCAGAGCAATTACGCCCCCCAACAGGAAAAATTGCGTAAGCGATCTTGAAAGCCTGTTCATTCTTCTGTCCTCAAAATGCAATCCGCACCCGCTGCCATCGGTCGCGCGCGCAAAGCAAACTCCGATCGTGCTCTTGCTCGAGTGCCCAGGAAGGGTGGCCTGGTACTTAGATGACCACGCGCGTCGTAACGTGGCTTGGGGTCTGGCGATTATGCAATGTCCGAACGTTCCAAAAAGGATCAACCTTGGCGATAGAGGAGAATCGGTCTGATTCCACTCCCCATGGAAGACCTACCATACGCAAGCGGATTTACTGTTTTGGACCCTGCGGAGCTTTTGCGATCCCGGGTGTTTTATGCAGAATTGCCTGCACCAGGTCGGCAGTCTCTTTCTTGCTGACCGAACACGCTGAGTCGTTAATCCGACATTGCGCCAGAGTCAGCTGGCAGCCGCAAGAACAAGTTCGTTCATTGAAGCGCCGCAGGGCAAGTTTCTTCTGTTCTGGCGAAAGAGCTGAAACATCCACGCCGGGAAGTTCTTGAGCGCGGCTGGCATTCACGAGAAAGATTTGGCCGACGTCTTCAAATGTTTCGACCTTTGCGTCTACCGGAAGGCCCAGCAGCGCGCGGATCTCAAGCTCAAAGTAGTCTTGATCCCACAGCCCAATATGTTTCTGCACAACGCGCCCCTGGGCATCCAGCAGGAACGATGTCGGCAGGGCCAAAATGCCACCGTACTTTTGCGCAACGTCCGGCGTCGCCATCGCGACCGGATAATTAATGTGCATTCTTTCGGCGTAGCGCTTTACAGTCTCCGTTGGCCCCTCGTCTGTCGAAAGACCGATGACCTGCAGGCGATCCCCATATTTAGCTTGAAGCTCAATCAAGCCGGCGATCTCTGAGCGGCATGGCCCGCACCAAGTGGCCCAAAAATTCAAGAGGACTACTTTGCCGGAAAATAACGACAGCGAAAGAGATTTCCCGGCCAAATCGTTGAGTACAAACCCAGGGGCCGGATCGGGGTTCTTTACAAAGCGCAGCGTTGCAACATCGTCTTTCGAAGATCTGGCCGTCGTGGTCGGAACGGGCGTAACGTTCGCCACCGGCCGGTTAGGTGCCGACTGCCCTTGCGGGGTGAACGCCAGCGCCGCATGGGCCAGATAAGCCGCGAGGGCCAGGGTCATAAGAAAATAGAAAACGAAGGTAGACTTAGATCGCATGCGCACAGTTCGGGTTTATCGCCGCTTACTGTATTGTGACACCTCTCAGCTAAAGGTCAAAAAGGAACTGAGAGAGTTCCGGTAAAAAATCGAAAGGATCACTGAGGACGCGCGATTCCGAGCTTGCGCATCCGTGATTGCAGCGTTGTCCGCTTCATTCCTAGGCGCTGGGCCGCGCCGCGCGGCCCGGCGAGTACCCATCCTGTTTCGCGCAACGCACTAACGATAGCTTGGCGTTCGGCTTCCTCGAGTGTGGTTGGATGCGCGGATTGCCCCACCGAGCTCCCCGGCGGAGCCTTTAGCTCGGCCACCGGAACCCGCAACACCGGCCCAGCGGAAACGATCACCGCGCGCTCAATCCAGTTTTCCAACTCGCGGATATTGCCGGGCCAGTGGTATCGCGTCAGCGCCTCCATGTCTTCAGCAAAAATGGACTCGATCCGCTTGTTCATCCGACGGCTATATTTCTGGACGAAGTAGCGCACCAGCAATGGGATATCTTCGCGACGCTCTCGCAGTGCGGGCATTTGAATTGGAAAAACGTTTAACCGATAGTACAAGTCGCTGCGAAATTGTCGGTCTTCGACCAACTGCGCGAGGTCACGGTTTGTTGCGACGACCAGACGCACATCGATCCGAATCGTGCGAGTCGCGCCGAGACGTTCGAATTCCTGCTCCTGCAGCACGCGCAGTAATTTAGGCTGCAATTCCGGCGGGATATCACCGACTTCGTCAAGAAACAGTGTGCCCTTATCAGCCAGCTCGAAGCGTCCAAGTTTCTGGGCGATGGCACCGGTAAAGGCCCCGCGCTCGTGCCCGAACAGCTCCGATTCCAGCAGCCCCGTGGGAATTGCGGCGCAGTTTATTTTTACAAAGGTGCGCTCGCGCCTCTGGCTCAGGTCATGGAGAGCCCGCGCGATCAGCTCTTTGCCGGTCCCAGTTTCCCCTAGAATGAGAACCGTCGAATCGGTGGGGGCAACCGTTTCGACCTGCTTGAGAACGTGCTTCAGCGGTGCGCTTTCGCCGATGATCTCCTCGAAATTTAGCTCGCTGCGAATTTCATCTTCGAGATACAGCTTCTCTTCCGCAAGCTTGTTCTTGAGCGCAGCGATTTCCTTATAAGCGAGCGCATTTTCCACGGCAATCGCCACTTGCGACGCCACCTCGCCCATCAAATTCGCGTCCTGCTGGGAAAAAGCGTTATCGTGAATGCTCGCAAGATTCAGCGTGCCAAGAACGCGGTCACGCGTAACCAGAGGCACGCAGCACACACTACGAACTCCTTCCCCCAGCAGCAGCCGTACAAGGTCAGAGTCATATCCTTCGAGTTCGGCGTACCCTGCGACACGCGGCTTGCGTTCCTGGTAACAGCGGCCTGCCGGTGATTTCCCCATAGGCACGATCATCTCTTCACGGATAAAGCCGCGGCCCCCGCCCATGTAGTCGAGCGCCTGCACGCGCATGGTGTTGCTATCTGCGTCATAAAGCGCCAGGCTCGTGAATTCGTGCTGTATCACGCGACGCACTGCGGTCGCGATCGCGCGAAACAAGGTACGGATATCCAGGTTCGAGACAACCGCATTGTTTACCTCGAGCAGCAGCCGCAGGTGATCGCGCTCCTGTGCCAATTGCTGCTGGTAGGCCTGCGAACTCTGAAAGTTGAGCGCGTTATCAACAGCCACAGCCACAAGACTTGCCACGCGCTGCATAAATTCTATTTCGGCTTCGGTATAGCTGTGGGCTAACCGCCGACCAAAGCCGAGCGCACCTATCCTACGCTGAGCGGTTGTCAGCGGCAGGATCGAGACGCCGCGGATACTGTCCTTGCGTAGACGCTCCACAAAGTCCGGGAATCGCGTCTCCTGCAAAATGTCCGATGAAATGTACGGTTGCTGCGTCTCAAACACCAAACCCGAAGGCGTTGCGTTTACCGGAAGCTCCATGCCCGGATGAATTTGGTGCGGTTGCCCAGTTTCGAGAATGTGCAAACGCATGAGATTGGATTCCGGATTGTGGAGCACCAGATTCAGATAGTCGAATTGCACCACACGATGCAGGCGCGGGGCTAAGTCGTGAAACAGGGCACCGAGGTCGCGATGGTGCGCAATGGATTCTGACACCTCGAGCAGGGTCTCAAATTGCCGGAGCGTGGCTGCAGAGGGTTCGGCCGCCTGTGCGGCCAGCGCAGTGGTTTCAGCGTCGGCCATAGTCCACCAGAATAGCACCCGTCCTCACAGGCCTCAACTTTGCAGTGATGGCCCGGATAAATCTGTTACTCTCAATTTTTGAGGCCCACTAGAACAAACACCAGCCGTCTATCTCCAGGGAAGGAATCCGCAATTGCCCAGCTCAACGCCGCTCGGCGGAACTCATAGCCGCGTTTACAACTTTAATGCCGGACCGGGGGCTCTACCCCTAACCGTTTTGGAACGCATCCGCAGCGAACTGGTCAATTATGGCGGCACCGGTATGTCGGTGATGGAGATGAGCCACCGCTCGTCTGAATTCGAAGATATTCTGACGCGCGCGGAACAAGGCCTGCGGCGCAACCTAACCATTCCGGAAGAGTATGCGGTTGTGTTTCTGCAAGGCGGGGGCAGCCTGCAATTTGCCATGATTCCGATGAATCTCTATGTCGAGGGAAAGCCGGTAGACGTACTTCACACCGGTGTGTGGACCGCCAAGGCTATGGGCGAGCTGAAAGGTAAAGCCCAGTATCGCCTCGCCTGTACCACCGAGGCCGAACGGTTCCGACGGCTGCCTCGACCAGAGGAAATCGTATTCGCACCAAACGCCTCGTATATTTATTTGTGTACGAACAACACCATTGAGGGCACCGAGTGGGGTTCCCTGGGCACCAAGTTTTCCGACCTAAAAGACGTGCCGCTGGTCGCCGATATGTCTTCTGACATTCTTTCGCGTTCGGTAGACATACGCCGCTTCGGATTGATTTTCGCCGGTGCGCAGAAAAATCTCGGTCCGTCAGGCGTAACTATAGTGATCGTGCGGCGTGATCTTGCGGAACGCGCGAACAAGAACCTGCCAACGATCATGCAGTATCGCACGCACATCAAGGAGGGCTCGCTCTATCACACCCCGCCGACATTTGCAGTGTACATCGTCGGCCTGATGATGGACTGGATAGATGCCGAAGGCGGAGTCGCCGCGATTACCAAGCGCAACGAAGCGAAAGCCAAGCTGCTGTACGAGGCCATCGAGGTAAGCGGATATTACACGTGCCCGGTCGAAAAAGACTCTCGCTCGCGAATGAACATTGTTTTCCGCATCGCCGGTGGAAACCAATCGCTAGAAGGCGAGTTTGTGCAGCAAGCTGCCGCAGCGGGACTGGTCGGTCTGGCGGGACATCGCTCGGTTGGCGGAATCCGCGCTTCCCTTTACAACGCTGTGACGCTGGGAGCTGTAGAAGCGCTAGCGAGCTTCATGCGTGAATTCCAGAGGACCCACGGCTAGCATCGAGCTACCATCGCGTGCCCATCTTTTGGCAGATGGAGCAGAATACAAGCGAGCTCGCGAGTCCTGAATACCGACGTTTCGGCATCGCCGGGACATTTGCGGCGAGCAACCGCGGTTCTGCACAGCCCACTCCACAGTCGGACGCGGATGGTGTACATTGGGGGCGTACTGAGGACCGCTTCATGAACCCTGTTAAACAAGACCCGCGCGCGACTAACGCAGCGACCGAAAGCGCGACACGGAATACCCTCACCGTTACCGACAATCGAACAGGAAAAACCTACGAACTGCCAATCAAAGACGGTACGATTCGCGCACTGGACCTCCGACAAATCAAAGTAGACCCGAAAGAATTCGGGATGATGAGCTATGACCCCGCGTATAGCAACACAGCGTGCTGCACTAGCCAGATCACATTCATTGATGGCGACGCGGGGATCCTGCGATATCGGGGCTATGCGATCGAGGATTTAGCCGAGAAAAGCACGTATCTCGAAACGGCATACTTGATTTTGTATGGCGAGCTTCCTACCGCCACGCAGCTAGAACAATGGGCTTACCACGTTACGCATCACACGTTCATTCATGAGAGCATTAAGAAATTTCTCGATGGTTTCCACTATGACGCCCATCCGATGGGCATGTTGATCTCGACCATCGCCGCGCTTTCGACGTTTTATCCGGACGCAAAAGATATTTTCAACGAAGAGTCGCGTCGCAAGCAGACTTGGCGGCTCATTGGCAAGATGCCGACGCTGGCCGCTTTCGCCTATCGCCACACCCTGGGAATGCCTTACTCCTATCCTGATAACGAGCTCTCCTATCCGGGTAACTTCCTGAACATGCTTTTCAAGACCACCGAATTGAAGTACCGCCCGAATCCCACACTCGAGCGCGCCCTTGACGTCCTCTTCATCTTGCACGCCGATCACGAACAGAACTGCTCTACCAACGCGATGCGCTGCGTGGGCAGCTCGCATGTGGATCCCTTTTCCGCCACCGCGGCGGCCACCGCGGCCCTCTACGGCCCGCTCCACGGGGGTGCAAATGAGGAAGTGCTCCGGATGCTTATGGAGATTGGTTCGGTGGCCAACGTCCCGGAATTTATAAAAAAGGTAAAAAAGGGTGAAGGCAAACTGATGGGTTTCGGCCACCGCGTATACAAAAATTATGACCCGCGCGCCCGAATCATCAAGCACATCGCCGACCAGGTATTTGAGATCATGGGTATCAATCCGCTTCTGCGGATCGCTCTTGAATGCGAGCGCATCGCACTCGAAGATGACTACTTCGTTTCCCGAAAACTTTACCCCAACGTGGATTTCTATACCGGGCTGATCTACCAGTCCATGGGATTCCCCATGACCATGTTCCCAGTACTGTTTGCCATTCCGCGCGCGTCCGGGTGGATAGCGCAATGGCAGGAGATGCTCATCGACCCGGAACAAAAAATCGCGCGCCCCCGCCAGGTGTATCGCGGCGTCGAACAGCGGACTTACACGCCAATCGAACAGAGAAGCAGCGAGTCCCAAAAACCAGCTCGCCGGTGACGCACCGTACTTCGCCGGCCCCGTTCAAGCGTGCACTTTCTCTTGCAGCCCGCCACATCTGTATTCGCCGTTTGCCATGGGGTTGGTTTTGGCAAGAAGTTCAGGTTGAAAAGTAGCCGAAAGTTTGTCACAAATGCCCCATAACGGGGTGAGCAGGCAGTCCGAGTGGGGCTGCCACCAGATTTACGCTCGCTCCGGGACGGGCGCGAATCTGCGAGCGGGTCGCGCCCGCACTGGTGAAATGCCCTAGCTCGATGATCCTGCGTTCAGGAGGAACCGGCCGGTGCAACTTTCCTTGCGGCAGTCGGGCGACACGACCGTCGTCGTCGTAGACGGCAACATTGACCTGTACAACTCGCCCGAGCTTCGACGCGCGCTGCTCGGAGCTCTTCAGGCCAAGGGAGCAAAACGCGTCCTCGTAAATCTTCAGAAAGTGAAATACATTGACAGCTCGGGAATAGCCTCTCTTGTGGAAGGATTAAAAGCCTCTCGAACGGCGGGTGTGCGACTGTCGCTGGTAGGGCTGAGCCCGGCAGCGCGCGAAGTCCTCGAAATGTCTCGGCTGGCAAAATTGTTTGAAGTGTACGAGAGCGAAGAACAGGCATTCGCTACGTAACCACTAGCAGCCGGAGGGAAGCGGAGGAAGGTTGGAACTGGCAGGAAGAATCGGCGGGGCCACGCTGGACGCCCTGGCGTATGTAGGCGGGCTGACACGCCTGGGGGCTCGCGCAGGGTACTTCGCTCTGGTGGCGCCTTTTCGGGGGCGGGCGCTGCGCCTGGACCGCGCGGTGCATCAGGCTATGGCCGTAGGCGTGGGCGCGCTGCCAATTCTCTCGCTAATTTCATTTTTCATCGGGCTCATTCTGGCATTGCAAGGCGCGTACGAGCTGAAAAAATTCGGTGCCCTGAATTTTGTCGCCAGCGCAGTGGCCATCACTATGACTCGTGAATTAGGTCCGTTGATCACCGCCGTGGTGGTGATCGGCCGCTCCGGCTCTGCGTTTGCCGCAGAGATCGGGACCATGAAAGTTACCGAGGAGATCGACGCGCTGGAAACCATGGCGCTCGACCCGGTGCAATTTCTGGTTACGCCAAAATTTCTCGCTATGGCGCTGATGCTCCCGTGCCTGACTACTTGGGCCGACACAATGGGAGTACTGGGTGGAGCCCTCTTCGGCGTTACCGGGGCCGGATTTTCGTTTACCGGGTATATGCACGCCACGCTTTCTGCGCTTTTCCTGCGCGACATTTTCGGCGGCTTGATCAAAAGCGTGATGTTCGGGGTGACTATAACCGCGGTAGGTTGCTATGAAGGATTTCGCACCGGCGCCGGCGCCGAAGAGGTCGGGCGTTCCACGACGGCCGCTGTAGTTACGTCTATCTTCCTGGTGATTTTGGTGGACTTGGTTTTCACTTCACTTTTTTATTTTGTGGAGACGCGTTGAACACTTCTGAGCGCGACGCCGAAATACCGGAAAGCAATGCGCGCGAAGCAATCATTGTTGCGCGCGATCTTCGCGTGAATTATGGCGAGCGAGAAGTGCTTCATGGCATCAGCTTTGAAGTGCAGCGTGGCGAAACGCTTGTGATCCTTGGCGGTTCGGGCTCGGGTAAGAGCACGTTGCTACGTTCACTGGTAGGACTGGAACGGCCGAGTGGCGGAGAAATCCTGGTGAAGGGTAAGGACTTGGCGCATGCCAAGCTGGCCGAGGTCGAGGAAGTTCGCAAGAAAATGGGAATGTCGTTTCAAGGCGGCGCGCTGTTCGGATCGATGACCGTAGGCGAAAATGTGGCCTTGCCGTTGCGCGAGCATACCGCACTGGAAGATTCCACGATTCAGATCATGGTGCGTTTGAAGCTCGAGCTTGTTGGTCTCGCTGGATTCGAACATTATGTACCTTCGCAGTTGAGCGGGGGAATGAAAAAGCGCGCGGCGGTAGCTCGTGCCATGGCCATGGATCCAGAGATTTTGTTTTTTGACGAGCCCTCGGCCGGGCTTGATCCGATTATTGCCGCTGGTATTGATAACCTAATCTTGAAATTGCGCAAGGCATTTGACATCACCATGGTGGTGGTCACACACGAATTGGCAAGCGCTTTTCTGATTGCCGATCGGATGGTTCTGATCGATAAGGGCAACATCGTAACGATCGGAACACCGGCAGAACTCAAAGCCAGCGAACATCCGCGCGTAAAACAGTTTTTGAATCGCGTCGCCGAGCCTGAGGTGGAAGGCGAGCTCAATTACCTGCAAATGCTCACCGACGACCGCTAGCACCGGATAGAACGGGCGTGGATGGGGTCGTACCCAGATCTCGGAAAAGGGCAAGAGCGTGACCGCGAAACGTGAACAAGCGCTGGTGGGACTATTCGTGCTTATTGTCACGGCCGTACTTGTCTTTGTGATTTTTTCATTGAGCGGGCTCCTCGGCCGAACCACGACGACCTATCGTGCCTCGTTCCGCTTTGCGGGCGGGCTCGAGCCAGGTGCCGCGGTACGTTATGCGGGCGGGCCAAAAGTAGGGCGGGTCGAGCAGTTGCGCCTGGATCCCGCGAATCCCGCACAGATCGAGATTACCTTCACCGTGAAGCCGGAAATTCCCGTGAAGACCGACAGTGCCGTGAAGATCATGAGCCTGAGCCCGCTGGGCGAAAATCATCTGGAGATCGCCCCGGGAACTCCTCAGGCAGCACATGCGCCGAACGGAGCGGCGCTTCGTGCCGAGCCTTATGTGGATTTCAACGCGATTACCGCACGGCTCGACTCGCTGGGGCCGAAAATTGAGATGCTCGTTGACACCCTGAACTCGCGAGCACAAGAGCTCAAGGAGACCGTGGCCCGCATCAACGATTTGATGAACCCACACAACCGTGCCAATGTTAGCGCTTCGCTCGGGCATGTTCGGGGCCTGCTGGAGGAAGATCGCCCCAAAATAAAATCCACCCTCGGACACATGGACACGGCCAGCGCGAAAATTGCTCCGTTGCTTGATGACTTTAAAAAGACCGTCGCCCAGGCGCAGCAGGCTCTTGACCACGTTGACACGATGGTCGGCGAAAATCGCGATGATGTCCGCCAGGCGGTGATTGAGCTGCGCCAGGCATTGATATCGGCGAAGTCCCTGACCGGGCAATTAGACCGCACGCTTGACGTAAATGCGGAAAATATCGATGAACTGCTGGAGAACATGAGGCATACCACAGAAAATTTGAAGGAGTTCACGGACATTATTAAGTCGCGGCCTTCGAGTCTGATTCGGTCGTCGAGCCCGAAAGAACGCAGACAGTGAGAACCGCCATGAAGCGAAAATATCCGGTACGGCGAGACAGAATGTTCGCGGGCATGGCGCGAGCCTGGAAGTGGGCGAGGACCTTCCTCGCGGTCGCGACCGTGGTGTTCATGGCCGCGTGCGGAGCCGCGCGCCCGATCAAATACTATTCGATGGCGGCGGATGCCCGCTTGGCCTCGGAGAGCCATACGCCCCCCCTGCCGGTGGCGATGCTGATCGGCCATTTTACCGGGGCGCATTTGTATCGCGAAGATCGCATCGTTTTCAGGTCGGGTAGCCAATTGAAGACTTACGATTCCCACCGTTGGGCCGAGCCGCCCACAGAAATCGTCGAAAACATTCTGCTTACGCGGCTGCGCGCCTCAGGTCACTACAGGACGGTTCAATCGCAGCGCAGCAATGCCCATGGCGATTACGTGCTGCGCGGTCGTCTGGAAAATTTTGAAGAGGTGACCGGTCCACCCATCGTAACGCGGGTTACCGTCGCCGTTGAGCTTTACGAGGTCAAGACTGGCACAACCGGGTGGGCGCACATCTATTCTGGGGATGAACCTGTCAATGGTAAAACGATGGATGCAGTGGTAGAAGCGCTCCATCGAAATCTCTCACGGGGCTTGGATCAGATACTTGCGGGGCTTGACCAGTACTTCGCGGCTCATCACGATAAGTAGTTTTCTGGCAGTAGCATGGTTAAGAGGCGCTCGACGATTTTTGTCGCTACGTGTATATTTAGAAATTATGAGCAGTTCCTCAACGATAGGGTCCGGAGGCGCAAGCCGCCGACGCAGCCAACGAGTCCTGGTGCAAGTGGGGGTGGAAATCCGCGGCCAAGACCCGCTAAAAAGAAAGTTTGAAGAGTCTACCGAAACTGTGGCCATTAACGCCCACGGAGCATTGGTCCTACTCGCCGCTAACGTTGCCACCGGAGACAAAGTCATATTGAAGCACGTGAAAACTCAGGACGAACAAGAGTGCGTGGTAGTCTTCCTGGGGCCAGTGAGGGGACCGAAAACTGAAGTGGGCTTGGACTTCTGCGCTCCCAAGCCGACGTTTTGGCGTGTAGCGTTTCCGCCCGAAGACTGGAGTCCAAAACATCCTGACGCCCGCGGCCGCGCGTAGCAGCATCAGATCTCGCCTTTACCGACGTCCTGAACACCGCCGCGAAAAAAAGGGAGGCAAAAACCTGGCGGTTTTTACCTCCCGGGGTGGGGTGGGGGTACTGCTGGAAGAATCTCGACTAGGCTTCTCCCTGCCAAAGAAAGCCCGGGTGTTCACTCGCGATAATCAATTGGCTATGCGTCGACACAAACCACCACTTGGCAATCTACTCGCGCAAATATCACATGCAGCGAGCACTGTCAAGAGTTTCCTGTTCCGGTGTCGTGGATCGTCCGCATGAGCAAGCTTATAGACATACTCAAAAAATCAACTCGAAAAGATTTGATCGATTTTAGCCGCTAGCGTGAAATCCAGGTTGCTGAGGCCACCGACGCTGTGCGTAGAAAGGTCGACGGTAATTTTGTTCCACACATTGCACCACTCCGGATGATGATTCATCTCTTGGGCGACAAGAGCGATACGCGTCATGTAACCAAAAGCGGCGATAAAATCTTTACATTCGAAGGCCCGATGCAACTTGCCTTTTTTCAAACTCCAATGCTTCAACGCCTTGAGGCGCTTAGCAATTTCTCGAGTATCCAGCTTTTGAGCTTGCATCGCGCTGATCCTTTCTTAGGGGGCGAACACATCGCGCCTTACCAAGGGCATCACCATGAGCACCATAGTATCCTGATTTGTAAACATTTCGGCACGTAACCCGAACTTCCGCGAGCGCCGCCGCACTTCGAGACGAGCGCAACGAATCCGATTGAACACCGGGACAATTTCCTTTATGTTGTTTGATTCATTTCACAGTACTGCGAGTTGCGCGCGCCGCGGGTAAATCCGCCACGAAGGGAAGGGCTTCATTGTGAAAAAGAAGATTCGCGCCATTCAATATGGTGTAGGACCGATCGGCGCCTCAATCGCCCAGCTGATGCGCGAAAAACAGGCTATTGAAATCATAGGGGCTATTGATACCGACCCGGCGAAAGCGGGAAAAGATCTTGGCGAGGTTGTGGGCGCCGCAGATGCGCCGTGGAGCGTGAAGATAACCGCGGATGCCAAAGGAATGCTTTCGGAAGCGGCCGATATCGTGATTCACTCGACGTCTTCCTATTTGCCAAAAGTTACCGATCAACTTCTGGCGTGTCTCGAGGCCGAATCCTGCGTTGTCTCGACCTGTGAAGAGCTGGCGTATCCATTTCGCAAGTATCCTGAACTTTCTGCCAAACTTGACGCTGTTGCCAAAGATTGGGGCGTGGCGCTGGTCGGCACAGGAGTCAATCCGGGCTTCGTAATGGACAAATTGGTGTTGACCCTGGCGGCGGTCGCACAACGCGTGGAAAGTGCTCGCGCGGTGCGCATCGTCAATGCTTCGCACCGTCGTTTACCGTTGCAAAAAAAAATCGGTGCGGGAATGACCGTCGACGAATTTCGCGCGCAAGTCGCTGCTGGCGTGATTAAACATCACGGCTTGCCCGAATCGGTGGCTATGGTTTCAGATGGGCTAGGTCTGGGCGTTGACGAAATCACAGAAATGATCGAGCCGGTGGTGGCCCCCGAGGTAATCACGACAGAATTTCTCAGCGTTGAAGCAGGTCAGGCGGCCGGCGTTCATCAGATTGCGCGGGGCCTGGCGAATGGAAAAGAAAAGATTTTTATGGAGCTGCGCATGTATGTAGGCGCAAGAGAGTCCAGCGACACCATTGAGCTCGCCGGGCATCCAACGATCAAACTTACCATACCGGGCGGCACGCACGGCGACATCGCCACCGCTGCGGTGGTGGTCAATGCCATTCCGGCAATTCTCGACGCGCCAGCAGGGCTGCGTACTTCGCGCGACCTAGCCATGGGCTTCTTTTCGCCTACGATGAAGCCGTGACCGCACAATCAGAGGATCTTGATTTTGCGGATGGCGGTACGTGAACTACAACAAGGCAGACCCTGCCGAGCGAACACCTGCTCGTTATTCCCATTCGATTGAATCCGCCGCGTACATCCGATGAGACGATTATGGTTTCTGCCAAAACTGTCCGACCGCGGCGTAGTCCAGGTCGTCCTTGGCGGCGCCCTTAACAGCGTTATAAATTTCACGTGCGGCAGCGGTGGCCGGCAGAGCAACCCCGATCTGATTCGCAAGATCGAGCGCCAAGCCGAGATCCTTGTGCATCAAACGCAGCGGAAAACTTGGCGGGTAATCGCGCTTGAGCAGCATGGGAGCCTTAACGTCAAGAACCGAGGAGCGCGCCATACTCGATTGCAGCACCTCGACAAGTTTTTCGCCGGCCAGGCCCGCGCCGGCTACCAGAGCTAATGCTTCAGCGAGGGCGTCAACTTGCAGCGCCAGGATCATATTCATCGCTAGCTTGACAGTTTGACCGGCACCATTCCCGCCGAGATGGAACCAACGCTTCCCCAGAGCGCCCAAAACCGGCTCGACTTCCGCCAGTGATGAAGACTCCCCGCCCACCATGAAAACCAGTTCACCTTTTTCGGCGCCCCACGTGCCGCCCGTAACTGGGGCATCGAGAAACTTCACCCCACGTTCAGCGCAAGCCGCCGCGATGCGCCGCGCGAGCAAGGGCGAAACAGTGCTTGAATCCAGATAGGTGCTGCCGCGGCGCAATCCCTGAAGTGCTCCCGCCTCGCCCCAGAGCACCTGTTCAAGAGCCGGTGGATCGCTGACAATGGTGATAAGTACGTCCGCAGATTCTGCGGCATTTCTTGGAGACGAGGCTAATCGCGCACCGCTCTTCACCAACTCCGCCGCGCGCGCAGCCGTGCGATTCCACACTGCAACGGGGAAGCCGGCCTTCAGCAAATTGGCCACCATGGGCCGACCCATCAATCCCAGACCAATGAATCCCACATTCGGTTTCACAAAGTACCCCCATGATAAGGAGCCTGTGAATATAGCTTTTTTTGCGTCGCGAATGGAATGAATCTTTGAAAGGAGAAAATCTAAACTTCGTTCGTGGACTTGTTGGGAGGATCAGGCAGGGCCTTGCGAGTTCCAGAAGTTTGCCGTGGCGGAGAGACACACCCAGAATCGCAGGTTGCCGGCTTGTCTTCCAGGCGTTCAATACATTGGTAAGGGATTTCCCAGCGGAACGTTTTCACTGTACCGTGTTGTATCCACTTTTCCTCAAGGAAAATCGACCGTCCGGAATCGGCAACCAAAGTGCCGGTGGCAGGTAAAATGAGTTCACCAGCGCGATACTGTACCTCGACACGCTGACCTAAATGAGTGTAATAACGCGCCACATCATCAAGTTTGAGAACGAGGTATTAGGCGGTCAATAGTACCGATGGGTACCTGGACAAAAGCGGGTCACCGACTATGGATAAAACTGTGTGCCTCCTAATGATGAGTAGCATGGGCGTCGCCCATCGGTGCCATCCGCGTTTCGGTATACGGCTCTGCGGCGCGAACCCGAAGATCGGCAGTCAGCATCAAAACCGCCGCCGCAACGGTCCCCCAGGTTAGAATCGCGTACACCATCGGCAAGGCCCATCCCAGCACGTGGTCAGAATTTCTTGTAAGCCGGTAGACTAGAAATGCGGCCAGGAGCCCAATCGTCGTGGCGATGAGCCGGCTCGGCCGCGCGACTTCCAGCGGTTTACCGCACCGGCTGCACAAAATGGTATCTGAAGAAACTACGATCGCGCCCACGGGATTTTTTCCCATGCACAGAGGACATCTACGAACTGCCATGGATTCACCTCTCTTTATATGGCGTTTTAAAAGCCTGTTCTTGTCAACACCAAGAATTTCCTAGCGGCTGCCTCCATCTGCGGTTTGCTGAAGCGCGAGTCGTCCAAATCAGGGTTCAGCTCAACCTTCTCGAGGACAATTTTCTGCTTGAGGCCACTGCCAGGCGTACGGGAGATAATCTCAAATGCGATCTTTAAGCCATTCGCATCGCGATAATCGTTAAAAAAAGATTCGACAGCTGTTTCTTTGCCATCGTTGATTCGCGTCCCTTCCAATTTAATGAGCAGGAATGAAGATGCGTCAAAATAATAATAGCGCACGTCTTGGTCTTTCACCGCCACGCGCAACTTGTAAACATGCTTTCCGTTGATCCTCTCCTTACCGATTAGCTCCACCTGAGTTTGCTTTCCCTTATAATCCACCAGCGGTCCATCTAAATCGGCTTCTTTCTGAATATTCTTAATCTCATTGATGGTCATCGGTACGGGCTCGGCTTTACCGCCAGTTGGATTCAGAATCCACCCGCCGGATTGTCCGTCGTAAATACGCGTAATTGTCTTGCCGCTCTGGCTCATTTCCATGCGCATCTTGCCGGGACGTTTCAGCTCGACAACGAACCTGCTTTCGCCGCCGCGGCCCGAAAGAATGCGTCCAGTGACACGCTCTGACTGTACTGCTTTCAACTTCTCCGGCCCTCCGCGCGCCGCAATAGTCTTCGCGACGATGTAGTCCACACTCTGTGCCGCGGCGGCCAATGGCGACAGGGCCACAATGGCCGCGACGGAAATCATTGCAGGTGCGTTTTTCACCACTTCCCCTTGTTCGAGAGCTTAGGTCTCGGTAATAAAAGAGCCATCTTCGGCCACATATCCGTACGCCATCCGCGGCGTATTGTGGGCGAAACCCGGGCGCCCGTTGCGGTCCAGTAGAATCAGGCCTCCGGTGCCGCGACCGCGCTCGGCGAGAACGCAGACAGCCGTGCGTGCCGTGTGGGTCGGATCATCGTTACCGGCAAGGGGCAGCGCCTCTTGGTCATGCTGGTACGAAGCGCGCAGGAGTTCTACCGTTGTTTTGGCCATAACAATCTTCATGATGGCTTCGCCCCAGCCGGTACAGGAAACTGCGCCGGCCTCGCGATCAGCATAGCAACCGCAACCTATCAGTGGTGAGTCGCCAACCCGGCCTGGCCGTTTGCAGCAGGTGCCCCCTGTGGACGTAGCAGCAAAAAGATTGCCTTGCTGATCCATGGCCACGGCTCCGACAGTCCCGGCTTCATGGCCACGATGATGTTTAGCGGCGTGGCGGTCCTCAAGACATCGGGCCCACGCAGCGCGCTCGCGCTCGATGATCAATTCATTAGGATCACAGAGCTCGAATCCCCGCTCGACCGCGAATTTCTCCGCGCCGGCGCCCACGAGCATCATGTGTTCGCAGGATTCAAGCACCGCGCGCGCCAGCCGAATCGGATTGCGGATGCGTTGCACGGCAGCGACTGCTCCGGCACGCAGGGTCTGTGCATCCATCACAATGGCATCGAGCTCAACTTGGCCGTCGCGGTTCAAGTGCGAGCCAATCCCGGCATCGAACATGGAATTGTCTTCCAGCGTGATCATCGCAGCTTCAATAGCATCGAGGGCTGCTCCGCCAGCGGCAAGTAGCTTCCAACCTGCCTCCAAAGCTTGGCGGCAACCCTCACGGCACTCGGCAACAGATTCGTCAGGAATATCCCAAGCACCGCCATGAACAATCAACGATGGACGCACACCTTGGAGAATGGCAGGGAGAAGAAAGTTTGTCTAGACCGGTGTTTTGTTACTCGTGGCCATGCGGCTCACGGACCAAGGGAAACGAGAAAGCTAACCGAATACCTCAGTCCTCTTCGTGGATGGTCCGTACGCGGACGAGCTCAAACTCCTTCATGCCCGCGGGGGTCACCACCTGGATTTCGTCTCCGACGCGCCGTCCAAGCAGCGCCTTACCTATAGGGGAGGTTGTGGAAATGAAGCCCTTTTCAGCATCAGCTTCCTCGGAGGTGACCAGCTTATATTCCAATTTCACCTTTCGCTGCAAGTCTTTTACCCAGACGCGAGATCCATAACCGGCGCGGTCCTTCGGAATGTTGTTGAGATTCAACATCCCAATATCGCCAAGACGCTTTTTCAGCTGGCCCAGGCGCGCCGAAACGTATCCCTGTCTTTCTTTGGCATATTTATATTCGGCATTTTCGGATAAGTCGCCGTGTGCGCGCGCTACGGCGATCTCCTTTGGTAGATCCACGTTAAGTTCGTGGTCGAGCGTGGTGATTTCATCCTGCAGTTTTTGCTTGATCTTTGTTAGAGGGTCCGCCATGTTTTCTGTCTCTTCTTTGTGCTCGCTGTGATTTTATTTCCTCAGCTGGTCAAATGACGTGAAGCGAACCCCGAAAACTCACCGGGGATCATAGTTCCTCTGGGCATGGTCTGCGTTCGACAAAACTCTATTATAGCGAGCAGCATTCGGGCCCGACAAGACCGTAGAGCAAAATGCTTGCATCACTCGGATAGCCTAGCCAACGCTTCGGCGAGCACCAGTGCCCCTCGAGCAATGTCTTCAGGGGAAGCGTACTCATCGGGGCGATGGCTGTGCCCATGACGACAGGGAATGAACAGCATTCCGGCAGGAGCAATGCGCGCCATAAACAAACAGTCATGGTAGGCCCGGCTGATCATGGAAAGATGCTTTAACCCGTGCGCCTGACAAGAATTACGAATCGCCTCAACCACCTCGGTTGCACAATCGGCTGGAGCGTCAGCATTGCGCAGATCGTACTGAACGGAAACCTGGCGCTCCCTGGAGAGGGCTTCGGACGCGCTGCGGATCGCGCGCATGACTTCGTCGCGCCGCCCAGCATCGGTGTCGCGAATGTCCAAACTCAGTTGCACGCGGCTGGGGATGCTGTTCACGGCGCCTGGGAAGACTTCGCAGACACCAACGGTTGCGACCGTGTCGGGCGTTCCGATGTTGCGTGCGGCATGTTCGATCGCAACAATCAGGGCGGCCGCGGCACAAAGCGCGTCCCGGCGGTCGCGCATGAGGACGGCGCCAGCGTGCCCCCCGACTCCGTCGATGATGATCCGAAAGCTTGCTGGAGCGGCAATCTTGACGACCACGCCCAGCGGTATCTGCTGGCGCTCGAGCAGAGGTCCTTGCTCGATGTGTAGTTCAACGAACGCCTTGTAGTAACCCTTGGGCAATTTTACTTCATCGAGCTCACCGTGAAACCCGGCCTGCAGGCGAACCTGCTCGGCGGACTCCCCGTCGCTGTCGGTTAAACGCTTGGCCGCGTCGGCGGAAAGGGCGCCCGAGAGCAGGCGGCTGCCCAGGCAGCCAATCTCAAAGCGCGTTGGCTCCTCGGAGGTGAAAACCAGCAGTTCGATCGAGTTTACCGGTCGGAAGCCGCTGCGCCGCAGCGCCCGGATGGCCTCCAGGCCCCCAAGAACACCGACCACACCATCGTATTTCCCGGCGTTAGGGATCGCATCTATGTGCGAACCGCTGGCAACTACCGCCGCTCCTGGTCGAGAGCCAACCCATCGCGCGAAAATGTTTCCGATGGCATCCTGCCGCACCGTGAGCCCGGCTTCTTCACAGCGACGAATTAACCAAGCGCGAGCCTTGAGATCGGTGGGCGTGAATACGATTCGTGTGACAGCCGGCGGGTCAGCATCTGAGATTGCGGCCAGTGTCTCGAGCTCCGAGACCAGAAGGTCCTGGTCGATTTGGATGGGCATGTTGTTTGGCTTAGGTTGCCGCAGCCCGAGGCTTACGCCTACTTAGCCGCCAAAGGGTGACGGTTCGAGTTCTTATAGACAAGATACTTGGCTGGGATTTTTCCTATAGCGCCAAACCATTGCGGGCACCAAGGACCCATCCAAATGAAATCTCCGGCGGTGACCGGGTACCACGAATCACCTAGCCGGTAAATTCCGCCACCGGCGAGCATGAGCAGTCCGTGCTCCATCACGTGCATCTCAACCATGCTCAGCGCCGCCCCGGGCTGGTACTCCATCGTATTCACCGCAAAATCAAAACTGGGGATGTCCGGGAGCAGGCACTTGACTTGCAAATCGGCATCATCACCCAGCGGCTGGGAGGGGATGGCATCCTCGCTCGACACAAAAAAAGGCGGCTGCTCGACCGATGCCAGTTTCTGGTAGCCTTTTTCGATGACAATAACCCGGCTGGGTTTCTTCGCGACGATTTGGTGCGGCAATCCCTCAGGAATATAAGCGTGTCCGCGCACCGCCAGCTCATTTTGCTTGCCTTGGGTTTGCAGTGTGATGGAGCCTTCCATTACGAAAAGGAAACGCTGCGCGAGCGTGCTACCCAATTCGCCTCCGGCTTCGAACTCGGCGGTATACTGCGTAAAAGCAGCGCCAAGCGCGGGTCCAACGTGTACGACGGCTGCCGCGCGCTTCATCCCCGGCAGTGTTGTTCGTACAAAGGTATCCGGGGTGAGCAGCAGATGATTGCGTTGCTGAGAGCTTCTGGTCTGGCCGAGATTATGCACGAAATGTCCTTGTCTGCAGTACGGGCGCACCAGCCAATTGTGTTAACAGATGCAACCCGCACTCGAGTGCTTTGGCCACATCCTCGGTCCGGACCGCCTCTGCGGGATCGTGGCTGATTCCCCCTGGAGTTCGCAAAAAGATCATGGCCGCGGGAACCTTTTCCGCCAGGATCATGGCGTCATGCCCCGCGCCGCTTACCATCCGGTGCGGTTCGCAACCCGCTTTGCGCATTGCTTCCTCAATTTGATCCACCAGAAACGGGGCCATGGGCACAGCGTGCTGGTTGAGCAGCATGTCGTGCCTTACCGATAAGCCGCGCTTGTCGGCAATTTCTTCTGCCTGGCGTATCAGATTCGCCACAACGTGTTCGCGTGTATGGTCGGTGCCATGACGCACATCGAGCGTGACGCGCGCCTCACCGGCGATGACGTTTGTAGCCCCTGGCTTGGCCTCAATGAAACCTACCGTAGCCACTAGGTTCGGGACGCCGCGCCCTTCGGTTTCAACGGCCACGATCCATTGCGCTGCCGCTGCGAGCGCGTCGCGACGAAGGTGCATCGGTGTCGTACCCGCGTGGTTGGCGCGACCGGAAAATGTAAACTGCAGACGGCTTTGGCCAGCGATCGCTTCAACGATCCCGAGCGGTCGTCGCAGGTCGTCCAATACGGGCCCCTGTTCGATGTGAAATTCCAAGTAGCAAAAAATATCGTCTTTGAGCGAGGCTTGCATGATCAGCTCATCATTCAATCCGAAGTTCTGAATGGCCTGGCGCACAGAAATTCCCTGTGTATCTTGGCGGTTCAGAAGCTCCTCGTCAAACCGCCCCACCAGCGCACGACTGCCGATAAAGGGTACGCCGAAGCGCACTCCTTCCTCTTCAGAGAATCCCACGACCTCGATCCCAAAGGGCAGCTTGCGCCCTTCTAACGCTTCTAGCAGGGAAACGGCGAGTACCACACCCAGAACCCCATCATACGTACCGGCATTGGGCACGGTATCCAGATGTGAACCAATGAGCAGCCGTGCTGCTCGTGGGTCGGCACCGGGATACAATCCGCGCAAATTCCCGGCGGCATCAATCGTCACGGAGACCCCTAAAGTTCCGAGCCATGCGGATATTTCGCGGTGACAATCCCGCATCGAAGGAGAAAGGAAGGTGCGACGCGTGCTAACTGAATCTTCGCTGAAACGAGCCAGCGTCCGGCATCGAGTGATGACTTCTGTTGCGCGCGCTACGCTTCTACGGGTCATTATCGCTGGGCATCAGCTCGAGTTTATCGGAGTGTATCAAAACGGTCGAGCCATGCGATACTCACCGAACCCGAATGCGCGCAACGAAACTTGGGTCCGGCGTGTACGGTTGGAACTTCTGTGTACCTCGGTCGCAGACTTCTTCCTCTAGAACGTAGGCGGTAAACGGCCTCACGGAGTCGACGCAAAGATCTGATAGACGGCGCCGTTGCTCAGGGACACGATGTACACGGTGCCCGAGGGACAGCTCTGAATATCCGTGGTCACACCAAAATTCCGCCCGATCAGCAAACTTTCACTCTCGGTTATGTCGAACTTGTCCATATTGTCAGCTACGCCGTCCTGAAGCCGCGGATCGGTGAAACGTAGGTTCGTGCGATCCGCGGTCAGCTTGAAGTCAAACAAATAGCCACTGGCAAGGAAGGTACGCGCCGCCCCGACAAACAAATCTCCCTGATATTGCTCGCCCAGGCCGGGACCATTCACGAAACCGATCGGCGAGGGAGCCACAGCATACTTCCAACCGAACAGCGGATCATTGTAGAAAGCGCCAGGGTACATCGTCGTTTGCAGACGGGCTGCCGCCTCGTCTGGCGTGTCCGCGATGAGCGTGGGTGACCAGCGAACCTGTTGCAGCCCGAAATACTGCGGGCTGGTTTCGATGGCCTTGTAGTCCGCGATCCGCTGGATGGGCCCCATAATTTGCACCCATCCGTTATTAGCGCCCGGCGGGACCAAATTGATCTCGTCGAAGCTATCGTCGCCGTTTTCCTCATTCCAGAGGCTTCCTGTGGCAGGGTCAAAGGCCATGCCAAAGCTATTGCGCACCCCATAGGCGAAGACTCTCTGCAGGTTCGCGCCAACCTCACCGCCTACCTGGGTTCCGTAATCAAAGAAGGGATTGTCGGCGGGTGTCGTGCCATCATCATTGAGTCGAATAATTACCCCTGTGAAATGAGCATTGTCAGGCGCGGGGCCTCCGAACTGGTCATCCTTTCCATCTGGAAGCACTCCCGCGGCGATGTTCTGCAGATTGCCGCGCCGTCCGTTGTCGCCGATGAGGATATAAAGCTTTCCATCGGGACCAAAAACGATTTTCCCGCCATTGTGATTGCCGCGCAGCGGCTGATTGAAAATGCCACTGGCATCGGCATCTTTCTGGTACGAATGCAACCGAATCAGATTTTGGTCGAAGGTGAGCGTTGACAAAGAACCATCCCACTTGAATCGATCCACGCGATTGCCCATCAGCGGCACCAGCGCGAGGTCTGAGGTGTCATCTCCCAACATTGGACCGCAATCGGCGCCTCCCTCAGGGCCGCGGCACGTCCAATACAGATACACAAGACCGTTGCTGGCAAAGTCAGGATGCAGGGCGATTCCCAGAAGCCCTCGCTCACTTGCAGAATTGACGGCAAGATCCAGCACGACGCCTTGCACCACTCCGCCGACGACGCGCTTGACCTTGCCAGTACTCTTCTCGATCACTAGGAAGTCATCAGCACCGATGAAGGCAATGCCCGTTGGTTCGGTTAGCCCGGAAACGACCGTGGTCACGGAAAGGTTGGGATCGAGCATGCAAGGCCCCGGGGTCGGGCAGCCTGCCTCAACGGTGTTCTGCGCGGTGGCGCTATTATTCTCGAGATTCGGATCGGGCTGATCGCCAGTCACCGAAGCGGTGTTGGAGAGCGAGCCGATGGCCTGGGGTTTTACGGTGATCGTTGCGGTGGCACTTGCGCCCACCGCGAGCATGCCGAGAGTGCAAGTAACCGTGCTCGTTCCGCTGCAACTGCCCTGCGTCGCGGTAGCGGAAACAAAAGTCACTGCGGGCAGCGGGTCGGTCACCGTAACCCCAGTAGCCGCCGCCGGGCCTAGGTTGAAGGCCTTGATCGTGTACGTGAAATTCGTCCCCAGGTCAACCGGGTTGGCCGACGCGCTCTTGGTGACTAACAGATCCGCCCCGGTCGTGCTGTTGGTTACCACCAGCGTCACCGCAGCGCTATGCTGAAGCGATCCGCTGGTCCCGGCGATGCTGGGGTTAAACGTTCCCAGTGGGGTCGTCGAAGAAGTGGTCACCGTGAGCGTGGACGTCCCTGACGTGGAATCGGTGATCGCAACCGAAGGCGGGTTGAAGGTGCCCATCGCATCGGTGGGCAAAGCGGTCACCGACAAATCCACATTGCCGGTAAATCCACCCGTGGGCGCGATTGTTGCGGTGTACGTAGCCGTGCCTCCGGCCGTGACGGTAAGCGAAGTCGGCGACGCGGACACGCTGTAATTAGGCGCGACGCTGCCCACGGTAATCCGCGCCACAAACGCATCGGATGTCCCACCACCGTATATTGGTTGAACGGCACTTGCTAACGGGAAATCCCCTGAGGATGAAGTTTGTCCGACAACCCAGGCGTCACCCGCCGAGTTCACCGCGATTCCGAATCCGATTTCGGCTCCGGTTCCACCCAGAAAACTAGAGAACAGCAAAGAGTTTGTCCCCTGCCGCGAAAGATCCAGCTGAGTCACGAAGGCATCTTTCGGCCCACCGCGCGATGGCTGAAATGGACTAAGCGTGGGGAAATTACCGGAGGAAGTTTCTCCGGTTACGAAAATCTTTCCTGTAGGGTCCAGAGCAATGCCTGTTCCTCGATCCGATCCGGTACCGCCCATATACGTCCCATAAACTAACATTGTGCCGGTTGGGTCGAGCTTAGCCACGAAGGCATCCGAGCCTCCTCCATTGGCTGTCTGGAAACCATTTATGGTCGGAAAATCTGAAGAGTCCGTTTCCCCGGCGATATAAGCATTTCCCATCGCATCCACCGCGATACTGTTTGCTAGGTCGAAGCCGCTACCACCCAGGAACGTCGAGTAGATAAGGCCAGCGCCGTTCGGGTCGAGAACCGTCACGAATGCATCGGTACCTCCTTTGTATGTGGACTGAAAGGAATTCGGGCTGACCGGGAAGTCAGACGATTCAGTGCGGCCGGTAACGTACGCATTCCCAGACGAATCGACGGCGATGGCAATACCACGATCAATCCCCCCGCCCCCCAAGAACGTGGAATAAACCAGTGAAGCTGCACCTAATTGCGTCGGATCAATCTTGGTCACAAAGGCTTCGACTTGCCCCGCGGGAAACCTCTGAAATGCACCCGGCGAAATCGGGAAGTCCGTGTCCGACCTGGTTCCACCGGTAACGTAGATGTTGCCGGAGGAATCTACGGTTATACCGTTCCCAGAATCGTTCGCGGCCCCCCCCAAATAAGTGGAGTAAAGCAGCGCATCGCCGGTGGCGCTGAGCTTTGCGACGAAGGCGTCATAAGCGCCTCCCTGATAGCTTGGTAACAGCGCGTTCATCATTGGGAAATCGGTTGAAGAGGTGCGACCGGTCACGCAGACATTGCCCGCGGAGTCAACAGCTAGGCCCGAGGCTTCCACGCCTGAGTGGAAATCATTCTCGTTCCCGCTGCCACCGAGGTAGGTCGAAAAGATAACATTTCCCGATGGACCCAGCTTGGTTATGAAAGCGTCGGAGCCACCGGCATTGGCCGGCTGTTTGGGATTCCGAGTGGGAAAGTTCGTCGAAACCGTTTCACCGGTCAGATATACGTTGCCGGATGCATCGACGGCGATTGCGTGTCCGACATCTTGAAGACTGCCGCCCAGGAACGAGGAGTAGGCCAGCACCGGGTCGATCACCAGCGTCTTGTCGGCCCGATACGCGGCGACGTCAAAACCTATGGTGCGAGATCCGCGATCGACATAGCGGCCCGAGAGAAAGTGCCGGCGACCGCCCCAATCCTGATAGACGACCGGCCGCAGCTGGCGGACTTCGGAGTCCTCCAGTTGCACAAGCAAGTCGCCACTCCTATCGACGCGCAACGCGTTCGCGCCTTGGAGTTGCAGTTGAATGCGCCCTACATCGGCGCCGGGCGCAACCACAAAATCGTATTCGAGCTGCCCTTGGCTGCCGTAGAACACCAGATCCACACCAGGGTAGGCGCCGTGGTATTTCACCCGAGAGTATTGAGGGACATTGATGCGCCAGTTTTCCCCGTCGCGTCCCAGAAAGTAATTGCTCTTGGCGGATAACTCGCTAAGACCCTCCGCGCGAGAGGTCGCTTCGACACCCAACAGTTTCATTTCTAGAGTCTTGGTAGCTATTGCGTCACTTGAAGGCGATGCGGTTTTGTCTCGGTTAGCAACTTCCGAACGATTTGTTGCGGCTCTAGGGTGTCGCAGGCGCAGGCTTGGTCCATCGGGCGTTAGAAACAGAGTATAACCGTTGCCTCGCGCTAGAAAATTCACGCGAGCATCGGTTTGTCCGACGTTGGGCTCGAAACGAAGTGGTGAGCTTGCATAGGCTTGCCGCACTTTCGTCGATCTGCCAACCGGCTGGGTCGCCGATCGTGCGTAGCTGCCTCGATTTTCTCGTTTACGCTCGGGCGTAACTGCATTGGGCGTAAGGGAAACGACCCGCGGCGGAAACATTTCTCGGCTCCCGCGCCCTGCCGGTAAGCAGAAAACAAGGGCTGCCAGAACAATAGCGGATAGCAAAGCAACAGAAGCCCAAGTGCGCATCTTGATCTGATCGACGTTTGCCATGGTAATCCTTCCCGGGAAATCAAATTCAGAGCTGCAATTTCGGATACCAACGAAAACCGCTCTGAGTGCCGCACCCTCGGAGCCGCACTACACGGCACATCGGATGACAGGCCCTCAGAGCGGTTATCTGCTGACTATTTGCAAAACGACTGAGTCGCTCGGCTGCTCGAACCGTTAAACGCCGTGCCGCTTACGTTCTGGCCTGCAGCTTAGCTAACAATCAGAGGAATCCCAATATAGGATTCGATCCAAAGTTCACAAGGTTAGGGAAAACGAGTCCACGGTCGCTAGGTGCCAATCCATACCAATTGGCGAGCGTGGCTGCATACTGGTCGACTGAAGTCGTCGGTATCCAGCGCCCTCTGGCGTTATCTCCACCATCCGTGTCAAGTGATTCTGGAGGATCACCAGTTCCAAGCGTTAGTGATGGGTATTGGCCGTAGAAGTCTCCGCCATTCACAGCACCGCCAACCACGAACTGATGGCTTCCCCACGCGTGGTCGGTGCCGGTACTACCTCCGCCAGGCACGAAGGTACGGCTGAAGTCTGAGCTGGTGAAGATCGTCACCTGGTTTTGGATACCTAGTTCGATGCTGGCCTGATAGAGAGACCCAACGGCTTGGGAGATTTGGCTTAACAACCCGAGTTGTCCGCCATTGGAACCACTCGGATTAAGTGGGTCATATTTGCCCTGGTTGGTATGCGTGTCGAACCCGCCTATCGAGGTGAAAAAGATCTGCCGCCGGACACCCAGGGAAGCGTTGTCCTGCACGAAGCGCATGACCTTGGCTACTTGCTTGAGCTGGTTGCCGAGCGAACTAGTCGGGAACATCGTGTTCACAGTGGGGTCCGCAGTCCCCAGTGCGGCGCTAACGTCGAGCGCATTCTTGGTAATGTCAGACGCCCCCTTGATGAGCGCCGGCATAGGGTCTGGTCCGGAAGCCGTCAGCGCGTCGATAAGGGCCTGCTGATCGTTGCTTCTCAGCAGTTTGAGCGACTCGCCAAGCTTCGTGGGGAAGGGCGACAGCACAAGAGGCCGCGTGTTTTGCCCCGTGCTGAAGACCGTGACGCCGGCAATCGAGGAGATGGCTGGGAAACCCCCTCCGCTACCCCCGGTCTTGTCGGCAGTGGCTCCCCCCCATCCGGTCTGTCTCGGTCGCGTCGCAAATCCGGTCTGCCAAATGTTTTGTTGGTCAGAGTGGGAAAAGAGCTGATAGGGACGAATATTAAGTCCGCCTGCACGATATTGCGCTCGGGTAATGGGTTGAATCAGCGGCCCCGTGTTACACACGACGGCTGCTTTCTTCTGTTCCCAAAGCGCTTTCATACTCGGGTTGGTCATGAAAGCGTCACCGAGCTTTGGATTTAGCCCGAAGTCGCCCTGGCTCGCGTGACTTGGAGGACTAATCTGCAACAGGTCCGCTAGCTGGATAGCGAAGTCGGCTGTCCCGCGGATAGCGCTGTATTGCGGGTAGTTTGTATACGGGATCACCACGTTGTTGGCATCACTGCCGCCGAACAAAAACACACACACGAGCGCCTTGTAATCACTCGCCGGGGCGGACTGCGCGAGTGCGTCCACCAAAGCGAAACGCCCCAATCCCGAGAGGAGGGCTCCCGCGGTTAATGCTTTACAGCCAGCATGAAGAAACTCTCTTCTATTTTTTGCCATTGGCTCACCTCTCCACTTGATATTGAGACGAGGAAGCGATTAAGTAGATCGCTTCCTGCACCCGGGTCGTCGGATCTGACTCCGGAACTGCCAGTACCGCATTTTGCACGATGGTGTATAGCGCGCCGGTCATCGTGCCGTGCATGAGGCGATTGTTCAGATCATCGAGTAGCGCCGTCGCGTTGCCGGCCGCTTCCGGTTCGAACGCGGTGGTGTCAATCCAGGTACCGCTCGGCCTGTCTTTCGCGTTGGTGGGCATTTGACGAAACGCCACGTCGCGCATGAAGTTGATGCGTGATAATGCCGTCGAAGTAGATTGGATCCCGAACTCCGGCGCAATGAGCGTCCCCCCGCCTGCAAGCTGCAATACATTGTCCGGCGGGTAATAGCTGAATACCGTCGGCGGACGGAACACATCCTGGTCCATCCTGAGACTATGGAAAAGCCCGTCTCCCGTGCGCACAAGGTTGGGCAGAAACTGATCACCCAGCGTGAAGTCGGTCGAGCAGCAAGAGCCATCCGCAAGGCCGGTGCCCAGCGCACGGAGTGTATTGGTAATGAACAGCACCGGTTCACGGAGGTGACCGTAGTTCACGTCGGTACTGGTGGGAGCGGTGCGCGCCTCCGGGTCGAGCAGAATCGCCTTGATCACCGCCTGCATGTTGCCGCGGGTGCCCGTGCCGTCGTCATTGAAGGCTGCGGTGACGCGCGCAACGTAGGCTGGGCTTGGATTGCTGGTCACCAGCTGCTGGATCAGCAACTTGCCGATGTACGGCCCAACGTTAGGGTGATTAAAAATGTTGTCAATGGCCGTGCTTAATTCAACCTCGGCGGTGTCGGTTCCGTCCAACACCAGACCATTGAGGAGCGTCTTTGCCCCGGTGTCGTGGTTGTTGCGATTGGCGACAATCATTGGGTCGCGGTAATTGGGGACGCCTGGGGCAAGCTGAAGATCGAGGTTCCACCCGGTAAAGACCCGCGCGAAGGCTGTGATTGTGTCCTGGCTGTATGTCGGCTTAGCATTTCCATCGGTGTCCAGTTGGACCGTGCCGTCTGGATTCAGCAAATTCAAACCTACCGAAAATAGTTGCAGGATTTCACGCGCATAGTTCTCGTTCACGTTCGTCTTGGAGTTGCCGCGCATGTCCAAATATTGGCCCATCGCTGGATTAACCGTGATGTCATAAAGCAATTGGCGGAAATTGCCGAAGGCATCGCGATCGAAGACCTGAATGTAGGGGACCATATAGTTCGCGTGGTCTATGGTCTGCTGGGAGACAACATCGATTTGGCTCAGGGACCAGGCGATACGCTGCCGCAGCTGATCCGGCCCGAGCAGCGCATTTTGGAAAAATATATTCTGAAGGTACCAAGCGGTGAAATTATCGCGTTGACAGGTACTGGGGCCATTGTTAGTGCACAGGTCGGGCCGGTTTCCCATGAAGCAAATGCCACCTGCGCCTCCGACGACGTCGTCGTTACAGAGACCTGGATCGGCGGGGTTGGGATAATTCACTCCAACATTGGGAACTGCCGGATCATCGGGATAGGTCACCGGCGCGTTGAACTGCTCGCTGAGCCAGGCTGCAAAACCTACCAGCTGAACGTGGGCAACGGAGTTCGGGTTCGTCGCATCGCCGAACGTGGGCCCAAACGTAGCCTGTTCAAGAAAACGCACCGCATCATTCACCTCGATTAGAATGTCATCGGCGGCAGGACCCGACAATCGAGCCGCTTTGGACAGGGGCAAGCCATAGCCTGCTAACATTACGTGGACCCGCGATGCGCCACGGGCAGGGACAGGCGCCGCTAATGCGAGCGGAGGCATACCGTTCAGCATCAGTAAAGCGCACAGACCGAACGCCGTGAGCATCCTAAAGAAATAAGGACAAACCAGAGTACGCACACTTCGAGACATGGTCATTATGCACCTCGAATTAGAACGATGGGTCGTTGAGACAGTCCGACCGTCATCTGCCACCAGGGTCGGTGAATCATCAACGCTCTCTTCCTGGCCCGGGAACTTGGCTGGGTCGAGCTAGAGAACCAGGCTGGGCGACACTATGAAATAAATAAGGTGCAGTCAAGTGAATTTTTGTTTTTATTTGTTGTGCGTGCCATCGATAGCAAGTAATCATGCGAAGAAATGGAACAAACACTCTATGGGGGCTGCTTGTACGCCGGGTTGGAGGGCGTGGGACTCTCGTAATCGCGGCCATATTTATTTTTGTGCCCGACATGCAATGCGCTGTTCCTGATCAAATGAATGACTCCCAGCGATGCGCTTTGATTCGACACACTGATTTCCCGTTCGAGAGTCTTTAGCACGTCTGGAGGCGCCGCTTCGTCCCACACCTCGAGCACATAAGTTCCGTTACGAACGTCTGGGATTGTGATTTTACCCGCTCGGTCGGACACCCCGTAGTACGGCGTTTTTAGAATGACGATCGCTGCGCTCATCTCCGGATGGATGTTGCAGAAGATATAGGAGATGCCGGGACGATCAAAGCGCAACGTGCGGCTACTGCCCGCTTCGTAAAGGCCCAGATCAAAGCGCCTGCCTTCGAACAGTGAAAAGACGTTATGGAAAAAAGGATCGGCGTTGGGAAATTCCACCTCCGCGCCTTCAGTGGCGACCAGAATGTGTGGCTGAAAACTTTTGTTCTTTTGCAGGAGCCGCACATGTTGACGCGGAGGATTGGCGAGCTGCAGGGTGGTCGGCAAGCCAGCCACCGGCGTCAGCCAAACCACGACGTTAGCGGGATCCGCTTCGCGGCTTCGCGATGCAGTCTTGGTAAGCTCTACGCGCCCGCTGACGGTCACGTGCTGCGCCGCGACGCCTACGTGAGTGCCAAGAAGCAGACCGGCACAGACTGCCACCGCGATACCAATGAGTCTCTCGGGCACCCACACGGTCAAAAAAGAATCCCCATGCTTACGCTAATATGGTCGGCGGTGCGGCTTCCGCTACGAATATCCCATGTGCGCATACGGCGATATTCAGTCGAGAATAAGATGTCGGAGCGCGGCCGGTAGATGAAATTAACAAACGCCGAGCGGCTGCGCGCTATCGCTGCAAATCGACCCGGGTTATCCGGGAACAACCCAAGATCCCGCGCAAAGGGATTATCCTGACCGCCCGCGGCATTGAATTCCAATTTTGAAATCGGTTCGAATTTCAGTTGCATCCACCCACCGATGACGTTGAGTCCTTTTACCGCTGTACGTTGATCTGCAAGGGGACCTCCGCGCATAACTATGCTGCGCCCAGTCGCGGCCTCCAGCCCCCCGATGGCCCGCCCGCGGTAAAATGCTGCGGTCAAGCTAAACCGGTTACCCAGCGGAACGCTTGCGTCGGCGGTACCGGCCCAACCATCGATAGTACGCTCAAAGCCCCAATTCTGCCGGTCGTAATAGCCCCCTACTCCGAGCGTGATACTTCGACTGGAAGGTCCGTAAGACCAGGCCACGCGAGCGGCAACTCCTGGCTGATGCGACTTTTCACCAGCTTGCGCGGAGCGTAAGAATCCGGTCCCGGGCAATTCACCGCTTTGCGGATCAAGGATTCCCCCTTGAACTGTAAAGCTCGCCTTTTCGGAAAAAACCAGACGGTGTTCGACGCGCGCCTGCGGAACCCAGGCCCAAATGCTCCCGGCCCAAGAAAAAGCCGGGGCCGCGAGCGAAGCCAGCGATGTTGCAGACAAAGGGGCAAAGAATAAGTTGTCTTGACCGGCTACCAAGGAGCTGTGCGGCCAGTCCAAACGCATCGTAGCCGTCCGCATGCGAATGATTCCGTAATTGACTCCATTGACCGCGTTTGCAAATCCGCCGGCAAAATCGAATTGCACAGCGCCACTGGTTTTAGCCCCGCCGAGCTCGGGACCGAACACTTCTAACCCCAATTGTGTTTGACGCACGGTGGCACCGAATGTGCCTGACGAATCAAGGATGGCCCGCGGCGTAGCGGTGGTGGGAAAATCAAGATTGTCCACCGATCCTCGGTTGCCAAAAATATTCAAAAGCATGATGCCGGAAAGCCTGGCGCGGTATTTGGAGGCGCTTTCCAGTTTGGTTTGATACTGGTCATCAACCTTCCCGGAAAGCAGTTGATAGTCCTCTTCGAGCTTGGCCACACGTTGGTCTTCGCCATCCACGGCTGGACGGTGGAGCGCTTCCACATCGTCGCGCCCGGCGGAGCCCGCGCCATTGCTGTACGAGGTCTTGTCCGCAGAACGTTCGGGGTAGGATGGTCGAGCAGTGTCGGGGGGCTGCGGGTCAGACTCGGAATGGGAAGCGACCTGCGTTCGCGCCGATTGCAGTTCGCGGCGCATCTGAACCATTTCGGCGCGATACTGGGCAGCCTCCGCGCGCATTTCTTGGAGTGCTGTCTGTAGCTCGCGAACCTGCACCTGCAAGTTCGGGATAGAATTTAGCAACCCTCGATCAAGCGATCCCCGATCCACTCGCTTTTCCGCTGCGGATTGACCTTCCTGCGCATAACCCGCGCTGGCCGTGCTCAACAGCACCAGCAAAATGACGCGGGAATGCCGAATCAGCTGGATGAAACATGTAGGCCGCATGATGTCCTCCGGGAAGTAAAACGGCTGGTATTCTACTGCCCTGATTCAGAGCGCACAATCGGCATAAGCGGTGTTCCCGTCGTTTGTCCGGAAGTATCGGGATGGGACGAGACTGTCAGCGGGAGCACGAGTTTGAACACCGTTCCGGCTTCGGAACTGCTCTCCACGGCGACGTCCCCGCCGTGATCCTGGAGGATTTTCTGGACAGTAGCCAGGCCCAGCCCAATACCTTTTTCTTTTCCGAAACTTACAAAGGGCTGAAAGAGTTTTGCGCGAACTGGCTCCGGAATGCCCAAGCCGTTGTCACCGATGCGGATCTCAATCTGATTGGGTGCCTCGCGAATGCTCACCTCCACGCGTCCGGTCTCCGGCTGGACGGTTTCGCAAGCATTCAACAATAGGTTATAGAAAACGCGCTCAAGTTTTTTAGGATCAAAGCGAGTGACGCCACGGCCCTCGCACGAAAGCGTGATATTGATACGGTGGAATTCCGGGTGCGCGCGCACAGCGTGGATGGCGTGGGCAGCGGTTTTCTCCAAGCTTCCCTGAACGGGCCGAAGAGATTCGCGGGTGCGCGTGAATTCCAACAGTGAGTCAATCAGGTCGGTCATCTGATTCACAGCAACACCAATTTCGTGGTACAGATCCGCGCGCTGGTGGGCCTCTAGGCGGCTCTCGGCCAGAAACTCAGCATTGGCCAGAACTGCTGCCAGGGGGTGCCGCAGGTCGTGGGAGATCGAAGCCGCCATCCGGCCGACTACGGCCTGGCGCTCGGAGTCCAGGAGTTGTTGGTTCGTCCGTTGCAGGCTGCCGCGCATGCGATCGAAGGCGCCGGTAACTTCGGCGACCTCATCACCCCCTCGCGCTGCGAGGGGGAATGAAAAATCTCCTTTCTCCAAGGCGCGAACGCCGGCTACCAGATTATCCAAGGGGCGCGTGAAGGTCAGAGAAATGAAATAGACCAGCGCAGCGCCGGCCAACACCGCAAGCAATCCAATTCCAAGCAGTAGATTATTCAAGCTGGTTAAGAACAAGGTCGCCTGATCGTACGATTTCAAGACGCTGAGACGTACCGGGGTCGTGCTGCCAGGCGCCAGGTCCACGGACGTTCTTATAAAGCGCTCGGTACCCAGCTGAATCTCGTCTGATTTGGTCAGTTCCCGCGATGAGCCATTTTGCGTTTGCCGCAGGAGCTCGGTTTCCTGGAGCGGCGACAGTGTGCTCGCCACAATGGAATCTCCATAACGAAATGCCACTTCGCTTGCGGAAACTCGACTCACCTCATGGGCGACGCGGTGGTCGATTTCGTAACCTACGGCGAGCACACCCAGAAGACGATTCTCGGTTGCCGGCCCGAAATAAATTGGCTGAAGGAAGACTTCGTACAAATGTCCACGCTCATACCACCAGTGCCGCGCCTCATCATCACCGAGCGACGCCTTGAGCAACTCTTGCGCCGTACCGCGCGTGATGCCCGGCGTGGCGGTGTGCAGTGCGACAACCCTCCCGGCCTTGTCCGACAGCAAAAATAGCTCGCTGCCCGCTAATCGCCAGAGATCACCTGAACCATCCTGGATGGTGATCGCGTCGCGAGTGGTCATCAATGCTTTAAGGGTTGGGATATTCGCCAGTAATTCGGCGGACCGAGTAAGCGTCATCTCGCGCTGGCGCTGCACGGTTCGAAAGGTGACCACCGAATCGTGCAGCCGTCCAAAAATTTCGTTCCGGATTTCCGCCTGCACACTATGCCGCACAATCAAAAGCGTTGCGCAGGTGAGTGCCAGGGTGACCAGCAACAGCGACAACAAAAATTTTGTGCGCAGCCGGATTCGCGTCCGCCTTGTTTTTAGCCAAGCGCTCATGGTTTCCGTTGTCCTGTCGAGCGAATAGACTACGGCAAAAATTTATAGCCCGCACTATGTACGGTCCGAAAATGTACTGGATTTGCGGGATCGTTTTCCAGCTTCTGGCGAAGCTTGAACACATGGTTGTCAACGGTACGCGTTGTGGGATAATTCTGATAACCCCACACTTCATTGAGCAGCTCGGCGCGCGTCAGTACGCGCTCCGGATTTTGCACCATAAATTTCAGAATTTTGAATTCTTGCGCTGAGAACGTGACCGGGCGGCCGTCTTTGGTTAGCTCCATTTTGGCGAAGTCCACCGAAACGCCGTCAAACGTATATACATCTTCTTCTTTGCCGGAAACTCGCAGCGTGCGACGCATCGCCGCTCGAACCCTGGCCAGCAACTCCCTAGGACTAAACGGTTTGGTGACGTAATCGTCCGCGCCCAGCTCCAGAAGCACAACCTTGTCCATGACCTCGCTCGCCGCGCTGAGCACGATCACCGGAACATGCGGAGAGGCCTTTTTAATTTCGCGGCAAATATCTCTCCCGGAAATCCCGGGAAGCTTAAGATCAAGGATGACTACCGACGGCGGTACTTCCCGAAAGGCTGCAAGGCCCGACACTCCGTCGGATGTCAGATCCACGGTATACCCTTCGGTCTGAAACAGGTGCTTGAGCACCTTGCGGACCGCACGATCATCCTCAATCACCAAAACTCGTTCCATCTTCCATTCCGCACTGGTTGAACCCATGGAGGCTGTCTCTCGGGCGCAGCATCCCCGTGAGGGCTCTACGTCGCTATCTCCAAGTGTGCCGGCGTTGTAGGACAAGATTTTACTCCTCTCATGGCGGGCTTACCGCTCAAATTCTTCAGCGGATCAAACCCACCAAAAAACTGCTGATTCATCTTGCTGTTTAGGCGCAAGGCCAACTCTATAGCCAGTCTTGCGCCCGGTTGAGTTGCGCGCCCAGGGCAGTACATCTCCGCTGTGCTCGTTGGATCTGCCGGATATAGAGGTCATCGAGGTATCGAGCCGCCGTTTCCAAGCATGCCGCAATTCCCTCAGCAACGAACACGCGCAGCGCCGGATTGATTCGCATACTTGGACCCAGGACGGCTTCGCTCCAATCCTTGGCAGGCTCCCCATCACGGACCAGGTAAAGACGGATGAATTCAAGTTCATTCGAATCAAATCCCAAGCGCACCAGCCCGGCATCGATTTGGGCCATTCGATGGTAAGCCATTATTTCGGTCGCGTAGAGCGACCCTACCAGGTTCCAGGGATTGCAATAGTAGCCATAATAAAACACCAGAATGCGATGGATTAAGCTCGTGAACGACTCAAGCGGCACGCACTCACCCACTCGGGCCCTTACCGCAGCGATGAAGCGCCGCATGGATTGATCACGGGGAACAGGCGTCCGCTCATTGGCAATTTTATGAAGCATAGCAGCGCGCCCTTCGATGCAAATTTGCACTTGCAGAGCCCTTTGGTAGAGGGGTAGCAGGGCCGGAGCTGGCCAGTCTTCGAGCAGATACGAGGCAAATTCCTCTAGGCTAACTTCTTGTGCCAGATGGTCATACCAAGGATGGCGATGTGCCCGATGCTGCGCGATCGTGGCATGCCATGCAGCGTCGGGGGCCGACAGCAGACATTCCGCGAGAGCACCTGCCCGCGCGGCTTCGCTCGTCCAGAAACGACGTAACCCACGGTCGTCCCAATGGTCCAGTTTGGAGGACATGTGCTGCGCACATCTCAGCAGAAGCAGATGTTCGTTTAAGTGTTCCATGGTGATATCCCCTGGTCCTGGACAGGGACCATACAGGGTCTGGGGTAGGAGGTTGTCGCCAAGTTGTCTACGGTTTGTAAATAACCTGCAAACAATTGGGCCAAGGTTCGGTCGGTCCACGAACAGGCATAATCAGAAATGGGGTATACTTAGGGGCTTTGCTCTCGGTTAATAACATCTCTATGCGCTTCGGCGCCCGCGTCCTGTTCGACGACGTCACCACTACATTTATGACCGGGCGGCGTTACGCGATCACTGGGCCAAACGGCGCCGGCAAATCCACATTCATGAAGATTCTGACTGGTGAGATCGACCCGTCCAAAGGTTCGGTCACCAAGCCCAAGAAACTTGGCGTTCTGCGCCAGGATCAGTTCGCCTTCGATGCGTTTCGGGTGATCGACACGGTGATCATGGGCAATGCGGCGCTGTGGAAGGCCATGGAAGAACGAGACGCGCTGTACGAAAAGCCTCACGATTCGTTGACCGACGAAGACGGGATGCGCCTGGGGATGCTCGAAGGAATTGTTGGCGACGAAAACGGCTACACTGCGGAATCAGATGCCGCGGTTTTGCTTGACGGACTGGGCATAGAAGAATCTTTGCATGAGCGCAAAATGGGGGAATTGCAGGGCGGTCAGAAGGTTCGTGTGCTGCTCGCGCAAGCTTTGTTTGGCAGCCCGCCAGCATTGCTGCTCGATGAGCCTACCAACCACCTGGACCTCGATTCAGTGCACTGGCTGCAAGATTATCTTTGCGATTACGAAGGCGTGCTGATCGTGATTTCGCATGACCGCCATTTCCTGAACAGTGTCTGCACGTACACCGCAGATATCGACTATCAGACGATCATTATGTACACCGGCGGCTACGATGACATGGTTCTGGCTAAGATGCAGATTCGTTCACGCATTGAGAATGAGAATGCCCAGCGTGAAAAGAAAATTGCACAACTGAACGAATTCATTGCCCGATTTTCGGCTGGTACGCGTTCGGCGCAGGCCACCTCGCGACAAAAAGAAGTTGAGCGACTGCAAACTTCGGAGTTGCTGAGATCCAACATCCAGCGCCCCTATATTCGTTTTCAGATGAAACGAGCCTCAGGCCGCCATCCCCTGGAAATCAGGAGTGTGGCTAAGAATTACGGCGACTTAAAGGTGATCAAGCCATTTACGGCAAGCGTCGTGCGCGGTGAAAAGATAGCTTTCATTGGACGCAATGGCTCAGGTAAAACCACGCTGCTGAAGTCCCTGATACGCAATGCCACGGGATATATCGAGGATGCGGATAGACCCTTCACCATCGACAATGGCAGTGCGGTCTGGGGGCATGAAGTGGCGGTAGGTTACTTCGCGCAGGATCACACCGATTCCATCACCAAAGGCATGACGGCCATCGAATGGCTGAGCCAGTTCGATCCCGCGGCGTCACAACAGGAACTGCGCGGCGTGCTCGGTCAAATGCTTTTCAGCGGTGAAGATGCGTTGAAACCCACACGCGCACTTTCCGGCGGTGAGTCGGCGCGATTGATTTTTTGCAAGCTGATGTTGCAGAAGCCAAATTTTCTGGTGCTTGACGAGCCGACCAATCACCTGGACCTCGAATCCATCAACGCCCTCAATATTGCGCTGCAGAAGTACGATGGAACAGTTCTTTTAGTCACACACGACCACGACGTCATCGACGAAGTGGCGACGCGCATTTGGCATTTCGAGCAGGGCCACATCGAGGACTTCAAAGGTCCTTATGCGGATTTTTTGACTCACGCCCAGGAAAAAGTGGTGCAGGAAAAAGGGGCTTCCAATCAGAAGCGCCGTCTAACCTCGAAGTAATGTTTCGATACCTTCGATGCCACCCTTCGCGTCGAACGGCGGGCATCATCGTCAAATCAAACACAGCGCACGCGGGGGAAGCTTGGGGCCCCGCTTATTTAAGCCCAACCATGTCGCTTGGTTTGCCGCGGTGCCGGTTACCGCGGTGCAGGCAGGTTCATGCTCAGCAAAACCTCAATTCACACTGCCAGCGATGTGATGTTGGTCTCGTCGGATTCCAGGGGCACTCCGTCGCGAAGCGCGATCACCTTACCGGAATTGGCGGCAATGCGTTCTCCGGGCAGCAGAACCCCCACCAAGTTCAATGGATCCGCTGCGTGAATGCGAATGGTTTCGCCAGATGGTGCAAGGTTTGCTGTCGCGCGCAGCGACTCAACAGCCACGGGTAAACCAAATTGCTCACCCAGAAAGCCAGTGACAAAGCGACCGCCGCGAATTTCGCCGCGATCCTCGAGGCGTCGAAAGGTAATCAATAATTCCCGCCACCGCGGAACAATCGTCTCGCGCTCCACCATTTCGCGAAAGACCACGCCATACCTGCGAAGTAGCATCCAGCAGGTTGCCTCGACCATTGGCGAGCGGTCCAATACGTCGCCGGGATGAGTGTGAAGTAACGACCAGCGACCCACGCTGTGTCGCGGACGGGAGTGATTTCCGCGGCCTTGGCCGGCTCTGCGCTTTGGATCTATCAAGGCCCGAATGTTGTCGAAGCCATCTGCGGTTATCATTCCGGCGGTGACCAACTCCCACAACGCGGTCTCCACTTCGGTCTTGAGTTTCCCGGTGCCGCGAACAAGATCAGCAAAAAAGGATGCGCCCCTCTGCCGCAGAAACTGCAGGACATCGCCGGCAACCGCACTCAAGCCCGGCGGCTGAGGTGAGCTCTCGGAGTTGGCATGCTGCGAAATCATCCACTCCGCCTCCTCGCGGATGAAGAAGGCAATGGGAGCGACGCTGGTCGGGATGATGCGACGTCGAATGCTGTTTTGCTCCTCGCGCGTGGCGGGGTGAGGAGAAAGTCGCCCCCATCCCACCGCCCCGGTCAAACAGAGCTGGTCGAGAAAGTTGGGATCATAATCAGCGATTCGCCGCCCGAGAATTTGCCGCTCCCAACTATTGGCTTGCGCTTCAAAGCCCTGGAGTTGCTGAAGCACCTCGAGTGTGCCGCGCTCGCCGAGAACTTGCGTGCCGGGAGAGACGTGCTGCCATCGCAGCAGCCAGTGCATGAACTGCGCGGCGGTGAGGGGTTGAATTCGGCTCCGCAGCGTTTCGACCGTAAGCCGATGAATGCGGGCGAGCAGGCGCCGCTCACACCACTCGGTCTCCTCCCCAGGAGAATTAGCAAAGTGGCCGCGCAGCACCGCGCCGCTGCCTTCGAGACGCAAAACGATGGTTTCAAGTTCGGTCGCTTCAACTCCGAGAAAGCCGCTCAACCTCGAACCGGTTACTGGGCCGAGGTGGGCCATCCAGCCCTGGACATAGGCCAAGGCGGCGTCTTCGCGCGATGGCCGTGGCACGTTTATTTCTGGAAGCGCAGATTCGAAGCGCGCATCAGGAAAAAACGCCAGGAAAGCTGTGGCCTTCTCCGCGGCCACCCAATAGGTTCGATGCTCAACGGTGGCACGCCCGGCGCGATGAGCGGACTCCAGTTCGGCAAAATAATGTTTCCAGCTAGGAATGGATTGGCTCCAAGCAGGCGCAATCGCGCGCGCCGATCTGTCCCCGGAATCCTCGAGCGACGGTAGCGCCGCCAGGCTCGACTCTGGCAGAGCCAGCAAAGTCAACAGCGCATCGTGAAGTTCATTGGCATCGCGCACATCCGGGTACGCTTGCTTGCGCACTTCGGCGATCGCTGCCGGATCAAGCCTGCCAATTTCCGAAAGCACCGACTCGGGGAGCATACGGCGCATTTCGACGGCCCGCGCGCGACGTTCCTCAAGGGGAGCATCGTCGAGGTAGGCATAGGGATTGGCATTCAAAATTTCGTGTGAAAATTGCGATGGAACCGGGGTATCGACAGCAACGCATTGAATGCGGCCGGCGGCCATCGCATCGAGCACATCCTTGAGTCCGGCGACGTCCATGGCTTCGGTGAGCGCATCTTTCATTGTCTCGCGCACCAGAGGATGATCGGGAATGTGGATCTCGCCTTGAAGATTTTCCTGGCAGGCAATAGCGTCGGGGAAGACCGCGGCGAGGAGATCTTCGGAGCGCATGCGCTGGATTTGTGGGGGCACTTTTTTCCCGCCCATAAATCGCAGCAGCGCCAGTGCACGACCGGCTGTCCATCTCCAACGAGTGCCAAAAATCGGAGCGTCTAGCACCGCTTGCTCAAGAACCGATGTGACGGTTGCGGACTGCAAAAAGCGAAAAACGTCTTCGAGCGGGAAGCTATGCTGTTCGGCAAGCGAAATATTCAAGCCGTTATCGGTGGCGGCGGCCTGCAGTTCAAAATTAAAGGACCGGCAGAATCGTTTGCGCAGAGCCAATCCCCAAGCCTTATTAATTCGGCCGCCGAAAGGGGCGTGAATCACAAGCTGCATACCGCCGCTTTCGTCGAAGAAGCGTTCGGCGATGACCGTCTGCTGAGTGGGAACCGCACGCAAAACGGCCCGGCCGGCAACGATATATTCGGCGGCCTGCTCCGCACCTGACTGATCGAGTCCGCACTCGAGCTTAAGCCAATCCACAGCGCGTGAAAGTTCCGGTGTACTTCCTCGTACCCGACCCGGCAGGAGCCCTGCGGTGAGAGAACTGATCTGCTGGCGCAGATCGGCGACCTGCTCGGACAGCTCCGCGGTGCGTGCGGGTGCCTCGCCGAGCCAGAAAGGAACGTTTGGTGGAGCGCCTTTGGCGTCTTCGACAAGCACTTTTCCCTGATGCACGCGGCGGATTCGCCAGGAAGTGTTGCCAAGAAGAATGATGTCCCCGCGCAGACTTTCCACGGCAAAATCTTCATCCACGGTGCCGACAACGACCTGCTCGGGCTCCTGAAGCACCGTGTAGAGCGAATTGTCGGGGATGGCCCCGCCGCTGGTGATGGCCGCGAGGCGACTTCCGCGCCGCCCATGCAAGCGATGGTTTACCTGATCGCGATGCAGGTATGTGCCGTAACGACCCCGCCTCGCCGAGATCCCGTTCGACAGCATGGCAATGATTTCGTCGAAGTCCGCCGGCGCAAGATTTCGATAGGGATAGGCGCGACGCACAAGATTGAACAACTCGTCTTCCTGCCAATCCTCAGCCGCGCAAGCGGCGACGATCTGCTGCGAGAGAACGTCGAGTGGGCATTCAGGAATGTAAAGCTGGTCCAGAATGCCGTGACCGATCGCCCGAACCAGCGCCGCGCATTCCAGCAATTCGTCGCGCGTTGTGGCAAAAATACGGCCCTTGGGAATGGCCCCTCGCCAGTGACCCGAGCGGCCAATGCGCTGCAGAGCAACGGCGATCGAGCGTGGCGATCCAATCTGACAGACCAAGTCCACCGTACCAATGTCGATTCCCAATTCCAGAGACGCGGTGGCGACAAGCGCGCGAAGCTGGCCGGACTTGAGTTTTTCCTCCACCGCTAAACGCCGCAGCCGCGAAAGGCTGCCGTGGTGCGAAGCAACTGCATCGGGGCCCAGCAACCGAGCCAGATGATGTCCGACACGCTCGGCCAGGCGCCGGGTGTTGACGAAAATCAATGTGGAGCGATGTTGCTCGACCAATTCAGCGATGCGCTTATAAATGTCCTCCCACATTTCGTTGGAAGCGACCGGTCCAAGCTCGCTCGCGGGAACCTCAACGGCCAGGTCCAATTGACGCCACTGAGCAACTTCGACCATGTGTGGATCGGGCCGACCGTTTCCCACAAGGAAATGGCCCACCAGGCTTATCGGTTTCTGTGTTGCCGACAGGCCAATGCGCGTGGGGCTGTGCTTGGTAAGGGCTTCCAGTCGCTCGAGGGACAGAGCGAGATGCGCGCCGCGCTTGTCATCGGCAAGGGCATGGATTTCATCCACGATCACCGTTTTTACGGTGCGAAGAAGTTCGCGGCTTCTGCCCGCGGTCAACAAAATGTACAGGGATTCCGGAGTGGTCACCAAAATATGCGGAGGACGCTTGTGCATCGCGCGGCGCTCGTGCGCTAGAGTGTCGCCAGTGCGCACGGCGGTTCGAATCTCCGGCATCAGGAGACCATGCTGGCCGGCAAGCTGCAGGATTTCGCCGAGGGGTTGATCGAGATTTTTCTGAATATCGTTGCCCAGCGCTTTTAGAGGGGACACGTACAAGACTTCGGTCTGGTCTTGGAGCTGGCCGGCAAGCGCTTTGCGCACCAGCCGGTCGATACACGCGAGGAAGGCAGCAAGTGTCTTGCCCGATCCAGTGGGGGCACAAATGAGCGTGGCTTTTTCCGCGAGAATCGGCGGCCAGCCCAGTTCCTGGGGTTCGGTTGGCGTGCCAAATTTTTTGACAAACCACTCCCGAACAATGGGATGGGCCCATTCAAGGCCGGCGGGAGTGGGATGTAACAACTCAGAATGATTCACAGGCAACCTGAATGAAACGAAGATGCCCTGCGGACTTCTCTTCTAGTGTGCTTGAATTCAAAGACAGAAGCAAAATCGGCCAAGAAATAGGCGCAACGGGTTCAAAGCCATCTCTAATCCAGCTAAGAAATGACTCGCGAGATTTTCTTAAGATCGCCGATGAAGCGTTCCATTTCTTCATGTCGAGTTTTTTCATCGGGCGCGCGCAATATCGATGATGGATGCACGGTGGCCATGACGTAGCGCGCGAGCTTTGATTCAATGAATTCTCCGCGATGGAGCGTGACACGAAACTCTTTTCCGAGCAAGGCCTGCGCGGCTGTAGCTCCGAGGCAAACAATCACTTTAGGTTGAAGCTCGGCCAATTCAGCATCGAGCCATGGGCGGCAGGCGGCAATTTCCGTGGCATTGGGTTTTTTGTGGATGCGACGCTTTCCTCGCGGCTCCCACTTGAAATGTTTCACCGCATTGGTGACATACACTTTTTTATGGTCAATGCCCGCTTCGCGCAGAGCGGTGTCTAGTACTTTTCCTGCGGGTCCGACAAACGGCTTGCCCTCTAGGTCTTCCTGATTGCCGGGTTGCTCTCCCACGAACATAACTTTGGCCCCAGGCGAACCTTCGCCGAATACCGTTTGCGTTCCCAGCTTCCACAGATCGCAGGCTTTGCACGTTTTGGATGCCTTGCGCAGATCGGCGAGTGTGTCCTGCACAGCAAGCCATCGGTTTTCCGGTGCCGGGCGTTTGGGCATATGCCCTTAGATGCAGGGCAATGGCCTTAGACACCCAGGACGAATGGCTTCGGTGACGACGCGCTTGACAAACGCAGCAGCTTTGCGGAGAATCCATCAAGGCGAATAAAAAGCGAATATCAAAGGGAACTTCTTTAAGCTATGGCCACACTCGCTACCTTACGCTTGCAAGTTGAATTGGCGCTCGCTGGACGCGTTTCCACGCCCTTTCGGTATCGCCACGGCGAGGTCGTCGAGACGGTTTCCGCTGGCATCCCGGAGATTGATGTACTGGCCGGGGGCTTACCTCGCGGTGGTTTGACGGAAATTTGTGGGCCAGCTTGTTCGGGGCGAACTACTTTGCTGCTTTCGGCCTTGGCCTCAAGAACCGCGGATGCGGAGGTGTGCGCGGTGATTGATGGATGTGACGGATTCGATCCTTATTCTGCGGAAGCCGCCGGTGTTGATTTGAAAAGGATCCTGTGGGTTCGTTGCCAAAATCTCAATCAGGCATTACGCGCCACCGATCTTTTGATCAAAGGGGGAGGATTTGGTTTCATCGCGCTGGACCTAAGTGATATTGCACCGGCAACGTTGCGCCATGTTCCGCTCAACGCGTGGTTCCGCTTTCGGCGGGCGGTGGAACATACGCCAACGATTCTTGCGGTGCTGGAACAAGAATCGAATGCCAAGACGTGTGCGTCGTTGGTCTTGCAGCTGCGAACCGAGTCGGCCAGATGGTGCTCTACGCTTGCGACACACAACCCGAAAGTTTCCGAATATCCATTTGCGAGATTGCTCGATGGATTTGTGGTGCACGCTGAACTGTTGTGCTCGCGCATCCTGTTTTCCCCGGCCAGGCGTTTACCGGGGGCCCCTAAATTGACCGATGACCTGGCAAGCAAACGGGCTGCCGGGAGTAGTGCGCAATATTTTCAAACAAAAACCATAAGTCTTCAGACTGAGGGGGCTGCCGTCTTTAGGCGGCAGAGGCATGGTTGATAATCGGTACAGAGTCAATGCCGGTTCAGTCTTTTCGTTGAAGTACCGATAAGTCCTTCAAACCTTAACGTAGCGAACGTATCGCATGCGTGGTTTGAGAAGCCGCCTGCTTTAGCTGGCGGAGAAGTCACACCGATCGAGCCCAAATGCAAATGACCTTGATCACAGCAAGGGGGATTGTGCTGCGAGTAAAGGCGGATTTAACTTTTCATGGCTTTTGTTTCCATTTACGTTCCGGAATTTATGGTGCAAGCCGTGGTGCGCGCCGAGCCTCAGCTTCGCGATGCTGCGGTCGCGCTGGTGGAAGGAACACCTCCCCTGTGGAAAGTTGTTGCCGCAAACCAAGCGGCCTTGCGGATCGGAATCGAATTGGGTATGGCCAAATCGCAAGCCGCACACTTTTATGGTGTGCAGATTCGGCATCGTTTGCCAGGTCAAGAAACAGCGGCTCACGCAGCGATGCTCGAACTGGGATGGTGCGTTTCACCGCGTGTCGAAGATACAGCGCTCGATACGATCATCATTGATCTTGCGGGACTCAATTCCTTATTGGGATCTGAACAAGCAATTGCGAATGAGCTTTTACGGCGCGCCGCCGAGCTCGGCTTGCTCGCGCACATTGCTGTTTCTTCCAACATGAATGTAGCTGTTTATGCCGCGCGTGGTTTCGCGGGGATCACTCTAATTCCTGTAGGTGCAGAGTCGAACTGCATCGCGAGGCTTCCGCTGCAGGTGCTTTCCCCGGCTGCTGAAATTCTTGAACTTTTCGAGGCCTGGGGCGTGCGCACCTGCGGATCCTTAGCGGGTCTTCCGGTTCTGCAGCTTTCGGAACGCCTGGGACAAGAAGGGGTTCGACTGCATGAGCTGGCGCGAGGCACGAGCGTGCGTTCGATGGTGTTGGCGCAGCCATCTGTTTATTTCCAGGAAGAAATGGAACTCGAGGATGCGGTCGAAGAACTCGAGCCCCTGTCGTTTCTGTTGGGACGTTTGCTCGATCAATTGTGCAGGCGCTTGACGATGTGTTCTCTCGCGGCCAACGCGATCCGGCTGCAATGCGATTTAGAGCCTTTTTACGAAAACGCTTTGGTGCTTTCGACGCAGCAGTTACGCTCCAAGAGCGAATCCAAAACGTATGAAAAAACTCTGACGCTTCCTATGCCCATGCAGGATTCCAAAATGCTTTTGAAATTGCTTCGTCTGCAGTTGCAATCGGATCCGCCGAATGCGGCCATTCGAAAAATGATTCTTGCTGCCGATCCGGCTCCTCCGCGCGTGGTTCAAGAAGGACTATTCCTGCCGTCGGCACCGGATCCCGAGAAATTAGAGCTGACCATTGCCCGCCTTGCAAATGTGGTCGGGGATTCGAATATCGGTTCACCGCAATTGATGGACACCCATCGCCCGGGAGAATTCCGGATGACGCGATTTCTTGTTGCACGGGAGGCGCCACAGACACGGCCAAAGAACAATGTGTCACTCACAAAAACCGAGCAGCCGACCCCTACCGGAAATCTCTGCAAAACTGCCGCAGCCCTCCGAATCTTCAGGCCTTCTTTGGCGGCCAAGGTGGTGCTGCGCGAAGGCCGCCCGGTGCACATTTTGTTTCACGGTATGCGTGGCGATGTGGTGGTTGCTTCTGGGCCGTGGCGCACCTCGGGAGATTGGTGGCAAGACAAGAGTTGGCAGCAGGATGAGTGGGATCTAGAGATACGTTTCGCGGCCAATTCTTCTCAACAACTTGCTCAGGAGCAGCACAGCGCGAAGGCCATCGTGCAGAACGGTTTCTATCGCATCGTTTACGATTCGCTGCAGCGAAGGTGGTTCGTTCGAGGAATGTACGACTAATGTACATCGAGCTCCACGCGCGTTCCGCTTTCAGTTTTCTTGAAGGTGCTTCTTTACCCGAACAGTTAGCCGGCATTTGTGCCGAGCGCGAAATGCCGGCCATGGCACTCACCGATCGCGATGGAGTTTATGGGGCGCCGCGCTTTTACCTGGCGGCAAAGAAAATTCCTATTCGCGCGCACATTGGCGCCGAAGTCAAATCCTTAGCGGGTTGGCGCTACACCTTGCTTGCCGAAACGCAGACTGGCTATCAAAATCTTTGCCGCCTGATCACCCACATGAAATTGCAGGCCCGCAAGGGGGAAGGACATGTTACCAGCCAAGATGTGGCCGAAACATCAGCCGGACTGGTCTGCCTTACAGGAGGAGAAGAAGGGCCCCTGGCACAGGCACTGGCGCAAGGCGGAGTCGAAAGCGGTACGGAATGCGTTCGCCAACTCATAGAACTGTTTGGCGCACATAACGTGTATGTCGAAATGCAACGGCACTTCTGTCGCACTGAAGAAGCACGGAATGAAGCTGCTCTTGAGATCGCGCGAAAACTGCAGCTGCCTATCGTAGCTACCAATGGAGTCAGCCATGGGCAACCAGGGCAGCGGGAGTTACTGGATGTTTTCACCTGCATTCGCCATCATCGCACTCTGGCAACCGCCGGGCGTCTGCTTACCCGCAATGCGGAGCGCCATTTGAAGTCCCCAGCAGAAATGGAACGTTTGTTTTCCGATCTGCCCGAAGCCATTGCCAACACGGAAGTTCTTTCTTCACGTTTGAACTTCAGTTTGAACGACCTGGGATATCAGTTTCCAAAATATCCGGTCCCCAATGGCAAATCGCAAATACAGTTTCTGCGGGAACGCAGTCGCGAGGGCCTCGTTTTCCGCTACGGTTCGGAAAACGAGGCCGCCCGGCTGCAAATCGAACGCGAATTGGCCCTCATTGAGAAACTCGATCTGGCTGGTTATTTTCTGATCGTCTGGGACATAGTCCGTTTTTGCCGGACCAACAATATTCTTGTGCAAGGTCGTGGCTCCGCTGCGAATAGCGCTGTTTGTTACGCACTGGGTATCACCGCGGTCGATCCTGTGGGCATGGATCTTCTGTTCGAACGATTTCTTTCCGAACAGCGAGGCGAATGGCCGGATATTGATCTCGACCTCCCCAGCGGCGATCAACGCGAAAAGGCCATTCAATACGTGTACCAACGCTATGGAAAACTGGGTGCAGCGATGACTGCCAACGTCATAACGTATCGCGGACGTTCTGCAGCTCGTGAAATTGGTAAAGCTTTATCGTTTGACGCTGAAACGCTGGCACGCTTGGCCAGCCTGGTCGGAACATGGGAATATAAAGATCCCAGCGACACGCTGGACCGGCAATTTGGCGATGCCGGCCTTGATCTGCAGCATCCTCAGATCCGCAAATTTTTTGAGCTCTGCGTTAAAGTCCAGGATTTGCCGCGTCATCTTGGGCAACACTCCGGCGGAATGGTGGTTTGCCAGGGACAATTGGATTTAGTTGTGCCACTCGAGCCGGCCACGATGCCCGGTCGCGTTGTTGTCCAGTGGGACAAAGATGATTGTGCGGATATGGGAATGGTGAAAATTGATTTGCTGGGTCTTGGAATGATGGCCGTTTTGGAGGATTGCTTAAAACTGATTCGCGAGAACTATAACCAAGAAATTGATTTAGGGCGTTTGCCCGCTGGCGATCCTCGCGTCTATGCCGCTCTGCAAAAAGCCGACACGGTGGGCATGTTTCAAATTGAAAGCCGGGCGCAAATGTCCTGTTTGCCCCGCCTTCATCCCACGCGCTTCTACGACATTGTGGTGCAGATCGCGATTATCCGTCCCGGGCCTATTGTCGGAAAAATGGTGAATCCTTATTTGAAGCGGCGCCAGGGCCGCGAACCGGTGAACTGTCTTCATCCCGCGCTTGAGCCCGTGCTGGCACGAACTTTGGGTGTCCCCCTGTTTCAAGAGCAGTTGCTGAGAATGGCCATGATTGCCGCAGGATTCTCGGGAGGTGAAGCGGAGGAGTTGCGCCGGGCATTCGGCTTCAAGCGTTCTGAAAAACGTATGAAAGAAATTGAGAAAAAACTTCTGTCCGGAATGCACAAAAATGGAATCGATCCCGATGTTCAGGAGAAGATCGTTCAATCCATCGCTTCCTTTGCCTTATATGGATTCCCCGAATCGCATGCGGCGAGTTTTGCGCTTCTAGCCTATGCCAGCGCCTATTTGAAATGCCACTACCTGGCTGCTTTTACTGCGGCGATGCTCAATAACCAGCCCATGGGGTTCTATCAACCAGCAACTCTGGTAAAGGATGCACAACTGCACGGCTTGAAGGTTAAGCCCATTGACGTAACCTGCTCAGACTGGCTGTGCAAAGTCGAGAACTATAAAACAAATCGTGAGGAGCAAGTTGAAAACGATTTTAGCGTGCGGCTTGGCCTATGCTATGTAAAAGGTTTGCGTGCCGAAATGGGAGAAGAGATTGTTCGCCAACGCACCCTTGGCCCTTTTCTTTCTATTGAAGATTTGCAACTTCGCGTCCCCCTGATTCACAAGACCGAGCTGACTACGCTCGCGGCCATAGGTGCTTTGAATTTTATCGGAGGGCAGCGTGGTTTTCATCGTCGAGACGCCTTGTGGCAAATTGAGCGCGCTGCTCGTCATCCGGGACCCTTGCTCGAAAGCCTTGGATCATCAAAAGAGCGGGAAGGGAAATACGGTCCACGCGATGTACAGCCTGCCGAGACTTCTCCGTCAAGCGCAACGGAAAGCTCGCCCTTAGTACGCATGAGTATCGAAGAAAGATTGATTGCCGATTATCGCGGCACCGGAATGACCGTGGGTCCTCATCCCATGGCCTACCATCGCGCAGCAATGAAGCGGCAAGGCATTCGCACCGCCAGCCAATTGGGTGCGCTTCCCCATGGCAGCCACGTCCGCGTGGCCGGGTCGGTGATCGCCCGCCAGCGCCCCGGCACCGCAAAAGGTTTTGTTTTTCTCAGTTTAGAGGATGAAACCGGAATAGCCAACATCATCATTACACCGCAATTTTTCGAGCAACATCACTTGATTATTGTTTATCAGCAATTTCTGCTTGTGGAGGGGGAACTACAGCATCAAGACGGTGTCATTTCCGTCAAAACCAAAAGCATCGGCCCTCTATCGGTTACCCGGGCTGAAACGACTTCGCATGATTTTCACTAAACATCCAACCTTATGACCCATCCATGATGACTCGCTAAGAGCCCGACGCAGGAGAACAGCGGCGTTTGCCGCTGGACATCAATTTTTCTGCCGTGCCTTTGATGATTTCGCTTTTATCGCTTTGGCCTCGAGCGGCGGCTTCGAGACGGGCGACGGCTGCGATTCAATCGCTCCGGGCTGCCGGATCAGATTGCAGAAAACTTCCACCGCGTTGGGCAAAACGCGATCGCGCCGATAGACCAGCCCCAACTCGCGCCAGAGCTCTACGTCCGCAATGGGGATCAGCTTCACTTTTCCGGCCAGCACTTCATCCCGCGCGAAACCCGAACTTATGAGCGATACTCCAAGTCCCGCAGCGACGAAACATTTGATCATGCTGACGCTTGGCAATTCCATCGTAACCCGAAGACGAGACCGATACGGCTGAAAATACTTGTCCAGCAACTGGCGGGTAAAACCGGTTTTCGGAAAAATCAGCGGCTGCTCGGCAATCTCTTTGGTCTGCACGGTCTTATGCCGCGCCAAAGAGTTTTCCGGGCTGACCATCAGCATGACTCGGTCCCGAAATATGGAGTACACCTTCAGGCTCGGAGATTTTATAGGCAGCGTGACGACGCCCACATCGATGGTGCCGTCTTCCACCTTCTGTACTACTTTGTGGCTAAAATTTCTGTAAATGCTGATCTGCACCGCCGGATACAGCCGGTGATATTCCGCAAAAACATTGGGCAGCACATACAAACAAGTGGCCTCATTGGCTCCGATAGCCAGCGTGCCGCGAGGCGTGCTGGCCTGATCGGCAACCGCGCGCAACGATTCATTGCGCAGCGTCAAGAGTCGACCAGCGTACTCGAACAGAGTTTCTCCAGCCGTGGTTAGCCGAACAGCCTTTCCTGTGCGGTTAAAGAGTTTTTCTCCGTATTCTAATTCGAGTTGCCGGATCTGAGCGCTGACGGCGGGTTGTGAGCGGAAGAGCTTTTGACCGGCGCGAGAAAAACCGCCGAGTTTTGCCACCTCAAGAAATGTGATGAGCTGGTCAAAATCCATGACGATCTGCGGGACAGTATAGCAGATAGGCGGCGACGCGCACGCAAAGCAACACCCTTAGCTGGCGCTCTGTTCAGACAGAGGGGCAACTTCAGGCGGCAAAGCGTCCAGGAATCGGGACGGTGCGAGGTCGGTCTTATGCAAGCGCGCAAGCGTTGGGGACCACGTTTGATCAATAGCACATGGTAGATGCAACGGCTCTAGCCGCACGAGCGGCAACGGATAACGATCGTTGAGCAAATCCTCGGCTCGCGGGCTTCCTGTAAGATGAACATGCTCGCTAAGCACGCGACGCAACCATGACTCTTCTTCTTCCTCGATCGCGGCCGGGCGTACGAACTCCTTGTTATAGGTATGCTCGGACAGAGCTTCGCTAGCGATGTACGTGAGACCGCCGGTCATTCCCGAACCGAAGTTAATCCCCACCGAGCCGAGAATAATGACAACTCCAGCGGTCATGTATTCGCAGCCATGCTGACCGACACCTTCGACCACCGCCAACGCACCGCTGTTCCGTACGGCGAATCGCTCACCGGCGCGGCCAGCAATAAAGAGTTGGCCGCTAGTCGCTCCGTAAAGCACAGTATTACCAGCTAGGACGTCGCCCCTTCGGCAGGCCTCGGCACCGGCAGTGATCGCGATGGTGCCGCCGCTCAACCCTTTGCCGACATAATCGTTGGCCTCTCCGTGCAAGCGAAATTGCAAGCCGGAAATGAGGAATGCGCCAAAACTCTGACCGGCACTTCCCTGAAATTCGAAATCGGTGATCTTGTTGTGCTCGGTCACAGTATTCTTAAAGGCAGAATTTCCTGCGCGACGAAGCAGTTCGCCGCTCAAATGCGCGCCCACGCTCCGGTCTGAGTTACAAATCGTAAAGCTGCCGGAGCCGGGGAATGACTTGGCATGCGCAAGTTTTGTGCCCAGGTCGAGCTCGATCACAGAGCTCTCGCCTGGTAATTCCGCGATTCGCGTGGCCGGCAGAGTTTCCGGTTCCAGTAACTTTTTTAACGCGCGTGTGGCTTGCGCATCGCGCGGGCGCAACCGCTCCACAGAGCCGATAATTTCCTGCAGCGATCGTGCGCCCAGCGCGGCCAAGCGCTCGCGAACTTCTGCAGCAACGCCGCGAAAATAGGTCATCACCATTTCAGGATTTCCCGAGAAGCGCGCGCGCAAGGTTTCGTCCTGCGTGGCGATTCCCACCGGGCAGGTGTTTAGATGACATTGACGGGCCATGATGCAACCAATGGCCAGGAGCGCGGCGGTGCCAAAACCAAATTCCTGCGCGCCGAGCAATGCTGCTACAATCACGTCGCGTCCAGACTTGAATCCGCCGTCAACGCGAAGCTGCACGCGGCTGCGAAACCCCGTGCGAACCAGCGCGCGGTGCGCCTCGCGCAAGCCAACTTCCCACGGCAGCCCGGTATTCTTGATCGAGGTTAGCGGCGATGAACCGGTGCCGCCGTCAAAACCGCTGATGGTTATAACGTCTGCGCCAGCCTTGGCTACACCCGCGGCTATTACCCCCACCCCTGCTCCGGACACCAGCTTCACACCAATGCGCGCAAGGGGATTGACCGAGCGCAGGTCGTAAATCAGCTGCGCCAGGTCTTCGATGCTATAAATGTCGTGATGCGGCGGTGGCGAAATCAATCCCATTCCCGGCACCGCGTGACGCAGCCGCGCAATATAGGGAGTGACCTTCGTGGCCGGAAGCTGGCCACCCTCGCCCGGCTTCGACCCTTGCGCCATTTTGATTTCCAGTTCCGCAGCCTGCACCAGATACTCGGTAGTGACGCCGAATCGCGCCGAGGCTACCTGCTTGACCCGGTTGCCAGCCTCGGGCTGGGTGCGATAAAGTTCAGGATCCTCCCCGCCTTCACCGGTATTGCTCCGCGCACCCAGTCGATTCATGGCGATGGCGATCGTGCGATGGGCCTCGGGACCGAGGGAGCCGAGCGACATGGCTTGGGTGCTGAAGCGACGCAAAATGGCGCTGTCGTCCTCGACCTCTTCCACGGCAATCGGCGTGTTCGGCACGATTTCCAGTAGATCGCGCACTGCCGTCGGCTCGCGTTTGTCGGCGAGCTCGGCGTAGGCACGATAGTTTTCCGCGTCGGGCGTCTTGATGTAACGATGCATGCGCCGCACGAGCTCGGGTGAGGTCGAATGGCGTTCGCCACCTTGGCGGAAACGGTACAGGCCAGCATCCGGCAGAACAGCAACATCATCGGCAAAGGCGGCCGCGTGCCGTTGCAAGCTGTCTCCTAGCAGATCCCCAAGACTTTTTCCGCCGAGTACGTGCGTGGCGTCCGGGAAATACGCTGCGCAAACATCCGCATCTAATCCGATGATTTCAAACAGATAGCTATTCCGGTAACTCGAAATTGTAGAGATTCCCATCCGCGCCAGTACTTTGCGAAGCCCGGTCTCTACGGCCACGCGATATCTTGCTGTGCCGCCGTTTTGCAACCCCTCCGACAGTTCCAACGCCAGATAGGGGAAGACCGCGGTGGCGCCAGCGGCCACCAGTAAAGCGAGGTGATGGGTTTCGATCACTTGCCCTGTCTCGATGACCAGCGGAACGCCGTGGGCGTTGGCTCGAAGCATTTCTTTCCAGACCGCGCCGAGCGCCAGCAAGGCTGGCAGCGCCGCACGATTGGGGCTCACTCCGCGATCGCTCAGCACCAGCATCCCAGGTTTCGCGCGCGCTAGATCAAACGCCTCTTTGCGTACGCGTTTGAGCGCCCCGAGAGCCCCTTTCACGCCGCGGCACGCATCAAATGTCAAATCGATTCCGAATACAGGCTGTAGTACATCGTTCTCGAGCCTACTCATCTGGCCTTCATCAAGAAGTGGCGAGCCCAGCGACATCTCGGAACCGAGCGATACGTCGAGCGACATCACGTGTGCTTCACGGAGCGGATCGATCGGGGGATTGGTCACCTGCGCGAAGCGCTGCTTGCAGTAATCCCACAAGGGGCGCTGCGAGGAAGAAAGAAATGCGGGCGGCCCATCATCGCCCATGCTCCAGACCGCTTCTTTTCCCTCTAGGCCTAGTGGCTGAAACAAGAGCCGGAATTGATCCCCGCTCCACCCGAGAGCTCCGGCTACGCGCTTGACGTCGGGCGTTTGCTTCGCTGGGCCGTCTGTGGAAGGTTTCAGTCGCGGCGCGGCAGCCAACCCGCTGCCTTCGCCGGAAGCGCTCAACACTTCAAGAAGTTCATTCCCGCGAAAAATGGCGCCCGTGGCCGTGTCCACCATGAGCATTTCACCGGGGCCAAGGCGCTGCCGCTCGCAAATGCTCTTGCCCGCGAAGTCGGTCAGCCCTACCTCTGATCCGGCCACCAGCAAGCCGTCCGAGGTTAGGGTATAACGCAGCGGCCGCAAACCATTGCGATCCAGTTTGGCGCCGACCATCCTTCCATCGCTGAATACCAGTGCCGCCGGTCCATCCCAGGGCTCCTGCGCTCGTGCCAACCGGGCTAGATGCGCGCGCAATTGCGGGCTGATTTGGCTGTCTGATTCCCACGCAGGGGGAACCATCTGCAAAAGTACCGAAGCCGTGCTCTGACCTTGTTGCGACAAAATTTCAAATGCGTTGTCGAAATTGGCGGAATCACTTACGTGATCTTCCATGGCACTAAACCACTTTTGTACTCGGAATTTGCGGCGGATGTCCCGCTCGCGTGCCCGTAGCCACCGGCGATTAGCGCCGATGGTATTGATCTCGCCGTTGTGAGCCGTGAAACGAAACGGTTGCGCCAAATTCCACGTGGGTTGCGTGTTGGTGGAATAGCGCTGGTGAAAGACCGCAAAAGGACTGATAAATTCCGGGCTTGCTAGGTCCAAATAAAATGCAGGTAATTGGCGCGGTGCCAGCAGGCCCTTATAAACCACGGTACGTGAGGAAAGCGAGCACAAATAGGTTCCGGCCGGAGCAGTGGCTTCGATGCGCTTGCGCAAAAAGAAAAGCTGCCGCTCGAAGTTGGCGGTCTTAGTGGCGGGAGCAATGAAGCATTGGCGGACGATAGGAAGCGTAGCTACCGCACACGGCCCAAGAGCTCGGCGGTCGGTCGGCACGTCTCGCCAGCCCAAAAATCTTAATCCGCTTTTCGTTGCAGCCGCTTCGATTGCGGCGCAGGCTTCGGTTTCTTTTTCAGGCGGAAGAAACGCCATTCCTAGGCCAAAAGCTTCCGGCAAATCAATGCCGGCATCGAGCGCGCGGCCGCGGATGAACTTTTCTGGAATGGAGGTTAGAAGACCAGCACCATCGCCGCTGGCACCATCGGCATCTACGCCGCCGCGATGCGAAAGCCTTACCAGCGCTTCGAGCGCGCGCTCCACGACGTCGCGGGAGCCGCAGCTACCAAGTTGGACGACGAACCCCACACCGCAGGCATCGTGGTCTGGGTGCGCATGAGTGGCGTACAGAGGCACACTACGTTGATACGGCCGGGGCGGTGGGAAAGTACAATCATGAATTTGGATACACTCGATAGCTATTTCTAGTGTGTACTATAATGGTAAATTCGGCCAGCGATGGGCGAGCGTTGCCGGCTGCCATGTATCCTCGTATATTCAAGGTGGCTCATGTCCGAGAAACTCATAGGACGGTCCGTGGCTCGCAAAGAAGCGCGCGACAAAGTTACCGGCAAAGCGCGCTATGTGGACGATATGCGCTTCCCGGGGATGTGGTACGGCACGACCGTGCGGAGCGTCGACGCCCGTGGAACCATCACCAACATCATCTTTGATGACGCAATTCCTTGGAACGAATTCACAATCGTTACGGCCAAAGACATTCCTGGAAAAAATTGCGTCGCCTTGATTGCCCACGATCAGCCCTTCCTGGCCGATAAGATCGTAAATCATCCCGAGGAGCCAGTCGTGTTGCTGGCTCACCCCGACAAGGGTTTGCTCGAGGAGGCGCGGCGATCGGTGCGCATTGCCGTGGCCCCGATGAATCCCATTTTTACGATGGATGATTCATTGCGGGGAACAGAAATTGTCTGGGGCCGCGACAATGTCTTTAAATCGTATGTCCTCGAAAAAGGTGATCCATCGAGTGTCTGGGCCGTCGCTGATTTCATTGTGGAAGGCACCTACGAAACGGGGGCGCAAGAACAGCTTTATATCGAACCGAATGGCGTCATTGCGATCGCTCGTCCCGATGAACCGGTAACCGTGTGGGGCTCCATGCAGTGCCCGTACTACGTACAGAAAGCCCTCATGGCCTTATTCGAACTGCCCTCCGAAAGGATCCGTGTGATTCAAGCTGAGACCGGCGGCGGATTTGGCGGTAAAGAAGAATATCCATCGATCCTCGCGGGTCACGCCGCGCTGCTTGCTTGGAAGTCGGGCCAGCCCGTGAAAATGATTTACGATCGCGCCGAGGACATGGCCGCCACAACCAAGCGCCATCCCTCGCGCACCAAACATCGCACCGCGGTAACCAAGGACGGCAAGCTCCAGGCGATGGAAATCGATTTCGTCATTGACGGCGGCGCGTACACCACGCTTTCTCCCGTGGTTCTGTCACGCGGCACGATTCATGCTGCGGGGCCCTATTTTTGTCCCCACGTAAGGGTTCGCAGCCGCGCCGTGGCAACCAATGCGCCTCCGCATGGAGCGTTTCGTGGGTTCGGAGCACCGCAAAGTATTTTCGCTCTGGAACGCCACATGAATAAAGTGGCACGCGCGGTCGGTCTCACTCCAGAAGAATTTCGTCGCAGAAATTTTATCCAGCCGGACCAAACAACCGCCACAGGGCAGGTCATTCGTGAAAACGTCAGGCTCCCGCAATTGCTGGAGCGCGCGCTGCACCTGAGCGACTATCACGCGAAAACCGAGAGTTATTCGCGCGAGAATTCCCGGAATCGTTTGAGAAAAGGTATCGGCTTCGCCGCGTTCATGCACGGGGCCGGATTCACTGGTTCGGGCGAACAGTACCTAGCGTCGGTGGTCGAGCTAGAAGCAATGCCCGATGGTGTGGTTCGAATTCTCACCGCCAATACCGAGATCGGGCAGGGAACCAACACGATTCTTTCACAGATCGCTGCGGAAGCTCTGGGCGTCAGTTACGAGCAAATCGAAATTGTGCGTCCGGACACAAGCTTGGTTCCGAACAGCGGACCCACGGTGGCCTCGCGGACCTGTATGGTGGTGGGAAAACTGATCGAATCCGCAGCACTCGAATTAAAGAAAACGTTAATCGCGGGCGGCCACTTGCAAGAGGTTTATACGCCCGCCGAATTTGCCGAAGCATGTCGAAAACATATTGAGTCTTTTGGTCCGCTAAAATCGCAAAGTCAGTATCAGGCCCCACCGGGGATTCACTGGGACGATGCCAAGTATCACGGCGATGCCTACGGTGCTTACGCCTGGGCAGTCTATGTAGCCGACCTTACCGTTGACCTGGTGACGTTCGAGGTTCAGGTGAAGGATTTTTTGGCGCTGCAAGAAGTCGGAAAAGTTGTTCACCCGGTGCTCGCGGCAGGGCAGATTGAAGGTGGAGTGGCGCAAGGCATCGGCTACGCGCTTTACGAAAATGTGGTCTGGAAGAATGGTCGCATGAGCAACGGCCAGATGACCAATTACATCATGCCCACAACAGCGGATGTTCCATCCATCCGAGTTTTTTTTGAGGAACAGCCATACGCCTATGGTCCATCTGGGGCCAAAGGTATCGGTGAGCTTCCGATGGACGGCCCGGCTCCGGCAATCGTGAATGCTATCGAGAATGCGACCGGCGTCAGTATCGATCGGATTCCGGTTCTGCCGGAAACATTGATGGAAGCGCTGGCCAGTTTGGAAACGGTGAGCTCGCGTGCGTGACACGGTGCGAAAAGTGGAGATTTCGTTTTGCGTAAACGGCGAAACCAAGACTGTTCGAGCGTATCCGATGGCCCGGCTGCTCGATGTGCTGCGCGAAGAGTTGGGACTTACAGGTACGAAAGAGGGTTGCGGAGAAGGGGAATGCGGAGCCTGCTCGGTACTTCTGGACCACAAACTGGTGAACAGTTGTCTGGTTCCTGTTTTGCAGGCTCAAGAAAGCGAAATCAAAACCATTGAGGGCATCGCCAAGGGTGAGCAGTTGCATGCCGTGCAGGAAGCATTTATTTCCTGCGGAGGAGCGCAGTGCGGAATTTGCACGCCGGGAATGGTTCTGGCAGCGATCAGTTTACTGGAGCGGATACCTCAGCCGAACCAAGCCGATATCCGCCATGGACTCGCGGGCAATCTCTGCCGTTGCACCGGGTACACCAAAATTTTTGAGGCCGTTGTCCAGGCATGCCGGACGATCGGGCTCCAGGCATGAGGCCGCGGGTTTCTGCCTACCAATTGCACGCGCCCGATACTTTGCAGGCGGCACTGGCATTGCTCGAGCAAGAACGTGGCACCCTCCAGCCCTTGGCAGGCGGAACCGACTTGATGGTGTTATGGGAAAGCGGAAAGCTTACCCACAAGAAGTTTCTAAGTATTTGGAAATTGCCCGAGCTCAAAGGTATTGCGGTCACACCCGAGCACATCACACTCGGTGCGCTGACCACATACACCGACGTGCTCGAGCATCCTCTCCTGAAGAGCGAATTCCCACTGCTCTGCCAGGCGGCGCGAGAAACAGGAGGAGTGGCGACACAAAATCGTGGAACACTGGGAGGAAACATTGTCAACGCATCTCCCGCGGCGGATTCACCTCCGGCCCTGCTTGTCTACGATGCCAAACTCGAACTTGTCTCGGCGCGCGGAACTCGCTGGGTTGCGTATCATGGCTTTCATACCGGCTATAAAGAAATGGGTCTGAGCAAGGATGAACTGATCCGCTCCATTCGATTACCACGAACCGATGACCGGTGGCGCCAAGGCTACCGCAAGGTGGGTACGCGCAAAGCTCAGGCGATTTCGAAAGTATGTTTCGCAGGCAGGGCGATTGTGGATGGCCGGCGGATACAAGACATCCGGATCGCCTTCGGCAGCGTGGCGCCCATCGTGCTTCGGTGCGTCGAAACCGAGAACGCCCTGCGCAGCGAGCCATTAGGATCGAGCGCGATGGTGGCCGCCAAGAGAACCCTCGCGCGGGAAATCACGCCGATTGACGATATTCGTTCCACGGCTGCGTACCGGCTTAAGGTAGCGCAGAATCTCCTCGAAGAATTTTTGCTGACGCTTCAATGATCGTTTTCATGTATGAATGTTTCTTCGGAAGATGACGATCACCTTTGAAATAGATTGCTCAAAGCGGTATACGAAGCTTGTGATTGCAGGCTAGAAAAATGTCTAGTCGCAAAACGTTCAAGTTCCGGCTATATCCGAACCGCAAACAGCGGGAGCAAATGCTCGCTACGCTTGACGCGTGTCGCGAGATATACAATGCCGGGTTGCAAGAGCGC
>Ga0209117_1000015_pt1 | contig 176172 bp, 162 predicted proteins | sample BlaSpr_A8_OM2_M2_FD_187978 | JGI IMG/M metagenome (GOLD analysis project Ga0209117, IMG submission 187978) | Forest soil microbial communities from Thunder Bay, Ontario, Canada - Black Spruce, Ontario site 2_A8_OM2_M2 (SPAdes) (version 2) | ecosystem: Environmental > Terrestrial > Soil >... | reverse complement strand
GGTCAGGAGTGACTATTTCGGCAATCGCTTCAGCGGGAAAGAGAGCAGCCGCGCGCGAAGCGCCCGGCGATGAGAGGGAACCGGCAGGTTCCCTCTTATAAAACTTAGTGCAGGCCGAACACCCTGTGGGTGAACTTCACCAGTAGCGTCAGGCCCGTTCCATCCAGCAGCCAGGCGGTCTCGGCAACACCGACCAGCAGCACCAGGACCGCGCTCAGCCCGATGCTACCCCGGCGCATGGCGGGCCGCAGCCAGTTGACTGGCGCTTCGCCGCCGCGCGGATGGTTCAAGGCGTCTTCCAGCCGGTCGAGCAGCTCGCCGGCCGTGGCCGGGCGGCGAGCCGGCTCGCGGTCCATGGCCTGCTGCAGAACGGCCGCGAATTGCGCGGGGAGATCGGGCACCACGTCGTTCACCGTCGGCGGCGGCTCGTATAACCGCCGGCTCAGCGTCTCGATCCAGCTCTTCGAGGAGAACGGGCGGCGCCCGGTCACGGCCTCGAAGATGACAGCGGCCAGCGAATATACGTCGGCGCGGCCGTCCACCTCTCGGCCCACCAGGCGTTCGGGCGCGACGTAATCGGGCGCGACCGGGCCGCCCGCGCTGGGACCGGTGTTGAATGAGGCCACCGTTCCCAGTCCGAACCCGGTCAGCATGGTGCGACCGTCGTTGGCGAGGAGGATGTTGGCCGGCTTGACGTCACGGTGGACCGTTGCTCGCGAGTGCGCGTAGTCGAGAGCGCTCGCGATCGGCCGCAGCAAACCGATGATGCCGAGCGCGTCATAACGGACGCCCGAACCGAGCACCTCATCCAGCGTCTTGCCGGAGATGAGCTCGGTCACCAGGTATGGACACTCGCCGTCGTACGCGAGCTCGTAGAGGCGCGGAATGGCTGAATGTTCGAGCGCCACGTAAGACCGGAGCTCGAGCAGGAAGCGTCGGGAGAAGCTCACGTCGCGCGCGACTGCGGGCTCGATGGTGCGCAGCGCGACTCTGCGGTGCATGCGTGGGTGCTCGGCCTCATAGATGACGCCGAGGCTGTCGGTCTCGATCTCGCGAACCACGCGGTAACCGCCGACCTCGAGACCGTTCTTGACCGGGTCGGGTTTGGGCCGGGAGCCGTTCCGGCTCCGGCGCTCCGATGCCATTCGAAGCTGAACTTTAGCCACTAAGGAGGGCAGGCGCTATTCGGTAGCCTGCCTCGCCTATCTTTGGCCGTGAATGTCGGCGTGGCGGAACGGCAGACGCGCCAGCCTTAGGAGCTGGTGCCCGAAAGGGCTTGGAGGTTCAAATCCTCTCGCCGACACCAATGCGGGTCTGAAAAGCCAGCCTAGCGCCTGATTATCAAGGCGTCGCCCTGGCCGCCCCCGCCGCAAAGCGTCGCGGCCCCCGTTCGCAGTCCCCGACGCTTCAGCTCGTGCGCGAGCGTGAGCACGAGGCGCGCTCCGCTGGCGCCGATCGGGTGGCCGATGGCGACGGCGCCGCCGTTGACGTTGACGCGCTCCTCGTCCAGCTCGAGCATGCGGGTGGCATTGAGCGCGACCGCGGCAAACGCTTCGTTGATCTCGACCAGGTCCAGGTCGCCGGCCGTGAGCCCGACCTTCTTGAGCGCGTTGGCGAGCGCCAGCGCCGGGACCGTATGCAGCCAGGCGTAACGGTCTGCGCTCATGCCATGCGCCACGACTTTGGCCAGCGGCTCGGCTCCTAGCTTGCGCGCACGAGCTTCGGACATCACCACGACGGCCGCGGCGCCGTCGGAGATTTGGGACGCATTGCCGGCGGTGATGGTTCCATCCTTCTTGAAAGCGGGCGCCAGCTTGCCTAGCGACTCCGCGGTCGTGCCGGGCCGAATCCCTTCGTCTCGCTCGATCTTGGTCGTGGATCCACGCTTGGAGCTCAGCTCGACCTCGACCACCTCATCCGCCATCGCGCCCGAATCCCACGCGCGCTGCGCCCGCTCGTGGGATCGCGCGCCCCATGCATCCTGCTCCTCGCGGCCGATTTCGAGCTCGCGATTGACGTCATCCGAGCTCTCGCCCATGTGCTGCTTCAGGAAGGTGGACCACAGGCCGTCGTGGACCATTGAGTCGATCATCTCGGCGTTGCCCATGCGGGCTCCGAAGCGCGCTTTTGGCACCAGGTACGGCGCTTCCGACATCGACTCCATCCCACCTGCCACCACGACTTCGACCTCGCCCGCGCGGATGAGCTGGTCCGCCAGGGCGATGGCGTTGAGGCCCGAGAGGCACACCTTATTGATGGTCAGCGCCGGCACCTCGGGTGGGATCCCTGCCTCGATGGCCGCCTGCCGCGCCGTGATCTGGCCGGCGCCCGCCTGGAGCACCTGGCCCATGATCACGTAATCGACTTCTTTACCCGCCACGCCGGCGCGATCCAGGGCGGCGCGGATGGCGGCGGCCCCCAAACTTACGGCAGGCACATCCTTGAACGCTCCGCCAAACTTTCCGATGGGGGTGCGCGCTCCCGCTACGATCATCGAGGCCATTGCCGCAGTCTAGGGAGATGCAAGAGAGATGAGGAACGCGCTGCTGGTGATCGACATCCAGAACGACTTCGTGGAGGGCGGCGCCTTGCCCGTGACTGGGGGTAGACAGGTGGCGGCCATGGTGTCCAGGCACGTCCGCCATTTCAAGCAGGAATACAACTTCGTGGTCGCCACGCGCGACTACCACGAGGACCCAGCCGGGCACTTCTCAGACACGCCCGATTTCGTGACTACGTGGCCGCCCCATTGCATCATCGGCACCCCGGGCGCTGCGCTGTGCACGCCGATCTTCAACCTGGTTCGGGAGAAGTTCATCTCGGTGGTCGTCGACAAGGGCCAACATGCCCCGGCCTACTCGGGTTTCGAGGCCATGGATGTACGCGGCCACCCGCTCCTCGACGTCCTGAGGGAGGCCCGCGTCGACCACATGGACATCTGCGGCCTCGCCACCGACTACTGCGTGCGGGCCACAGCGCTCGACGCCCGCAAGCACGACTTCCAGGTCCGGGTGCTGGTCAACCTCTGCGCGCCGGTCAACGCGGAGACGGGCTTGCAGGCGCTGGAAGAGATGAAGGCTGCCGGCTGCTCGATCCAGGCCGCCACGGCGCCTTAGGCCAGAACAGTCCACGCCCCGCTCCCTAATTGAGGGGGGAACTCCCCCCTCAAGGCGCCAGGCCTGGCGGAGCCAGCTCCCGGCGCACCCCTCTGGACCCTCTCCCCGGAGGGGAGAGGGGATCTGGGCCGGCCGCATTGGTCGGCCCCAAATGAACCTTCTTGTCAGCGGCGGGCTTTGGCCTTCGTCGGAGAGCCCTCGTACTTGAAGGAGACGTTCAGCCTGACGCGGTAGGCGGCGACCTTGCCGTTGTCGATGGTCACGTCCTGGCGGACGACCTCGGCGACACGGAGATCGCGCAATGACTTGGCAGCGGTCTCGATCGCGCTCTTGGCGGCTGCTTCCCATGAGGTGCTGCTGGTCCCGACCAGCTCGGTCACTCGGTAGACGCTATCCGCCATCTGCTACCTCCTCCATCAACTGACTGAATCAGGGGTCATTGTCGCGCCACACGATTCAATTTGCGTAGGTCGGGCAGAGCCTCGGCGACCTTGCCGGCGAGCGCCACCGGCTCCTGTCCGCGCAGGTAGATGACCTGTTCGGTCACGCCCAGCTCGAGCAGCCGGCCGCACAGCTCGAGCAGCTGGCCGCGGTCCGCGCCATCCCAGCCGAACTGGATCGACCGCCGGATCTCCGATGGATCGCGGCCGACCGAGCCGCATGCCTCTTCGAGCATCGCCGTGAGCTCGCTGACCTTGTCGGGATCGCCACCGGCGATGTTCCACACGTCGGCGTGGCGGGCGACCAGCTTTAGCGTGGTCGGGCCGGAGGCGCCGATCCAGATCGGCGGGTAGGGCTTTTGAACCGGCTTGGGATTGGCAATGGCATCGGCCAACTTGTAGTAGCGACCTTCGAAGTTCGTGCGCTCCCGGGTCCACAGGGACTTGATCACTTGCAGTGATTCGCTCAGCCGCCCGACCCTGTGATCGAGCCCCTCGATCCCGTACATCGTGTGCTCGATCTCGGCCCACGCCGCCCCGATGCCGAACTCGAGCCGGCCCCCAGAAAGATGGTCGACGGTGACCGCCATCTTGGCCAGGACAACGGGGTGGCGATATGTGTTGCCGGTGACCAGGCATCCGAAGCGCACGCGCCTGGTCGCCACTGCCATCGCCGCCTGCAGAGTCCAGCCCTCGTAGATCGGCCGCTCAGGACCGGCATCGCCGATCGAGGCCAGGTGGTCGAAATCCCAGACGTGATCGAAGCCGCCTTCGTCGGCGATGCGCCAGACGGCGCGCAGCGCCTCGATGGTGGTGTCCTGGCCGGAGAGCTTGATGCCGAAACGCAACGGGTTCGTCATGTGCTGAACCTCAGTCGCCTCGAAACTTCGTCGGGCGTACACGAATCGGAATGCGGTAGTCGGCCGAGAAGCTTTCAGGCGTCCAGCCGTAACTCTTGATCAAAGACCTGTACTTGCGGATGTAGGCCGGAACCTTGTGGGCGGGCGGCTGCCGCTTCAACACCTGGGCCTTGCCGGTCACGCGCAGCACGTCGCCACCCTCGGGATTGGAGTTCAGGTGCAGGGCCACGAGCGGGCTGCGCTCGATGTTGCGCACCTTCTGGCCCGGGACCGAATAGATGAGGAACGTCTTGCCGTCGAACAAGAACCACACCGGTACGACCAGCGGTCCGCCATTGGGGTTGGTGGTGGCCAGCCAGACGACGATCTCCTTCTTCAGCCTGCTGAGCGCATGCTTGCTGAGGGCCACCGCATCCACAAGTATCCCAGTCTCAATCGCGTCATTCCAAGCCGCGTCGAGCGGGCAACTACGATGGCGGCGACATGAGCTCCCGTGCGCGGTGGGCCGAGCAATGGATCGTGTGGATGGCTACGCTGGTCGGCCCAGGCGTCGTCACCGCCGTCCTGGTCAATTTCAGCCACCAGGTCCAGCGCGACTATGTCTTCATCTACCTGGGCCTCGTGGCAGTGGTCGGCGTGGTCCGCGGCCTATGGCCGGCGCTGATGTGCGCGGCGATCAGCTTTCTCCTGGTCGATTACTTCTTCGTGCCACCGGTCGGCACTCTGACCATCGCCGACGAGCAAGACATCGTGAACCTGATTGCCTTTCTCGTCACCGCGGGCCTCGTGGGAGCGCTCGCTTCACGTAGACGTCGCGCATTTCTCGAGTCGGAGGCGCTGACCCGACAGCTCCGCGACGCCAACACCGAGCTGGTCCGGCTCAACAAGGAGCAGGCAGAGGCATCGTCAGCGGAGATCCGGCTGGCCCGAAGCGAACAACGGGTCAAGACTCTTCAGGAATCCGACCAGCTGCGCCGCGAGCTGCTGGCCAACGTGTCGCATGAGCTGCGCACCCCACTGGGAACGATCCTCACCGAGAGCACGGACGTTTCGGCTGCGCGTTCGCCGGAGGAGGCGGCTGCAAAGCTCCGGACAATCGCTGAGGAGGCGCGACGGCTGAAGGCGCTGGTCGACGACATGCTCGACATGGCGGTGATCGAAGGCGGAGCGCTCGAGCTCGACCTCGAACCGCTCGACCTCGCCGACGCGATCACCGCAGCGGCGGATCGCGTCAAACGAAATTCGCCCCGGCGGGCGATCGAATCCGATCCCGAGAGTTCGCACGCGGAGGTGCTGGCGGACTGGAACCGGGTCGGTCAGATCTTCGACAACCTGCTGGCCAACGCCGATCGCTTCGGCCCGGCCGGGACCCCGATCACCATCAAAGTGACGCGCGAAGAGCCCGGCTTGGTCACAGTCCGCATCCGGGATCGCGGACCGGGTGTCGCGCCCGAGCGCAGTCAGCGCATCTTCGAGAGGTTCTTTCGAGATGCGTCGGAATCCGAATCGAAGGGAGGCACCGGGCTCGGGCTCGCCATCGTCCGGGGCCTCGTAGAGGCACACGCCGGCACGGTCTCCGTCGATGAGCAGGCTGAGAAGCCGGGCGCGACGTTTCGCTTCACCCTTCCGAAAGCACCTGACGATTGACCCGCATCCTGATCGTGGAGGACGACGCCGCGCTGCGAGGTTCGATCCGTTCCGTCCTCGAGCGGACCGGATATGAGGTGAGGGCCGCCGGCGACGGCTCCACGGGCGCTCGCGAGCTGCGCGAGGGCGCCTACGACGTCGTTCTACTCGATATCGGATTGCCGTTCGTAGATGGCTGGAGGATCCTCGGCACCCTCGAGGGTAAGCGCGTCCCGTCGGTGATCGTCATCAGCGCCAGGGGCGAAGAGAAGGACAAGGTACGGGCGCTCGACATGGGCGCCGACGACTACCTGGCCAAGCCGTTCGGAGCCGACGAGCTGCTCGCGAGAATTCGTGCCGTTCTCAGACGCGCCTTGCCCACGACAGGACAGGGCCAGGCTGTGCGGAGCGGAAACGTCGTCGTCGACCTGGGCGCCGCCACGGTAACGCGCGACGGACGTGAGGTTCGCTTGTCGCCCACGGAATATGGCGTGCTGGCCGTCCTGGTCCGCCACGAGGGGCAGGTCGTTGACCACCGCACGCTGCTGCGCGATGTTTGGGGGCCGTCCCATGGAGACGAGCGCAACTACCTGCGCACCTTCGTGCAGAGGCTGCGGTCAAAGCTCGAGGCCGACCCCAAGAACCCCGAGATCATCGTCACCGCCGGCACTCGCGGATATAGATTCGGCCCGCCGGGAGGCTCTCAGACGATCTGAACGCTCGCCCAGGGGAGCGCGGGCATGGCCTCGGCGATGGCGAACTCGAGCTCGCGCGCGATCGATCCTCGGCTCGCCGCATCACCATCAGCAGCAAGCTCGACGGCCACCGTGGCGCCGCCTTCGTACGAGAAGACGACGCGCTTGCAGCGGCCGACTCGCCGGTCGCTTTCGACCAGCTCGGTCATCTTCTCGGCCAGGCGGGCGCGCCGATTGAACAGAAAGTCGTTCATGTGATTTCAGTGCAGCAGCCTCAGCCGAGGCGGTCCGGCCGGCAGCACGACACAGGCGTCGACGCGCGTGTCCGCGGGAGGGGTGAATCGCATCGGCTGAAGGTGTGGCCCGCGCTGCACAACGACCTTGCGGACAACGCCCCGGCGGCTCCCGATGGCGACCACCTCGCCGAGGAAGTGGCTGTCGGAGTCGTAGACCTTCTTGCCCCACAACTCTGCGGGCTTGACATGCGTGATCAGCATGGTCATGACGCTAAGAAGTGCGTCGTCAACACTGCGTCAACGATCGGCGAGACTGGTCTTTTGTTGACGGAGTATTGATGGCCGCCGTCTTAAGGTGACCAGCATGCCGCTCGATTTGTGGATGTTGGGCCTGGCCCTGCTGCTCACCGTCGTGAGCCTTCTTTACGTCAAGAGCCTCGAGAGGCTTCCCTGATGACGGCCTACATCATCACCGGCATCGTCGCGCTGATCGTGACCCTTTATCTCTTCGCGGCCCTCCTGTTCCCGGAGCGCTTCTGATGTCTGGAGTGATTCTCGACGTCGTCGGCATCGTCATCACGTGGATCGCGGTCGCGATCGGGGCCTGGTTCCTCGGCGGGTACATGGTCAAGGTCTTCGACGGCCAACGCACCCTTTTGAGCCCCGTCCTGCGCCCCCTGGAGCGCGGCGGTTACTGGCTGATGGGCGTCAAAGAGGACCGGGAACAGACCTGGATCCAGTACACGGTCTCCGTGCTCATCGTGTCAGCGGTGAGCTTTCTGCTCACGTACCTGCTGCTCCGATTCCAGGGCAAGATGCCGTTCAACGACTTCGGCCTCAACCCCATGGGCTTTGGGCCCGTCGCCCCAGACCTGAGCCTGAACACAGCCATCAGCTTCACCACCAACACCAACTGGCAGAACTACACCGGCGAAACGACGATGTCGTACCTGTCACAGATGCTGGCCCTGGTCATCCACAACTTTCTCTCGGCCGCGGTCGGCATCGCCATGGCGGTTGCGCTGTTCCGCGGCATCTCGAGTAGAACGCTGAAGACTCTCGGAAATGCCTATGTCGACGTGACTCGGGCGACGCTGTACATCCTGCTCCCGCTTTCCGTGGTCGTCGCGTTCATCCTCCTCTCGCAGGGTGTCGTCCAGAGCATCTCCAGCTACCCGGTCGCCCACACGGTGTCCGGCGCGGTGCAGACGATCGCGGTTGGCCCATTCGCTTCGCAGGAAGCGATCAAGGACCTTGGCAACAATGGCGGCGGTCCGTTCAACGCCAACTCGGCCCATCCGTTCGAGAACCCCAACGGGTTCACCAACCAGTTCGAGCTTTTTCTCGAGCTGCTCATCCCGTTCGCCCTCTGCATCACGTTCGGGAAGATGGTGGGCCACATCCGGCAGGGACTCGCCATCGGGGCGGCCATGGGCATCCTCCTGGTGGCCTTCACATTCATCTCCGTCTACTCGGAGCAGCAGGGCAACCCCGCGCTGACTAATGTCGGAGTCAACCAGGCCAACACAGCCACGCAGGCCGGCGGCAACATGGAAGGCAAGGAGGTCCGGTTCGGACCGAACTACTCCGCCATGTTCGAGGCGACCACGACCGGCACCAGCACGGGCTCTGTCGACTCGAGCCATGACAGCTTCACCCCGATTGGCGGCCTGGTGGCGCTGATCCAGATGCAGCTGGGCGAGGTCGACCCAGGCGGCATCGGCGCGGGCATCTATTTCATGCTCGTGTTCGCGGTGCTGGCGGTCTTCATCGCCGGCCTGATGGTCGGCCGCACGCCCGAGTACCTCGGCAAGAAAATCGAGTCGAAGGAGGTGCGGCTGGCGGCCCTGGCGGTCCTCATTGACGTGGCGAGCATCCTGGGCTTCACCGCAGTTTCGTCGGTCATACCCGCCGGGCTCGCAGGTCCACTAAATGCGGGCGCGCACGGCTTCAGCGAGATCCTCTATCAGTTCTCGTCTGCCACGGCCAACAACGGCAGCGCGTTCGCGGGCCTGACCGGCAACACCGTCTACTACAACACCACGGGCGCGTCCGCAATGTGGATCGGGCGCTTCCTCGAGGTCATCCCGATCCTCGCTCTCGCGGGCGCGCTGGCCGGCAAGAAGGTCGTGCCCACGAGCGCGGGCACGTTTGCCACCGACCGGCCGCTGTTCGTCGGCCTGTTGATCGGCGTCGTCCTCATCGTGGGCGCGCTCACGTTCTTCCCGGCGCTCGCGCTGGGACCCATCCTCGAGCAGCTCCAGCTGGCTGCGGGACAACTCCACTGATGGACATGAAAGACAAGGTTCAGGAGCGACAGCGGCGGCGGGGACGTGTGAGCAGCCTCACGGATCGCGCGATCCTCGTCCCGGCGATCGGCGCCAGCTTCAGGAAGCTCGACCCGCGCTTGATGGCGCGCAACCCGGTGATGTTCGTGGTCGAGGTCGGCTCGGTGATCACCACGATCGTATTCATCGCCGGCCTTTTCAACGGAGCCCCCGCGACCAGTGGCAGCAACAACGAGCTGTTCGTGGGTCAGATCAGCATCTGGCTCTGGTTCACGGTGCTGTTCGCCAACTTTGCCGAGGCGGTCGCGGAGGGCCGGGGCAAAGCCCAGGCCGCCGCGTTGCGCAAGACCCGCTCGGAGACGATCGCCCGGCGACTCATCGACGGACGCGAGGAGCGCGTGCCGTCCACCGCCCTGCGCAAGGGAGACCAGGTCGTCTGCGAGGCCGGCGACATCGTCCCCGGTGATGGCGACGTCGTCGAAGGGATCGCGTCAATCGACGAATCCGCCATTACCGGCGAGTCGGCGCCCGTCATCCGTGAAGCAGGCGGAGATCGCAGCGCGGTCACCGGCGGGACCAGGGTGCTGTCTGACCGGATCGTGGTCCAGATCACCGCCAACCCAGGCGAGACTTTCCTGGATCGCATGATCGGTCTCGTCGAGAGCGCGTCGCGCCGCAAGACGCCGAACGAGGTCGCCCTCAACATCCTGCTCGCGGCCCTGACGATCATCTTCATGTTCGCCACGGTCACCCTCGAACCATTCGCGGTCTATGCAGGCACCACCGTGACCATCACCGTGCTCATCTCCTTGCTTGTCTGCCTGATCCCCACCACCATCGGCGGCCTTCTCTCCGCGATCGGCATCGCCGGCATCGACCGTCTGCTGCAGCGCAACGTTGTTGCTCTCTCAGGCCGAGCCGTCGAAGCAGCCGGGGACGTCGACACCCTGCTGCTCGACAAGACCGGCACGATCACATATGGCAACCGCCAGGCCTCAGAGTTCCTACCGGCGCCGGGCGTAGCCATGGAGCGGCTCATCGAGGCGGCCGAGCTGGCGAGCCTCGCGGATGAGACACCCGAGGGCAAGTCGATCGTGGCCCTGGCCAACCGCCTCGGCACCAACAACCACGATCACGACAGGGCGAAGATGACGTTCGTCGCCTTCTCGGCTTCCACTCGCATGAGCGGCGTCGACTTCGACGAGCGTGTGATCCGCAAGGGCGCAGACGACTCGATGGGGCGCTGGAGCGAGAAGGACCTGCCAGCGGAGGTTCGCGCCCGAGTCGACGCCATCGGCCGGTCCGGCGGCACGCCGTTGGTCGTCGGCGAGAACAAGGTGATCCTCGGCACGATCCATCTCAAGGACATCGTCAAGCCGGGTATCCGCGAGCGCTTCGCCGAACTGCGGCGGATGGGCTTGCGCACGGTGATGATCACGGGCGACAACCCGCTCACCGCGGCCGCGATCGCCAAGGAGGCGGGAGTCGATGACTTCCTCGCTCAGGCGACACCCGAGCACAAACTCGAGCTGATCAAGAACGAGCAGGCGCTCGGCCGGATGGTCGCAATGACGGGCGACGGCACCAACGACGCGCCTGCGCTGGCTCAGGCAGATGTCGCGGTCGCGATGAACACCGGCACGCAGGCGGCGAAAGAGGCAGGCAACCTGATCGACCTCGACAGCGACCCGACCAAGCTCATCGAGATCGTCGAGGCCGGCAAGCAGATGCTGATCACTCGCGGCGCGCTGACCACGTTCAGCATCGCCAACGACGTCGCCAAGTACTTCGCGATCATCCCAGCGATCTTCTTCGTCGCCCTGCCCGAGCTGAACGCGCTCAACGTCATGCAGCTGCACAGCCCCAACAGCGCGGTGCTGTCAGCCGTGATCTTCAACGCGCTCATCATCGTCGTGCTCATCCCGCTCGCGCTGCGCGGCGTGCGCTACCGGCCGATCGGCGCCGCCGCATTGCTGCGCAACAACCTGCTGATCTACGGCGTCGGCGGGATCATCGCGCCGTTCATCGGCATCAAGCTGATCGACCTTCTTGTCACGGCCGTGGGCCTTTCCGCCTAGGAGATTGCGAAAGAAATGTTGAAATCACTGCCCAGAGAAATCCTGATTGCCGTCCGGCTGACGCTTGTCTTCGGCCTGGTCACCGGCCTCGTCTACCCACTTGCAATCACTGGCGTGAGCCAGGTGGTTTTCCACGACCAGGCGAACGGGAGCCTGGTCACCGACAAGAACGGCCAGGTGGTCGGATCGAGGTTGATCGGGCAGTGGTTCGACCCGAGCGACCTGCGCTATTTCCACCCGCGTCCGTCGGCGACCACAGACCCCAACACCGGCCAGCCGACGCCGTACTCCGCCAACAACTCGACCGGCAGCAACCTTGGGCCCTCGAGCCAGACTTTGAGCAACCGCGTGCAGGCGCAGGTCCAGCAGCTCATCAGCACCGAGAAAAACATCACTGACGGAGTGCCCGTCGACATGGTCACGACCTCGTTCAGCGGACTCGACCCCGACATCTCGGTCGCCAACGCCAGGATCCAGGCGGCGCGCGTCGCAGGCGTCCGCGGACTCGACCCCGGCCGGGTGCAGGCGCTGGTGGACAAGTACACGACCGGCCGGATCCTCTGGCTGTTCGGCGAGCCGCACGTGAACGTCCTTTTGCTCAACATGGCACTTGACAACGGCGAGGCGGGGTAGAAAGAAAGCACGAAGGAAACAGATAATCGGCCGGCGCCGGCCGCCGATCACCACCCCGGCTTAGGACCCCCGCACGATCCCCAAGCCCAGCATGGGCGGGGGCACCTGAAGATTTACCTGGGCGCGACGCCAGGCGCCGGGAAGACATTTGCGATGCTGCGCGAAGCCCACGACCTTGCCCGCCAGGGCCACGACGTCGTCGTCGCATACATCGAAACCTACAACCGCCCGCGCACGGTCGAGCTGCTGTCAGGCATGGACGTGATTCCGCGCGCGAAGGTGCCCTACAAGGGCACGGTGCTGGAGGACATGGATCTCGAGGCAGTCCTTGCCCGCAAGCCTGAGATCGCGCTGGTGGATGAGCTTGCCCACACCAACGCGTCGGGCCTTCGCCACCACAAGAGGTGGCAGGACGTCGAAGACCTGCGCGACGCAGGGATCAACGTCATCACCACGGTCAACGTGCAACACGTGGAGAGCGTCAAGGATCTTGTCGAAAGGGTGACCGGCGTGGTGGTCAGGGAGACGGTGCCCGACAAGGAGCTCGACGGAGCCGACGTGGTGCAGTTCATCGACATCGCGCCCGAGGCCCTGCGCAAACGCATGCGGCACGGCAACGTGTACTCGAAGGACAAGGTCGACACCGCACTGTCGAACTTCTTCCGGCCCGGGAATCTCGCCGCAATGAGGCAGATCGGGCTGCGGCTCGTCGCGGACTCGATGGCCCGCTCGCGGACCGTGGTCGAGTCGCCCGAGGATGTGCTGGTCGCGGTTTCGGGTGGCGCCGCCACCGAGGAGCTCATGCGGCGGGGCGTGCGGCTCGCTCGCAGGCGCGGCGGCTCATGCCTGGTCGTCACAGTCGTCGACGATCCGGCCGGCGCCCAGCGCCTGGACCGCTACCGCGAGCTGGCGATCCAGCTCGGCTGCTCCTTCGCTGTCCTCGCCGGGCGCGACGTCGCGAGCACGGTGATCCAGGCGGCCCGTGACGCCGGATCCGAGCACGTGGTCGTCGGCGAGTTGACGCGCAGCGATTGGCGTGACCGGCTGCGACCCACTGTGGTCGACCGGATCATCGACGGTCTCCCCGACGCCGACATCCACGTGATCGCTCGCACGGCCAAATGAACGCGATGCGGGAGCTCAGATCAGACCCGCTCGAACTGCTGCGGCAGTTGGCGTCGGAGGGACGCAGGCGCGCGATCCTTCGCGTGTACCTCGGCTACGCGCCGGGGTCCGGCACGACGACATCGATGCTCGACGAAGCGCGTCGGAGGGCGGGTCGCGGAACCGATGTGGTGGTCGCCTCCTATCGTGTCCATGATCCGCCCGCTGAGGCGCTGTCCCCGCTCGAGGTCATCGAAGGCTCAAGGGCGCTTCCTCCTGAGCGCTCGCTGAACGTCGACTTGCTCATGGCCCGGAACCCGGACGTCGCATGCATCGACGACTTGATGGGGCCGGACGTGAATGGGCGACCCCGCATCGAATCGGTGCCCACGCTCCTCGCCGCTGGGATCACGCTGCTGGCGACGCTCCACGTCCTATCGGTGCGCAGCGCGGCGACTGCCGTGGCCGAGATGCTCGGCGAGCCGATCAAGGAACCGCTGCTCAGTGACGCCGTCTTCGACATGATCGACGAGATCGAGTACGTCGACATCACGCCTGCCGACCTTCTCCGCCGGATCCGTGAAATTTCCATCCTGACCCCAGCGCAGCTGGCGCTCGCGATGCAGCGGGAGCTGCGGCCGGCGGTCCTCGACATCCTGAGAGAGACCGCCCTCCGAATGACCGCCGAGCATATGGACCGGCAGCTCGCACGGTACCTGCCGTCGCCGGCATCGCCGCTGGAGTTTCGCGGCAGGATCGTGCTGTCCATCCCGGTCCGGGCCGGGTGGGACGAGCGGATCCGAGCCGTCGCCAGGTATGCGGCCGCGCAGGGAGCAAAGCTGTCGGTGGTCGCGGTTCGCACACGAAATCTCTCCGACCAGGAGAAGGGCTGGCTCGGCTCTTACGCTGCTCTCACCCACCAGCTCGGCGGTGAGTTCACCCGCCTCGAGGGCCGTAACGTAGCGGCCACGCTTGCGCACTACATCAGCGGGACCGAGACCACGGAGGTGGTGATCGGCCACCGCCGCCGGTCGCGGTGGCGCCCCTGGGACACGACCAGCGAGCTCATCCGCCGGCTGGCCGGCGTGGACGTACACATACTCCGGGAGCGCTTACCGGCTGTTTGATCGACACCTGAGACGGGGAGATTAGGAGCATGAAGAAGACGGAACCGATTAAGAAGACCGAAGCCGAGTGGCGGAGCGACCTGACCCCCATGCAGTTCCACGTCCTTCGCGAGAAGGGCACCGAGCGCCCCTTCACCGGCGAGTACTGGGACACCAACACGCCTGGGGTCTATCTGTGCGCGGGTTGCGGCACCAAGCTCTTCGAGTCGGAGACCAAGTTCGACGCCCACTGCGGCTGGCCGAGCTTCTACGCGCCGGCCGAAGACGCCCCCGTCGAGGAGCACGTCGACCGCAGCCTCTTCATGACCCGGACCGAGGTCAACTGCGCCAACTGCGGCGGCCACCTGGGCCACGTCTTCGACGACGGGCCGAAGCCGACGGGCCTCCGCTACTGCATCAATTCGGCGTCGATCAAGCTCGACCCTAAGTAACCGACCAGCTCACGTTCTGGGGGGCAGAGAGGCGAGCAGCTTCCGGACGATCGGGCTCGCGTCCTTGGGCTGCCAGGCCTTGTAGGCGTCGCGGAGCGGCACCGGCCACTCGATGTCGAGGTCGACACGAGTCCCAAACGCGCCCGACCCGGCCAGCACCTGCAGGGCGAGCCCCAGCACGCGACGCTGCATCGGTTTGTCGCCGGGCATTCCGAACGCGTGGCCAAAAGGAAACTCGACACCGACGATGCGCGGCGCCCTGCGATCCTCGGCAACGGCCGGCATCATCGTCACGACGACTGTCGGAATTCCGGCCGCCTCGATCCACCGTGCCAGCACGGGCACGTACGAGCAGCAATCGGGTCAAGCCGGCGCGAGGATCAGGCCGTCCGCCTGCTGGTCGCGGAGCGTCGCGACGAGCTCAGGCAGCGTCTCGTTGCGCCAGCCTTCCAGGCTCCGATGCTGGTAGCCCATCACCGAAAGATGCTCGGCGGTCGCACTCCCGACCACGCCTTCGGACACGAACTGGTCGAGCAGGCGTGCAGGCAGAGCGATCTCCGGGTCGGCCTTGATGTCCGAGCTGTTGATGTGCAGGTGCGCGACGCCGATGTCCGTCGCGTTCGCGTTCGCGGGTATCGAACGCCACGAAGGGTCTCCCCATTCGGGATTGTTCTGCTCACGCTCAAGGTCGAACGACGCCTGCGAAGACTTCAGGTACATGCCCGCGGAGGTGAGCAGGGCGATGCGCGATGACGCCAACCGCTTTGCGAAAGGCGCCCACACGGGCGCCTCCTCGCCGGGGAACGGCCCGTGTCCTTCATATATCGGGCGGAAGCTGCGCGGCAGGAACCTGAAGCTGTCGACGATCACCGCTCGACTCCGACAAGCGTGCCGATCACGATCGGCATCACCGAACCGCCGACCTCGATCTTGGTCGGAACGTCTTTGTCCTCGCCATATTCGAGCTTGATGTGGATGATGCTTTGGCGGCCCATCTTCGTCCCCTGTTCGCTAGTCATCGACACGCTCCGCGAGTGTGGCACGAGCCCGTACTTGACTGCGAAAGCGCCGAGCGGTCCGCTGGCCGACCCGGTGGCCGGGTCCTCGTCGATTCCGTTCGCATCCGGCGCGAACATCCGGCTGTACAACCGGTTCGCACCGTCCGAGGCAAACAAGAACACCGGTAGCGGGGCGCGCCCGGCGAACGCCACGCGGACTAGGTTTTTGTCGGACACCGCGGCGTCGACTGCGCGCTTATCCCTCAGGGCGACGTACAGAAAATCAAGTCCCGTGGTGGCGACCTGCAGCGGAACGTCCGCCTTGAGGTAGCTCTCGTCGAGCCCCAGACCCTTCGCGATGCGCTGTCGATCCGTGATGACCTCGCCGAACCTGAGCGGCGGGTGAGTCATCCAGAAGGTGACGCCGTTCGGGCCGCGCTCTCCGCGCACAGCGACGGGTCCGACGCCTTCTTCGAGGGAGAACTCGAGGGCACCACCCGGCACGAGCCCCTCAGTCGCCAGCACCCATGCAGTTCCGATGGTCGGGTGTCCGGCAAAGGGCAGCTCGGTTCCGGGAGTGAAGATGCGGACTTTCGCGGCGCTTCCAGGTTGTGTGGGCGCCATGACGAAGGTTGTCTCTGAGAAGTTCATCTCCCGCGCCACCCGCTGCATGACGTCCGGGGCGATATCGCCGGCATCCAGCACCACCGCCAGCTGGTTGCCGGTGAGCGCACGATCGGTGAACACGTCGACGATGTGAATCGGATAACCCATATGCGCGTCTTTCCCTTTCATGTACCGAGCGAGGATACGAGGGCAGCAAGGCCCAGCGCGATGATGGCCAGTCCGCTGGCCGTGCTGATGCCGCGAACGACGCGCGGCGTGATTCTTGCACGCAGGATCGCCGCGAGTGCCGCGAGCACGCACCACCAGGTCACCGATCCCAGCAAGACGCCGAGCACGAGCAAGGCCGGGCGGAGGTAGCCGCCGCTGAGGCCGGCGCTCAACGTCGCGGCCAGGGCCGCGAAAGAGATGATGGTCGCCGGGTTGGCGATGGTCAGGCCGAGCGTGGAGATATAGGCCCACGCGAGGCCGGCACCGTCCGTGGATGGGGACTCCGTGGTCTTCGGCCGATCGAAGACGATGCGCGCGCCCAGCGCTACCAGCAGCACGCCGCCCGCGAGCGCGAGCCAGCGACGCTCACCGGTGAGCACGGTTGTGATCGCACCCACACCGAACGCTGCCACGGCGGCATAGAAGCCATCCGCAGTGGCGACGCCAAACCCTGAGATGAGACCGTTGAGCCAGCCCTTGACGAGGGTGCGCCTAAGGCAGAGGAAGAAGATCGGGCCGGGCGCCGCAGCGATGGCAAACCCGAGGGCGAAGCCCCGAAGCAGCACGCTGGACACCCGGACCTCTCATGGCCGGGAATTGTATTAGCGCCTTAACGCCGAGTGTGCAGTGTGCGAGGTATCAGGCCTTAGCGATAGCCAACGGAACGCACACTCGGCGAGCCGGGCACATTACCCGCCATTAACCTCTCGGTTTCGGTGCTGAGTTATTCTGCTTGGTCTCATGGAGATGCTTCGCAACATCGCGCGGCGCAAGCTGCGCAGCGTTCTCACCATCTCGGGCATCGTCATCGGCATCCTCGCCCTGACCACGATGGGGGCGATCGCGGAGAACTTCAACGCGCTTCTCGATGGGGGCGTCCAGTACTACAGCTCCAACGTCCAGGTTGGGCCTCCCGACGGCCAGTCGGCCTCGCTGCTCCCGATCTCGAAGATCGACGAGATCAAGCAGGTGCAGGGAGTGGCCGCGGCCTTTCCCGGCTACGGCTTCCTGGCCAAGCCGGGATCCGTGTCCACCGTCAGCTTCGGACTGCCGGACGAGATCATCGCCGGCGACCCGGCCGAAAACGACTGGGGGCAGCTCAAGCTCAGCACGGCTCAGGGCCACTACCTGACCGGAACCGCGGGCGAGGTGGTGCTCGGGGACACCATCAGCAAGGAGTTCAAGAAGAAGGTCGGGGACACGATCGACCTGCCGGTCAAGCCCTCGGACGCCAAGCCTGACTTCGTCAATCACCCGTTCAGCGTGGTGGGCATCCTGAACGTGACGCGCACAGCGCCTGACACGTTCGCTTATATCAACGTCACAGACGGGCAGATGCTGCTCAAGGACAGCCTGCCGATCGCCATCCGGAGCCAGATCGACACATCGCAGATCACGGAGGCGATCGATGTCTACGGACCGCGTGGCTCGTCGCTCAGCCAGCTCGATGCGCTGGCCGACCGCATCAATGCCCAGATCACTGGAGTCAAGGCGATACGGCCGAGCGTGATCGTCAACAGCTTCAAGTCCGGAGGCGCCATCTTCACGGCGATCACCACTGCCGCAGCGCTGCTCGCGCTCATCATCGGCGGCCTTTCGGTCGTCAACACGATGTTCATGGCCGTCGCCGAGCGCGTCCGTGAAATAGGGCTGAAGAAGGCGGTCGGCGCGACGACGCGCAACATAATGGGCGAGTTCCTGCTGGAGGCGACCTTCATCGGGGCACTAGGCGGTGTGATCGGTTATGGCATCGGGGTGCTGATCACCGTCATCGCCAACGGCACCACTCCGCCTGGTCAGTCGACGCTGTTTCTGATCACGGTTCGGTTGACTGCTCTGTCCTTGGGATTCGCGATCGCGCTGGGGGCCGTGGCCGGCATCCTGCCGGCCTGGCGCGCCGCCAGGCTCGACCCGGTCACCGCATTGAGAAACGAATAGATGGCAGCCATCCGGCTCGAGGAGCTGCGCAAGCACTACAAGCGCGGAAGCGAGGTCATCCGTGCTCTCGACGGCGTCACGCTCGACATCGAGAAGGGCGAATTCGTAGCCGTCGTCGGACGGTCGGGCAGCGGCAAGACGACCATGCTCGACCTGGTCGGACTTCTCCTTCGCCCGACCTCTGGACGGTTGTTCATCGATGACGTCGACACCGCCAAGCTCAGCGACAGCGACCGCGCGCACATGCGAGCGCTGAAGGTGGGTTTCGTGTTCCAGGAGTACAACCTGCTGCCCGGGCTCAACGTGCTCGAAAACGTCATGCTGCCCCTCCGGTACGTGAAGAAGACTGAAGACGGCCGCGCACACGCGATGGAGCTCCTCGAGCGCGTCGACCTCACCGACCGGGTACGCCATCGCCCGAGCGAGCTGTCCGGTGGGCAGCAGCAGCGCGTGGCGATTGCACGGTCGATGATCAATCGACCTTCGCTCATCCTGCTCGACGAGCCAACCGGCGCGGTCGACACCGAAACGGCTGATCAGCTGGTGGCGCTGCTCAAGCGCCTGAACAAAGAGGACCAGGTGACGATCATCGTCGTCACCCACGACCTCGACGTTGCCGGCCAGGCCAGACGAAACATCAGGCTCAAGGATGGCAAGGTCATGACGGACCAGCGCGTGGAGGCTGGGGTCTCGGTCGCGTAATCTGAAGGCCCCGGCAGGATTCAGATCGCCGCGGAATCGGCGCCTGCTCACCTATGGCGCCATCGCCGCCGGGTTGGCCGTGGTGGTCCTGGTCGCGGCGGCGGCGTACGGATCGCTGCAGGTCCCGTTCCAGGCGCCGAGTGTCAGCACTCCTGTCCCGGCGCTCGGATGCACGCCCGCTCCGTGCGCCAACCTCCAGGGCTACACGCTCTGGGTGACGAACCTCGACGTACAGGGCAGCCTGGTCACCATGCAGATCACGTTCCGCAACTCGAGCGATTCGACTCATGCAGCACCCGAAGACCTGGTGCTCATCGACTCCCAGCGGCAGACCTCACGACCGGTCTTTGACGCGCCCACGTGCACTCGCTGGTCGCGGCACGAGTTCAATCACGGGGCCACATACGGTCCGCTCGTCGCCTGCTTCAGGACGGGCACATCGGCCCCTCCCCTCGTTCTGCGGTGGTCGCCGGACTTCGGCTTAGTCTGCTGTCAGACCGACATCAAGCTCTCCTGATCCTCAGCGCAATGTCGGGACGGTTGGTGATGAGCACCGCGACGCGTGGGTCGTGCATGAACCGCGCCATGTTCACCTCGTCGTCGACAGTCCACACCCAGGCAGGCATGTGGACGCGAGCGCAGTGGTCGAGCACTCGAATTTCGGCCAGACGCTGGTGAACGGCCGCGAAGTCCGCATGACTGCGTCGCAGCCGCACTCCAGGAAAGAGTTCGCTCAACCGCACGCGGAGGTAGCGCCAGGGCGGAGCGCCCTCGAGGTCCTCACCCAACGTCAGCCCTGCCTGCAGCATGGGAAAGGTCTCTTTGATCGCGCGAATCGAATCGTCGCCGCCGGTGAAGACGACGGGGCTGTGCGCGCAGCCCGCCTGGATGAGGCGAACGACCGCCGCCTCGTCTCCTACTTCTTTGACATCGACGTGCAGTCCGACCCTGCCGTCGACCAGCTCCATGACCTCGTCGACCTTCAGGAGCTCGGCCTCGAGCTCTTGCTTCAGCGCGGCGTAGGTCAGCTCGTGCACGCTGCGGCCGGACGGTGTGCGTTCGTCGTGGTAGTTCACATAGACACCATCGGCACTCCGGCGCACGTCTATCTCGACGTACTCGACCCCCATGTTGATGGCGCGGCCGTAACGGTCGGCAGCCGGCAGGCCGGGAATGCCGCATTCGCCCCGGTGTGCATCGATCAGAGTTGGCATTGTGGCTTGCCCCGCGCAGCTTGATGCAACACTGAGCTGATGGCAGGGCTGCACCCGGTGGTCGTGATCACCGGCGCCACCGGCGCGATCGGCTCCGCGACAGCATCCTTGCTGGCCCGGCGCGGCGCGCAGCTGTTGTTGTTGGGGCGGCCGTCGGACCGGCTGGACACACTGGTCGAGAGGCTGGACCGCGACAACAGGGTCTCCAGCGTGGAGGTCGACCTGTCGTCGCTTGCCTCGGTGCGCCTGGCGGCACGCCAGATTTCCCGGGCAGTGACGCACGTGGACGCGCTCCTGAACGTGGCGGCGGTGTTCACATCCGAGTACCAGCAAACAGATGACGGTTTCGAGCTCATGCTCGTCACCAACCACCTGGCCCCGTTCCTCTTGACCAACTTACTCCGAGACCGGCTGACCGGCGCCGGGCGCGTGATCACCGTCGCCGCGCCATCCTCCACCCGGGTCGACATGGAGCAGCTCGCCTCGAAGGAACGCTTCAGCCCGTTGCGGACTTTCGGCGCCACCAAGGCCGCCAACCTCCTGTTCACGTTCGAGCTGGCGCGGCGCGCGAAGAGATGGGACGTGCGCGCCTGCGCGTATCACCCAGGACTGGTTCGCTCCGACCTGATGCGAGAGGCGTCAGGGCCGATTCGATTGCTGACGAGAATCGTGTCCGGGTCACCGAATCGAGCCGCCGAAGACCTGGCCGAGCTCGCCACCTCGCCTGCGTTTCAGAGCACCACCGGTTGGTTGTTCAAGGGCACCCGCCGCATCGATCCGCCCAAGGCCACCCTGGACCTGAATTCCCAACATGGCCTGTGGAAGCGCACAGCCGAGCTCGTGGAGCTGGACGACCCCAGTTTTTAACCGGCCTCTCTGCTCCACGCCCCTCTTCTGACCTCTCCCCTGCGGGGAGAGGGGAGAACTCCACGCCGTCCTCGTAGCTGCTTCACATCGCATTCACAACCTCGTCGAAGTATGGGAAGCATCAAATCTCTCGTGACAAAGGAGTGACGGCAATGGGACGCGGTATCGGTTTTCTGTGGGTGGCGCTGACGGGCATCCTGCTCGCGATCGTCGGCACCATCGCTTACCAGGCGGGTTGGTCGGCGGGTGCGGCGACGCAGCTGCCCGCCGGCGCGGCGGCGGCGGCTCCGTATTACTACTACGGTCCGCACTTCGACGGCTTCGGATTCTTCGGTTTCATCTGGTTCCTGTTCTTCCTGTTCCTGCTGTTCGGGCTGTTCCGGGCGCTGCGGTTCGGCCGCGGCTGGGGCCGGGGCGGCTGGGGATACCGGGGCGGCTGGGGCGGCTACGGTTACGGCGGTGGAAAGGGCGGCGTCCCGCCCGCCATCGACGAGCGGATGCAGGAATGGCACAAGCGCGCGCACGGCGAGCCGGCCCCCGCACCACCGTCAGACACCAAGACCGTCTGACCTAAGGAACAACAGCACCGGGGGCCGCGCCCTCGGTGCTGTCCCGATCTTTACGATGGACGCGGTGACGACCATCCTGGTCGTGGACGATGAACCCCGCATCGTCCAGCTCGTCCGTGACTACCTCGAGCACGGTGGATTCACCGTGCTCGTCGCGTCAGACGGCCCGAGCGCCCTGCGGACGGCGCGCACCGGACGCCCGGACCTCATAATCCTCGACCTCGCCCTGCCCGGAAGAGACGGTCTCGACGTGACACGCGCCCTCCGGCGCGATGGCGAGGTGCCGATCATCATGCTCACGGCCCGGACCGAGGAATCGGACAAGCTCGTCGGCCTCGAGCTGGGCGCCGACGACTACATGACCAAGCCCTTCAGCCCCAAGGAGCTGGTCGCTCGCGTGCGCGCGGTGTTACGGCGGGCTGAGGGCATGCGGCGACCTGCGGACGTAATCCGGGTCGGCTCAGACGTGGAGCTCGACGTCCCGCGGATGGATGTGAGGATTGCGGGTCGCCGCGCGGATCTCACCAAGACCGAGTTTCAGATCCTGGCCACGATGGCGCGGCAGCCCGGCCGCATCTTCACGCGCGCGCAACTGCTCGACGCAGTGAAGGGCGTGGCGTTCGAGTCATACGAACGGGCGATCGATGCCCACATCAAGAACATCAGGCGGAAGATCGAGCCGCAGGCAGGCCGGCCCAAATACGTGCTGACTGTGTTCGGAGTCGGTTACCGTTTCGCCGAGCCACCCGACCGATGAGAACCGCATGGGGACCGCCTCCCCGCCGCCGGCCGCCGTGGTGGCCGGAGAACCAGCCTTGGCCGCCACCGCGCCGTTGGCGCCGCGGAGGCTTGCCCTTTTTCTGGCGCATGGGCTGCTTGATTCTCGGCGTGATCGGGCTGGTCGCAGTGGCCGGCGCACTCGTCACGGCCCTGGTAATCACCCTGCTGAGCTGGATTCTGGGTCCGACTGCGCTCAACCAGGGCACGGCCGAAGTTGTGCTGGTCATGACATTCCTGCTGCTCGGAGCCTCCGCGGTTGTGGCCCAGCGTGGGATCCGGCGATTCTCGCAGCCCATGGATAACCTGATCGAGGCGGCCGGCAGAATCGAAAAGGGCGACTACTCGGCCCACCTGACCGAAACCGGCCCGAGGGAGTTGAGCTCGGTCGCGCGAGCCTTCAACGCCATGTCAGCTCGCCTCAAGGCCAGCGACGAGCAGCGCCGGAGCTTCCTTGCCGACGTCGCGCACGAGCTGCGCACGCCGCTGTCGATCATCCGCGGCCAGGCGGAAGCGATTGCAGACGGCGTGTATCCCGGGGATCCGGACCACGTGCAGCCGATCCTCGATGCGACCCGGACACTCGAGGTCCTGGTCGAGGACCTGCGCACGCTCGTGCTCACTGAGGCGGGCAGCCTGGTGCTAAACCGGGAGCACGTGGAGCCGGGCGCGCTGGTGCAAGACGTGCTGGCGTCGTTCGAGACGCAGAGCGAAGCCTTCGGCGTGAGCATGGCGTCGGCGATCGACTCGACCGTGCCTCCGGTCGATGTCGACCCAGCGCGCATTCGCAGCGCTCTCGCCAACGTCGTCTCGAATGCGATCCGCCACACGCCCGCCGGGGGGTCGATCCGTATCGAGGTGCACATGGACGGCGACCAGGTGGCGATCACCGTCCAGGACACCGGCGAGGGCATCTCTCCGGAGATCCTCCCGAAGGTGTTTCAGCGGTTCGTCAAGGGCCCCGGTTCAACCGGCTCCGGCCTGGGCCTGGCGATCACCCACGACATCATCACCGCCCACGGGGGCACGGTCGACATTCAGAGCACCCTCGGCTCAGGCACGACGGTGCGGATCAAGCTGCCGCCCGCGACCTGAGACGGGGCCGCGACTGGCTGGCGCCTCCCGCTTCTATCTGAAATGATTGCGGGACTTGGCGAAGAAGGGAAGGAATTCGACCAGTACGGCGAGCGCTCAGCCGACCACTCGCCGGCGTCCATCCAGACCGCTAGAGGGGGAAGACCTTCTCACCACGCGGTGGGAGGACGCACGCCACTGGATGAGCATCTACGCCGATCTCCTCGAGTTCAAGCGCGGGATCCTCGATCGGGTCCGACGCGACATGGCCAGCCTGCAGCCTCAAGCCCAGAAGGCGGCGGCCATCGACCTCGAGATAATTGAGGCGCAGATGCATGGATACGAGGATCGCCTGGATCGCTGGTATCGCCGGCTCTGGGAGCTCCACGGGCTGTGGCTGGATCCGGCCGGCCGGGTGGTGAGGCACCAAGGCAGCGAGGTGGCCCTCACCAAGCGTGAGTTCCAGCTGCTGCAGTTCCTACTCGACCATCCCCACCGATTCTTCACCACGACGCAGATCCTCGGCCAGGCGTGGGCTGACCCCGCCCTATTCCCCGAGGAGGTACGCAATTACGTGCGCCGGCTCCGAAAGATCCTCGTCGATCTCGACATCCCGGTCGACCTGGTCAACAAGCCGGGCAAGGGCTATTCACTGGTATTCCGCGCCGACTGACCGCCGCGAGGCGCGCTGGAATATTGCTGATCTTTTTACGTCGGCCGCGGTATTCATTGGGGCATGAAGAAGACCCAGCCTCAGAAAGCGCGTCCCGACATCGACGCGGCCGTGCGCGGCGGGGACTGGACCCAGGCCATGGATGGCGAGGGCGCGCCAGAAATGGCAACGCTCGAGCATGCGCTCTACTGGAGGCAGATCTACACCGAGATCCTCGCGATGGAGGAGAAGGTGCTGGCCCGCATCCGTCAGCTGATGACCACCCAGTCCGACGAGGGCCGCCGCGAGGTCGAGCTGACCAACGTCCCCGTAGTGGTCGCCCAGGCTGAGAGATTCCGTCAACGCCTGAGCTACTGGGATGCGCGGGTGGCCCAGCTCAACGGCCATCGGTCGAAGACATAGACGCTCGACGGCACTTGGCCGAGAGGAATTTTGCTGATATTGTTACGCCGCTGCCGACACACTCCGGGGGTGAAAAACATGCGCCGTTCTATGTTGTCCCTAGGCCTCGCAGCCCTCGTCATCCTTATTTGGCCCGCAACTGCGCTGGCCGCGGCCACGGATCCATTGCTGGCGACCTCCGGCAATTACGCGGTGCTGGCCTCAGCGACCATCACCAGCACCGGTGCTAGCTGGATCACCGGAACGATGGCGCTGAGCCCGGGCACTTCGATAACCGGCTTTCCTCCTGGGACCTCGGGGGTTCAGGACATCAACAACGGCCCGGCCCTTCAGGCCAGGAACGATGCGATCGCCGCCTACACCAAGGCGGCTGGGGAGCCGGGCTGCACCTCCACGGGTGGTGTCGAGCTGGGCAGCAAGACCTTTACCCCCGGCCTCTACTGCAACGGCACGATGGGGATTACAGCAGGACTGACGGTGACCCTCAGCGGCGGGGGAATCTACATCTTCCAGATCGGGACCACGCTCATCACGGGCGCCTCTTCACGGGTGCTGCTCACCAACGGCGCGCAGCCATGTGACGTCTTCTGGCAGGTCGGTAGTTCGGCGACCATTGGGGCGTCGACTACCTTTGTGGGCACCATACTCGCCAACGCCTCAATCACCATGGTGACGAGGGCTACGCTGAATGGCAGGGCCCTGGCCTCACTTGGGTCACCTGCGCCGAGCCAAGGTTCTGTGACGCTGGACACCAACCGAATCATCCAGCCCGGTGGATGCGCCGGCGGCTTCACCACCTACTACAACCCGCCCGCGTTCGTCGCCGGGCCGGCCGGAACTACTTTGCCGGCAACGCTGGGCGTGCCCTGGGAGCTGATCGGTAAGTTCCCCTGGCTGCAGTTGATCGCTGTCGGTGCCGGCCTCGGCGCGACCGCTCTGGGCCTCAGCGCCCGAAGGCGCCGCCGCAGCGCTTAATCTAGACAAGGCAATGGCGAGGACCCGGCGTCCGTCGGTCCTCGCCCACCTGTCTGCCAAGTTGGTGGGCGAGGCGATGCTGGCAGTGCTGCTCGCGTTCATGCTGGTCTTCTCGTGGCGGGACGCGGTTCCCAGCGACGCTTACGTCTTCTCGTTCGAGCCCGCCACCTCATTGACGTCGGTACCGGAAAACGGCCTCCGTCTGGGGCGGCCGGCACAGGTGTCTTCGTCGCACTCTGTCGCGCTGGCGCCAACCGCGCAGGTGCAGTTTCCGACCGCTCCACCAGTGCAGATCCTCATTCCAGACCTGAACGTCCATCGAGCGGTCGAGGCGGTCGGCGTCGACCGCTCCGGAGTCATGAATGTGCCGGTCAATTCCTGGAACGCCGGCTGGTACCAGTACGGCTCGGTGCCAGGGGCCCCGGGTGATGCCGTCATCGAGGGTCACGCCGGGTACCCGGGACAACCGATGATCTTCGGCAAGCTGTCCACGCTCACGACTGGCGCCCGGGTCATCGTCGTCCTCTCCGACGGCAGCCGCCAGATCTTCACCGTTGATTCGATGGTAAGCGTGCCCGTCGGCACCGCCCCGCCCGGCTTCGCCGAGCCGTACGGACCGCCCCGGCTCACGCTCATCACCTGCAACGGCTACTTCGACTCGAACACTTATACGTACTCCTCCCGCCTGGCGGTCGAGCTGAGCTACGCCGGGAGCGCCTGACCCCGTAAACCTAAAGGTGCACAAATGGAAAAGTTGCTGACTTTATTACGCCGGGCGGGCGAGTCTAAACGAGAAATATGGCAATTCAGCAGCCAGGTCCGGCTTCGGCCGCGGTCGACCACGCCTCTGTAGGCGAGCAGGGCAGCTACAACTTTCGCGCCGCCGCGGTGGTCGGCTTCGTCGTCGGTCTGGTCGACGTCCTCATCGCGGCTCGCTTCCTGGGCAAGCTGCTGGGCGCCTCGTCGCAATCGGCATTCGTCCATTTCATCTACCAGCTCAGCGGGGTCATGGTGGCCCCGTTCACCGGCATCTTCGGCGACACGGGAAACAAGACCAACACCTTTGAGACCGCATCCCTGGTCGCGATCGTCGTCTACGCCGTGATCGGTTGGGGACTCGTAGTCCTGATCAGGATCGTCACCGCACCGCACGGCACCAAACCAGCGTCCTCGTAATGGACATCACGTCCTGGCCGAAGAAGTGGAATGACGCCTCCCTGCGCGACATCGCGCACCTGCCTGAGTTCTCTCGATCACGCCCTTGGCCGCTGCTTGGCATGCTGGCGCTCGGGTTGGTCACCGGCGTCGCGATCGGCGGCTACGCCGCGTCGCAACGGTCTCAGATGAAGAGGCTTTCGAACTATGCCCATCGCCTGGGGGATGAGCTATCTGGTGGAGATGAAGCTCCCGTCAAGCCCCTCGCTGTTGTCACATCCCCTCGTTCCAACCACCGCCGCAAGGCAGCCGTAAAGGTCTAGAAGCCAATGGGAATCGTGATCTTTATCATCGTGGGCGCCATTGCGGGCTTTGCCGCCAGCAAGGTCGTCCGCGGTAAGGGCATGGGCCTGATCTGGGACATCGTGGTCGGCATCGTGGGCGCGTTCCTGGGTGGCTTTCTGGCCAGCCTGGTCGGCCTCCCGGTAAGTACCGGCACGTTCACCGTCGGCGGTCTCCTGGCCGCATTCGTCGGCGCCGTGATCCTCCTCATCGTGTTCCGAGCTCTGACCGGCCGGGGAGTGATTCACACGTAGAGATTCTTTAGACATCCCTCCGTCGGGCCTCGCGGACCTTCCCCCCCAACCCCCCGCGAGGCCTTTTCTTTTGCCTCGAAGAGCCGCCGGGCGGCCGAACTTATTCGGCCGGCGGTTTGGCGGGCGGCGCTGCAGCCGGCGTTCCCTTGTGGCGGGACCGTCTTGCCACGAGTCGAAGCTGAAGGATCCTGCCGGCTCCGAAAGCGAGAACGACAACGGCCCCAAGGATCATCGCGAACAGCAGCGCCACCGCGAGGGGCAGCTGCCCCTGCAAGAACAGGAAGTGCACCTCCACGCTCTGGAGGTTCTGCAGGATGAAGACGAGGATGACGACCAGGATCACAATGCCGATGACCAGCGCGGTCCACGCTCCACTGAGGCGCGTCTGCCGCTCGCCGGGATAGGGTTTCTCGCCCTCTACGTCCTGACCCGTGTCCGCCACTTTGCGTTTATACCTCAACCGTCGTGGAGAGGCCAGCGATTGGGCACATTTGGCGGCAACGGGCGCCCAGAAAGTCGAACCGCGCCGCCTGTTAACGCCGAGTGGGAGGTGTGCGAGGTATCAGGGCGTGGCAATAGCTAACGGAGCGCACACTCGGCGATGCTGAGATACAAAGCTGGAGCGCAACCGGCGCCGTCGGCGCCGGATAAATCTGATGTCGCCCCGTCTCCCGCGAGAGCGAACTCGAGCGCAGCGAGAGTGAAGATGGAGCGGGAGACGGGCTTCGAACCCGCTACCTCGACCTTGGCAAGGTCGCGCTCTACCAAGTGAGCTACTCCCGCTCGGGCAGAGGAGAAATCATAACCTGGCTCGTGTGGACGCCAAACCGGCGGGCTGGGGAGAATCGAAGATCTCCTCGATCCGGCGATTGAATGTGCGGGCAATCGTGAACGCAAGTGGAAGGCTCGGGTCGTACTTGCCGGTCTCGATCGCATTCACCGTCTGGCGCGACACACCGAGACGTTCGGCCAGGTCGGCCTGCGACCAGTCGACCTCGGCGCGCAAGACCCGCAGTCGATTCCTCACCGATACCGCATGGTGAAGATCGCCGCCCCCACCCCCCAGAGGATCGCCATCAGGGGCAGGATGAAGGTCCAGCTCAAGTGCGGCATCCCCACTCCTTCCAGGAACCCGTAGCCGAATGTGAGCAAAGCAGTCCCGCCGAGCGAAAAGCCGAAAGCTTGCATCTGGATGCGCTTGTGGAGCTCGTCCATCCGCGAGATGGCGCGTATGAAGATCCATAGGGTCAACGCCGCGGGAGCCACAGGCAGCACCGCCACGACGTAGCGCCACGACGCGCCCGGGTTCGCCTGCAGGACGGTGACGGAGCCCACCAGCACCATCAGATAAGCCAGCATCGCGAGCCCGAACTCGATCTGCGCCCGGTAGGTGACCCACGTCGATTGGAAGGCTGGAGGCGTGGGCATGTCGACGCGCGCCGGGGCCGTTGACTCGGTCCGTAGAAACGGCGAAGCCGGATGGGTGTACAGAGGCTCGATGGGTGTGTCGTCGGGGTTGGGCTTCTGCTCGCTCATTGCGTGGGACGCCAGTGTAAAGCCAGCTTTGCAATATGCCAAGCATCCTTGTCTTTGGCGCGCGAACTCGAGAATTGACCCAGGACGAAGGTGCGCCTATAAATACGCCCGGAGCCGGTTGTGAGCAGGATGACCCCGGGCATGATGCCCAAGCCGAGCGAGCACGCCAAAGCGGCGTTCACGAAGCTCGTGCCCGACGAGCCTGCGGTCACCATGCGGCCGATGTTTGGCAACCTGTCGGCTTTTGTGAACGGCAACATGTTCGCAGGGCTGTTCGGCGAGGACCTCTTCGTCCGGCTACCTGATGAGCTGAGCGCGCCCATTCGCAAGCAAGGTGGTCGCGATTTCGAGCCGATGGCCGGCCACGCCATGAAGGGTTACGTGACGGTCCCGAGCACATGGCGCAACCAAGCCGCCGCATCGAAAGCGTGGATCGCGGCCTCGCTTGCTTTTACGCGAGGCCTGCCGCCAAAAGCTCCGGGGGGCAAAAAGGCCGCAGCCAAGAAGGCGTCAGCCCGGAAGTAGCCCCGAGCTAGCGGCCCTTCGGCTTGCCCTTCGGAGGTTGGGGTTTGGGCGGCACGGTCGGCGCCTTGGCGGCCGGAGGTGGCACGATTGGCGCCTTGGCGGCCGGAGGCGGAGCTACCGGCGGGGCGGCGATAGGAGGCGCGACGATTGGCGCGCCGGCCTTGCCCTCCGCCTGAACCGCCGGCTCCAAGGCGACCGCCTTGGGCTCGACAGCGACCGGCTTTGCCTCGGGCACGACCGGCTTCGTCTCGGCGGCCTTTGCGGGCGCTGCGGCGGCGGCGCCCATCGAGACCTTGCCGCTGAACGTCGCCCCATCCTGGATGGTCAGGCGCGCCACACGGACATCTCCGATCAGCGAGCCCGAGCTCGTCACTTCCAGCCTCTTTCGCGCCACGACCGCGCCGACCACCTGGCCGGAAATGCTGACGTCGCGTGCCGTCACCGACGCCTTGACCTTGGCCAGATCGTCGATTCCCACATCACCTGTGACCTCGACCTCGCCTTCGACGATGCCACCGATGCGAAGGTCGCCCTCGATGTACAGATGGCCGATCACCCGGTCGCGCGGCCCGAGCCTGACAGCGTTGTTCTGAATCGAATCGGCGGGGCGGGACATCGGCGGCTCGTCCGCCGATGTGGGAATCGGACGCCTAGCTGCCGGAGTGCTGCTCAAAGTCGCCCATACGGACGTAGCCGTTCAAGCTGGCGCCGTCCTCGATCTGCAGCCGGCGCACCTGGACGTCTCCGTTCACCTTGGCCGCCTTTCCCAGCGTGAGCTTGTCGCGGGCCGTGAGCTTGCCCTCGACCACGCCCTTGATGGTGACGTTGGTGGCCTCGATCAAGGCTTTGACAACCGAACCGTTCCCGATCTCCATGTTGCCCGCGACCCGAAATTCGCCTTCCGCATGCCCGCCATCGACGGTCATGCTGCCGCCGTATGTCAGCTTGCCCTCAAGGCTGTCGTTCGGACCGAGCGTGAACTTCTCTTTCTGCGCTCCCTCACGCTTGGTTTCGGACTGGCCGTCCGCGTGCGTGCCCTCAGCCACGGCCTGTTGTGTATCCATCAGCCTGTTCTCCCCGCCTTAGTAATTGGCTTCGGGATGCGCCCAAAGCAGGGTCACAGGATACTTCAGCGCCCACCCCTGCCGGGACCGCTCATCTCCGTTTGTTGCCAGGCAACCATCGGTAGGTAAAACCCGCCGATTCAGTCACTGCGGTCCTCTATCTCCCACGCGTGATCGAGCAGGTGCCAGGCCATGCGGCGGGCAACGTAGCGAGGCGGCCACCTCTTCTCGCCCGTCTGCGGACCGCCCGCGGAGGCGCGGATCGCGTCGAGGATCGTCTCGCGAGTGGCTTGCACCGCGGCCCTGTCGTCTCGGCTGGGGGTCTTGAGCTTGAGGCCGAGCTTCGGTGTGTACGCGGATTCGGCGCCGATGATGTGATCGGCGATCTTGTCGCGGTCGCGGCCTCCGCCTCGAGGGCCCTTGCGCAGCTCGGCTGGCGCTTTGGCGACGGCTGCGTCGAAGACTTTCCACGACGCCGCCAGCAGCGCGCAAATGCGTTCAGCCTCGCTCGGCGTCAGCGACCTGGCATCGCTCGATGCGGCGATGCCGGGCGCGCCGAAATCGGTGGTCGCATTGCCCTTCACGCGCTCGACCACCTTGAAAGAGGGTTTCGCGTTGGTCGCGAATTCCATGCGGGCGGCCTTGGGCACCGCGGCGTATCGGGTGGCATATTCGGCCAGGGTTTCCAGCGCCCGCTGCTCGTCCCGGGCCGAGCGCGTCCAACCGGGCCACTCGAGCGCTGACGCAAAGACGCGCTTTTCGCCGATTTCGAGATAGACGGGGATCGCAGGCATCCGGGCAAAACGTACCCTACCCGCGATCTAGACTTCGGCCCATGAGCGCCCTGTATCACGATGCCCAACGCCGCTTGCAGGATCAGTTCGACACGCGCCGCCTCGCCGACCGCATCGAAGAGCGGTTGGTCCACGACAGCCTGGACGACGACGACGCCGCATTCATCACCGCGGCCGACATGTTCTTCCTGGCGACGGTAGACCCCAACGGAAGGCCGAATTGCTCCTACAAGGGCGGCGACCCAGGCTTCGTTCGCGTCGTGGACGACCGCACGCTGGCGTTTCCCAACTATGACGGCAACGGGATGTACCTCTCCATGGGCAACGCCATCGCCACAGGCGAGGTGGGGATGCTCTTCATCGATTTCGAGAAACGGCACCGCATGCGCGTCAACGGGGTCGCCACCGTGGACGAGGACGACGAGCTGATGGCGGCATACCCCTACGCGCAATTCATCGTCCGGGTGGCTGTTCGGGAGGTGTTCCCCAACTGCCCGCGCTACATCCACCGCTACCAGCTGGTCGAACGTTCGAAGTTCGTGCCCAAGAAGACCGGCCGGCCGCCGGTGCCGGACTGGAAGCGCTCCGACTGGGCCTGCGACGTGCTGCCGGAGGGCGACCCCGCCCGCGAACCCGCGACTGATTAACAGGGTCGCTTAAGGCGCTGTGACTGCGATCAAGGCCAAGACCGACAAGGACCTCGCCTGAGCTACTGAGGAATATCCGCGCAGCAAGGGCGCATTACAGTTGGCGCCTTGAGGCGAATTCACTACGCGTGGATCGTCGCCGCCGTCACGTTCATCGCGCTGATGGGAGCGGCCGGGTTCCGCGCCACACCCAGCGTTTTGATCGTGCCCCTTCAGAACGAATTCGGCTGGAACCGGGCGGTCATCTCGGTCGCCGTCTCGATCAACTTGATCCTGTTCGGCCTCACGGGGCCATTCGCGGCGGCGCTCATGGACCGCTTCGGCATCCGCAAGGTGACGGTGGGCGCGCTGGCGACCGTGGCCACCGGCGCGCTGTTGACGACGATCATGAACTCGCCCTGGCAGCTCTACCTGCTCTGGGGAGTCGTGGTGGGCCTCGGCACTGGATGCATGGCGTCGGTGCTCGCGGCGACGGTGGCAGGCCGCTGGTTCGTGCATCGCCGCGGCCTGGTGCTGGGCGCATTGACCGCGGCAGGCGCGACCGGGCAGTTGATTTTCCTCCCCGCGCTCGGCTGGATGGCGCAGTACCTCGGCTGGCGGGTGGCGGCCGTCTCAGTCGCGCTAGCTGCGTTAGCCGTCGTGCCAATCGTCGCGATCTTTCTCCGCAACCGCCCGAGCGACCTGGGGCTGCGCGCATACGGCGCGACGGAGGCCGACAACGTGCCGCTCTCGACAGGCAGCCCGATCGTGAACGCATTTCGTGGCCTCAAGGTCGGAGTCCGCTCCCGAGACTTCTGGCTCCTCGCGGGCAGCTTCTTCATATGTGGCGCGTCCACCAACGGACTGATCGGAACGCACCTGATCCCGGCATCGATGGACCACGGGATGGCCGAGGTGACAGCCGCCAGCCTGCTCGCAGTGATCGGGGTTTTCGACGTGATCGGCACGCTGGCCTCTGGGTACCTGACCGATCGGTTCGACAGCCGCTGGCTGCTGTTCTTCTATTACGGCCTGCGCGGCCTGTCGCTCCTGTTGCTCCCGTATGTGTTCGGCAGCGCGTACTTCGGCCTGATCCTCTTCATCGTCTTCTACGGACTTGATTGGGTCGCGACCGTCCCGCCGACGGTCCAGCTGGCACGCAAGATTTTCGGGCAGCAAAATTTCGCGATCGTATACGGATGGATCTTCGCCGCCCACCAGCTTGGCGCTGCCTCGATCGCATTCGCCGCGGGCGCGGTCCGGACGATCTTCGGCGACTACCAGCTGGCTTTCATGAGCTCGGGCCTCCTCTGCCTGGTGGCGGCGGGCCTCGTGCTTCGGATCGCGCGCCTGAGGCCGGCCGCTCCGGTCGAAGAGCCGGCAATGCCCATCGGGGCCGAGGCTCCCGCCTACTCCTGAGCCTTCTACGGCGGCTCCCGATCGCCGGTCTCGCCGTCGCTGCCGCCCTGATGCCGCAGATCGCCTTCGCCCACGCCCAGCTGATCCAATCAAGCCCGCCCCCGAACGCCATCATGGCGGCGCTACCTCCGGGGGTCGAGCTGCTTTTCAGCGAGCCCGTCTCGCCCGCCGGAGCCGGAATCAAGGTCTTCAGCCCCTCTGGCCGGCAGATCGCCGGGCCGGCCACATCCCGAGGCGCCCTGCTGTATGCGCCGATGAGCTCGGCCGAGACGGGAACGTTCGTAGTGAGCTGGCAGGTGCTGGCCGCCGACACCCATCCCTCTCGCGGAGCCTTCCCCTTTTCGGTCGGGCGGCCGAGCGCCAACCCTTATTCATCGTTGCTGACCGGTGGCGAGATCGGGACCGCAAGTCCGCTCGGGTTCGCGCTCCAGGCGCTCGCCCGATGGGTGCACTTCATCGGTTTCGCGCTCGTCTTCGGCGTGGTGGGCTACTCGGCCCTCACTCGGGAGAAGCAGCGCGGTACGCGGACGGTCAGGCGGCTCGTCGGCGCGGGGATCGTGTTGCTCATCGTCGCCGAACCGCTCGCGCTCCTCGGTCAGCTCGCCAGCCTTTCTTTCGACACCGACACGGCGATCGCAGTTCTCGCGTCCGGGTTCGGCCGCCTGCTCGGCCTGCGTCTTGCCGGAGCTCTGCTGGTCTGGGCGCTATGGTCCGTGGAGTCGCCCTGGCCGGTGCTCGGCGTCGGTGTCGGGGTGGCGCTGCTCGATGGGGCGAGCGCGCACGCGATTCCGGGGTTGCCGGTCGCTGGACAGCTGCTCGTCTCCATCCACGTCGCCGCAATGGGGCTGTGGTTGGGTGGGCTGGCTGCGTTTCTCACCAAGCCCGACCGCCGTTTTGGTCGCTACGCGGCGCTGTGCTTCGCGGCCGCCGCGATTAGTGGGCTTCTGCTTGCGGTGGCCCATATCGGCGTCCTGCAAGTCTTGACGACCTCGGCCTATGGACAGGTGCTGATGATCAAGGTGCTGGTCATCGGGGCGGCCCTGTCGATGGCTTTGATCCGCCGCCGCCGACTCGAGCTCGGCGTGCTAGTGACAGTCGTGCTCGCGGCTGCCGTGCTCGCGGCTCTGCCCCCGCCGCGCTGATGCCGCGTTTTGGAGCGGGTGAAGGGAATCGAACCCTCGTAAACAGCTTGGAAGGCTGCCGCACTACCATTGTGCTACACCCGCTTTTGGACGTTCGCCTGATGGCCCGTTGACTCACAGGCAACGGCGGTAATTAGAGTACCTAGCTAGGCCCCATCGTCTAGTGGACTAGGACGCGGCCCTTTCAAGGCTGAGATCGCGGGTTCGAATCCCGCTGGGGCTACTTCCACCCCGCGCCGAATCGTCGTGTGATGACCGGCTCGGGAAGCCCGACGTCGCCGCGACGCATGCAGACAGTGTCACCCCTCGACGTCCGCGTACAAGCTTTCCCAATCCGTCTCATCGGCCAAGGCGGCCCCGGCGTCACGTAGCAGGGCAGGGACATCCTCCTGCTTCGTGGGTAGGAGCCGACCGTACGCGGCCACGTCCCTCCTCTTGCGCTCGGCCCGAATTAGCCGCTCGAGAGCAATGTCAATGACTTCCGAGATCGAGGACGCCCCAACCAGAGAGCGCGCGTCGTTGGCCTTACTGCGGTCGAGAGTGATCGTGACCTTATCTTTCGCCATTCGCTCCACACTACCCGCCGAAGGTATGGTCGAGCTGAAGTGCGTGCAGGCGGTTCGATTAGCGTTCCGATTCGAACCAGGTCCTCGGGCGATCTCATTGCGCAATCAAACAATCAAATGGTGGCTGACGCCAAGCGAGCCGCAATTCGCGCGCGAGGCAACGCCACCCCATTCTGTTGGTGGGCGGCGAGGGTTTCGAACCCCCGACCTCCAGCATGTCAAGCTGGCGCTCTCCCAACTGAGCTAGCCGCCCGCGGCGGAATGCGAACAGAGTAGACGCTTATTCTAGGGCCGTGCCTTGGCCTCCAATCGCGAAGGATTCGAAGGCGCGAGGCGAGAGCGGGCACGATTGACTCCGGCTGTTGATTGGCGGCGCAACCTCGTTGCGCTCTGGTTCGCGGAGTTCACGGCGATCTTCGGCTTCAGCTTCGCCTTCCCCTTCATGTCGATCTTCATCTCCCAGGACCTCGGCATCCACCCCGGCCGCGACCTCGACCTCTGGACGGCCGCCGCCGGCAGCGTCTCGGGGCTCACGATGGCGATCGCCAGCCCGATCTGGGGTGTCCTCGGGGATCGATTGGGGCGCAAGCCGATGCTCATCCGCTCGATGCTCGGCGGTGCGATCACGGTCGGCCTCATCTTTTTCGTTCAGACGCCGATCCAGCTCGTCGTCCTTCGCTTCCTACAGGGGGCGACGAGCGGCACCGTCGCCGCCGCCACCGCGCTGGTGGCGGTGGAAACGCCGCGCAACAGGGTCGGCTGGGCACTCGGAGTTGTAACGTCGGCGGTTGCGCTTGGCAGCGCCGTGGGCCCGGTGGTCGGAGGCATTGCCGGGGCTGTCTTCGGGTTGCGCCTGGTCTTTCTCGGCGGCGGGATCCTGCTGCTGATCGCCATGATCCCTGTGCTCCTCGTCGTCCGGGAGAGCCCGCTGAAGGTTCGCGATGCCTCGCGGCCCGGAACGCTCGCCATGATCAGACAGCGTCCGGGTGCGCTGCGCTCGCTCGTCGTGCTGATCGGCGCGCAGGGCCTGATCACCGTGGTCAACAGCGCCACGCAACAGCTCATCGTCCTCAGGCTCATCGAGATGCTGGGCCGCGCCGCTTCGTCGGTGACCGGAATCGCATTCGGCGCGGCGGGGCTGACGAACAGCGTCTCCGCGATCGGATACACCACCGTGACCCGCCGCATCGGCTATGTGCGCATGCTCACGCTGGCGTCGGTGCTGCTCGCGGTCACCATCGGCACGCTGGTAGTGGCCCCCAATGCGGTGTGGGTGGTGATCGCCGTTGGCGTCGCCGGGCTCCTCTACGGAGCGTTCGTGCCGGCGACCGCGAGCATGATCGGGCTCGAGACTCCGATCGAGGCACAGAGCACGGTCTTCGGATTCAACGCGAGCGCGGTCGCGTTTGGCTTCTTCCTCGGCCCCTTGATCGGCGGCGGAATCGCGGCCACGAGCGACATCCGGGTTGCGCTCGTGGTGACCGCCGCGCTCGCGTTGGGACTGGCGTTTCTGGTTCTGTTGGGCACCCGTGAGCCTCGGATCGAGCGGCCCTAGGAGCCCGCACCGGCAGATCCTCTAAATTCAAAAGGTGAAACGAACCCTGCTGCTGGCGCTTGCCATGATCACGGCGAGCGCCTGCGCGGATGTGGTGCCGGCGACCTCGAATCCCCCAGGCTGCGACAATGGGATTGTCGCCTGCATGGATCAACGAACCACGCCCCCACCCACAGTCATCGACCCGACGAAGAAGTACACCGCCACGGTGCACACCTCGCGCGGTGACTTCACGATCACATTCGTCGATCCCAGCGTGGCCCCGCAGACGGTCAACAACTTCGTCTATCTCTCGCAGAACCACTACTACGACGGCCTCACCTTTCACCGCGTCGTGCCTGGGTTCGTCGTCCAGGGCGGCGATCCGCTCGGCAACGGCACCGGCGGGCCTGCCTACAAGCTTCCCAACGAAACCAATCCTTCTAAGTGGCCTCGCGGCACCGCTGGTATGGCTTCGAGCCAGGCCGGCGTGAGCGGCTCGCAGTTCTTCATCACGACGGGCGACGCGCCGTCTCTCGCCACCAGCGGCGTCTACAACCATTTCGGTCAGGTCACCTCGGGCATGGATGTCATCGATTCGATCCAGGTCGGCGATCGCATGACCTCGATCGATATCACCGCCTCGTGACGGGAACCCGGCGCGCCGTCCTGGCGCTCGCCGTGACGGGCGCATTCGCAATGTCGGCCTGCGGCTACGCCGACCCGTATGCGACCTCGGGACCGGTGGCCAACGAGAGCCCGGGCTTGAAGGCCAGCCCATCTCCCGGAACCGACGACTTCAACGAAGGCAACGGCCTGCCGGCGGTCACGTACCCTGACGGCCTGAAGTACATCGAGCTCAAGGTCGGCACCGGCACGGTCGCGCACCGCAACGACGCCGTCGTCGTGCACTACACCGGATGGCTCACCGACGGCACGCAGTTCGACTCCAGCCGCAAGGGCGGTACGCCCTTCCCGGTTGATCTCAACGCGAATCCTGCTCAGGTCATCGCCGGCTGGGTGGAGGGCATTCCCGGGATGAAGGTCGGGGGTAAGCGCAAGCTCATCATCCCCGGATCGCTCGCCTACGGGGCGGCCGGCAAGCAAGACCAGAACACCGGCGCGTACGTCATCCCGCCCAACGCGACCCTGGTCTTCTCGATCGAGCTGATGAGCCTCACGGTCGGGCCGAGCCCATCGCCGATACCGTCCCCAAAGCCGACGCCCACACCGTCACCGAGCCCAAGCCCCAGCGCCAGCCCCTCTAAGTCGCCGTAAGAGTCCCCTTCATGCCGTTGGCCTCGTGCCCGGGCTGATCGCAGATGAATGTGTACGTCCCCGGCGAAAGATTGGACATTGTGAACACGAAGCTGTCGCCCGCCGAAATCAGGTCGCTCCGCCCCGCGCTGTTGCCGGAGCTGTCCTTGATGACAATGTCATGCGAGACTGTGCCCGCGTTGACGAGATAGAGGACAACCTTTCCCGAAGGCACGCTGAGGCTCGAAGGACTGAACGCGAACTCGGTCATGGTCACCTTGATCGAGCCGGCCGGCTGTGCGCCTCCTCCCCCGCCGCCACATGCGGCGAGGAGAGCGACGGCGACCAGGCCGACCGCAAGCCGCCTCATCGAACCAGCACAACCCCCACATAAAGGATGCCGAACAGGAAGATCCACACCACGTCGACGAAGTGCCAGTAGAGCGTGACCGCGGCCACGCCGACGTGATGCTGCGGTGAGAACTGTCCTCGTGCGGCGCGATACAGGATGATCGTCAACAGGATGAGTCCTCCCAGGACGTGCGCGCCGTGGAACCCGGTCATGATGAAGAATGCGCTCGCGAAGCTGTTGGCGGTGAGCGTCAGCCCGCGACCGAAGGCGGCGATGAACTCGTACAGCTGGCCGAACTCGAATCCGAGTCCGAGGATGATCGTCGCGATCCAAAGCATAAAAAAGCGGCGGCGGTTGCCGCCCGTGAGGCTGTCAGAGGCGAAGTGGCACGTGACACCGCTGGACAGCAGGACGACCGTGTTGATGGCCGGTATGGGCCACCAGTTGACGTAGAACTCGAGCGTGCTCGATGGTGGCGGCGGCGGCCATTGGATGTGCGAGCCGTAAAAGTAGAAGTAGGTCGCGAAGAGACTCCCGAAGAACATCACCTCGGACGCCAGGAAGATGTACATCCCCATCATCCCGGGCTTGATGGCCGGGTATTGGGGTCCCGTTTGCCGGTGGAGCGTCGCTACAGCCATCAGTGATGCGCCTCGCCGCCGTCAGCCGTTTCGGCCGGGAACATCTGCACATCTTCGACCAGGACCCAGCCGACCACGCCGATGAGGAAGATCAACCCGCCGATCACCGCGAGGGCGATGCGGACCTCCGACCCGAATGGGATCGCGGCCAGACTCAAAAAGAATGCGCCGGCGCAGATCACGAACGGCCACCTGCTGGGCGGCGGCATGTGGATCCCCAGCTCACGGGCCTTGGCGTCGAAATCGACGACGTATTCAATGTGCTGCGGTATCTCCATGTCATAGCGCGAGGCGGCAGCGCGCGCGGGATCCGCGTCGCGCCACGCCTTGAACGCCGCGGAAGCGGCGTAGCTCGACGGCCAGAGCTTGTAGCCGCAGTTGCGGCAGAGGTCGAGAAACCTCGGCGTGCGCAGCCCGCAGCGCGGGCAGTCGACGGCAAGGGAAGGGTTGGAGATGTCGACGTATCGGGGCTCCCTTGATGCCGCCACGTTCGGTTCGGATTCTATCGGACAGCGGGCATCGGCACCGATGGCCGGATCTTCTTGCGCCGAAGAAGTGCGTTGGCCGGGGGCGGCGAGGGATTCGGTGTCCAGGTGGTCCAGATGCTAGGCGCGGCCGAGCACCGGAGCGAGCGCATCCCGTCGATGCGTGAGCGAGGAGCGGAGGCCGCAACAACGCAGATGGGCCGCATGGGCGCCGAAGATCCGGCGACCTCGGCCAGCGCACTTCTATACTGGGCGCCGTGAAAGCAGGGTCGCTGGCGCGGCTGTGGCCACTGGCCATTCTGCCCGCGCTCTTCCTGCTCAGCTCCTGCGAGGCGCCGGGCGGTGTCTCGCCCATCTTTCCCACCCCGGTGTCGCCCAACGGCCAGGGCATCTATGACCTGTACATCTGGATTTCGATCCCGGCCATCATCATCTTCATCGGCATCGAGCTGGCCCTGCTCTGGGTTGTCATCAGGTACCGCCGATCCAAGCAACCCGCCGGCTACGTCCCGCCGCAGATCCACGGCAACGTCAAGCTCGAGATCGCATGGACCGCGATTCCACTCGCCGTGGTGCTCGCGATCGCCGGGTTCAGCTTCGGCGAGCTGCAGAAGGATTTCCAGCCCATCAGCAATTACGACTTCGAGGTCGTCGTCTCCGGCCATCAGTTCGGCTGGAACTACACATATCCGCAGGCGGGCGGCTTCACGATCCACCAGGAGGGGACCCTGGCCGGCGATGTGACGCCGTTCGTCGTCCCGGTGAACACGCTGATCCGCTTGAGGCTGCAGGGCACCGATGTGATCCACTCGTGGTGGGTGCCCGCCATCTCGGGCAAGACCGATGCGGTGCCGGGCTATGACAACTTCACCTGGTTGAAGGTCGATCGCGTCGGCGTGTGGCGTGGCGAATGCGCCGAGCTCTGCGGCGCCGGCCACAGCATCATGCAGATCATCGTGCAGTCCATGACCAAGTCCGATTTCGACGCCTGGGTCCAGCAGCAAACGCCGGTGGGACACGCCGCCCGAAGCGCGCCAACGAGCGCGAGTTAGGATGAATACCTGATGGCCGCGGTCCAGACACTGCCCCGCCCGAAGGCCTACGACGACACCTTCTGGAAGCCGATCTCGCTTTGGCTGACGACCACCGACCACAAGCTGATCGGGATCATGTACATGGTCACCGGTCTCTTGAGTTTCGTGATCGGCGGCATCTTCGCCCTGATCATCCGGCTGCAGTTGACGCAGCCAAACCTGTCCGTCGTCGACCACGAGACCTACAACCAGCTCATCTCCGCGCACGGCGTGACGATGATCTTCTTCTTCGTCACGATCTTCCTGACCGGGATCGCCAACTACATGGTCCCGATCATGATCGGCGCGCGCGACATGGCCTTCCCGCGCGTCAACCTGCTCGGGTTCTGGCTGGTCCCGGTCTCGATCCTCCTTTATTACGGCGGCTTCTTCACGGGTGGTGCGCTGGACGCCGGCTGGACCGGCTACGCGCCGCTGACTGAGAAGGCCTACCAGGGCCACAGCCTCGGGGTTGACTTCTGGGCCCTGAGCATCATCGTCTGGGCGATCTCCGGGATCATGGCCTCGACCAACTTCCTGACCACGATCGTCGCCCTGCGCGCGCCGGGCATGAAGCTGACCCGCCTGCCGCTGTTCGTGTGGGCGCAGATCTCGACCTCGATCCTGCTCCTGGTTGTGGGCGCGCCGCTTGCCGCGGCCATGATCCTGGTCGAGTTCGATCGCCAGCTCGGAACGCAGTTCTTCACCACGCAGGGACGGCCAGTGCTTTACCAGCACCTGTTCTGGTTCTTCGGCCACCCCGAGGTCTACATCATGATCCTGCCCGGATTCGGGATGATCTCAGAGATCATTCCGGTATTCGCACGCAAGCAGATCTTCGGCTACACCACCATGGTCGCGGCCCTGTTCGGCATTGTCTTTCTGTCCATGACTGTGTGGGCCCACCACATGTTCACGGTCGGCATGAACACCTGGGTCGAGGGCTTCTTCATGCTCATGACGATGCTGATCGCGGTCCCCACCGGCATCAAGTTCTTCAACTGGATCGCGACCACCTGGTGGGGATCGGTCGAGTTCACGGTGCCGATGAAGTTCGCTTGGGGATTCCTGGCCACGTTCTTGATCGGCGGCATCACGGGCATCTATCTGGCTTCGGTGCCGGTGGACACTCAGCTCCACCAGTCGTACTACGTCGTCGCCCACCTCCACTACGTGCTGTTCGGAGGCAGCGTCTTCACGATCTTCGCCGGGATCTACTACTGGTTCCCCAAGATCACCGGACGCTTGTTGAACCGCACCCTTGGCGAGTGGAACTTCTGGACGCTCTTCATCGGTTTCAACGGCACCTTCCTGATCATGCACACGCTCGGGTTGGAGGGGATGCCGCGCCGCATCGCGACCTACGCCAATCCCGCCTGGGCTACGACCAACTTGATCATCACGACGTCGTCCTTCCTGATCGCGTTCTCGGTGCTGCTCTTCTTCATCAACGTCATCCGCAGCTGGAGAAGCGGGGAGATCGCCGGCGACGATCCGTGGCATGGCAATACCCTCGAGTGGGCGACGGCCTCCCCGCCGCCTCCGTACAACTTCGAGAAGGTGCCGCCCGTGCGCAGCTTCCAGCCGCTGAAAGACCTGCGTGAGTCAGGCCACCTGCCGGCTGAACCTGCACCCGCGCCGGCACCGGCGTAAGAGCGTTGATCGTTCTAGCCGGTGAGTGGGTACCGGCCTGGCTCGCGCTGACGATCACGTTCGCGGTCGCGCTGGGTGGCGTGGCGGGGCTGGGATGGTGGGTACTTCGCGGAGATGCGATCAACCGCGCGGCCGAGGGGCTCGACGAAGCCGAGCCCCACGACGCGAATCATTAGCTGCAACCCGGCGCTAGCTAACCTAAAGACCTGAACTTCATCGACCTCGTCATCGTGGCCGCCGCGGTGGTCGGCCTGGTGAACGGCTACCGTCGAGGCTTCTGGTTGTCCTTGGCGCAGTATTTCGGCCTGGTCGTCGGCGTGGTCCTCGGCGCCGCGGCCGCCGGGCCGCTGCTGGACTACATCGGCATCCACAACCCGGTCGCGCGCCCGCTCGGCGCCGTGCTCGTGCTCGTCATTGGTGGGAGCCTCGGCTCGAGCATCGGGTTCGCTGCCGGCGAACCGATCCGCCGCAACATCCTGCGCAAGGGCGTCCACACAATGCCCGATTCGATTGGGGGCGCCGCGCTTTCGACGATCGCAGTCCTCGCCATTTGCTGGTTCCTCGGCGTGAGCTTTTCTCGTGGGCCCAGCCAGGAGATCGCGCAAGAGATTCAGCGCTCGACGGTCTTGCGCACGCTCGATGCGCTGGCCCCACCCACGCCGGCATTCCTCGCGCGCGTCGAGGGCATCCTGTCCGGGGTCACTTTCCCGCCGGTATTCGCCGGGCTCGAGCCCTCGTTGCCCGCCCCACTCCCCATCCCGACCTCCGTCGACACGCCGGGAGTGCGGCACGCCTCGCAGCTCGTGGTCAAGGTGACCGGCTCCGGCTGCGGCGGCCTGGTGACTGGCAGCGGGTTTCCGATCGGCAATGGCTACGTCGTCACCAACGCGCACGTCATCTCTGGAACGGACAACCACCGGGTGGAGACACCTGGCGGGGTCGTGCTCAAGGCCGCGGTGGTCTATTTCGATCCCGATCGCGATGTGGCCCTCCTTTACGTGCCCGACTACGCGGGCGCGGCGCTCGATCTCGGCACCGCCGAAAGAGGCACGCAGGGAGCCGTGATCGGCTATCCAGGCGGGGGTTCGGAGTCGGTGCAGCCGGCCGTGGTCGACGGCGCCATCGAGGCCGCCGGCCGCGACATCTACAACCAGAAACCCGTCACACGAGAGATCTTCGTAATCCAGGCAAAGGTCAGGCCTGGGAACTCAGGCGGTCCGCTCGTCGACCTGCAGGGTCGCGTGGTGGGGATCGTTTTCGCGACCTCCGCGAGCCAGCCCGACCAGGCCTATGCGCTCACCGACGGCGAGATCACCGCGGCCATTCCGAAAGCGCACAGCCCGCAGTCGCCGATCGACACCAGCCACCTGCAGTGCGCCGCATGATCCCCTCCCCCCTCCGGGGGGAGGGTTAGGGAGAGGGGCGTGAGCCCGCTTCGCCCTCCGGCTTGCCTTCTTCGATGAGCAGCACCGGAATCCCGTCGACGATCGGATAGAGGACTTTGCAGTGAGGGCACCGGAGGTGGTCCGGCTCCTTCAGCTCCAGCTTGGTGTGGCACTTCGGGCAGGCCAGAATCTCGAGCAGCTCTTGAGAGATCACGCCTGCATCGTATTACGCGCCGCCGCGGGCGACAATTGGCGCCATGGACGCCCAAACGGTTTTGACGACAACACGGTCGGTGCGCAAGCGGATGGACTTCGACCGGCCGGTGCCTCGCGAGCTCATCCTCGAATGCATCGAGGTTGCGGTCCAGGCGCCCACCGGTTCCAACCGGCAGGGATGGCACTTCGTGATCGTCACCGACCCGGACAAGAAGATGGTCATCGGCGACCTCTACAGGAAGTCTTGGACCGCGTATGCCGGCAGTCGTGGGCCGCGGTATGCGGAAGGCGATGTCCGTCTCGAGCAGCTGCCGCGGATCGTCTCTTCGTCGCAGTACCTGGCCGACCGCTGCCACGAGGTGCCCGTGATGGTCATCCCGTGCATTCACGGGCGCGCGGACGTCCCGGGGGTCACGAACCTGGAGATCGCAGGCCTGTACGGTTCGATTCTCCCCGCCGCGTGGAGCTTCATGCTCGCCGCGCGCGATCGCGGCCTTGTCGGCGCCTGGACCACGCTTCACCTCAAGTACGAACGAGAGACGGCCGAGCTGCTGGGCATCCCGTACGACCGCATTACTCAAGTGGCGTTGATCACGCTTGGATTTCATACCGGCGGCGACTTCAAGCCCGCGGAGAGGATCCCGCTCGAACCGATCGTCCACTGGGACGCTTGGTGAAAGCCCCACGAACTCGGAGGCTTCGCCTTGAGTTCGCGGGGGCCCCTTAGTGATCGATCCCGTAGCGCTCCTCGATCTAGTCGATTGGAGGCGCAGGGTCGGCGATCTCTACCGTCTTGGCGGCCCCGATGCGCTAACGAAATTCCGCGAGGGCCGTGACCGCCTGTTCAAGTCCCACCCGCAATCGCCGATCGAACCGGAGGAGCGGGCTTCGTTCACGGGGCTCCACTACTTCCCACACGATCCTGCATTCCGCGTCCCGGCGCGAATTCAGGCCGGCGACGGCTCCGAGCTCTTGATCGACACCGGCGGCGAGGACGGCGCGGTGCGCTACCGGCGGGCCGGCGAGCTCGCGTTTCGGCTGGCCGGCGAGCCGTGCAAGCTCACGGTGCTCAGCCTGGTCCAGTACGCGGGCGGATTGTTCGTTCCCTTCAAAGACACCACGGCCCCGCGCCAGACGTACGGCGCGGGCCGCTACCTGTTCGACACCGCCAAGGACACGGACGGCCTCGTTCTGGAGATCACTCCAGGGTCGCCCGACGTGCTCATCGACTTCAACTACGCATACAACGCGTCGTGCGCTTACAGCCCTCGCTGGGCGTGTCCCCTGGCGCCGCCCGAGAACTTCCTTCGCGTCCCGGTCACGGCCGGCGAGTTGAACTACAAGACCTAGGCCGGGACCGCGCTGCCGCGCACGACTTTGATCAGCTCGCCGGCGAGCGCGATCGACTCCATCGTCTGCAGGACGTTGTTGTTGAACGTGAAGCCGCCAAATCCGGCTGTCATGTACTGGCCGATCACCTCGGCCGCCTGAGGAACGGTCGCCGTCACCGCCATCGCGCGCCGCTCGGGGGTGAGGCCGTCCATGAGGGCTTTGGCGTCCTTGTCGTTTTCCGCCAGTACCAGGGTGAGGCCGACAGTCAGAAGGACCTCAGAAGGATCCCGATTCACGGCGGCGCAGTGCTCTTCGAAAACCTTCTTCTTGCGCTTCAGGTCCTCGAGGTTGCCGCCAAACCAGTGCCCGATGTCGCCGTGCTCCGCCAGCAGTCGCAGCGTCCGCCGCTCGCCGCCCCCGCCGATGAGGATCTTCGGACCACCTGGCTGGATCGGCCGCGGGACGTTGAGAGCGCGCTCAATCCGGTAGTACTTGCCTTCGAATGACGGCCGGTCCTCGGTGAACATCAGCTTCGCGATCGTCAGCGCCTCGCCGAGGCGGTCCATGCGCTGGCCGATGGGCGGAAACTCGATGCCGTAGCCCCGGTGCTCGTCTTCATTCCAGGCGGCACCGATGCCCAAGATGGCGCGGCCTTTGGAAATGACGTCGAGCGTGGTCACCTGCTTGACCAGCAGCGCGGGATTGCGGTAGGTCACGCCGGTGACCAGCGTTCCCAGCTTCACGCGCGACGTCTGAGTCGCGAGCGCCGAGAGTGTCGTGTAGGCCTCCATCATCGGCTCTGTCTCGGGACCGATCCCCCGTATCTGATACAGGTGGTCCATCACGGTCACGAGGTCGAAGCCGGCCTTTTCGGCCGCCTTGGCGTTTTCGGCCACGCGGTCGAACAGGCGATCGTTGGGAACACCGGGAAACGTGAAGGTGGGCATGTGAAATCCGAAGAAAGCGTTCATGGAAACAAAAACGGGCGCCTAAGGCTCGACATTCCCTGACCTCCCTGCCACACGGGGAGGTCACGCTTCGCTTGCGAAGCGTGGGTGGGGAGTAGCAAGCTTCCACGCGTGAGGCTAAGAACATTGGCGGGAGTCGCCGCCGCCCTCGCGGTACTCGCCTACGGAAGCGTCCTGGTCTTCCTGGCTTTCGACCGGAACTCCAACTCGGCCAGCGACACGATCCGCCCGACCATCATCACGATGGGCCCAGTGTGGGCGCTGGCGATCTGGTCGGGAGTTTCGCTTCTGCGACGCCATAGATAGAATTTGTGGCCACGGCCGTGGCCATAGACGAACCGCGTAACGGCAAGGTCAACTCGCTCCAGCTCGTCCAGGTGGAGGGGTTCCTGGAGGTGGCACGCCGCGGCAGCGTCAGCCGGGCGGCGGAGGCGCTCTTCATCACCCAGCCCACCCTCACCGCCCGCCTCCACGGCCTCGAAAGAGAGCTGGGCACTCCCCTCTTCCTGCGCACGCCCCACGGGATGCGACTGACCGACGCCGGCAAGGCGTGGGTGCCGTTCGCCGAACGGGCGCTGCGCGCGCTCGCCGACGGCCGCGACGCGCTGGACCAGGTGATGTCCGCTTCGGCCGGACACCTGATGATCGCGGCCGCGCCGGCGGTCAGCACCTACGTCCTACCGCAGCTGCTGGAGACTTTCGTCGCCACCCATCCACGCGTCGAGGTGTCGGTGCGTACCGGCCACTCGGAGGACGTCGTGGAGCTCGTGCTCCGGGACGAGGTGCAGCTGGGGCTCGGCCGGGCCATCCGTCACCCCGACCTGGAGCTGACCCCGTTCCACACCGAAGAGCTGGTGCTCGTCTGCGCCCCAGACCATCCATTCACGAACAGGCGCCACGTGACGATGGCGGAGGTTGCCGGCCAGAAGCTGATCATGTTCGACCGAACGTCCAGCTATTACGAGATCACGCAGGCCGCATTCCTTTCCTCCGGCGCGATGCTGCGCGGCCTAATGGAGCTGGACTCGATCGAGGCCGCCAAGAAGATGGTGGAGCGAGGGCTAGGCGTCGCTTTGCTGCCGCGCACGGCCGTCGCGCGTGAGGTCGAAGGCCGGACGCTGCGCCTGGTCCCGATGAAGGACGCGCCGCCTATGTACAACTCGATCGTCGCCTACCGGCGCCGGGATGCCGGCAAGCCGGAGGGCATCGTGGCGGCGTTCCTCGCCCTCTTGAACGCGATCGAATAATTCCAATAATCCCCTCTCCCCGCAGGGGAGAGGGCCAGGGAGAGGGGCTGGATACTCGTCAGCCGCTATCGGTTTTATTGATCGTGACGATCAAATCAATCAATTGGACTTATACCGACCTACTTGATAGCTTGCGGTTCGTGGAAAATCACGATCAGTCGCCGGAACTCGACGCGTCGGGCCAGCCCTCGCGCCACGAGTGCGAATGCCCGGACCCCTGCAACTGCGACCACGAGAACGAGTAGCGCTTGCCTCCCCACTGGTGGGGAGGTCGCCCCGCCGCGCAGCGGCCGGGCGGGTGGGGAGTCACGAGTAACCAAATTTGAAGGAGTGTCTCTAGTGGATCTTTTGCCAACCCCTCTACTTCCGGACGGCTACAAAGTTCCGGCCTCGCGTCATGAGGATCCGAGCCGCCGCTTGCGCCGTCTGCTGGCGACCAAACCGTACGTTTTCGGGCCCGGCGTCTACGACCCGCTCGGCGCCGAGCTGGTCATGTACCACGGCTTCGACGCTGTCTACTTCAGCGGCTACTCGTTCGCCATCGGCCATCTCGGCACCACAGACATGGACATCTACTCGTCGGTCGAGATCGCGGATGGCGCGCGCCGCACTGTCAGCGCGCTGCGCAAGTTCCAGCTGACGATGGCGATGGGCGACCCGGAGAAGGGAGCGGCCCCCATGCATCTCGAGATCCCGCCCGTCGTCGTCGACATGGATGCCGGCTACGGAAACTTGTTCAACGTTCAGCGGACCGTCGACCTCTACGTGCGCGCCGGGGTTGCGGCGGCGCACCTCGAGGACCAGGTCATGCCCAAGCGGTGCGGCCATATCGCGGGCAAGGCGCTCATCTCGGCGGACGAGTTCGTCGGCAAGCTCAAGATGATGCGCAACGTGGCCGACGACCTCGGTCACAAGGACTTCGTGATCATCGCCCGGACCGACGGCGTTTCCGCCACCGAGGCGCCCGAGACCAAGCGCGGCATCCAGCTCGCGATCGATCGCGGATTGCGTTACATGGACAGCGGGGTTCCCGATCTGCTGTGGTGCGAGTTTCCGACCGCCGAACGTAGACCGACGGAACAGTTCTGCAGCGAGATCCGCAAGCGATTCCCTCGCGCCCGCTTTGCCTTCAACTACTCATCCTCTTTTAAATGGCACAACGAGAAGGACCCGATCACGTGGGACGAGCTCGGGGAGCTCGGCGTCGGCTTCATCTTCATCACTCTGGCCCTCCAGCACGCCGCCGGGCACGGCATGTCGGTGCTGCTCGACGACCTCAAGAACAGCCAGGAGCGGGGCTACATGGCGCTCCAGCGGAAGGAGTGGGACCCGACAGCGGATGTCCCCACCCGCAGCCACCACCTCTTCACGGGGGTGCCGTACCACCAGCATGTCGGCCAGGAGTACGGGGCGACCCGGCTGAGCGAGGAGCTCGACGAGCACCTGGAAATCTCGAAAGTAGTCTGAACTAACTAATCCACTTCACTGCGCGGCAAGTAAGCTTTTAACGAGAGGCGGGTGATCACCTATCCGTTCCGGTACGTCCGGTGGCTCCTGTCGAGTCTCTGGAGATCGATCGGCAAAGCGCCCGATTACGTCATTTTCGTGCTGGAGGACGGGCTCCCGACCCTTCCTGACCCGTCCGGGCCGTTCTGGCAGCGGTTCGTCTCGCCGGCGCGGTTGAGCGTCAAGGAGCTCGGGGAGCGATTCGACGCGATCGCTCGCGATCGGCGCGCCAAAGGGGTCGTGCTCCACCTGCGCCCGGTGCCCATGTCGATGGCGAGCCTGCAGGACCTGCGGGACCTGGTCACGAAGTTACGCGGCGCAGGCAAGCGCGTAATCGCGTGGGCCCCGTTCTACACCACCGGGACCTACTACCTGGCGTCCGCCTGCGACGAGATCCTCCTGATGCCCGCGGGCCTGGTGCGACCGCTTGGTTTCTCGTCGACCGGAGTGTTCCTGGCCGACGGCCTGGCCCGCGTCGGGATCAAGGCCGATTTCGTGCAGATCTCACCGTACAAGTCGGCCCCGGACCCGCTCACGAAATCGAGGATGTCGCCTGAGCAACGGGAGCAGGTGACCTGGCTCCTCGCGTCGAACCACCAGGAGCTCGTGAGGTCGATCAGCGAGAGCCGCGCTGTCGATCTGGACGCGGCTGCAAAGGTCGTCGACGACTCTCCATACACAGACACCGTCGCGCTCGAGAAGCACGTGGTCGACGGGCTGCTGCCGGAGGACCACCTCCCCGATCATCTGGGCGCCGCCGGCGAGCGAGCTCGGATCGCGACCTGGGACCAGGCTCGGCGGCGGTTGGCGGCTCGCCGCCCCACGACCGGCAGAGGCCGATACGTGGCCATCATGCGGATCGAGGGCACGATCGTCGACGGGCGCTCCGATTCATTGCCGATCAGGCCGCCGATCGACATCCCCCTGGTGGGCCAGGATCGAGCGGGCGACCTCAGCGTGGTTCCGCTCGCGCGCCAGGTCGCGGCCGACAAGAACGCCGCGGCGGCGGTCCTGTTCGTCAACTCGCGGGGAGGGTCGTCGACGGCTTCCGAAGCAATGAGACAGGCGCTCGAGCTGATCGCCAAGCGCAAACCGCTAGTGATCGCGATGGGGTCCGCGGCTGCGTCTGGGGGCTACCTCGTGGCGACCCCAGGCCAGTGGATCGTGGCGCGGCCGGGCACGCTCACCGGCTCGATTGGGGTGTTCACGGGCAAGCTCGTCACCAGCGACCTGTTCTCGAAGCTGTTGGTCAACCGCGAGACTGTCGCCTTCGGCAAGCACGTCACGCTCGAAGGTGACGATGATCCGTTCACCGACGAGGAACGGACGATCGTCGAGCAAGAGATCGGCCGCGTGTACGAGCTGTTCCTCGAATCGGTCGGCTCGTCGCGCAAGATGACGCGCGACCAGGTGCATCCGGTGGCTGGCGGTCGCGTCTGGACCGGGAGCCAGGCGCTGGAGAGGAAGCTGGTCGACGAGCTGGGCGGTGTCGAGGCGGCGGTGCGCAAGGCGCGAAGCCTGGCCGGGCTCGCTGAGACGACGCCCGCGCGTGAGGTCAGGGCGCCGCGCAAGCCGGTTCCGCCGCGCGCGATGCCGACCGCCGCGGGGTTGCTCGGTTACGTGCTGGAAGGGATCGGCCTGCTCAGCCGGGCGCCGGCCTTGGCGGTCATGGAGATCGTCCCGACCGACACTTATTAGGCGGCCGGAGTGTGAATCCGCACTTCTGACGCCAACGGGGTGCATCGCGGACGGCTGAAGGGCCCGTCTGACGCCAAAAGGGCGGAATTCCCTTTTTTAGGCCGGGCGGTTCGCGACCAGAAGCTCGAGCGAGTCGACGAGGCGAGGTCCCGGGCGGTTGAAATACGCCGACCCATCGAGGACGACGACGTGGTCGGCGCCGACCGACTCGATCTCCGCAAGCACCAGGTCGGCTTCAACCTGCGCCCTTTGCTGGTCGAACCCGCAGGGCGCGAGCACCAGTAGCTCCGGCCGCGCTCCGGCCACCTCCGCCCACGACACCGCCACCGACGGCGCGCCCGGCCGGCACAGCGGATCCTCGATGCCCGCGAGAGCCAGCAGGTCCGGCGTCCAGTGGCCGGCGGGGTAGGGCGGGTCCAGCCATTCGAGAAACACGCCTCGCACCCGGCGCGATCGGTGGGCTTTCTGAGCGGCGGCGTCGATTCGAGCGTTGAGACGGCTCATCAACGGTGCGGCGTCGGCGCCGCACGCCGCGGCCAGGGCCACGATGTCCGTGAGCACGTCACGCAACGAGTGCGGATGCTGGCGGATCATCCGGATGCCGTCGAGGTCGACGGCCACCTGGTCGGCGGAAACGGCGCAGACCCGACACACGTCCTGAGCGATGACGAGGTCGGGCTCCAGGTCCTGGATGGCCTGAGTGTCCACCCAATAGAGCGAGCGCCCAGCCATGGCCGCCTCAGCAACCGCGACCTCGATGCCGGCGCTGTCTCGGTCGTGCAGGCCAAGCGTGGAGCGGGTCACGATCGGCATCGAAGCTGCTTCGGGCGGGTAGTCGCATTCGTGGGTGACCGCGACCAGGCTGCCGCCGAGCCCAAGCGCGAAGAGGGACTCGGTCGCGCTCGGCAGCAGCGAGACGATCCTCATGCGCGCCCGTCCGTGACGTCGAGCTGGGCGAAGCCCGAATCCAGGCGGCGCTCGCCTGCCTTCCATGCGAGCGGCTTCTTGAACACCGGACCCGCGAAGGCGAACGAGTGATACTCGCCGTTCTCTCCGCACGGATCCGCGCCAGTGGTTCCGATCTCGCTTGCGAACCGCTCGTCGATGACGCGGCCGAGCCACGCCTCGTCCAGCTTCGCGAGGTCGACGCATGTGATCACCGCCCGCCCGCCTGAGGCGACGAACTCACCGAGGAGGCGCTCCGGTGGCTCGCCCCACATGGGCTCGACGTGCTCGAGCCCGGCGGCGGTGACCCGGTCCTCGTACCACGCCCGGACATCAGCCAGGTGGATGTCGCCGAAGACCACGCCGGTAAACCCATCCTCGCGGAGCGAAGCCAGCTCGGACCGGAGTTTCGACTCCATCTCGTCCCAGGTGGTCGGGATGGCGTTGAGATCGATCCCGACCGCCGCCGCCTGCGCCTCCAACATCGCGACCCGGGTGGCGTGGAAGCGAACGCGCCGGGTGGTCGAGTCATAGAGGGACAGGAGGCGGGTGACCTCGAGCCCTAGCTTGCCCGCCCGGTCCAGAGCGAGGGCGCTGTCCTTGCCGCCCGACCACATCAACGCATATCTACCGCTCACGTCGGTCTCGCGCTAGCGCCACTCTCGCGAATCAAGGCCGGCCTCCAGCCAGTCGATGAGGGACCCAACCTTCGTCCAGTCCTCCGCCTTGCGAGCCGCAATCAGGTCGAGCAGAGCCTGGGGCTCGATCGCGAGCAGCGCTTCGGAGCCGGAGCTGGCATACCTCACGAGCGCGTGATGGACCACGTCGTCATAGGTCAAGCCCGTGTTGCGGGCGAGGTTTTCCAGGGTGGGACGGGGATTGACGAGACGCGCCAGCGCGACGGCGGTCCGGAAATTCTGGTTCGGGTCCTGAACGGTCATGGCGCGGCAGCCACGACTTCGAAGGTCAGGCGCACGCGCAGCCTGGCCAGCGCAACCATCACCGGCGCTCCCAACGCCACGACCATCAGCACATTGCCGACCGCGCGGAAAGTGTCGTACGCGAGCGAGGTCAGGAGATAGAACCGGCCGAAATGAACCAGCGCGGTCGCCGCGTCCATGCCGGGCAGCCAGCCCAGCGATGGGTTGCCTCGGTACGCCGGAATCCAGACCGTGATGTCGAGCAGGGCGCCCACGACCCATCCCATCACCCCACCGACGGCGGCCAGCGCCAGCACATCGCGCCAATCGGGGACCCGGGAGCCTCGGCTCCACTGGCCCGCCAGGCCGGCCGCGACGCCGACCCACCCAACCGCGAAGACCTGGTAAGGCACCCATGGGCCCATGCCACCTCCCGCCAGGGCGGAAACGAGGATGGAAAGCGCGCCGGCGAGGAACCCGAACGATGAGCCGAAGATGTAGCCGGCGCACAGCACCAGGAAGTAGATGGGGCTGAAGCCGCCGATCCCTACGATCACCGCCAGGCGCAGCGCGGTGTCGGTCGCGGCGATCGCTGCCAGCAGCGCCACCGCGCGCGAATCCAGCTGGCGCATCCCGGCTTCGACGAGAAACAGTCCGACCACGCAGGCGATCGTGAGGGTCCAGGCGGGCGTGCTCGCCGGCAGCCCGCTGCCGAAGAACGGCCAGGAGAACAGGACGATGCCGCCCAGCGAGACCACGCCGACCGGCAGCGCGCGGATCACGTCGCCACCGCGAAACTCATCTCGGCGACCTTGCCATCGCTTACGTGGATGACGCGATCCGCGAGCGCGTTGCGCAGGTCGTCGTCGTGTGTAGCCATCACGACGGAAGCGCCGCGATCGCGAAGTCGTCCCACGAGAGCGATGAGCGCGGCTCGGGCGCTCGAGTCGATGCCCCGAGTGGGCTCGTCGAGAAGGACCAACGCGGGGCTCCCCGGCAGCACGGCAGCCAAAGCCGCCCGCTGGCGCTCCCCAGAAGAAAGGTCGCGGGGGTACCGATCCGCCACCGCCAGCAGGCCCAGCTCCGCGAGGATCTTTTCAGGCCGGCCCACCTCCCCGGACCGTTCGAGGGTGAAGCTGACCTCGGACCGAACCGTAGGCCGGTGCAGCAGGACTGTGGGGTTCTGGGGCAAGTAGGCGACCCGGCCCGGCCGGCGCCAGACATCGCCGCCTAGCGGCGCGAGGCTGCCCGCGATCAGGCGCAGGAGAGTGGTCTTGCCGCCGCCGTTGGGTCCGCTGAGGACGACGACCTCGCCCGAATGTCCCGCGAGGTCGACGCCGTCGAGCACCAGCCGGCCGTCGAAGCCGGCGCTTATGTTTTCCAGCGCCCAGGCTTCACCGCCCGCGGCCGCGACTCGTGCCGGGCGAAGTGATGGGGCTGGACCGCTCCATCCGCGCGGATCGGCCGTCGTTACATTCCCGCGCTCCACGACCACGAGGCCGGCCGCCTTCTGCAGCAAGTCGTCCAGACGATGTTCGGAGATGACGACCGACCTGCCTTCGTCGACCAGGCTCGTCGCGGCGGCCAGCACCATCCGGGCGCCGTCAGGATCGAGCTGCGAAGTGGGCTCGTCGAGGACGACGAGTCTCGGCCGCATGGCGAGAGCCGAGGCCAGTGCTACCCGTTGGCGCTCGCCGCCGCTGAGCGTCCGCACCGCTCGCCCGGCGAGATCCGCGATGCCCGCCGCGCCGAGAGCCTCTTCGACACGACCAGCGAGCTCGCGCCTCGGCACGGCCATGTTTTCCAGCCCGAACGCGACCTCACGGTCGACGACGTTGTAGACGGTCTGCAGCTCGGGATCCTGAAAGACGAAGCCCACGCGGCGCGCCATGCTGCGAGTAGGGGTGGCGATGACGTCCAGCCCCAAGACCTCAGCGCGGCCGGCGATCCGCCCGCCATGGAAGTGCGGGACGAGACCGTTCAAGACTCGGAGCAGCGTCGACTTGCCGCCCCCGGATTCGCCCGCGACCACGGTCAATCCCTCGTCGATCTCCAGGCACACATCTTTCAAGGCGGGCGTGGCGGCACCTGGATACCAGTACGTGAGGTGGGTCAGCGTCGCGATCGCCATACCACCACCGGTGCAAACAGGAGCAAGCAGGCCGCGATGGGCACTGCATTCATGGTCGGAAGGGTCAGCGTCGGGTATGGAATCCAGTCCGCCGCCCAGCCGGCGGCGTGCGCGATGGCGAACCCCGCCAACGCCAAACCAGAGGCGGCGACCAGCAGCCAGTCCGCACGCCCCATCGCCTGTGACGCCATCGATGTCCTGGCGCCGGAACCGAACCCGCGCGCCTCCATCGACTCCGCCAGCTGGATCGAGCCCTCGACGCTGGTGAGCACCACCGGGACCACGACCTCCAGCCACGAGCGCGGCCCGCGGGGCCGCCAACCCCGCAGCCGCTGCGCCTCGGTCACCTCGACGAAGGAGGTTGCGACGGCCGGAACGAGGTTGAGGGATGAGGCGATGGCGACGCCCGTTCGCGAGAGCGGCGCCGGCAGGGCGTCCATGACCTCATGCGAGTCGAGCAGCAGCGAGAACGGAGCGGCGGCCAGGATCGCGGCGGCGATCGTGATTCCTCCCGAGGCGCCGAAGACCAGCGCCTCGAGCGTGTAAGGGCCGCCGAGAGCCGGAATCTGGTCGGGTAGCGCGAACAGGACGGTCGCGCCCAGGTGGGCGGAGACGAAATTCAGCACCATGGCGAAGGCCGCGATGAGGACTACGGCAAAAAGCAGTCGTCGGGGTCGTCGAAGGCCGGCGCCGGCGGCAAGCGCACACAGCGCCGCCGCCAGCACCAGGACTTTGTAGATGGGGTTGGTCGTGGAGAGCACGATGAACAGGCAGCAGGCCGACCAGGCCGCCACCGCTCGGGCATTCATTTCAGGAGCTCAGGTCTCCTTGGCCAGGGGCGGTGGAGTGGGATTCTGATTGGTCGAGTCGAAGTAGTGCCAGCCAAGCGCTTCCTTGTCGTGGAGGTGGATCTCGGTATAGCCCACTTGAGCCCCGGCCCAGGCCCCGCCGGTCTCGAACCACAGGGACCAGGTCGGCTTGTTCTTGGGAAAGCACTCGCTGAACTGCGGAGGTTCGCTGTCGATCGCGCACACGGCCTTGCCGAAGCTGAACGTCTGCGTCTGATACGGGATCGTCGATTGGTCCATCAGGCTCGCGCCGTCGATGGTGTCGCCGGCGAATCCCACGCACTTCTGAAGAGAGGTGCCCGAGAGATGCTCCACGACGACATAGGCATGGTGGGCGGCGCTCGCATTGACGCAGGTAACGGCCGGGCTCGCTGATGAGGTCGGCGACGATGTGCTGCAGGCGGCGATGACGAGAGCCAGTGTCGCGCTGGCCCAAATGAGGCGATTGCGCACGTGGTTTCCTCCAGGCGGTCAACCACCCCGAACGCGCCGCTGAAAGCCGACCGCCAGGAAGCTTCCGTGCCGTTGCGCGCGGACGGGTCGCCGGTGTGGGCGTTCAGGTCTCCTGGCTTGCGGATCGCCGCCCCAGCCCGCCTTCCCGAGGCGTTTCACCTCAGTGGCGTTTGTCGGACGGGGACTCCCCGCTCACAGTTGCGCGACAGCTCCGGTTTCGCACCGGATTCCCTTGGTACCCGCAGGAATCTTAACGCTAGTCAAGGGCCGGTTCGAGTCCAGTGCGGCCCACCATTGGTATATGCGATCTGTAATGCATCCGACCGCCTCGTCGTATATACTGGACGCAAAGTGGATGCTAGGCCAGTGGTATGGGAGGCGTCGAACCTCCGCCACTTGCTGGATGACCATCCAGAGCGAAGGTTGAGCCGCGAGGAGATCGACGAAGCCATGAATGACGCCGACCGTATCCAGTCCACCGAGGTCCGCGCGGGTGTGACCTATCACACGGTTGTTGGCGCATCTCTGAAGGGCCGACTGCTAGTGGCAGTGTGGGTCGATCACCCGGCCGGCCGCTTTCCCGTCCATGCGCGCCAAGCTGGCCGACACGCGGCTAGGAGGTACTACCGATGAGTACGGCCACGAAGTGGACTGATCCGTTCGACGACATGTCCGATGAAGAGTTCGACGAGCACGTCGATGCACTGTTCTCGGAGCGGCCGCGAACGGTCGCTGTCTCTCTTCGCGTTCCAAACGATCTGCTTGAACGGCTCAAGAGGCAGGCGCAGCGAGCCGGTGTGCCATACCAGACGCTTATGAAGTCGGTGCTCGAATCAGCCGTGGCTCGGCTTGAGCGCCGTGAGCCGTCGCGCGAACGTCGGGCACACCGAGGCTGATCGGCCGCCCCATCACCGTTGGCTGGTTCGCGTTACGGAAACTACGGCCCACCACGCTTTTCATAACGGGAACCGAAGGCGCATCGAGGTCACCAAGTTCACGGGCAGGTTCCGACGCGGCTGCCTAACTTCCGGATGGCGCGCCATTGGTGAAGACTGAGTAGAAGTACGGGATGTTCTCGGTGTCGCCAAGGTCAACACGCTTGAACGCCTTTCCAATCGGATTGACTAGCTGACCATTCTGGAGCTGGACTAGAGGCCAGCCTCCGGCGAGTGGTGCAACATCAGCAGGAGGGTCGACCCAGCGCCCACCGGGGTTGTTTCTCACCATAACCTCGCCGACATAAGCGCCGAACGTGAACAACGTCTCGGCGATTTGATCGGAATGGGTGCCGTCATTGTGAAAGGCGCCAAGAGTCTCGTCAATCCAAGTCAGGCTTCCCACACTGAAGTCGAGGGTCTTATGGTCTACGCGATCGGCGGACTGAACCGCCTCATCCGCATGTCGCGCCATGAACGCGGGTGAAGGCGGAAATTTCAGGTTGAGCCTCATGTCGTTCAGATTATTAAACGTGGATAACCCTCGCCTTGCACAGTCAATTGGTTCGCGTTACGGAAACTACGGCCCACTCCAATTCGGGGGGCTCTACGTAACGCGAACCGTGGGTCTGCGCGATCAGTGCCGATAGACGTCGCGGCGGTGGGCGATCCTGGCGATGAGGACGAGATCTTCGGCATCGTCCACCGCGTAGACGATGCGGTAATCGCCAACGCGGATGCGGAAGTCATCGCGACCGGCAAGCTTGACTGAGCTCGTCGGACGCGGATTAGTCTCGAGGCCATCGATCGCAGCTGCAATACGATCGGCGACAGATCCGCGGAGCCGGCGGTACGCCTTGTTCGCCTCCGGATGGAGGCGGACGTCGTACCTCTTGCTCGGTACTACTTGCGGACCTTCGACCAGGGGACGGCCAGGTCGACTTCCTCGCGTGCCTGCAGCGCGGCGAGGCTGTCCTCGAGGTACTCGGCTCGCTCGACCATGGCGCGGTACTGCTCGACATCGATGAGGACTGCAATCAGCCGGCCACGCTTGGACACAAAAAGAACGTCTTCGCTCGAACGAAGCTGATCGAGCTCACGGCCAAGCTGGCTTCTCAAGTCATCTGCGGTAACCACACGGGGAACTGACATATCAAGCCTATTCTAGACCCTACTATCAACGGTAGGGTTGGCTGCGGACGGTGAGATATCCCCGTTATGGAAACTACGGCCTTGAATTCAGCCCCGGACTTCCACGATGTCGACGACGCCGTCGAGTCCACTGAAGTCGTCGACGTTGCGGGTGTACAGCGGCAGGCCGGCCGAGAGAGCGGTGGCCGCGATCAGGAGATCGATCGCTCGTTTGCCACGCGCTTTCCGTCCTCCGGCGGTGATTGCCGCGAAGACCCTTCCGTAAGCTCGAGCCGCATCAGCGTCGAACGGGAGGGCCTCTAATGTCGCCTCCACCCGTTGTAGCCGATCCTGGCGTCTAGCCCGTTCATTTGGATCGCGCGTGGCATGGACTCCCGCGACCAGCTCGGCGAGCGTGATGGCCGCTACGCTCGCCTCCTCCGGCAGGGCTGACTCAGGTGGGGGGTCGATCAAGACCGACGTATCGACCAGCCCCCGCGCACGTCGCCGCTCAGGCACGCGGTCGCGGATCCTGATCGATCAGTTCGTCAACTTCCTTTCGGAACCTGGTCGGATCGATTCGCGGGGCGCCAGCCAGCGCGGCCAGCAGCATCACAGCCGGCACCGCCGCGCGGCGCCGGACGGGCATGAGTTCCCCGACAGGCACGCCATTGCGCGTGACGATGAAGGACTCGCCGCGATCGAGGCCGCGCATGATTTCTCCGCTGTCATTCCGAAGCGTCCGCTGGGTGATCACCTTTGCCATGCCCAAAGCGTAGCACGTGTGCGACGACAAGCGCTAGAGCCGGATCGCCTGCCGACTACCGCCATTCGTGCCCAGGTGGTCGCATCCCGTTCGAGGGATACAGTCAAGCGTGCCCACTTGGCTGTCGACGACGACTAATCGAGGGGGGCGTATTTCTCCGGGTGGCGGTCCCGCATCAGCGCGTAGATCGTCTCGACCACGCTCTCGCGGTTCGGCTTCGTGAAGTAGTCGCCATCGGGCCCGTACGCCGGCCGGTTGGGCGCTGCCGCCAGCGTGCGGGGCGCCGAGTCGAGGTGCCACCACCCATCCTGACGCTCGAGGACCTGCTGCATCATGAACGCCGACGCGCCGCCGGGCATGTCCTCATCCAGGAACAGCACGGCATGCGTTTTCTCCAGCGATCGGACGATCGAGTGGTCGATGTCGAACGGGTTGAGGGTCTGCACGTCGATGACCTCGCACGACACGCCCAGCTCGTCCAGCGCTTTGGCGGCGTCGAGCGCGATTCCACAGCACGCGCCGTAGGTCACCACCGTCACGTCCGTGCCGGCGCGCAGCACTTCCGGCACGCCCAGCGGCACCGTGAACTCGCCGATGTTGTCGGGGACTCGCTCCTTGATGCGGTACCCGTTCAGCACCTCGATCACAAGCGCCGGGTTGTCCCCTCTAAACAGCGTGTTGTAGAAGCCGGCCGCCTGGGTCATGTTCCGCGGGACGGCGATGTACATACCGTGGAGCGCATTGATGACCACGGCCATCGGCGAGCCCGAGTGCCAGATCCCGACCAGACGGTGACCCTTGGTGCGCATGACGACCGGCGCCTTCTGGCCCCCGACCGTCCGCCAGTGCAGGCTGGCGAGGTCGTCGGCCGCGAGCTCCAGCGCGTAGAGGAAATAGTCGAGGTACTGGATGTCGCAGATCGGCCGCAGCCCGCGCATGGCGGCACCGATGGCCTGCCCGAGGATCGTCGCCTCGCGGATGCCGGTGTCGGTCAGGCGAAGATCGCCGTACTTCGCCTGCAGGCCTTCGAACACCAGGTTCACGTCGCCCAGCCGCCCGACGTCTTCACCGATGACGAAGAGGCGCGGATCTCGCGCTAAGTTGGCATCGAAGTTGCGCAACAGGACCTGGCGGCCATCCGCGATCGGCGACGAATCCGAGTACACCGCCGGGACGACCGGCACTTTGAGCGGCGACTCATCCGACGTGCTGTAGACGTGGGAGCTGTAGCGCTCGCTGTTCTCGCGCTTGTACTCCTCGATGAACTGGATCAGCTCCGTGCGCTCGGGCGAATCGCTGCCGCGCAGGGTGCGCAGCGCGAACGACGCGCCGGTGAGGATCGCCGACCGAGTGACCTTGTTGGCCTCGTACAGCGTGGCCGCGATCTCGGCCACCTTCGGCGTGTCGATACGCCGCAGGATCGAAACCGCGCGGTCGCGCTCCTTGCGGATCGGGGCCTGGTAGGCCTCCCACGCGAGGTCGCGGGCCGCCTCGACGGCCTCCTTGTCGGCCGCTTCCCAACCTTCGATTTGTGACTCGCTTGCGAAACCCGACTCGATGATCCAGTCGCGCATCCTGGTGATGCAGTCGAACTCGACCTCGAAGCGAAGCCGTTCTTTCGACTTGTAACGCTCGTGGCTGCCGCTGGTCGAATGGCCCTGCGGCTGCGTCAGCTCGGTGATGTGGAAGAGAGCCGGCTTGTGCTCGGTGCGCACACGCTCGACACCTTTCTGGTAGGCGTCGACAAGAGCCGCATAGTCCCACCCCGGGACTACATGGATGTCGATGCCGGGGCGGTCGTCGGGAATGAAGCCTCGCAGCACATCCGAAATCGAGCTCTTGGTGGTCTCCGCGCTGATCGGCACCGAGATGCCGTAACCGTCATCCCACACCGACAGCGCGATCGGCACCTGGAGCACACCGGCCGCGTTGACCGTCTCCCAGAAGTGGCCTTCGCTGGTGGCCGCGTCACCGATGGTGCCGAAAGCCACCTCATTGCCGTTGACCGAGAAACCGTCCTGGGCGGCCCTCAGCTGCAGGTTGTTCCGGTACAGCTTCGACGCGTATGCGAGGCCAAGGAGGCGCGGCATCCAGCCCGCGACGTTGGAAACGTCTGCCGTGGAGTTGTGCAGCTCCACCGACCGTTTGAACTCGCCGCGGTCGTCCAGGAACCGGGTCCCGAAATGGTTGCCCATCTGCCGGCCGCCTGACGAGGGGTCGGCATCGAGGTTCGTGTTGCCATACAGCTGGGCGAAAAACGCGCGAACGTTGGACATGCCGGTCGCCCACATGAAGGTCTGGTCGCGGTAGTAGCCGGCGCGCCAGTCGCCCGGACGGAAGGCTTTGGCCATCGCAAGTTGGGCGACCTCCTTGCCGTCGCCGAAGATCCCGAAGGTGGCGTTCCCGCGCAAGACCTCGGCTCGCCCGATGATGCTGGCCCGGCGGCTGCTGTAGGCGAGGCGGTAGTCGGCGGTGACGGTTTCGGCCGCGAGCGTGTGCTTGGAGTTGCGAAGCGCTTTGGCCACTAGAGGCAAACCTACGTTATCAGGCCCGCTTCGCCTCTTGGCGGTGCTCCCGCAGCATCCCCGGCCGGCTCGCCGACCAGGCGTTCTTCATGTGTACGTACGCTTGCTTCAGGTCTCCGCGGCGCTCGAGGATCTCGGCATACATGCCATGACAACGCAGGAGCCGGTCGCCGACCCCGAACTCGGCCAGGCCCACCAGCGCGAGCTCGAACTCCCGATCGACCGCTTCATTGTCTCCCCGCTCCTCGGCCACCCGGCCCAACCACATGTGGGCTTCTGCGATGGCGACGCCTTCCTGCATCTGCTCGGCGAGTCTCAGGCCTTGCTCCGCCAGCTCGGCCGCGGCATCGACGTTGCCCTCGTGCAGGCTGAGCTCGCTCAGGCTGAGGATCATGTTCGCCCGTCCTGCCTCCGGCTCGCTCTCCCCGGTCAGCTCGAGGGCGCGATCCAGGTGCTGGTGCGCACCTTGGTGGTCCCCTTTGGCCATCATGAGCAGACCCAGGTCGTTTTCGATGCGCGCCAGCGAAGCCCGGTCGCGCACGACCTCGAGCAAGGCCACCGACCGGTTCGCGTACCGCATGGCGGCCTCGTTCTGTCCAGTTTCGCGATAGGCGATGCCCATGCCGTGGTACATCAGCGCGAGGCGTCGAAGGTCGTTCAAGGCGCCGCCGACCTCGATGGCTTCGTTGTAAAACTTCATCGCGCTCTCCCACTCGCTGTTGGCGAGATGGGCAGCCGCCAGGACGCCGAGCACGCGCGCTTCGGTCGTCTCAGGCACCGGCTTCAGGCTCCGGCATAACGCAAGCGCGCGTTCGGCCAGGGCCACGGCGCCGGGCCGCTGAGTCATATATGCGAGCGACGCCTGGAGCGCCAGGCATTCCGCGAACATCAGTCCATCCCCCACTGACTCGAAGTGCGCCGATGCCTGCCGCAGCAGTTCGCCGGCCGGCTCTGGCTTCCCGAGCAGAATGTGCGCCCGGGCGATGTGGTATCGAATCGGGCCGAGGCGGTAGGCCGACGACCCCAGGCTCAGAAGCTTGTTGCCCAGCTCGATCGCCTCGGTATAACGCCCGCCCGCCAGCAGAGCCTCGAGCTCGACCACGCCGTCCAGCGCCTGGTCGCTCACTCCGCCCGGATCGGCGAGAAAGAACTCGACCGGCTTGTTCGTCCGCTGGGCGATGTGCTCGAGCGTGGGCAGCGACGGCCGTGTCCGCCCGGTCTCGATCAGGAAGATGGCCGGGGCGGTCACGTGGCCCTTGCCCACCTGGGCCAGGCTCAAGCCCGCTTCCTGGCGTGCCTGTTTGACAGCGCCCATCCGCAGGTTGACCCCAGGCAGCCGCCGCCGTTCCGACTTCGGGGGAGCGCTCTCCGCAACAGATGCGCCCCGCTGCCGACCCACGAACGGAGAGCTTAGACCAATTTCCTTAACGGGGGTATATCAGTGTTCTGAAACGATCATTACCGGTCGTAAACGAGCGTCAGGTGGCCGGGTACGTCCCAAAGAGCTTGATCTCGGCCGCCGCCTCTTCGAGATCGTTGAGGGCCGCTTCGGCAGCCTGCGGGCTCGCCTCGCCGTTGATCGAGAAGTCGAGGTAGAACCGGTATTCGAATGGGCGGCCCAGCATCGGCCGGCTGTCGAGGCGGGTCAGGTTGACGTTTCGGCGCGCGAAGCAGTCCAGGGCGTGCGCGAGGCTGCCGGGCCGGTGCGCCGCCACGAAAGCCAACGAGCACTTCGAGGATGAACCGCCTGGGCTCCCCACCTCGTGGGGAGCTCCCTCGCGAAGCGACGGTGAGGGGACATCGCGAGGTCGCGCCGGCGTCCCCTTTTCGACGACCACGAACCTGGTCCGATTCTCGGAATCGTCCTGGATCGATTCGGCGAGCACGTACAGCCCATAACGGGCCGCGGCCGCTTTGCTCGCGATCGCGGCGGTGCCTGGCTGACGTTGCTCCGCAACAGCTCGTGCCGCGCCGGCTGTGTCGTGGAAGGCCACCGACTTGATCTGCCGCGAATGCAGGTAGCGGCTGCACTGGGCGAGCGCTTGCGGATGCGACAAGGCCCGCTCCACCGGACCGGGCCAGCCAAGGAGGCAGTGCTTAACCGGCTGTACGTGCTCGCGGATGACGCGAAGATCTGGGAGCTCCCACAGGAGGTCCGACACCTCCTGAACGATTCCGGCGCTGCTGTTCTCCACGGGCAATACCGCCGAGTCGACCGCGCCTATGGCGAGCGCCTCGAATGTGAGCCGAAAGGTCGCATAGCCGACGGCATCGGCGCCCGGAAACAACGCGGCGACAGCCTCGTCCGAGTAGGCGCCCGGCTCCCCCTGGTACGCGATCTTCAAATTTGGGGGGCTAACCAAAAATCATGTGACGCAGGGTGTCCGCGACGTGGTTGTGCTCGTTGGGCGCGTCGACCGCGGTGGCGTGACCGTTGCCGTTTGATTCTCCGTCCGCGATCTTGCGGAGGTCATCGTCGTTCACCTCGCGCTTGGTGTCGGCAAGCTGCAGAAACCGCTGCCACGCGGCCTCAGACTTGCCTTCGGCCAGCTTGATTCCAAGCAGGCTCAGGCGGTAGTGAAACGCGTGCCTGCCGGAGCGCGCGGTGAGCACGATGCGTGAGTCGTCGAGACCCACGTCCTCGGGCTTCATGATCTCGTAGTTCAGCCTGTCCTTCAGGACTCCGTCCTGGTGGATCCCCGACGCGTGCGCGAAGGCGTTCGCGCCGACAACCGCTTTGTTCGGCTGGACCGGGTTGCCCGTCAGCTCGGCGACCAGCCGCGATGTGCTGGTGATCTGGGTCGTGTCGATGCCGCATTCGAGGCCGAGCTGGGCCTGCCGCACGCGCAGCAGCATCACGATCTCTTCGAGCGAGGTGTTGCCCGCGCGCTCGCCGATGCCGTTGATGGTGCACTCGACCCGCCGCGCTCCCGCCGCGATCGCGGACAGCGAGTTGGCAGTCGCGAGGCCGAGGTCGTTGTGACAGTGCACCGAGAAAAGGGCCTTCTCGCTGCCCCTGGCGTCGGTGATCACTCGCCGGACCATCTCGCCGAACTCCAGCGGCAGGCTGTACCCGGTGGTGTCGGGCAGGTTGATCACATTGGCGCCGGCGGCGATCATCGTCTCGACCGTCTCCACCAGGTAGTCGATGTCGGCGCGGCTCGCGTCCTCAGGCGAGTACTGCACGTTGTCGCAGAGCGAGCGCGCGTACGCCACCATCTCCGCGCCGCGCTTGAGCACCTGCTCGCGCGTCATGCCGAGCTTACGGTTGATGTGGATGTCGGAGACCGAAAGGACGATGTGGATCTGCGGGTTTTCGGCGTCTTTGATCGCAGCCCAGACGGCGTCGATGTCCTCGGGAACCGCGCGAGCCAGCGCGGTGACAGTGGCGCCGCGGATCTCACGCGCGATCTGGCGGCAGGCCTGGAAATCGCCGGGCGAAGAAATTGGGAAGCCGGCTTCGATCACGTCGACGCCGAGCCTCTCCAGCTGGCACGCGATCTTCAGCTTGGAGTTGGCGTCGAGGTGGAACCCCGGAGACTGCTCGCCGTCGCGCAGCGTGGTGTCGAAGATATATACGCGGTCTACGTCTGATTCCTTGGTCATTTTTCCACCGGCTCCAGCCAGGTCATCATCGAGCGCAGCTCGCGCCCGACCTTTTCTACAGGGTGTTCGGCGTCCTTCTTCCGCATAGCCAGAAACTTCTCGCGCCCGTTCGAGTTCTCGTCCAGCCACTTCTCCGCAAACGAGCCGTCCTGGATCTCGCGCAGGATCTGGCGCATGTTCTCGCGCACCTGGTTGTCGATCACGCGCGGGCCTGAAACGTAGTCGCCGTACTCGGCCGTGTCGGAGACGGAGTAGCGCATGAAACCGAGCCCACCTCGATACATGAGGTCGACGATGAGCTTCAGCTCGTGGAGGACCTCGAAGTACGCGAGCTCGGGCTGATAGCCCGCTTCGACCAGGGTCTCGAAGCCCGTCTTGACCAGCGAGCTCACGCCACCGCACAGAACCGCCTGCTCGCCGAACAGGTCTGTCTCTGTCTCTTCCTTGAACGTGGTCTCGAGCACCCCGGCCCGACCGGCGCCCAGCGCTCGGGCGTAGGCGAGCGCGCGCGGCCATGCCTTGCCCGTGGCGTCCTGGTGCACCGCGATCAGGGCAGGCACGCCCTGGCCCTGGACGTAGGTGCTGCGCACGAGGTGACCAGGGCCCTTGGGGGCGATCATCGCGACGTCGAGCTTCGCGTCGGGCTTGATCTGCGCGAAATGGATCGCAAACCCGTGCGCGAACATCAGCATCGATCGAGGCTGAAGGTGGTTCTCGATCGACTCGCGGAAGAGCTTGCCCTGGCCGGCATCCGGGGTGAGCACCATCACGACTGTCGCCTCAGACACCGCCTCGGGCACCGGCACCGCGCGCAGGCCATCGGCCTCGACGCGCTCGATCGACTTGCTGCCGGGGTACAGTCCGACACGTACGTCCTCGCCGCTGTCACGCAGGTTCAAGGCATGCGCGCGACCCTGGCTGCCGTAGCCGATCACCGCGACCGGCTCACCCAGGCTGGGTGGGCAGTCGACTTCGTAGTGGATCTTCATGCGCTTCTCCTCATGACAACCGGGCCCGAGCGGACCACGTCCTGGACTCCATGCCTTCTCAAGTCTTCGACGAAATCACCGACTTCACTGCCATCGCCGGCGAACTCAACGGTGGTCCCGGTGGGGCTGCTGTGCAGGACTTTTGCCCCGCGCTCGATCAGGTCGGAAAGGTCGGCGGCGGCGACGCGCGCCACCACCAGCTCGCGGCTGTGCACGTCGTGGCCGGTCAGGTCTTCGACCTCGACCACCTCCACGAGGCGCTCGAGCTGCTTGCGGACCTGGTCGACCTCGGCGTGGCCCGAGTCGACAGTGAGCGTCATGCGGAACAGACCCGGCTCGCGGCTGGGACCGACCGAGATGGCGCGCACGTGGAATCCGCGACGCCGGATCAAACCCGAAACCTTGCTCAGCGTCCCAGGACCGTCCTCGACGACGAGGGAAAGAACCCTCAACCGATCGACTCCGTCCTCCCCACTCCGTGGGGAGGACGACCCCGCCGGCGCAGCCGGCGCGGTCGGGTGGGGAGGTACAACTGGTATGGCGGCCGGTTTGCTCATTGGTCCGGAGCCTCCCAGAAGTCGTTGAGGGTCTTGCCCAGCGGGACGATCGGATAGACGTTGGCCTCGGGGTCGATCCGGAAGTCGATGAGGAACGGCCCCTTGGTCCGCTCGGCCGCATCCATCGCCGGCCCGATGTCGGCGAACTTGTCGACGCGCAGCGCAGGCAGCCCGTACGCCTCGGCGAGTTTGACGAAGTCCGGCATGTGCGTGAGGTCGACCTGCGAGCGAACGCCGCCGTAGAAGTCGTCCTGGAACTGGCGCACCATGCCGAGCGAGAAGTTGTTGAGGAGCACGATCTTGACGTCGAGCTGATGCTCGACCGCGACCGACAGCTCCTGCGCAGTCATCACGAAACCGCCCTCTCCGGCGACACACCACACGTCCAGCTCCGGTCGCGCGAACTTGGCGCCGATAGCCGCCGGCAGCGCGAATCCCATGGTGCCGGAGCCGCCGGAGTTCAGGAACAGGCCCGGACGGTCGTAGTTCCACCACAGCGCGGCCCAGATCTGGTTCTGGCCGACGTCGGCGACGACGATCGCCTCGTTGCGGCAGCGCTTGTACATGTCGATGAGCACGTCCTGTGGCTGGAGGTGGCCGTTCGAGTGGGTGTATTTGAGCGGGTGCTCCTCTCGCCACGCGTCGATCTGCGCCAGCCAGGTGCCGCGGCTCTTCTCGGGCTCGGGGAGGTGCGGGATCATCGCCTTCAGCGCCAGCTTGGCGTCGGCGACCAGCTCGATATGCGGGCGAACGTTCTTGCCCATCTCCGAGCCGTCGATGTCGATGTGGATGAAGGTCTTGACGTTCGGAGCGAAGCCGGCGAGCTTTGCGGTGACGCGGTCGTCGACGCGCATCCCGACCATCATCAAAACGTCGGCGTTCTGCACCGCCTTCAGGTTCCAACCGGTGCCCATGAAGCCGGTCATGTGGAGGGACAGCGGGTGGTTGACGGGAAACGCGCCGATGCCGAGCAGGGTGGTGCCGACCGGCGCCGCCGCCTTCTCGGCAAACTCGCGCAGCTCCGCTTCCGCGTGGCTCAGCAGGACGCCGTGGCCCGCGAGCACGACCGGGCGCTCCGCCTCGGCCAGCGCGATCGCGGCGGCCTTGGCGTGGTCGAGGTTCACGTGGCCGTTGAGCTTGTAGCCCGGAATTTCCAGCCGCTCGGGCGGCACGTTGGGAGCATCGGCTTGCTGCACGTCCTTGCAGATGTCGATCAACACGGGGCCAGGGCGACCCGTGGTGGCGATGTGGAACGCCTCGTGGATCACGCGCGGAAGCTGGTTGATGTTGGTGACGAGGTAGCTGTGCTTGGTGACCGAGCTGGTGGCGCCGATCACGTCGGTTTCCTGGAACGCATCACGCCCGACCTGCGTGCTGGCGACCTGGCCGGTGATGGCGATCATTGGCACCGAGTCCATGTACGCGGTGGCGAGCCCGGTGACCAGGTTCAGCGCGCCCGGCCCGGAGGTGGCGAATACGACGCCCGGCTTGCCGCACGCGCGGGCATAGCCGTCGGCCATGTGCGCCGCGCCCTGCTCGTGGCGCACCAGGATGTGCTTGAGCTTGGGGTGATCCGGCAGGTGCTGGTAGATGGGCAGGTTGGCGCCGCCGGGGTAGCCGAATATCAATTCGACCCCCTCGCGCTCCAGCGCCTCCAGCACCATGTCCGCCCCGGTCACTTTCTCTTCCGCTTCTCCTTGTGCTCGATTACAAACAAGAAGCCCCCGCCTTTCGGTCGGGGGCTTTGCGATCTCTTTGCGATTTGGGTTAGGTCGCGCGAGCCCCCGACTGACCAAGGCCAATAAGGCCCAGAAGGAGGAGGCCTACGAATACGCGCGACGACTTGTCCATGTGCTGCAGGATGTTAGGGCATGTCGGGGGCCTTTATTTGTGTTTCAGCCACAAATAAGGCGGCCCGGGCTTTGAACGGCCCGCACGGACAGGCTGGCCAAGGTGCCGGTAGAGTTCGTCTTCCTATGCCCTCCACCCTGGGCCAGAAGCTGTGGGATTCGCACGTGGTCCGCACCGCCCCCGGCGAGCCGGACCTCCTCTACGTCGACCTGCACCTGGTGCACGAGGTGACCTCGCCACAGGCGTTCGAAGGGCTGAGGCTGGCGGGAAGGCACGTCCGCCGGCCCGAGCTCACCCTGGCGACCATGGACCACAACGTCCCCACCCGGGGCGGCGCCCGGGCCGCCGACGACCTGTCTCGCAAGCAGATGGAGGTGCTGGCCGAGAACTGCCGCCGGGAGGGCATCCCGCTGCACCAGATCGGCAGCCGCCGGCAGGGCATCGTCCACGTCATCGGCCCCGAGCTCGGCCTGACCCAGCCCGGGATGCTCATCGTCTGCGGCGACTCCCATACCTCCACCCACGGCGCGTTCGGGGCCCTGGCTTTTGGAATCGGAACGTCCGAGGTCGAGCTCGTGCTGGCCACCCAGTGCCTGCCTCAGACGCGCGCCCGCGACCTGGCGGTGACCGTCGAAGGCGAACTTCCGCTGGGAGTCACCGCCAAGGACGTCGTCCTCGGGCTGATCGGCCGCACCGGGATCTCGTTCGGCCAGGGCCATCTCGTCGAGTACCGGGGCTCGACGATGCGGGGCCTGAGCATGGAGGGCCGGATGACGGTCTGCAACATGAGCATCGAGTGGGGCGCGAAGGCGGGCATGGTGAGCCCGGACGACACCACGTACGCCTACCTGGAGCGCCGGCCGCACGCCCCGCGTGGCGCCGCCTGGGACGCCGCCCTCGATCACTGGCGGTCGCTCGCCACCGATGCGGACGCAGTCTTCGACCACGAGATCCAGCTCGACGCGACCAAGCTCGAGCCACACGTGACGTGGGGCACGAACCCCGGCCAGGTCGCGCCGGTTACGGGCCGGGTGCCCGAGCCGCTCACCGACACCGACGTGCGCGCGCTGCGGTACATGGACCTCCGCCCGGGCACGGCGCTCGCGGACATCGCCATCGACCGGGTCTTCATCGGCTCGTGCACGAATGCTCGCCTCGAAGACCTTCGCGCCGCATCCAAGGTGATCGCGGGCAAGCACGTGCATCCCAAGGTGCGTGCGATGGTGGTGCCGGGTTCGGCCACGGTCAAGCGCGCCGCCGAGGATGAAGGCCTCGACGCGATCTTCAAGGCCGCCGGTTTCGAGTGGCGCAATGCCGGTTGCTCGATGTGCCTGGGCATGAACCCGGACATCCTGGCCCCAGGCGAGCGATGTGCGTCGACCAGCAACCGCAACTTCGAAGGCCGCCAGGGCGCCGGCGGTCGCACGCACCTGATGAGCCCCCCGATGGCGGCCGCGGCGGCGGTGACGGGCCACCTGGTCGACGTTCGCGAACTTCTGTAATGGAAAGTGTCAAGCGCGTCACCGGCCGCATGCTCCCCCTGGACCGGGCGGACGTGGACACGGACCAGATCATCCCCAAGCAGTTCCTCAAGCGCATCGAACGGACCGGCTTCGGCCCATTCCTCTTCTATGACTGGCGGCAGGCGGAGGATTTCGTGCTCAACAAACCCGAGCACGACGGCGCGACAGTGCTGGTCACGGGTGCGAACTTCGGCTGCGGCTCGTCGCGTGAGCACGCGCCATGGGCGATTCGCGACGCGGGGTTCCGAGCCATCGTGGCGCCGACCTACGCGGACATCTTCAAAGCCAACTGCTACAAGACCGGCCTGCTCGCGGTGACGCTGCCGGACAGCCAGGTGCGCCACCTCATCGACCTCGCGTCCGAAGACCCGTCGGCCCAGGTCACAGTCGACCTGGAAAAGCAAGAGGTGCGCGGCGACGGCTTCGCCTACCGATTCGAAATCGACGCCTTCGCGCGCGAGAACATGCTCGGAGGCCTCGATGAGATCGGGCTCGTGGAGCGCCACCAATCTTCGATCTCGACGTACGAAGCGCACCGTTCGGCCTGGCTGCCGGCGGTCAAATAACCAGCGGGCGTTAGGCGCCCACCCAGTAAGTCATGATCGCGTACGAGTCGTAGGCCGCCGACGAGCCGTTCTGCCGAACCCACACGCCGATGCGATATGGGCCAGCGACGAGTCCCGTGGTGTCGAACGTGTAGTAATTGGTGTTCCACGGCTGAACGACGCGCCATGCGTTCGAGTTGGGCGGCTGAACCCAGAACTCGAAGCTAGGCGAGGAGCAATCCGTCGCCCCGGCGGCGAAGGGGATCTGGTTCGGCTGGGGTGATGAGCCCGCAATCCCGATGCCTGCGCCGCTGCAGCGGCCGACAGCGAGCTGATAGGTCCCGATCCAGTACGTGTTGTATTGGATCCACCACGGTTGCGTGCTGTCCTTGGACCACACGCCGACCTCGTAGGTGCCGTCATCGGCACCGGTCGTGATCCAGGTCACCTGGCCGGGCTGCGGCTGGACGTATGTGGTCGTCCTCATCCAATCACCGCCGGGCGGTTTCAACCAGAAGGCAAATTGCGCGTTGTTGCAATTTGACGTCCCGCTGAGCGCGACATCCGTCCCCGGCGAGGCAGTCGTCGCCGGCGTGAAATAGATATATGCCGTGCTGCAGCCGGCCGTCACCGGAGTGCCGACGTAGTACGTGGTGATCCCGAACGTGTCATACGCGTTTGCCGACGATGGCTGGCGCGCCCACACGCCGACCTGGTAGACGCCGTCGGCAAACCACTTGGAGGTGTCCCAGGTCCAGCTCGCGCCGCCCCAATCCTGGACCAGCGTCCAATCGCGTCCAGGCCCGGTCAGCCAGAAGCGGTACTGCGGCGCTGGGCACACCGTGGCCGCCGCGGTGAAGGTGACCACCGTCCCGGCCGGCGCAGGCTCCGTCAACGCCTGGTACGTCAAGGTCGCGGACTCGCAGGCGACAACCGACAGAGTGTAGGTCCCGATCCAGTACGCCTCGTACGCGGCGGAAGAGCCCGTCTGGCGCACCCAGACGCCGACCCAGTAGACGCCCGCGACGTACCCGGTCGTGTCCAGGTTCCACGTCGCGGCAGCTCCGTATCCCGTTTTGGCGACCCAGGCGCCGCCCGCCGTCTGGATGAAGAACTTGTACTCGGGGGTCAAACATCCCGTCGAGCCGGCCGTAAATGCCACCGTCGTCTGGGGCGCCCGCCCCGCGTTGGAAGTCATGCTGGCCGAGGTGCAAACGCCTGTGGCGGCATGCACGGACGTCGATCCACCGTGCCATGCCAGCGCGGCGATCAGCACGGCCATAGCACCCCCAACCTTGTTGCGCATCAGGCTCCCCGCGCAATTCTATGGCGCACCGGGGCGAGGGCCTCGCCCCACATGCGCATACCCGGTGCTAGGGCTTGAGGATCGCTCCCTCTGAGGCCGACCCGACCAGCAGCGCGTATCGCGCCAGGACGCCCTTGCGGTAATTCGGCTCGGGAGCCGACCATCCCTTCAACCGCGCGGCGATGTCGACTCCATCGAGGTTGAGGCGCCGGCTCTCGACATCGATGTCGATGATGTCTCCATCCTGAACCGCGGCGAGGGGACCGCCCACCGCTGCTTCGGGCGCGACGTGACCGATCATGAAGCCTTGGGTGGCGCCTGAGAAACGGCCGTCGGTCACCATCGCCACCGTGTCACCCAGGCCCTCGCCCACGATCGCCGCCGTGACCTGCAGCATCTCCCGCATGCCGGGGCCGCCGCGCGGACCTTCGTAGCGGATGACAACCGTGTCGCCCGGCTTGATCTTGCCGCCGACCACAGCCGCGAACGCGTCCTCCTCTCGGTTGAACACGCGCGCGGGGCCGCGATGCTTGGTCGGCGTGTGCTGGGTCACTTTGACCACAGAACCGTCAGGCGCGAGCGAGCCGCGCAGGACCACGAGCCCGCCTTCGCCACGCAGCGGTCGCGCCAGCGGCGCGACCACCTCCTGACCCGCGGTCTCCTTCACCGACTCGCATTCCTCGCCCAACGTGCGACCGGTAACGGTGAGCGCATCGCCGTCGACGAACCCGCCTTCGATCAGTCGCTTGGTAAGCACGCCGATGCCCCCGGCGCGGTGCAGCTCGACAGCGGCGAAGCGGCCGCCTGGCTTGAGGTCGCACAACAACGGCGTGCGCCTGCTGATGCGGTCGATGTCATCGATGTGTAGCTCGACGCCCACCTCGCGCGCCATTGCGAGAAGGTGAAGCACCGCGTTGGTGGAGCCGCCGCTGGCGGCCACCCCCGCAATGGCGTTGTCGAACGCGCGCCGAACCAGGATGCGCGAGGGCCGCAGGTCCTGGTCCAGCACCGAGAGCATCAAGCGGCCGGCCGCCTCAGCCGCGCGCGGCTTGTCAGGGTCCATCGCGGGGATGGAATTGAAGCCGAATGGCGAGAGGCCGATGATCTCCATCAACATCGACATCGTGTTGGCCGTGTACTGGCCTCCGCAGGCGCCAGGCCCGGGACACGCCACCATCTCGAGCTCGGCGAGATCCGCCGCGCTCATCCTGCCCGCGGCGACGGCGCCGATGGCCTCGTAGACCTCGCCCACGTTCACGTCCCGGCCGCGAAATCGCCCCGGCATGATCGAGCCGCCATAGAGCAGGATGCCCGGGCGGTCGAGCCGGATGAGCCCGATCGCTGAAGCGGGGATCGTCTTGTCGCACGCGCAGATCGCGCACATGGCGTCGAACTGGTGCCCACGACCCACGAGCTCGATCGAGTCGGCGATGACCTCGCGGCTCACCAGCGAGGTCTTCATCCCCTCGCTGCCCATCGTGATCCCGTCGGAGATGGCGATGGTGTTGAACTCCATCGGATTGGCTCCGGCGGCTCGGATCCCCGCCTTGACCGGAACGGCGAGCTCGCGCAGCCCGAAGTTGCAGGGCATGGTTTCGAGCCAGCAGTTGGAGACGCCGACGAATGGCTTCTTGAGATCCTCGGGGGTCAGGCCGATCGCGTAAAGGAAAGACCGCGCCCCGGCACGGTCGCGCCCCTCGTACAGGGCGCGGCTGGGGAGCTCACGTGGGGGCACGACGGGAAGTTTATCGCGCGGTGGTATGGGCTCTGATTACGAGCTAGGCGCAGCCCCCGGCCAGCTGTCCGCCAACGTTGGCAACCACGTACAGGGCCTGGCCAGGCACCAGGAGATACGTCGTCTGGTAGCTCATCAGCCAGATCCCGTGGCTGTCGCCGACCGGTGGGCCCGTGAAGTTGAGGTTGGTGGTGAGCACCTCAGCCGATCCCGGCCCCTTCACCACCCAGAGCTGTGAAGGCCCAGGGGCGAAAATGGCGTTGACCAGCATGATCGGATGGCCGGCGGCATCAAACCCGTACGGGGAGCTGGTGGCATTGTCGACCTGAAACCAAGGCTGCGTGGTGTGGGTTGTCAAGTCGAAGCGTTCGATCCGCGTGGCGACTCCTTGCGGCAGCGCTGAGGTTTCGGTTCCGTAGGCCGCGCCGCCGCCGATTGCCGTCCAGTAACCGACGTTCGTGACCTGTGAGGCCGAGCCGGCAAAGGGCAGCAACCACAGTCCGGCTGTATTCTGCTGGACCGCATAAACTCCCTCCGCCTCGACGTCGAGCACCTGCCAGCGATTGCCGTCGCCGACTTCGGTCTGGGTGTTGGCGGCGACGTCGACGATGTAGATGCCCTCGGTGGGGCCGGGGTACGCATAACGTTTCCCGTCTGGCGCGACCCATGCCCTTGGCACTGGCACCCAGCGCGCCAGAGCGCGATCGTAGGTGAGGCCGAAGAAGCCCTGATAGCCGTACCCGCCTTGGGGCGGCGGGGTGGCGCCGGGCGCCGGCGAAGGAACGGTGACCCCGCTGCGCGGATCGCCGATGAAGGAGCGGTCAGGGAAGACAAGGAACCCACCGCTCCCGGGTCCGCCGGCGTAGATCGGGAGCCGGCAGCTGAGCGCGACGCCGCCGCTCCCCCCAAAACTGGAGGCAGTGTCATAGGTCGGCGGGTAGGAGCCGGACCCGCCGAACTCATAGGGCGGCAGAGACGGATCGTGGGGCACGCTCGAGCTGGGGGTTTCAAAAGGGCTGGTGCTTGGGGTGGGAGGGCAGCATCCAGGTGCGCATGGCGGACACGGATTCGAGGACGGTGTTACCTGTCCAGGAGTCGCTGTAGGCACAGGTTGCCCTGTCTGCAAAGGTGATGGGCTCGGGATGGTTGCGACCTGGGATGGGTTTTGGCACTTCGAGCCCTTGACGTGAAGGCCCGCGTTCTGGACCAGCCGGCACCCCTCAGGAGTCGCCACCACCACGACCGCCCCGATCGTGCCGAGGGTGACCAGCGTGAGCAGGGTCGCGGCCGGCCACGGCGACCTCAACCACCGCATCAGCCTGGTGATCGCCGATCCTAGATCCATGCTAGGCGCAGCCCCCGGCCAGCTGTCCGCCAATCGTGGCAACCACGTTTAGGGCTTGCCCGGGCACAAAGAGATACGTCGACTGGTAGTTCATCAGCCAGATCCCGTGGCTGTCCCCGACCGGCAGCCCAAAGTTGTTGTTGTTGTTGAAGATGATCTCAGCCGTGCCCAGCCCCTTGACCAGCCACAGCTGGGATGTGCCAGAACCCATCGGCGTAACCGACATGATCGGCTGGCCGGCGGCATCAAATCCAAACGGAAAGATCGTGGCGTTGGCGACCTTGAGCCAGTGCTGCGTCGTCTGCGTCTTCAGGTCGAAGCGCTCGATCTGCGTGGGGACCCCGTTTGGTATAGACGAGGTTTCGGTCCCGTAGGCCGCACCGCCGCCGACCGAGGTCCAGTAACCGGCGCTCGTGACCTGTGAGGCAGACCCGGAGAAGGGCAGCAGCCACAGTCCCGCTGCACTCTGCTGGACCGCATAAATTCCCTCGGCCTCGACGTCGAGCACCTGCCAGCGGTTGCCGGCACCCAACTCGGTCTGGGTGTTGGTAGCAACGTCCACGACGTAGATGCCTTCTACACCGGGGTACGCGTAGCGTTTGCCGTCCGGCGCGACCCATGCTCGTGGCACCGGCACCCAGCGCGCAAGAGCGCGATCGTAGGTGAGGCCGAAGAAGCCTTGAGCGCCGTAGGGGCCTTGCGCCGGCTGGGGGGCGCCTGGGGCGGGCGAAGGAGCGGTGACGCCGCTGCGCGGGTCGGCGATGAAGGTGCGGTCGGGGAAAACCAGGAACCCACCGCTCCCGGGTCCTCCGGCATAGATCGGGAGCCGGCAGTTGAGCGCGGGGCCGCCGCTCCCCCCAACACTGGAAGCCGTGCCATAGGTGAGCGGGTAGGAGCCCGACCCAGCGAACTCATAGGGCGGCAGAGACGGATCGTGGGGCACGTTTGAGCCGGGGCTCGGAAGCGGGCTGGGAGTCGGGTCCGGTGTCGCGCAACTATCTGCTTGTGGCGAACACCTATACGTGGGCGGCGGTCCGCCGCCAGGCGACCCGCTCGGGTATGGCGACCCGCTCGGGAAGTTTGAGGCGCTTGGTATGCCTGCGACCTGGGATGGGTTTTGGCACTTCGAGGCCGTGACGTGAAGACCGGGCACCCGGCAGCCGACTGGCGTCGCCACCACCACGACCGTCCCGATCGTGCCCACGGTGACCAGGGTGAGCAGGGTTGCGGCCGGCCACGGCGACCTCAACCACCGCATCAGCCGGGTCATCGGCGAACCTCCGCTCAGCCCCATGCGGATGAAATGAAATGCATGAACAAATCGTTACGAGCCACCGGTCTCCATTTGCGCCAGGAGCGCCTGGTTGGCCGGATCCCAGCGATCGAGATATACCGCTTGCCGGGCGGCCGCGAGCGCTTCGGCCCGGAGACCGAGGTTGCTGTCGGCAATCGCCAGATGCCGATAAAGCCTCGGGCTGAACGTCCCGAGCCATATGGCATCCAGATAGGCGTCTCTCGCGGTCGCCCAGTCCTGGTTGTCGAACGCAACGTTGCCGGCCTCGACGGCATACACGCTTTCCTGCGGATTCAAGCCTCGGGCGTCCGCCGCGAGCTGCGCTGCGGCTTGAGGATGGAGTTGCTGAGCGTGCACAGCCTCGTTGAGGCGCACGTCGGCTAGATAGGGCAGCGCCACTGTCGGGATGGCCAGCCCCATGACCGGGACTGCCACCACCGGCACCAGTGCCGCCACCACGACCCCCGCCACGGTCACCGGCGCCCGGGCCGGGTCCGGCACCCATCGGACTTCGCGCGTCGCTCCCCAAACCACCATCGAGGCTGCGGCGAAAATCCAGAATGGAAAGGCCGAGCCCAGAGCCGTGAAGTTCACCATCACTACCACCTGATAGGCGGCCCACCCCGCGAACAAGGGCCAGGCGCCTGGGTGAGTTCGACCTCGCCAGAAGGCAAGCGCAAAGGCGGCGAGGATCCAGAGCAAGATCGCAAGGCCGAGCAGACCTTGAGTCGCCGCGACCTGGAGGAGCTCCGAATGGGCTTTGTCGATCTGCGTGTAGTAGACCCACGGAGCTGACTGGAAGCGCGGGAAGACCAGGCCGAAGGTGTCCGGTCCATACCCGAATACGGGACTGCTGGCGATCAGTGGAATCGAATCCCCCCAGATGCCGACCCGCTGGGTGAGGACCGTGCTGCGACTCAACGCAATCGGAGCCACCGCGGCCAGGATGGCGAGCCCGGCCACCCCAATCAGGATCTGCCGCCTGAACGACAACACCGGGTACTGGCGGCCGGCTACGAGAATCGCCGCCGCGAGAGCGAGCCCAAGCCAGGCGCTGTGGCTTACGGACATCACCACCGCGAGGCCCATGGTCCCGAGCACGTTGGCGGCGAGCAGGCGCCGGGCCGCGGACGTCGCGCCGCGCAGCTCGTGGTACGCGAACGGGATCAGCATCACGAGGTACGCGCCGAGAACGTTCGAATTGCCCAACGTGCCGAAGGCGCGCGGGACCTGGCTGCCTGCGAGCGTGTCCAGGAACCACTGGCCGATTGCCAATAGACCGACGACGTATGCGCCCGCGAGCATGGCCCTGAGCAGTCCCCGCGCGTCATTGGAGTCCTCGAGGGACTGAACGGAGAGCCAGAACAAGGCGGCATATGTGATCAGGGTCAGCGCGCCGTCGTAGCGCGTGTACGTGCCGAAGAGCCCCACGTTGACGTTGATCCCGACGACGGCGGACAGCAGCGCCGAGGCGAGGAAGGCGAGGAGGGGAACATCGAGAGGCGTCCGTTTGATCACGACGGCGCCGGCCGCCAGCCAGCGGATGACCAGTAGCACGGCGAGCGCCAGCACCAGGGATCGCGCCAGGAGGAGCTTGGGCAGCACGTAGTGGTCGTACGTGAGGGGCCAATAGACCAGCGGCAGCAGAATGGCGCCGGCCCGGAGGAGCCAGCGTTGGGTGATGACGACGGCCGGCAGAGCTTTCTCGATCATCTAACCCGCTAGCTGGAACGTGGGAGTCGATGCCCCGGTTCCGGGCTCTCGATATGATCGCTCGCGTCATGCGAGTTGTCGCGGCGCCGGCGGAAGGCGTCCGCGAAACATCGCTGCTCAAGCTGTCGCGCTGGGCCCTCCTGGCGACCGTCGCGGGTCTGCCGGCATATGTCGTCAGGTGGCACTACGGCCCGATCCCGACCACCCTCCTCGAGTCCTTGATCATCGCGACCGTCGGGCTATATGTCCTCGCACGCTGGCGAGACGGCTGGAGGCGACCACTCTCGACGCCGTACGACATCCCGATACTTCTACTTCTGCTGGCAGGCGCCATCTCGGTGTTCGTCGCCAAGGACCACCGCGGCGCATTGGGGCTTTACAGGGCGTATTTCATCGAGCCGGTCGCCGTGTTCTATGTGGCCATCGACCTCTTGCGCCGCACCGAACACATCGGGCGCGCGGTGCTCGCCCTGGCCGCCGGATCATCAGCGTTCGCCATCCTCAACTTGATCGTCTTTGCCCAAACCGTTGTCAATCACCAGCTCATCGTCGGATCGCCGCCGAGTGCGCTCTACGGCGATTCCAACTACGTGGCGATGTACCTGGAGCCGCCGGTCGCGCTGGCTGCGGGCCTGGTGCTGTTTGCCAACAGTCCGCGCTGGAGGTGGCTCGGCGCCGGGTGGCTTGCGATCGCCGGCTCCGCGTTGTTCGTCATGTTCTCCAAAGGAACCTACCTGGCTATGGCAGTCCTGGCCGTGGTCGCGGTCATCAGCGTGCGCCGCTGGCGTGTGCCGCTCATGGCCGGACTGGTCGCTGCAGCGTTGCTGGTGGCGCTCCTTCCGCCGATCCAGGAGCGCTTCTCAACCCTGTACGCCTCCTATGCCGGGCGGATTCAGCTGTTCACCATCGCGTTTCGAATGCTGCACGAGAGCCCGTACTTCGGCGTCGGGCTTGGCGGCTACAGCTTCAAGCTCAACGGCACCACGCCGGAGCTCTATCCACATGACATCTGGCTGACGTTCTGGGTCGAGATCGGCCTCCTGGGCCTGATCGCCTTCGCCGTGATCCTGTTGGGCCTGCTCTGGAGAGGTTGGCAAGCCTGGCCGCGCACCCAAGGCCTGGAGAAAGCTTTTCTCTGGGGTGTTCTCGGCGCCTTGGTCCTGTGGACGGTCCACGGCCTTGTCGATTCGCCGTACTGGAAGAACGACATGTCCTCCGAGTTCTGGCTGCTCGCTGCGATCGAGGTCGTGATCCTGGCGGCCTCCATACCCGGCGCGCTGCGCGCGCCGACCTCCCCACTGCGTGGGGAGGCGAGATCGAAGTGAAGTACGCGCGTGCTCTGCTCGCAATCACCGCAGCGTGCCTTCCCCTCTACGCCGTGCGCTGGAACTACGGACCGATCCCAACCACGTTGCTCGAACACCTGGTCGTGGCGACGGTGGTCGTCTACGTGGTGGCGCTCTGGCGTGAGGGACGGCTGGGCCGGCTCGTTGCGCTCAGGACGCCGTACGACATCCCAATCCTTTTGCTCCTGGCGGCCGGGATCGTCTCGATCCTGATCGCGAAGGACCACCGAGCCGCGCTGGGTCTGTACAAGGCCTACTTCGTCGAGCCGGTCGTCCTTTTCTATGTGGCTTCAGACCTGCTGCGACAGCGCGGCGATTTCCGAACCCTCCTGCTCGGGCTCGGAATCGGCACCTCTCTGTTCGCGCTCCTGAATGTCGGCTACTTCGTCGCAGCATTCATTACGAACACGGTCCAGTACGGCGCGCCTCCGAGCGCGATCTACACGAGCTCCAACGAAGTCGCAATGTTCCTCGAGCCGCCGGCGGCTTTCGCGACGGCGCTGGTCCTGTTTTCAGATGAGCGCCGCGATCGGAGACTTGCGCTGGCGTGGGCAATCTGCCTCGCGATGGCGCTGGTGCTCACTTTCTCGCGGGGCGCATTCCTGGCCCTGGTGGTATTCGCCATCTTGACGCTCGCCACGGTCCGGCCGAATCTACGCAAGCCTCTGCTCGCGCTCGCCGTGGTGGGGGCGGCACTTGTGGTCGTGACCATCCTTGTGGCGTCGAACACGCCGCTCATGCAGAGCCGCTTCTCTTACGTCGCGTTGAACTACACGCTTCAGACGCGCTCGGTCATCTATGTGGCGACGTGGCAGATGCTGACCGCGCATCCGATCTTCGGCCTCGGCCTCGGCGGCTACCTCTATGTGCTCCACGACTTTCCGGAGATCTATCCGCATGACGTCTACCTGGCCTTCTGGGCGGAGCTCGGTCTCCTTGGCCTGGTCGCGTTCCTCATCATCCTGGCCGGGCTGATCTGGCGTGGCTGGCGCGCGCTTCCGTTGGCGGCGGGGTTCGAGCGGGCGTTGTTGTGGGGAGCGCTCGGGACGTTCGTGCTTTGGGGCGTGCACGGGATCTTCGACACCCCGTACTGGAAGAACGACATGAGCGTCGAGTTCTGGCTCGTGGCCGCCGTCGAGGTCGCCCTCATCCGCCGGCTGGTCGGAAATCCAGGTCCGAGGGAGCCGGCAGGCCGGCCGTAGCCGCGCCGGGCGCGCGCAGGGCGCTCATGGCTTGACGGCGACGGTGTCACGCCGGTACGGTGGCCGGGCCGGTGTCCCTATCCCAAGTCCAGCCGTCCGGCCCAGTTGCGGTCGAGCGGCCTTCGCGCATACGGAGCGTGCTGTCGTGGCTTCGCCTTCACGGCCCCACGTTCGCGGGCGAGGTCCTGATCATGTGGGTCCTGCTGCTCTCCTTCCAGTTCCTCGGGTATGGAGGCCAGCCCGGTCGAACGCAAGGTCCCGCGATCTACGAGCCGCTCACGCTCCTGATGGTCGTGCTCGCAATGGGGGCCGGGGAGGCCCGGTTCAAGCTCTACAGCCGGGTCTGGTCGGTGGCTGGCCTCAGCGACGCCCTTGCCATCGGATTGGCGGTGACCGAAGCCTCATTTCTGATCACCGCGGCCAACACGCTGATGCCCGACTCACACCGGCCGCTCCGGCTGGCGGTGCCCATCCTGGCCACTCCAGCAATCGTGATCGGAATCGGGCTTTTCCGCCTCGCGCCCCGCCTGCTCTCACATGTGCCGGCGTCGGGCAACCGCCTGCTCGTCGTCGTCCGTGACAGCAGCGCCTACGCCACCGTCAAAGCCCTCGCCCAGCATTCAGACCTGCACTGGACTCCGGTGGGGATCGTGACCAGGCAGTCGTCGGACGAGCACAAGACGGTGATGGGCATCCCGGTCCTGGGCAACGTGAATGAGCTCGACCATTGGATCAAGAGTTCGCGGGCCGATGGCGTCGCGTTTGTATTGATGGGGACGCCGGTCTCCGAGCAGCGCGACCTGATCACGGTCTGTCTCGCCGCCAAGAAGCCGATCTTCATTCTCTCTGGAGCCGAGCAGTGGTTCCCGCACCAGCGGGGGGCGGCCATGCGCCAGCTCAGCGCCGACGACCTCGTCGGCCGAGCCCCGCGAGAGTTCGAGGTCGAAGCCGCCGCGGAGCTCATTCGCGGCCGGACCATCCTGGTCACCGGCGCCGCCGGTTCGATCGGCTCAGAGCTCTGCCGGGTCCTGGTCAAGGTCGGGCCGCGAAGAGTCGTGCTGGTCGACACCAACGAGAGCGGGCTTTTCGACATCGGCGAAGAGCTGCAGGTCGACTCCTCGGTTGAGTTTCGCGAGGCCCTGGTCTCGATCGTCGAGCGAGACGAGCTGCTGGCCCTGTTCGCCGAAGAACGACCCGACGTCGTCTTCCACGCCGCCGCTTACAAGCATGTGCCCTTGCTGGAGTCTCATCCGGCGGAAGCATTCCGCACCAATGTCCTGGGCACGCGCAACGTCATCATGTGCGCCGAGGCGGCAGGCGTTAAGAGCCTGGTTCTCATCTCGACCGACAAGGCGGTTGCGCGCTACTCCGTGATGGGCTGCACGAAGCGACTCTGCGAGCAGATGATCCTCACGTATCGAGGTGAGATGGCGTGCTGGGCGGTGCGCTTCGGCAACGTCGTGGGCAGCCGCGGCAGCGTGGTGCCGCTGTTCGAGAGGCAGATCGAGCAGGGCGGACCCGTGACCATCACCCACCCCGACGTATCGCGCTACATGATGACCATTCGCGAGGCGGTGTCTCTCGTCGTCTCAACCTTGAAGATCGCGCGGCCCGGCCATCTCTACATGCTCGACATGGGCACGCCGATCAACATCGCGAGCCTGGCCCAGGCGCTCATCCGATCGCGTGGCCTTCGACCTGGCGAGGACATCGAGCTGAAATTCACCGGCCTGCGGGCGGGCGAGCGACTGACCGAGGAACTGCTCAATGCCGACGAGGGTGTGCGGCCCACCATCAACCCGATGATCATGGAGGTGGTGTCGCCCGTCAGCCTCAGTCCCGAAGACCTCGACTGGACGATCGAACACCTGTCGCAGCTGGCGCGCGAAGGCAGAGCGGACGAGCTCGAGAAGGCGCTCAAGAAAGCGGTTCGCGATCCCGGCCCAGTTCGCTCCGTCGATGAGCCCGCCCCAAGGCGCGGCAAGCGTTCCGAGGTATCGCCGAGCGAACAAGGCTAGTGGCGTCGGTCCGGACCAGCGATAGCCTGACCCGACGCCGCGACTACGTCACGACCTTCATCGCGGAAGGACTCTTCATCCTCAGCTACCTGGTCGTGTTCCGCCTGGTCGCGGACCATTTCGGACCGCGCGGGTTCGGCGAGTACGCGCTGGCGAGGCGAACGCTGGCTTTCCTGCTCCCGATCGGAGCCATCGGTCTCGACATCGCGATCGCGCGTTACGTGGCATACGCCGCGGGCCGGCCGGTGGAGCAGCGCGCATACCTGCCCGCCGCGCTCGTCCTCCTGGCGGCGGCCGTTGGGCTGCAGGCGGCAGTGTTGCTGGCGTTTCAGGATTTCTGGGGCGGCCTCTTCTTCGGCTCCTCGGCCTACGTCTCGCTAGTGGCGCCCATGGTCGTGCTCGTGGCGGGCAACGCGCTGTTTGCGGTTGCCTATGGCAATCTCCGCGGTCACCTGCGGATCACGGAGGCGAATGTGCTGAGGGTCGTCGTGCACGCGGTGGTGCCGCTCGGCGCTGCCCTCTTCGTGCGCGACTCGGTGAGCAGCCTGCTCTTCGTCATGGGCGGTGGGTGGGTGGTGCTGTCGGCCGGCGCCCTCGCCGCGACCAGGATGTCGATCGACAAGCCGATCTCACGGGCTGCCGAGCTGGCCAGATACAGCCTGCCGCGCGTGCCTGGAGACCTGCTTGCCCTCGTGCTTTTTGCGGTCCCCGGAATCATCGTCGCGCACGTGGCGGACATCACCGTCGCCGGCCAGGTGGCCTTCGGAATCGCGGGACTCGGCATGGTCGCTTCGGCCGTCTACCCGGTGGGCTTCGTGCTCTTGCCGGTCGCTTCGCGGTTGCTCGCGAGTGGCTCCGTCGAACGGCTTCGAGCCCAGGTGTTCGGCGTCGCGCGAGTGGTGATCGTGCTGATCATCGTGAGCATCGCGATCTTCGAGGTGTTCGCGACTCCGATCGTCTCCGCATATCTTGGTCCGGCGTTCGCGGGCTCGGTCACCACGCTGCGAATCCTCATGCTGGGCGCGCTGCCATGGGGCGTGTACATCAGCTTGCGCAGCGTCATTGACGCGCGCCACAAGAGGGCTGTCAACGCAATCAACGTCGCGGTGTCATTCGCGGTTTTCACCGTGCTCATGGTCGTGCTGCAAATATGGGTGGAGGCTGCGACGGCCGTGGTGCCTGTGTTCGTCTTGAGCCTGTACGTGTTGGGAACGTTGACCGCGATCGAGGTCGTGCGCATCGCGCGCACGGGAGCGCCTACTCTGGTCGACGACGCCGGCGCCGAGCCCGGTCCGGGGGAGAGCGCCGCAGAGCCGATGTTATGATGCGAAAGTTCTACTCACGCATCTCAACATCGCCTCCGATCAACTTCGAATCCTCACTTTCTCAGGAGTTCATCCTCGGTGAGTGACGCCCTCTTCTGGAGCACGTTCCTGCTCCTTTGCATAAGCACCGTCTGGACCATCTGGCGCACTCGAGGCGTCGTGAGCACCGCCGTCCTGGCTCCTTTCGTCTGGATCGCCCTGATCAATGTGCCTGTGGCGCTGCGCCCATTGGCCTCGGTCACCGATGTATTCCCGGACGGCTTCATCGGCACGCCGCGGGATCGAATGTACGTCGCGATCGCGATCTCGAATGTCGCGTTCGTTGCATTCCAATGGGTTTTCAGCAACAGCTGGTTCAAGAAACTTCAGGACCGCGCGGTTGGTTTCTTCGCGGCCGGCAACAGCAAGCAAAACGGCAACTCGGATCGCCTGCTTCGGAACTGGGTCATCGGATTGGCCATCATCGCCGGCGGCCTCGCCATCATCCATCTCGCGCTGATGCCCCGCGTCCCGGCGTTGGACATCATCACCGGCTTCTCGGATCCGCTGCAGCCAAACTACGATCGCGAAGCGGCCGACAAGTTTCTGCCGGTGCCGACATTCATCCGGTACGTCTTCGACTGGAACCAGGGCATCGTCTTCCCGATCCTGTTCACCGCGACGGTGCTCATGCGATGGAAGCCGATGGCGATCGTCGTCGGCATCGTGGGTTTCATCTACATGATCTCGACGCTGGAAAAATTCCCCGTCCTTCTATTCGTCGCGAGCCCATTCATCGCCGTGGCGGTCCGCGACAGCAAGCCGATCTGGTCGCGAGTGGTGATCGGAGGCATGCTGGTCAGCCTGCTCGGTCCACTGGCCGTCAACCAGGCGCCCGGGATTTCGACGAGCATTCACGAGGCGTTACACGCGGTCCCGCCGGCAAGTGCGACGCCTGCCTACGACCCGTCGCTGACCACCCCGGTGCCAGGCTGCGAGGCCAAGCCCACGGTGTCCGCGCCCTTCGACTGGCGCCAGATCCCGCGCAGCATCGCGGACCTCGTGCTGCGGCGCATCGGGCTCGTGCCGGCGGAGGTCACCTACGGCTGGTTCGCCTACTTCCCAGACCACGCTCCGTTTCTCAACGGGTCGGGCTGGATGCCCTGGAAGGTGCTGTCGTCTGGCTATAAGAACCCCGCCAACAGCGTGGGCCTGTTCATGTACTGCGGCCATTCGGTCACGCTGCCCACCGTGAGCGCCTACGGCAGTTTTATCGCCGACGGCTGGGCCGAGTTCGGGTATGTGGGCGTGATCATCGGCTGTCTCGGCATCGTCCTTTTCGGGCTTCTTCTGGAGCTGATGCGGGGGTTCACCGCCAAGGCGTTTTGCCTTGCGTGCTACGGACCCAGCGTGCTGCTCTTCGCAACCCTCCCGCCGCGCGCGGGCCTGCTCGCCACCATTGTCTCGAGCGGACTGTGGCTGGCTCCAGTCTTGTGCGTCCTCTTCCTGGTCAGCCAGAGGTTCGGCGGCAAACTGATGGCGTTCACCTCCCCGCCACGCGGGGAGGTCGGGCGAAGCCCGGGTGGGGAATCGCAGTTACCAAAGGCGGCGCCTTGATCTGATGAAAGTTAGAGAGCAGGTGACGATTCACCCGACCGCCGACGTCTCAGACGACGCCCAGATCGGCGCCGGCACACGAATCTGGCATCAGGCGCAGGTCCGCGAAGGAGCGGTGATCGGTGACGAGTGCATCCTTGGCAAAGGCGTCTACGTCGATGCCGGGGTTCGCATCGGCGATCGCTGCAAGCTCCAGAACGGCGTGTACGTGTTTCATGGGTTCGATCTCGAAGACGGCGTGTTTTTGGGCCCGGGGGTGATGCTGCTCAACGACAAGAGCCCGCGCGCCATCAATCCCGACGGCACGCTCAAGTCCGAGTCCGACTGGACCGTGAGCAAGGGTTTGGTCAAGTACGGGGCGGCCATCGGCGGCGGAGCCGCGGTCCTGCCGGGGGTGACGATCGGGCGCTTCGCGATGGTGGGCGCCGGCGCGGTGGTGACCAAGGACGTCCCCGATCACGGGCTCGTCTACGGCAACCCCGCCCGGCTGAAAGGCTTCGCGTGCGAATGCGGACATCCAGCCGGCGCGCCTGAGAAGAAGGGCGGGGTAGTGCACCTGACGTGCTCGACGTGCGGCAGGACGACGACCGTCCCGGCGGACACTTACGCGCAGATCGAGGCCGGCCTTTGACAGACGAGCTCGAGCGCATCGCACGCGCGTATCGCGGCTATGAGGAGGAGAGCCTGGCGACCAAGCGGTGGTCGCTCGCGAACCGCGGCAACCGGGCCGCTCTCGATGAACGGCAGCGAACGATCAGGAAGATGCTGGCCGCGAGGGGATGGCTGCCGCTCGGATCGCGCCGGGTGCTCGAGGTCGGTTGCGGAACCGGCGCCGAGCTCGCACGTCTGCTGGAATTCGGCGCCGAGCCACAGCGCCTCGTGGGCGTCGACCTTCTGGCCGAGCGAGTCGCCGCGGCCAAGGCAGCCTTTCCCGCCCTCGACCTTCGGGTCGCCAACGCCGAGCACCTCGAATTCTCGGACGGCGAATTCGACCTCGTCGTGGCGATGACGCTGTTCAGCTCGATCAGGGATGCGGACATGGCGCGCAACGTGGCCGCCGAGATCCAGCGTGTGCTGCGGCCTGGCGGCGCGGTGCTCTGGTATGACTTCCGCTACGACAATCCGCGCAACCCCAACGTGCACGGTATGAACGAAGCCGCCATCCGATCACTGTTTCCAGGATTGAGCGGCCCGCTCGCGGCCGTCACCCTGCTGCCGCCGCTGGCTCGTCGCCTCGGACCTCTTACGCCGGCCCTGTACCCAGTGCTCGCATTCGCGCCGCCCCTGCGCACCCACCTGGTCGGTCTGCTCTCCCTCCCCCATCGGGGAGGGCCGGGGAGCCTCTCCCTCCCCCCATCGGGGGGAGGGCCGGGGAGAGGGGCGCGAGATGAGATCAGACTTCCTGAGCCTTTCTCCGCCGATGATCGGCGAGGAGGAGATCGACGAGGTCGTGAAGACCCTGAGGTCGGGGTGGATCACCACCGGCCCCCAGGTCGAGCGCCTCTCCCTCCCCCCATCGGGGGGAGGGCCGGGGAGCCTCTCCCTCCCCCCATCGGGGGGAGGGCCGGGGAGAGGGGCGTGAGTTGAGATCAGACTTCCTGAGCTTTTCGCCGCCGATGATCGGCGAGGAGGAAATCGATGAGGTGGTGAAGACCCTCAGGTCTGGGTGGATCACCACCGGCCCGCAGGTCGAGCGCCTCTCCCTCCCCCCATCGGGGGGAGGGCCGGGGAGAGGGGCGTGATATGAGATCGGAATTCCTGAGCTTTTCGCCGCCGATGATCGGCGAGGAGGAAATCGATGAGGTGGTGAAGACCCTCAGGTCGGGGTGGATCACCACCGGCCCGCAGGTCGAGCGTTTCCAATCCGACTTCAAGGAATACATCGGCGCCGACGCGGCGCTTGCGCTCAACTCGTGCACATCGGCTCTGCATGTCGCGCTGGCTGCGCTTGGGATCGGCCCCGGCGACAAGGTTGTGAGCACGCCGATGACCTTCGCCTCGAGCATCCACGTCATCGAGCACGTGGGCGCTGAGCCGGTGCTGGTGGACGTCGAACCCGATACGTTGAACATCGACCCGGATCAGATCGAAGCCGCGGTCAAGGCCGATCCGACCATCAAGGCGATCATGCCCGTCCACCTGTACGGGCACCCAGCCGAGATGGATCCCATCCTCGACATCGCCCGCCGGCACAAGCTTGCTGTGATCGAGGATGCCGCCCACTCCCTGCCCGCCTCGTATCGCGGCAGGATGATCGGGGCCCCGGTCGACGGCGACGTGACCAACCTGGTTGCGTTCTCGTTTTACGCGACCAAGAACCTGACGACCGGCGAGGGCGGCATGCTCACAGGCCCTCCCGACATCATCGACCAGGCGCGAATGTGGTCGCTGCACGGCATGAGTCGGGACGCGTTCAAGCGCTACACGGCCGAGGGCTCGTGGTTCTATGAGGTTTTGCTTCCAGGCTTCAAATACAACATGCCCGACCTCCAGGCGGCGATGGGAATCCATCAGCTGGCCAGGCTGCCGCAGATGCAGCGCCGGCGCCGCGAGCTGGTCGATCAATACCACGAAGCCTTCGCAAGGATGGACGGATTGGAGCTGCCCGTGGAGCGCGCCGATGTCCAGAGCGCCTGGCACATCTATGCCATCAAGCTGAACCTCGACCGTCTCAGAATCGACCGCGCGCAGTTCATCGATGAGCTGAGGACGCGCAACATCGGCTCATCGGTGCACTTCATACCGGTGCACATTCACCCTTACTACCGCGACAAGTACAAGTTCGCCGCGAATCGGTTCCCGGTCGCGTTCGGCGCGTACGAGCGATTGGTTTCGTTGCCGCTCAGTCCGAAGCTGACCGACGACGACGCCGCAGACGTCATCGAAGCGGTCGAGGACATCCTGGCCAAGAACGCGCGCTGAGAGAGCGGGACGTTCGGAGTGGTCAGTTGCCGGCGCGCCCGCGGCGGGCGCGTGAACGAACCCGCCGGCTGACCCCGACCATGATCGTGCCGACTTGCTTCTCGGTCGAGACCGCCGTCCTGATGCGTTCCCTGATGTAGTCCCAGTCCATCGTCTCGTAGTTGGTAAGGGCAATCTCCAGGGCGCCGTCGAAGCTCATGTCTTCGCGCGGAAACGACATCGTGGCTTGACGGACTCGGTCGAGGTAGAGATCCTCGCAGCTGATCATCAATATCGAAACACCTCCGACTCTGACCACGACAGTCCTTTTGATATCGTCGCCCGATCCCGGAAACTCGACTGCTACAGGCAGATCGTCTCGTACCCAATGCCGGCCTCGCTTGCGGAGCCCGACGGTCGCGAGCGCCTTGAGGTCGCGTGCCGAAGGCCGCGGGCATAGGTCCAGATCGGTGGGGTAGTATTCGCCGCCCGCCCAGTATTCCTCCGCTGTTCCTCCAACCACGATCGGCTCGGCGCTGAACAGTTTTGTGATAGCCGCCGCCAGGAGTAGGCGCTGGCGCAGTCGAGACCTCGCCCTGGGGATCCGAAGTAGAAGTTCCTCAGCTAGCTGCTGATCGTCGCTAGCGTCGATGGCCACGAGGTCGCTGCAGGCGGTCAAAATGGCTGCGGCTCAAGCCTGCCTGCTCCAGCAGCTCCGCCTCAACTGGGGTCGGGTTCCTGTCCCATGGATTGAAGCGGCCTGGGCCAAGCACAGATCGCACGATGGCCCGCCGTGAGGCCGGAGGTTGCAATGCCGGCTGATTCTGACCTAGCAACAGCGTGATGGGCGCCCCAGTGGCGCGCGCCCACCGATCGATGAAACCGAGCGTGGGCATTCGGTAGCCGCCCTCGGCACGGGCAATCGCTGGTTGGGTCGTTCCCATGGCTTGAGCAAGCTCAGCCTGAGTCTTGCCAGAGCGACGCCTGGCGCCGGCCAGAATGAGCCCAATCTCGGACTTTGTCATTGGGCTCATTATACCCATATGGCAATATTTATCGATGCGCGTCCGAGTCTATGATCCGCCTGTGGCGATGGATCCCCGCGGGGGCTACCCGCCCGTGATGCCCTTCGCGGCGCCGCACGCCCAGGTTCCGCTCGCCCCGCCCAGCGTGTTGTGGCCCCACGGAGTGAGCCCCGCCGCGCAGTCGACGATGTAGCCGCTTGGGTTGGCGGCCGTGCTGCCCGGGAACAGGAAGAAACCCCTGGCCACGTCGTGTCCCGACCAGTAGATCGACCCCGCCGGCACGACCGGTGTCGCCTCCCCCGGCGCGGTGAACGCGTAGAGGCCGCCGTACCCGTTGAGGACGTAGCCGGAACGCGTGCCCGGGACCAGGACCATGTCACGCGCGAAGTCCTCATCCGGCCAGTAATGGCTCAGCGCAGGCGACTTGGGGGTGGCATTGCTGCCGATCCCGAACGGGTTGACACCGCCCGTGTAGTCGAGGACGTAGCCGCCCGTGCCGTCGGCGAAGATCACGACCTTGCGCGCGATGTCGAGGCTCGGCCAGTGTGGGTTGCCGTGGACGGCCGGCGGCAGCGGATTGCTGCCGATGCCAAAGGGCCAGAGGTTGCCGTGCGCGTCCAGCACGTACCCACCGGTGCCGTTGGGCAGGAACGCGAAGTCGCGGGCCAGGTCCTGGCCCGGCCAGTAGACCGAGTTGGCGTATGACAGGTGCTGGCCGTACGAGAGGAGCGCACCGTACGCGTTGAGGACCGCTCCCACCGAAGGCGAGGTCGCACCCGGCAGCGGATGGGCCGCGCGGGCCAGGTCATACCCGGTCCAGTACTGCCAGGTCGCGACCGGCGCGCTCATGGTCGACCTCATGAAACCGTCATTGCGCAGCGTGTACACGCCGTTGAATGGCAGTGCGTTGGTCGCCGTGGTCGCCACGGTTGCATCCACGGGGGCAGACCATGGAGAGACCAGTCCGTTGTACGACCAGGCTCTGACCAGGTACTGGTAGTGGTGTCCCGGGTAGCCGTGGACGGTGAGCGAGCCACTCCAGGTCCCGCTCCCGGCCGCCACCGCCGGTAGGCTCGCGGCCTCCAGGAAGTAGCCCGTGCCCGCAGTCACGTCGAACGAGATGACGTCGAAGCTGGAGATGATTCCCCCGTAGTAAGCGCCTGCGTTCACCGTGTACTGGGTGGTGGCCGGAGCGGCGCTCACCGACCCCAGCGCGAACGGGTGCGTGAAATGCGTGCCCAGGGCGTCCCAGAGCTCGGGCGCGTTGGCGCCGTACTGCAATGCGAACAGACCGACGCCGCGCAGGTTGTCTTTGTTCACCAGGTCGTATTTGCGGCCGAGCGAATTGACATCGTCCCAGTACATCTCGCGCGTGCAGCTCGCTTGCGAGCTCGACCACGTGTCCCAGCGTTCATTGCCCGCGGGATCGTTGGCGTCGTAGTGCGAGTGGTAGTCGCTGTTGAGGTAGTAACCGTTTTCCTGCGATGAGTCGATGTAACCGATGGCCACCGTACCGCCGGTCGGGTATGCGTGGGGCGGGGCGTTGGTCGGAGAAGGGTTGCCCGATACGCACTCCTTGCGCCCGTAGTACGGCACTCCGAGGATGGTCTTCGCGGCGCCCGCCGCCGCAATGTAGTTGGCCATCGAGTCGGTGTCGTTGTAGTTGTAGGTCGTCAGCGGCGCCGTCGGGCCCAGGCAAAAGCTCGAGCAGCTGAGCGGAGCAGAGCCCCAGTTGTAGTACTCCATGTCGTAGGCCATCACGAAAAACGAGTCCGTGTTGGGAGCGATTCCGGGGATGTCGAAGAAGCCGCTGGAGTAGCCGGCGGAGCCCGAGTAGGTGTCGACAGCGATGTAATAGGGATGGGGCAGCGCGGCGCGGAACTCTTTGACCAGGAGGGTCAGCTCCGCCTGCACATCCTTGCCGAGTTCCGGGTGGCCCACCTGGTACGCGCACGTGGTGTTATCGCCTTCGTAGTCGATGTTGACGCCATCTGCGTTCATCGCCTGGATCTGTGCGACGACCTGGCTGAGAGTGTGCCCGCGGTTCGTCGGATGCAGCGCCGCGCACATCGTGCTGGCGGGATCCGTCGTGAAGTTGTGGAGGTTGATCGAAAGGATGACGCGATCATTGTTGGCGTGGGCGGTGGCGATAAGCCCTGTCAGCGCGGCCGAGTTCCAGGTGTCCCACGAGGAGCCGCTCCGAATGATCGTGCCGTCCCAATCGATGGTCAGGCCGAAATAGGCGATGGTCGTGAGCAGGTTGAACGACCACCCCGGATAGCCATAAGTGGGATCGGCCAGGCTCGAGTTCCCGAAGGCGAATCCGAAGACCTCCCTCTGCAGAGGCGGCACGTTTGCGGTCGTCGCTTTCACAGGGCTCCCAAGCGTCCCTCGCATGGTGCTGTAGGCGGCCACGTTGCCTGGCGTCGTGCTGCCGGCGCTTGCAAGCGATTTGCTGACCTCCTGCATGACGTGAGGATGGGTGGCGTCAGCAGGAGAAACAGGGTTCGCTTTGTGCGCTGCGGGCGCGGACGAGGCGCAAGCCACCGTCACGAGGGCGACGGCGCCAAGGGCTGCAAGGCGGTGGGAAAATCGTTTCATAGAAGTGGAGGACGGGCCGAGACCCGTGAACTCTACAGTCCGTGTAACGGCTTAGTCAACGGGCTCCCCACTGTGTGGGGAGCTCCCCGGCGAAGCCGCGGTGAGGGGAGGTAGGAACTCATGAAAGCTGATAGGTCCTTATGAAGTACGAGTCGTAGCTGCTGGTCGAGCCCGATTGCCGAGCCCACACGCCGACCAGATAGGTTCCCGGCGCCAATCCGGTCGTATTCCAGGTCCACGCCGCGCCGCCGTAAGCCTGTTTGACGGACCAGCCTCCGGCCAGGCTCTGGACCCAGAACTCGTACTGGGCGCTGCCGCAACGTGTCGATGTCGCGCTCATGGAAATGGCCATACCCGCTGCCTGCGGTGGCGGTGGGCCGGAGAGCGCAGTCGAGCTACAGGTCGACACCCCCAGGCTGAAGCTGGTGATGGCATACGACTCGTAGGACGAGGGCGTGCTCGACGAGCCTTCCCACACACCCACCTCGTATGTGCCGGTGGGATAACCGGCCGTGTTCCACGACCACGTCGCGCCCACACCGTATTGCTGCACCACCTGCCATGACCCGCCCGGCGGCAGGATCCAGAACTTGTACTGGTGCGTGCATCCGCTTTGCTGCGGCGTGAAGATGAGCGTGGCGCCCACGGTCTGCGGTGACGCAGCGCTCGGACTCAGCCCTGAGGCCACGCAACCCGCGGCAGGGCTGATCCAGTAAGTGGTCACGAAGAAGCTGTCGTATGCGCTGGTCGAACCTGTCTGTCGCGCCCACGCTCCGACCGAGTAGTTGCCCGCCGCCAGGCCCGTCGTGTTCCAGGGCCACCCCGTCCCGACGCCGTAAGCCTGCTTGACGACCCACCCACCGGCCGGTCCCTGCAGCCAGAACTGATACTGCGCAGAGCTGCACCCCGTCGATGTTGCGTTGAATGTGATGGTGGACCCGCTGGCCTGGGGCGGGGCAGCGCTCGGAGTGACTCCCGCGCTGATGCAGTTGTCCACGCCGAGTGCAAACGTGGTGATCCCATACGCGTCGTATGCGCCGGCGGATCCGGCCTGGCGGGCCCATACGCCCACCTCGTACGTGCCTGCGGCCAGCCCCGTCGTGTTCCACGTCCAGGCGGCCGCACCATAGTCACGCTGCATCGCCCAGCTGCCACCCGGAGGCAGCAGCCAGTAGCGGAATCGCGGTCCGGGGCAAACAGTCGCCGAAGCGGTGAAGGTGACGCTGGCGCCCGCGGGCTGCGGCGCAGCCGAGGCCGGGACGAGCCACGCGGCGGTGCAGCTTGGACCCGGCTGGGCAGCCTGTCCGCTGTTCGGGTCGATCATCAATGAAGATTCGTCGACCGCTTCGAACGCCGAGGCGGGCACGGTCTTGAGCTGCGAAACCATCGTCGTGTACGGCGCGTTGTTCCAGCCGCTGTCCATCGTGCCGGTGAAGAACCAGTTGGATCCGTTGTCGGCGACGATCATTCCGTAGTGCTTGAACGCGGTCAGCACGACCTGCGCCTGGGCATTGAAGGCCGAGATGTCGAAGCCCGCTTTGAGGCGGAATCGAGCGCCCATCGGCGGCAGGTTGGGATTGCTGGCGGCGCCGGCATCGTGGCGCGCCGGCCACAGGTGGCTGGTGTCGGTCTGCTGCACCGTGAACCGGACGGCGTGGTTGATCGCCCCGGCCTGCACCTCGTCAAGGCGCACCAGGCCTGGAAAGATCGGCAGGCCCGCCGCATCCGCCGAGGTCCAGCCATCGGTGCGCAGGGCATTTGAGTTGAGATCGAAGATGGCGCCCGATCCGGCCGTCTGCGGACCGTTGTAGTTGGTCGCGAAGGTCTCGTAGAGCTTGCAGGTGTCCGAGACGATGCTCAGCATGTGGCTGTCGGTCGGGCCCTCGACCAGGAGGTCGGTCCCGTAGGGATATGGGCCCTGGGGCTGCTGCGTCGGGACGGTCGGATCGCTCTCGCGCCAGTACTGGAATGTGAAGTTGGCCGTCGGATGCGAGCTCGTGACTACGTTGAACGGGATGCCGTAGGGAGGCCCACCGAAGTCGGGGTGCAGCAAAGTGCCGCCGGTGGCGCCGGTCGAGCTCAGCCAGGCCGCGGATTGGCTGTGGACCGGAAGCGTCGAGACATCGGTGTTCCAGATGTTGTTGGCGGGCAGGACGGGGCAGGTCGTGCCAGGCGGCGCGGCCGCGTGCGAGTGGAGCGGCGGCGCTGCCAACAGCGCCACCACGATCGCAGCCAGCCCAAGGCGGCCGATCGATGAGGACATGAGTGGTACGACGGGCGGCAAGGCCGCCTTATTGCTGGCGTTATGCTGGCCTGAGGTGCCTTGGCAGGATTGGGCCGTCGCGGTCCTCAGCAACATCAGCGCTCCCAGCTCGCCCAGCAACCTGGCCAGCCTGCTGGGATGGACGGCTCAGGAGAAGACCGGGCTGCATCCGGCGCCGCCGATCGGACCATGGGCAACCCAGTGGGACAATCCTCTAAACACCACTCAACCATGGCCGGGCGCGATTGACGTCAACCCGGTCGGCGTCAAGCAGTACCGGACCCTCGGCGATGGGGCCGGCGCCACCCTCGCCACCCTCAACAACGGTCGCTATCCCGCGATTCTCGCCAACCTGAGAGCCTCGCTGCCCGCGTCGTGGTGGACAGGCGCGGCAAGAACCGAGCTTGACACTTGGGGCACAGGTCAGGTCTGGTTGGATTTCGTGCCCCTTACAGGAGATGTGATGTCAACGCTAGACGATATCTACGCCATGCTTCGAGTCGGCACTACGCAGGACGGGACTGATTCCATGCTTCGCGCCCTGTACACCGGTCTGCTGCCCGCAGGCCCGCCCTACAACCAGGCGCCGAGCATCCTGCAGAAGATCCTCGACCAGGGCGCCAAGCAGGCGACCGCGGCCGCGCTGGCGCAGGCCGTCACCGATTTGAAGGCGGCCATCGCCGCGATCACGATTTCTGGTGGCCTGACCGCGGCGCAGGCGACCCAGCTGACGCAGGCTCACGACGCGATCGTTCGCATCGAGACCGCTCTGAAAGCGGTCTAGTCAGTCAAGATCCGCGGAACCATCGCGACACGGCGAACACGAAGGTCTGGCCGAGGATCCGGAGATCGCCGGCGACCGAGTGGTGCTCGACGTACTTCAGGTCGAGCGCGAGCTTGCGGGGCAGCATCACGTCCACATATGCGGATGCACCCCCGTGCTCGGCCAGGATGCGTTCCTCGTCGTGAAACGTGAGCGATGTGGTGCTCGTGATGCCGGGCCGGACCCTCAGCACGCGCCGCTGCTCGGGTGTGTACAGCCGCACGTAGTCCGGGTGTTCGGGCCGCGGCCCGACCAGGCTCATGTCACCCCGGATTACATTCCAGAGCTGCGGGACCTCGTCGAGCTTCGTGCGCCGAAGAAAGCGGCCGACTCGCGTAATGCGTGGATCGCCGGCGCTCGTCACTGCTGAGCCGGCGTTCTCGGCGCCGGCCACCATCGAGCGCAGCTTCACGATCCGGAACTGATGACCGTCACGGCCCACCCTCGAGCCGCGATAGAAAGCTGATCCTCGACTGTCCAGCTTGACGGCCGCGGCCGCCACCGCGATCAACGGCGAGGCCAGAATCAGGCCCGGAACGGCGATCACCAGGTCGACTGTGCGCTTCATCGGGTGTCCGTAAGCCTATCTGGGAGAATTGGGCGACTTGCGGTTCCTGATTCTCACCCAATACTTCCCACCGGAGGTTGGAGCCCCCCAGGTCCGCCTCCTCGCGATGGCGAAAGAGCTGCTGCGACGCGGTCACGATGTCGACGTCGTGACGGCAATGCCGAACTACCCGCGAGGCGAGGTCTTTGAGGGCTATCGGGGCAAGTGGCTGGTGCGCGAAGAGGTCGACGGCGTGCCAGTCACCCGAACCTGGATCCATGCCGCCACCGGGACCAACGTATTGAACCGGCTCCTGAGCTACTGGTCGTTCACCCTGTCAGCCGTATGGGGTTGCGTTCGAGTTCCGAAACCCGACCTCGTCTTCGTCGAATCCCCTCCCCTCTTCCTCGGCATGACCGCCTGCGTCGTCAGCCGGCTGCGAGGAGCGCCTTACATATTCAATGTGTCCGACCTCTGGCCTGAGTCGGCGGTCCAGCTCGGCATCGTCACCAACCACACGTTGATCTCGTTCGCCGGGGCCCTGGAGCGTTTCTGCTATCGCCACGCGCGCACTGTCTGCGCCGTGACCGAGGGCATTCGTGATGCCATCGCCAAAGTCCCCAAATCGGCGCCCGTCGTGCTACTGCCCAACGGAGTCGACGTCCAGACCTTTCGACGCTTGCCGGACGCGAGCCCTGAAGGCATCGATCCGGGCAAAGCCACTTTCATGTTCGCCGGCACGCACGGATACGCGCAGGGTCTGGATGTCATCGTCGAGGCTGCGCGCAGGCTGGTGACCAGATCTGATATCGCATTCGCTCTCATCGGCGATGGCCCTGACAAAGAGCGCGTGAAGGGGCTTGCGCATCTCCTGCCCAACATCCGCTTTCTCGACCCCGTGCCGGTGTCGTCAATGCCCGCATATTTTTCGGCGTGCCGCGCCTCGATCGTGCCGCTGCGCAAGCTCGACCTGTTCAAGGGCGCGCGCCCTTCCAAGATCCTGCCCTCGCTCGCGTGCGAGACGCCCGTCATCTACGCAGGCGAGGGCGAGACCGCGGGCCTGATCGATGACAAGGGGTGCGGAATCAGCGTGCCCCCGGAATGCCCGGAGAAGCTTGCCGACGCGGTGGTCAAGCTCGCCGACGATGCGGGTCTGGCCAGAAAGATGGGCGCGCGCGGCCGAGAGCTCGTGAGCGCCGAGTACAGCTGGGAGGGCATCATCGGCCGCTGGCTGGGCGAGATGAACATCCCGGTCCCCTCTCCCCGCAGGGGAGAGGTTTAGGGAGAGGGCGTGAAAGTACTTTGTCCCCTCTCCCCGCAGGGGAGAGGGTTAGGGAGAGGGGCGTGAAAATACTTTGTCCCCTCTCCCCGCAGGGGAGAGGGTTAGGGAGAGGGGCGTGAAAATACTCTCGATCGTTGGGGCGCGGCCGCAGTTCATCAAGGCCGCGCCGGTCAGCCGAGCAATTCGCCGCACGCACGAGGAGGTGCTCGTGCACACCGGCCAGCACTACGACGACAACATGTCCAGCGTCTTCTTTCGCGAGCTCAGCATCCCGCAGCCTGACATCAACCTCGGCGTCGGCTCCGGTCCTCACGGAGCGCAGACCGGGAACATGATGGTCGGCCTCGAGAAGGTGGCGATGGACGTGATGCCAGACTGGGTGCTCGTCTACGGCGACACCAACTCCACGCTGGCCGGCGCGCTGGTCGCTGCCAAGCTCCATTTGCGACTGGCGCACGTCGAGGCCGGGCTCCGTTCATTCGACAGGCGGATGCCCGAAGAGGTCAACCGCGTGGTCGCCGACCATGTGAGCGATCTGCTGCTCTGCCCGACTCAAGTGGCAGTCGAGAATCTCGCTCGCGAAGGCATCGATCACGGCGTGCACCTCGTGGGCGACGTCATGTACGACGCCTTCATTTTCAATGTGCACGCGGCCAGCCAGGAGAGTCGGATGGTCGAGAAGCTCGGCCTCGAGCCCGGACGGTTCGCGCTGGTCACGGTGCACCGTGCGGCGAACGTTGACGATGGCGAGCGGCTGCACGCAATCATCGCCGGCCTCGAGCAGTCGGCCCTGGACGTTGTGCTGCCGCTCCACCCTCGCACCCGTTCCCGCCTGCACCAAGCCCTGCCGAAGCGCATCCGGGTAATCGAGCCGGTGGGATACCTCGACATGCTCGCGCTGGAGGAGGCCGCGGCGGTCATCGCCACCGATTCGGGCGGGGTGCAGAAGGAGGCCTACTTCCTGGGCAAGCCCTGCATCACGTTGCGCGACAGCACGGAGTGGACCGAGACGGTAGATGCGGGCTGGAACGTCCTGGTCGGCGCCGACTCGCAACGAATCGCGGAGGCGATGCGGAACTTCAGGCCCAAATCAGCGCGACCGAACCTCTTCGGCGACGCTCACGCGGCCGAAAAGATAGCGGCGCTCCTGATCTGAATTCCTAGGTGATCGAAAAGGCGGTCGTCGCGTACGTGTCGTAGTCGTTCAGCGAGCCCGCGGCCGTCGCCCAGACGGCGAAGCTGTACGCCCCCGACGGGGCCCCGGTGCTGTTCCACAGGAAGCTCGAGCCGCCGCCATAAGCCTGCAGCAAAAGCCACTGCCCGCCTGGGGGCTTGCCCCAGAACTCGTACTGCGGCGAGGCGCAGCCCGGCGCGGTCGCCGTGAAGGTGACCCTCGTGCCGGCCGCCACGGGCCCCGCCGGGCTGGCCGACAGCGTGGCCGACGTGCAGGAGGCGACGCTCAGCTGGTAAGTGCCGACCAACCAGGCGTCGTACGAGGCCACAGACCCGCTCTGGCGAGCCCACACGCCCACCTGGTAGGTTCCGGGCGCCAGGCCGGCCGTCTTCCAGCTCCAGCTCGTGGCAGGGCTGTAGGGCTGGGTCACGATCCAGCCGCTCGTGGGCGACAGCAGCCAGAACTGGAACTGGGGACTGCCACACCCGGCGGCCACCGCGGAGAGTGAGACCGTCGCGCCCGGAAGCTGCGACGGCCCGGGGCTCGGGGTAAGCGCGACGGCGGTGCAGCCGAAGGAGCCCAGGGCGAAGCTGGTGATCGCGTAGGACTCGTAAGACGAAGGCGTGCTCGACGAGCCCTCCCACACCCCCACCTCGTAAGTGCCCGCGGGATAGCCCGCCGTATTCCAGGCCCAGGTCGCGCCCACGCCGTACGGCTGCATCACCTGCCACGACCCGCCCGGCGGCAGAAGCCAGAACTGGTACTGGTTCGCACAGCCCGTTTGCTGGGGCGTGAAGGTGAGCATCGTGCCCGCCGTCTGGGGAGATGAAGCACTCGGACTGAGCCCCCTGGTCACGCAGCCGGCAAGAGGACTGATCCAGTAAGTGGTGACTGAAAAGCTCTCGTAGGCGCTGGTCGAGCCCGCCTGCCGCGCCCACACGCCCACCCAGTAGTTGCCCGCGGTCAACCCGGTCGTGTTCCAGGCCCAGGTCGCGCCGCCACCATAAGGCTGCTGAACGACCCACCCGCCGCCCGGCCCCTGCAGCCAGAACTGGTACTGCGGAGAGCCGCAGCCGGTGGCCGATCCCGTGAACGTGATCGTGGCCCCGATAGCCTGCGGCGGAGCCTTGTCGGATGTAGCCGCGGCGCTGGCGCACCCCGACGCTCGCAGCACGAACGTCGTGAACCCGTACGCGTCATACGAATGTCCCGATTCAACCTGCCGCGCCCACACCCCCAGCTCGTAGCTGCCGGGCGCGAGGCCGGCGGTGTTCCAGCTCCAGCTCGCCGCGCCGTAGTCGCGCTCGAGCGTCCACCCCTCGCCCTGGAGCTGCACCCAGAACGCGTACTCGGGGTTGCTGCATCCGCCCGACGTCGCGGTGACCGCTATCGACGTACCAGTGGGTTGGGGCGACGCGACGGCCGCGCTCAACGACGTCGTGGTGCACCGGAATCCCGGGAAGACCGTGTTCGACGTGAGGCTCGCGGTGCCCTCGGAGTTGTGAGCGGTGACTGTGAACGTGTAGGCGGCGCCGTTGGTGAGGCCCGGGATCCAGACCGAGCTGACGGTGCCGGGCACCGTAATTGAAATCCCGGCCGGCTGCGAAACCACGTCATAGCTGGTGATCGGGTTGTGGCATGAATGGCCGGCCCAGCTGAGCATCACGCTGCCGTTTTCGGAAACGGCCTGTGGTGCTGGGCCTATGTGCGGGGGGCTGGGCAGATTGAGAGCAAAGCTGCTCGCGTAGCTCAGGTAGTACGACCAATCCCAGTAAGGCCCCGGGTCACTGTGATGCTCGCTGCCTCCATAAAGCCCGGGATTGTTCGGATCGGGGACCTCGTTGTGGCCGATGACATGAGCGCGGTCGAGCGGCACGCCCCACCGCGAGCAGATGGATGCGATGAGCCTCGCGCTCGCGTTGTATTCGGCGGTCGTGAAAGACGTGTAGTCATAGGCGTAGCCCTCGTGCTCGATGCCGATCGCGCGCGTGTTGTAGTCCCAGTTGCCCGCGTGCCACGCGATGTCCTTCTCGCTGACCATCTCGGTGATCGCGCCTGCGTTCGACACGACGTAGTGGGCCGAGCCCGCCCGAGTCGGATCCTGGAACTGCGCGATCGCATCCGCGTATGAGCCTTCGGTGCTGTGGACCACGATCATGTCGACGTTGTAGTTCCGCGGCCGGTTCGAGACCGTGTAGTTGTTCGGACTCGCCGGTACGCAGCTTGCCGGCGCGAAGTCGGTCGGCGGGCAGGCGGCGGCCGCGGGCGCCGGCGTCGATCCCGCGAAACCGAGCAGCGCCACCGCGAATGCGTACACGAGCCTGCGACGCATCGCTGAACCCTACCCGCTGAACAGGTAGACGGTTGTCAATTAGGTGTAAGGCTGATCCCGTTCACGCCCCTCTCCCTAACCCTCTCCCCTTGCGGGGAGAGGGGAATTTGTGGTTCACGCCCCTCTCCCTAACCGTCTCCCCTTGCGGGAAGAAGGGATCCCGGTGCATTCCTCGAGATAAGCGTCGAGCGCGTCCTGCCAGCTGCTCATGCGGTCCATGCCGCTGAGCTCGAGCTTGCTGTTCCGAAGCGCTTCGGAGCTCGCACGCGGGGCGGACGACGGGAAATGCGAAGAGTCCACCGCGGCGACTCGAACTTTCGCACCGACGAACTCGACGATGTGGCAGGCCATGTCGTACCGGCTGCACACCCCGTGATTCGCCATGTGGTAGAGGCCAAATCGATCTGACCGCAGAAGATCCCTGATCCCCAGCACCAGCTCGCGCGCATATGTCGGACTGCCTTTCTTGTCACTGACGGCTGAAACGTCCCGGCCTTCCAACACCTGCGCCAAGACCTTCCCAACGAACTTCTTGTCCTTCTCGCAGCCACCCATCATCCAGGCGGACCGGACGATGAAGTACCGATTCAAGAGCCGCTCGATGTGACGCTCTCCGGCGAGCTTGCTGGCGCCGTACACGTTCGCCGGCCGGGGCTCGTCGTTTTCGGTGAATGGACCCATTGCCCCGTCTCCACCGAAGACTTCGCCGGTGCTCGCATACACCATCACAATCCCGGCGGATTTGCACACGAGCGCCACATTTTCGGTGCCGGTGGAGTTGACCCTGAATGCGTGCTCGGGTTCGCGTTCGCACCGATCGACGTCGGTCTCGGCCGCCAGGTGAATCACGGCCGAATAACCACCCGAGGCTATGCGGCGCTGGAGAGCATCGAGGTCGGTGATGTCAAGCGTGTCGGTGTCGGTCAGCTCGAGCGGCTCGTCGAACTCGGCGGCCAGCGAGTCGTAGTAGCTCCCGACCATCCCGTTGGCGCCCGTGACCAAGATCATCGCCGGACCGAGACAGTAACGCTTAGCCCACCCAGAACGTGAGGATCGCGTACGAGTCGTACGTGTTCAGTGACCCGCTCTGGCGCGCCCACACGCCGATCCGGTACGGACCCGGCGCCAGGCCGGTTGTGTTCCACGTAAAGGTCGCGGCCGAGTCGTAGGGCCGCGCCACCGACCACGCCGACCCGGGCGGCGGCAGCTTCCAGAACTCGTACGCGGGCGAGGCGCAGTCGGTCGAGCTCGCGGTGAAAGTGATCGACGTCCCCGCCACCTGCGGCGACGCCGGGCTCGCTGAGATGCTCGCCGACGTGCATCCGCCGCCCACGTTCAGCTGGAACGTACCGATGAAGAAGGTGTCGTAGGCGGCGGACGAGGCCGACGCCTTCACCCACACTCCCACCTGGTACGTGCCCAGCGGCCATGTGTTGGTATCCCAGCTCCAGGTCGCTGTCGGGCTGTACAGCTGCCGGGCCTGCCAGCCGTAACCCGGACGCAGCAGCCAGAACTGATAGAGCGGGCTGGTGCAGCCGTTCGAGGTCGCGGTGAACACCACCGTCGCGCCCGGCGCTTGCGGCGCGGCCAGGTTCGGCGCCAACCCCGCGCTGATGCAACTGCCCGCGCCCACAGCAAACGTCGTGAAGCCATAGGCGTCGTAAGCGTTGGTCGAGCCCGGCTGGCGCGCCCACACTCCGAGCTCGTAGACCCCTGGCGTCAGGCCGGTCGTGTTCCAGGTCCAGCTCGCCGCGCCATAGTCGCGCTGCATCGTCCACACACCGCCGTGCGGGATCATCCAGAAGCGGAACTGCGCACCCGGACATCCGGTCGCGGCGGCATTGAAGGTGATCGTTGCGCCTGGCGCCTGGGGCGACGAAGTAGCCGTCGAAAGCGTGGCCGCGGTACACGCCGCCACGGAAAGCGTGTAAGTCCCGATCCAGTACGCCTCGTAGGCGGCGCCCGAGCCCGCCGCGCGGACCCAGACCCCGACCCCATAAATCCCGGCGCTCAATCCAGCCGTGTTCCAGGTCCATGTGGCGCCGCCATACCCGGTTTGCGCGATAAACGAGCCACCCGGCGCCTGCAGGAAGAACCTGTACTCGGGACTCGTGCAGCCTGTCGAGGCGCCGGTGAAGACAACGCTCGCCCCCGGCGCCTGCGGCGAAGCAACTGACGGAGTCAGCGACGCCGACTTGCACGCTGTGTAGTACGCGCGCACGAAGATGCGCAGGTACCCGCCGTCGTCATCGGGATACACAGAGGTGTTGGTGTTGCACGCGTTGCAGCCGCCGAGCGTGTCGGTGGTCGCAACACCGCCGTTGTTGGTGATGCCGTCACCGCGGGCGTCGTCATACGTGGTCTGGCACGAGTTGCCGGCTCCGAACAGCACGGCCACCAAGCCCGCGTTGAACAGCTCGTTCGCGTGCGAGATGAAGTACGGAGCCACGTTGTCCTGGTAGTGGCCGCAGGTGTTGTTCATCGTGAGGAAGTACTGGTTCCCCATCGGCACCTGCCACACGACCTGCGGCTTGTTCGTCAGGACATACAGCTCGGCGACCCAGGACTCATACCGCGTGAAGTTCGGAAACTTGATGTTGGCGGCATCCCACCAGTGGGTGTAGTACTGGCTGACGCATGGCGGTGAGCCGCAGCTCGCGAGCTCCCACCACGCCGCGTTGTGATCGTCGACGTCGTTGAAGATCGCATCCCATCCGGCCGCTCCCGCCGAGTTGAGGAACGCCGCGGTCTTGCCGGCCTCGCCAGGCGCGTTGACCGAGGGATCGGTATTGCTCGCGATGTCGATACCCGACGACCACATCGAGGCGTGCATGGCGAGCAGGGCGCTCGGAGCGTAGGTGTCGCGCAGAAACTTCAGCTCGGAGGCGAATCCGACCAGGTTGTTTGGGAAGGCGGCCGCTTCGGCGAAGCCCGATGAAGCAACCATGGCAGCGACAGCCGTCGCGCCACCGCCCGCGGCTCGCTGCTGCATGTAGCCCCAGAAGTCGGGTTCGACGTGCACCACCACCTGCCCGCCGTAAGCGCCGGCCTTCTGCATGAGCAGCTTGAAGTTGGCGTAGTAGGCGTTCATGGTCGCCCCGTTGTTGAGGTTGCTGAAGTCGCGGTCCGACTCGCTGCTCCCGGAGCTGGGGGTCGACTGCAGCAGCTCGTAATACGTGAACACCGGAATGTAGGCCGCCGGCGCCGTCGTGCTGGCGGTCATGTAGTCAGCCGCGAACTGGCCTGGCGGCTTGGCAGGGTCCTGCCAGGTCTCCCAGCCCTTGCCGGTGTTGACCCCCGCGGAGAGGTACTGGAACCGGTACTTCCAGGGCACACCGCTCGAGGTCATCCAGGTGGCGTCGAGGTTGCTGAGCCCGAACTGAAGGCGATCGCTGGGCAAAGGCATAGACGCCGCCTGGGCGACGCTGGGTGTCCCCGCCTGGGCCGCCTGAGCTCCGCCGGCGATGGCTATGAGCATGGCGCCGAACGCGAGCACGGAGACACGTTTCAAGGCGGAAAGTAGAACGGCCGCCGCGGGCAGTCCCTGCGGCGGCCGTTATTTAGCTGACTTGACTAGGCGAGTGCTGCGGTCACCTGGTAGCTGATGGTTGCGTACACGTCATATGAGGTGGGGGAGCCTGTGCCCCTCGCCCAGACCCCGATCTGGTGGAGGCCGACCCCGGTCAAGACCGTTGTCCAGGTGCTGTTGCTGCTGTATGCCCGCTTCAGGATGAACGCGCTGCTACCCGGCTGGGCTTCGAAGAACTGGAAGTCCACACCGCCGCTGAGGTTGAAGCATCCGGCCGAGAACGTGACGCTCGTGCCGCTTGCCGAAGGAGCCGACGGGGACGCACCGAAGATTTCCACCCCGATGCACGCTTGGATGGCCAGCTGGAAGGTCCCGGTCCAGTAAACCTCATAGCTGCCGGTCGAGCCGCTGTGGCGTGCCCACACGCCCAGCCCATAGTTTCCAGCTGCGAGACCGGTCGTGTTCCACAGGAAGGTGTTTTGGTTCCACGGGTGGAATCCGCCCTGGGCAACAAACCCAGCGCCCGGAGCTGCGATGTAGAACTGGAACTCAGGGTTGGTACAGCCGGTCGCGGTGGCAGTAAGGGTGATTTGCGAGCCCGGCGCCGCTCCAGAGAAGTTGTTCCAGGTGAGGTTGGCGGCAGTACAGTTCGGGCCGCCGTAGTTGTAGCCCGTCCCAAGGCCGATGATCCCTGGCGCCCCCACGATCAAAGAGGCGGCAAGCACGGCAGTAACCGCCCCGGCGGGCAGGATGCGAGCGGCTTGCTTCTTCAGCACAGTCTTTAACGAACTAAGCATCTATCGCTCCCTTACCCAACTTTCTAGACGAGAAAATACAAGTAGACCTGAAGGAGGTCCGGGCCATTTGTAACACCATCCTGAAGATCCGTCAAGGCTCGAATACAGGATCACCTCAATCGACCTTAAAGGCAGCGAGTTAACGGCGATTTAACGTGCCAGCTCGTTCCGGTAAACAACGATCGAGCCGAAGTCCGCCGCTTTGATCAGCCCAAAAGTGGAGTCAAGGTACGAGTAAGACATCCAGTCGACCGTGCGCGCGAGCAAGACGTACTTGATCCCCCGATCGGCCAGGACCTGTGTCCAGGCCCTAGAACCGCCATCCCTGACCAGTTTCGAAATCGCCACCTGTTCGGGATCGGTCGGCGGCCCCGTGCCAATTTCCGGGTCGGTGCTGACCAGGACCGGCGTCGAAAAGAACGTCGGGGCGGGGGACGCCACCACCTCGTTTTCGTTGCGAATGAAGTCAAAAGACAGGTACTCGTGCCAGGGGAGAAACAACGCCCGGCCGTGATTAGGGTCGTCCAGCAAGAGCCGATCGGCCGCGTACCAGCCGGCTGGATATTGCGATGGTCTGATGCCCCCATGGCTTCCGAATAGCAAGCCATTGCCATAGCCGAGAGGTATGGCCAGCAGCAGAGCCGTCGCCCCCGCCGCCATCCAGTCGATGCGGGCAGGGCTCAGCTTCAGGCGGCGGATCCACTCGAGAATCGCGACCGCGCCCAGGGCAACGAGCTGGGAGTAGGCGAGCGCCAACAACGCCGCCCATTTGCCGGCATCGCGCATGCCCCGTAGAGGCGACACATGCGCGTCGAGCCAATAGACAAGCCCGGAAGTCACTGGGCTGGAGACTCCCATTTCGAGGACCAACGCGATGGCGGCAGCCACCAGCAAACCGATCACCCAGGGCGCGAGCTGATCCTGCTTCCTTCTGATCCCGGCGATCGTGCCGATCGCCGCCACCAGCAAGATCGCCGCCAGCACCGCCGGCCATAGCGGGACATAGGCCTTCATCGACAGAAAGCGGTGCGCGTCCTCGGCCCAAAACCCATAGAGGCCCAAGAGGTTGGGCACCAAACCCACGTGTTCGTCCGGAACCGCCGCATAGGTGATGAGATCCCCGGTCCCGATCCCCGCGAATGTGGCACCTTCGTACCCGCGTCCAAGGAGTAAGGGCACGGTCCAGTAGGCGCTTGCCACGACAGTCGCTCCGAGCGCCAGAAGGGCAGGTGGCGTCAAGCGCCTGAGATACGCGAGCCGGTCTTTCGCAACGATGACGTCGGCGACGAAAAGCGAAATGGCCAGAACGGCACCAATCAGAAAAACATGGGCGTCCAGCATTCCCAGCAAAGACATCGCAAGCGCCGCGATGAGCGCCGAGCCGGCGCCGGGTTGAACGAGGAGGCTGCGAAACCGGACCGCCGCCCAGGGCAGGACTGCATAAGCCGTGACAAGAAAAAGCTGGCCGTAGTGCAGACGTCCGTACACAAAGGGGTTGAGCAGATAAATGGTCGAGGCTGCTGCCCTGGGCAGAAAGCCTCCCACCGGAACCGCGCCATAAGCTGCCGCCGCTGCGGCGAACAGCGAGCCCAACACAAGCAATTTGCCCGCCCCTTCGCTTCCAATCGCCCATGCGATCCCCGCCAGTGCAGCCTGAAGTGGCGCGCTGCTGCTTAGAGCAGTCGGGAAGTCAAGATGTCGAGGCCCGGGCCAATCGGTCCCGAACAAGTAACCCGGCAGCAACCAAGGACCCCCGACCAGCGCAGTTAGGAACGCGGCCCACAACACAAGAAGCGCGCGGTCGGAATTAACGATGTTGAAGCCCACCAGGCGGCGTGAGATCGGCACGCGCGTTGCTGAACCCAACGCCATATAGTATTCGCTCTACCTGATCTGGCCGGTTGCGCGGGAGCAGGCCACGATGTGGGGACCGACAGCTCAGGAATCGTTTTCGGGGGCAACCTTGGGAGGGTCATCTGTGACGACCCGGGCGACCGCCTGGCGCAGGCTGATTGCGCTGTTGAAAGGTGAGCGAATCGTCGCCCACAACCTCATCGTGGGCGGCGGCACGATCGTCGCGGGCCTCCTTGGCGTCGCATTCCAGTCCCTGTTTTCGCATCGTCTGCAACCGGCCGACTACGGCGCCGTGTTCGCCATCGTCAGCCTCATCACCTTCGTCGGCCTGCCGGCGAGCGCCTTCACGTTGGTAATGGCTCGCGAGACGAGCCGCGACCGCGCCAGCGGCGAGGAAGCGCCAAGCGCTGCGCTGCTACGCAACGGCAACCGTGTTCTGCTCTTGGGTGGCATTGGCTTGGCACTCGCAGTCGCTGCGCTATCGCCCCTGTTGGCACAGTTCCTGTTGCTTCCGGTCAACCTCCTGCTGGCGGCAGCGGCCGGCATGCCATTCACGTTGGCGCTGCCCCTGCTACTTGGAGAGCTCCAGGGCGAGCAGCGTTTCCTATCGTTCTCGACACTTGCTGCGGGCCAGGCGGCCCTGAAGCTCGCTGGCGCTATTGCACTCGGCGCCATCTGGGGGCCTTTCGGAATCATCGCCGGGATCTCGGTGGCCGGTGCTCTCGTCTACCTCGTGGCGGTCGTGATGGTTTCGACCAAGCTCTCAATCAAGTCGAGCGCGCCGTGGCTTCGATCCGCAGCAGCCTATCTGGCGGTGATCCTGCCGAGCACCCTGGCCTTGGCGATGCTGCTCAGCGCCGATGTTCTGCTCGTCAAGCACTACTTCCCAACCCGAGTCGCCGGCGAATACTCGGCCGTGGCCGCGCTGGGCCGGGCCATCTTCTGGGGTGCCAGCGCGATCGCAACCGTCCTCTTTCCGAAGGTGGTTTTCCGAGGTGAGCAGGGAAAAAGCGGGTCACAGATCGTCGGCGCATCCCTGCTGTTGCTTGCCGTGGGCGGGCTGGTCAGCGTGGGAGTGCTCGCTTTCGTCTCTCGCTGGCTGCTCATCGCCTTCGCAGGTAACGCGTACGCGGAGGTGGCCGGTTATCTGCCCTGGTATGGAATCGGCATGATCATGCTGGGCGGTGCCGCGGTGCTGATCGCCACGCATCAGTCCCGAGGCAAGCCTGGCTTCCTGGCTCTCTTGCTGCCGCTGGCGTTGTTGGAGCCGGCCCTGCTCGTTGCATTCCATCAGAACCTTGCGCAGGTGGTCCTGGTGGTCGATATTTCGATGGCGTTGGTAGCAGGCGGGCTTGGAGTGCTTTATCTGGTTCAGCAGTACGACCACCTCCCGGATCGATCCCCGGTGTCCTCGACCTCGAACACCGCTTGCACCATGGCAGGAGTCCGGTGATCGCATGAGCATCGAGATCATCAAATCGACGACCGACGAGCAGGCGCACACACCGCAACAGCGGGCGTCCACGAAGGTCGAGTTATCTGTTGTCGTTCCCGCCTACCGCGAAGGAAAGCGCATATACGAAAACCTTGTCCGCCTGGTGGGCGAGTTGGACAAGCTCAACGTTCCGTACGAAGTGGTAGTGGTTTCCGACGGCAACACAGACACGACGGTCAGCGAAGCGCGGCGTGTGCCTTCAACCGCGATTCGGGTCTTTCACTACCCGATGAACATCGGCAAGGGTTTTGCCTTGAGTTGCGGAGTGGACCAGTCGACAGGCTCGCTAGTGACGTTCATCGACGCGGACATGGAGCTCGACCCAGCGACCATTGGCTGCTTCATCGAAATCATGAAAACCAGCGACTGTGACGCGGTCATCGGATCAAAGCGCCATCCGGATTCAAAGGTCGCATATCCGAGGTTTCGACGATTCCAGAGTGCCTTATATCAAATATTCGTGCGTTTGCTTTTCAACCTCGACGTACGGGACACTCAGACAGGCCTGAAGCTCTTCCGTCGCCAGGTGCTCAGTGAGGCGCTGCCGCTTCTGGCAATAAAACGGTTCGCCTTCGACCTAGAACTTCTCGTTGTTGCGCGGTTCCTTGGCTATCGCAAGATCTGCGAAGCACCCGTCAATCTCGACTACCAGTTCGAGAGCACGGTCAACCTCGCATCCGCGTGGAACGTCCTGTGGGACACGGCTGCGATTTTCTATCGACTTCGCATTTTGCGCTACTACAAGCGCCGCCAGCTTCAGCTGGCAACCTCAAAAGGTGAGACTGCCTCTGTAACTCAATCCTCGTCGACGAACTGAGGACACTGGCCCAAGGTCGGACCTGGGACATTTCGCGATGATGGACTTGGGGCTGGGTAAAGACCCCGCAGATGCGGGCCTTGGATCGATGAAGGAGCCGCGCGTCTCCGTCATTATCCCTTTACATCGTGATGCCCCAGCCTTTAGGGAGTGCCTAGCAGGCTGCCTTGGCCTGAACTATGAGTTCTTCGAGGTGATCGTGGTGAGCGACTCGCCGGTTGAACTACCACCTGAAGCGACGTTGGTCGTTTCCGGTGCCGGACGGAATACTGGACCCGGGGAGAAACGGGATCTAGGGATGCACGCTGCGAACGGCGAGTACTTGGCGTTCATCGATGATGATGCAGTCCCGCGATCGGACTGGCTTACTCAGGCAGTCCGGCTGTTTGATGTCGACCGCATTGGTGCCGTAGCCGGGCCAGGTCTCACTCCTCCAGGAAGTCCTTGGCGCGAACGCGTCGGTGGCGCTTTCTATGAGTCGTGGATGGGAAGTGGTCCTTATCGGTATCGGTTCCGACCTTCACGCAGACGAGACGTGGACGACTACCCCGCTTACAACCTCGTCGTGAGGCGCGCTGCCGCCGAACAAGTCAAGGGATGGGGCACTGGCTTTTACGGCGGCGAAGATACAGTGATCTGCTTGGCACTAGTCGAGGCCGGCTGGCGGATTATTTATGACCCTGAGGTGGTCGTGTACCACAGGCGCCGACCAGTCATGACCAAGCACCTGACGCAGGTCGGCAATGTCGGTCGCCACCGCGGGTATTTTGTCAAGGCTTACCCGAAAACGTCGCTGCGGCCGTCGTATTTCCTCCCAACCTTGGCCACTCTCTGCCTGGCGGGCTTGACCATCGCCGCGGTGCTAACTGGATCGGCTCGAATTGCTCTAGGCGGGTTGCTCGGCGCCTACTTTGTAGCGGGCATCACGCTGTCTCTGATCGAGCGTTCCGACCTCGCTACAGCGCTGACTCTACCCGTAGTCGCACTTGCCTCGCATGTCGTTTACGGCGTCCAATTCGTTCGCGGCTTACTGACCAAGGGCCTCGACAGATGACCGACTTGCCCGGGATTAGCGTGCTCATTCCCACGCTCAATTCCGAACGATATCTCGAGGGATGCTTGCAATCGATTCGCGAACAGGAATATCCGCCTGATCGCATTGAGGTTCTTGCGGCAGATGGCGGATCGGTCGATTCCACAATCGAACTGCTCTCCCGCTACTCCGTGGACAGGATCGTACCAAACCCTGGCGTCACGGGCGAAGCAGCTCGAGCGATCCTCAATCGGCTTGCAACCAAAGACCTAATCCTCTCGATCGATTCTGACAACTATCTGGTTGGTAAGGATTGGCTGTCGCGAATGGTTGCACCCCTTCAGAGCGACCCGTCGATTTTCGCAGCGGAACCTATTCGCTGGGACTATACGAGATCTGATTCAGCTCTCAACAGGTACTTCGCACTATCTGGCATTAACGATCCAGTCTCACTCTTTATAGGAAACTACGGTCGCTTCAGCTACATGACTGGCAAGTGGACCCAAATGCAACACACGGAACACACACATCCTGGATACCTCGTGGCAGAACTAATACCTGGACACGTGCCGACTATGGGCGCGAATGGATTCCTGGTTCGGACGAGTGTACTGCGAGAGCGGCAGGCATCGACGGCTGACTACTACTTCGACATTGATGTGGTTAACGAATTAGTTCAAGCAGGACATCGAAGAGTCGCTAAAGTAGATGTGGCACTAGGACACCATTTCGCTCGAAACCTAAGATCCCTACGGCGAAAGATACGGCGCCGCATTGAGGATTTCCTCTACTGGCGTGAGCGTCGAAGTTACCCCTGGCTCTCCGCAAGCAAGTTGTCGATCGCACGCTTCGTCGTGTACACGATATTGGTAGTCCCCCTGCTGATCCAAGCGTTGCGAGGATGGGTTCGCGTACGCGACAGCGCGTGGCTATACCACATTCCTGTGTGCTGGCTCACGCTGTCGATTTACACCTGGGCGGTGCTGAGATCTAGAGCGCGCGCTCCACATTCACGAGAGGGATGGGAGCACTAGGCGGACTCGTCAAAGCGGTAACCGGCTCGGGCGGCGCCCAAACGGCGACCGTGCTGTCCCTTGTTTGCCTGTATTGGTTGGTTCATTGGGATTCGGTTCTGCGAAACGCTGAATTCCGATTCCAGAAGGCCGATAGCTCCACTTGGCGCGCTTTCGGCCATGCGCCGAGCCGATGACCCTCGAACCTAACCGGCATCGGAGGGCCGAGATGTTCGCCGACCGCATCCAATCAGGGCTGAGTCAGACTCGCCGCATTGCCGTTGGAGCCGCTATAGCGGCGCTACTGGGCTTGACTGTAGCCGCTGAAGGCAGCGTCGCAAATCGGCTAGGTTCGGTCGCGCTCGCTGGCCTTGTACTCGCCGCGTCATCAGGTTGGCTGCAGCTGACCCTACAGGGTCGAGTTGATGAGAAGGCGGCCAAGCCGGCCAACGGTCGGATTTCGAACCTCTGGTTCTTGGCGGCTATTGTCATCGCTTTGACGGCGGCGCTGACTGTACAGACATGGATCCATCCCGGATCAACAATCGCGGGCGGCGACCTGGTCCTGCCTAACGGCACGGGCTGGCTAGAGAATTTATTCGAGCCCTGGACGTGGGGCGGCTCAACCCTGGGAGAGCCATCCGAATTGCCGCTGACCGTCCCATGGGCTGCCGTTCTCGGGTTCGTTCGGGCGCTCGGTGGGGACGCCGAAATGGCCCAGAGGATCTGGTACACCGTCCTCTTTGTGGGCTGCTCCCTGGCGGCCTTCAGTCTTCTTGCCTCCCTCCGAATGGGTCCGGTTGCGTCGTTGACCGGAGCAGCTGTCTACCTGTTCAACCCATATGTGATCACTTGGGTAAACACCTACGACACATACATGGTCGCCCTCTTCCTGCTGGCGGCGATCCCGGCGGTTCTGATAGCCGCCAGCACGGGCCGCATTTCATCGCGGTGGGCGGCAGTGCTCATTGCAGCCACGGCGCCATTGATCGGATACGCGTTCCTCAATCCACCTCTCGTCGGTATGGTCCTCGGCGTGTTGTTGATGACGCCTGTGCTTGTTGCATGGGTGGATGGAAGAGAAGCCGCGTTCCGAAGCGTACGCGCCCTTCTATTCGCACTTCCCATATTGGTCGCTGCGTCCGCGTATTGGGTCATTCCCGCAGTCCTTCACCTAGCGACTGCCATTCCGACGCAATTCACGGATCTGTCAGGTTGGGCCTGGGAAGAAGCACGCGCAACTATTCGAAATGCTTTCTGGTTAAACACGCACTGGGGATGGAACTTTCCTGAGTATTTTCCCTACGCTGGGACGTACGATGTTCCTCCACTATCCATAGCTAGATTTGTCCTACCCGCGGTTGCGTTTGCCGGTTTGGGCCTCGCTACCACCAAAAACCTGCATCGCGCCAGAAGCCTGCGGTTGGCGGTAGTTAGTTCAAGCCTCGCACTGGTCGTGATCGTTCTCAGCACCGGTACGAACCCTCCAGGTAACACTCTGTTCATTCCTCTATACAAGTTGCCGCTCGGCTGGCTTCTTCGCGAACCCGCCCGCTTTCTAATGCTGGTCGGACTCGCATACGCCGTTCTGGTGGCTATCGTCGTCGATTGGTCGCTCAAGGGCAAATCTGTTGGCGATCTTTTACTTTCGACACGTTTGGCTCCCTCCGCGCTGCAGCTCGCAGTTGCGCCGGCAGCACTTGGAACTTCACTGCTGCTCGGCCTGCCACTGTACTCAGGCGCGTTTGTTGCCGACACTAAACCGACGCTAGCGTCCTGGGCCGTTTCTGCTCGACCAACGCACGTTCAGATGCCGGCCTATTGGACAGAAATGGCTCGGCTCGCCGATGCATCGCCGATTCAGGGCGCCTTACTGGTCATGCCTCCCGACGATTGGTACGAAATGCCCTACACCTGGTATTACGGTACGGATGCCTTTGTAGTCCAGATGTTCAAACGGCACGTTGTATTGCCGAGTACTACGACATATACGCCTGCGTCGACTCAGTTAACAACCGCCGTCAACTTGATCGGCGAGAGCATCCTTAACCGAGATTGGCCCCAAGTTGGAACTCTGGTCACCGTACTGAACACGCCCCTGATCCTTGTGCGCGGAGACATAGAAGCCCCTTATGCGAACCATTCAATTCTGCCACCGAGGGATCTAGCGACCGCGCTTGAGGGTGCACCGAATTTCGTCTTGATCCACCGAGTCGGTCCATTAGAGCTTTTCGCTTTGCGCGATCCGATAAAAGAAACTGAAGCAAACCTCAATTTCACAATGATCAACACCAAATCCCCTGACCTCCGCATTCTGCCCTTGCTTCCAATGGGTACTGCGTTAGTGACGGGCAAGCCTCGTCAAGGCGAAAGTAACGTCGTACAGTCGCCCAAGGTTGAGCTGTGGCAGGACCAAGGGGACTCGGTTGTTTGGCGAGCCTCAGCGCCGCCAGGTTGGAGTTATCGGATCGCCGACTTAAACTCCAAGGCTATCGTCTCTCTCGATCACGCTGGAACTTTCACCGCCAGTGGACCCACCCATATTGAATATGCTCCCAGTTCTCCAAGCCAGCAGATTAGTTTGTCAGTCAAGGGTCGAACTGCAATCTCAGACGGCGATTTCGCTAAGGGATTATGGGAGCCGGTGCAAAATTGCGGTGCCGCCAGCTCAGAACCGCTGGGGCAGCAGGTGGCCGCAAGCGTGGTGAATGTCGCTCCCGGAGTGCTCCCGGCACTCAGGCTTTCAGCAGCGAATGCAGTCGCCTGCGAGACAAAGACGATTGACTGGACCGGGGGCTCTGTCCTGATTGACTTGATGGTTCGCTCGGTTCAAGGTGCCGCGCCTCGGCTCTGCCTTTGGGAAGTTGGCCGCAATGTCTGCGCCGCTCTTCCATCGACTAACGATCAGAGCGGCTGGTCAGAATACCGAACGTCGATTACGCCAGCTCGCGGGACAACCGGATTAGTCCTGTATTTGTATGCGGACGCCACCGTCTCTGGAAGTCGGACCGTTACCGAATACGCGAACGTTCGTGTCTTGGAAATGCCTAGCCTCCCCAGTTTTGCTTTGTTGGCAGACCCCGATCCTAGAGTTACCTCCCCCCTTCAACTCGCTTTGGTTCACAACAGCTACTCGAATGATTGGCAAGGATCTACCCCTGGCGAGCACGTTTTGGTCGACGGCCTGCTCAATGGATGGCTAATCCCAACGGGTTCCCATACGTTCACCGCAGGCTATGCCCGAGCTGGTTTGTTCCGGGCCGCCGAATGGGTGTCGCTTGCAACGCTGGCCTTTGTCTTGCTGATAGCGGGCTCAAAACGAATTGGAGTAGTTGTCGGTCAAGTCCGCCGAATCAGACGGCCAATCTAGGCTGGCCCTACCCCTCCAACCACTCCTCTCCGGATTGCAAGCATTACGCGCGTACCGATAATGTAATGACACTCCCGCCCCTCAAGCGGTGTCAAGGCCCCCTTCGTTTCTCCCCAACGCTGCGGAGATATTCGCTAGGTGCCTACCCAGAACGTAATGATCGCGTACGAGTCGTAGCTGTTCGCTGACCCGTTCTGTCGCACCCACACGCCGATCTCATAGATACCCGGTGCCAAGCCGGTCGTGTTCCAGCTGAAGGTCGCGTCTGCGCCATAGGGCTTTGCTACCGACCATGCAGTGTTCGGCCGCAGAATCCAGAATTCGTATGACGGTGCCGCACAATCCGTCGAGGTGGCAGTGAACGTGACGGTCGCGCCCGGCGTCTGCGGCGATGCTTGGCCGGCGGAAATGCTCGCCGAGGTGCAACCACTGGTGACGTTCAGCTGGTAGGTGGCAATAAAGAAGGCGTCGTAAGCAGCGGACGAGGCAGAGGCCTTCGCCCACACCCCCACCTGATAGGTGCCCGGCGGCCAAGTGTTGGTGTCCCAGTTCCAAGTGGCCGCAGCGCTGTACAGCTGGCGGACCTGCCAGCCGTAACCCGGGCGCAGCAACCAGAACTCGTAGAGTGCGCCGGGGCAGCTGTTCGTGCTTGCGGTGAAGACGACGGTCGCGCCAGGTGCCTGGGGTGTGGCCAAGTCCGACGAAAGACCGGCGCTGGTGCAGCTACCCGCGCCGACTGCAAAGGTGGTGAAGCCGTACGCGTCATAGGCGTTGGTCGAACCCGGCTGGCGCGCCCACACGCCGAGCTCGTACGTGCCTGGGACGAGGCCCGTTGTGTTCCATGTCCAACTCGCGGCACCGTAGTCGCGCTGCATCGTCCAAACACCGCCATGCGGGATCATCCAGAAGCGGAACTGCGCACTCGGACAGCCGGTCGCGGCGGCGTCGAAAGTGATCACGGCGCCGGGCGCCTGAGGCGAGGTGGTCGCCGTTGAGACGGTAGCTGCGGTGCACGTGACGCCCGACACCGTGTACGTGCCGATCCAGTACGCCTCGTACGATGCTCCTGAGCCGGTCTGGCGGACCCAGACCCCCACTCCGTATACGCCAGGTGTCCGGCCAGCAGTATTCCAGGCCCATGTCGAGCCACCAAACACGGTCTGGGCCGTCCACGATCCGCCTGGCGAATCCAGGAAGAACTTGAACTCTGGGTGGCTGCAGCCGGTGGAGGAGCCGGTGAAGGAAAAGCTGGTGCCTACCGGTTGCGGCGATGCGATTGTGGGCATGAGAAAAGCACTGCTGCATGGCGAGCCGGCGCTAGCAACTGTCACAAAGTTCGAAGCTGCGGACTCAGGGCCAGCGCCGACTCCGTTCAGGGCGGTGACGGTGAATGTGTAGGTGGTCCCGTTGGTGAGTCCGGTTAGCGTGCTACTGGTCACAAGTCCAACCCCGATCGGACTTTGCGCGACCTGCCCGATGTACGGAGTCACCCGATAAGCAATGATCGCGGCGCCTCCATCGCTCATCGGCGCCGTCCAGTTCACGGTCGCTTGGCTATCGCCGGCAGCCGCGCTCACCGCGGTCGGAGCTCCAGGGACCGTGGCCGGTGTCACCACGTTTGATGCCGGCGATGCAGGCCCAGTCCCTACTGCATTGGTCGCTGTGACCGTGAAGGCATAGCTCGTCCCGTTGTTGAGCCCGGTGACTACGCACGGCGATCCGCTACACGCCTGACTTCCTCCAGACCAACTCACCGTGTAACCCGTGATCGGGCTGCCATTTGCGCTCGGTGCGGTCCAGTTCACTGTTGCCTGATTGTTGCCGGCGGTAGCGGTCAAATTCGTAGGAGCGCCGGGTACGGCGACCGGAATGACTGCGTTTGATGCCGCCGATGCAGGCCCAGTTCCTACTGCGTTGGTCGCCGTCACCGTGAAGGTATAACTCGTCCCATTAGTAAGCCCGGTGACTACGCACGGCGATCCGCCACAGGGCTGGCTGCCTCCGGACCAGCTCGCGGTGTAACCCGTAATCGCGCTTCCATTGGCGCTCGGTACGGTCCAACCTACCGTCGCCTGGCTGTTGCCTCCAGCCGCGCTCACCCCGGTCGGCACTCCCGGCACTGTGGCCGGCGTCACCGTGTTTGATGCCACCGATGCAGGCCCAGTCCCAACTGCGTTGGCCGCCGTGACTGTAAATGTATAGCTCGTCCCGTTGCTGAGTCCGGTGATTAGGCACGGCGATCCGCTGCACGGCTGGCTGCCTCCAGACCAGTTCACCGTGTAACCGGTTATCCCGCTCCCATTAGCGCTTGGGGCACTCCAGCCGACCCTCGCCTGGGCGTTTCCTGCGGTGGCAGTCACCGCGGTCGGCGCGGCTGGAGGCCCGATCGGGGTCACGCTGTTCGAGGGCCCAGAGGGCGGCCCAGTCCCAAGCGAATTTGTCGCCGTCACGGTGAAGGTGTAGGACGTGCCGTTGGTGAGACCAGTGACGATGCAGGGCGTACCTGAACAGGCCTGGCTGCTTCCGGACCAGCTGACCGTATACCCGGCGATGGGCCTTCCGTTGCCGTTAGGCCCGGTCCAACTCAAAGTCGCCTGACTATCGCCCGCAGTCGCAACTACGCTGCTCGGAGCTCCCGGCACGGCTGCCGGCGTCACAGCATTGGATAGGACCGCTTCGCTGGCACCAACGGCGGTCAGCGCCGTGACGCTAAAGGCGTATGAGAGTGAATTGACGAGTCCTGTCGCGGTAAAGCTGGTGACGAGACCGACTACAACGGGCCCTTGGGGAGTCACGCCGTTGTATTGGATGACGATGTAGCCAGTGATTGGGCTGCCGCCATCCGAGCTCGGTGCGGTCCAGGTCACAGTCGCCTGACGATCGCCGGCAACGGCGGAGACGCTGGTAGGAGGGCCAGGCAGAGTCACCGGTACTACTGCGTTTGATGGTGGCGACGGCGGCCCAGTCCCGATCCCATTGGTCGCAGTCACGGTGAAGGTATAGGACGTTCCGTTACTCAGCGGGCTCACGATGCAAGGCGAACTACTACAGGCTGTGGTTCCAGCGGACCAAGTGACCGTATAACCGGTGATGGGGCTGCCGTTTGCGCTCGGTGCACTCCAGATCACAGTTGCCTGGCTGTTGCCCGCAGCTGCGCTCACTCCGGTCGGAGCTCCCGGTACAGAGATCGGCGTCACCGCGTTTGATGCCACTGATGCAGGTCCAGTGCCTACTGCATTGGTCGCCGTCACCGTAAAGGCATAGCTCGTCCCATTGATGAGGCCGGTGACCATGCAAGGCGACCCCCCGCACACCTGGCTGCCTCCGGACCAGTTCGCCGTGTAACCCGTAATCGGGCTTCCGTTGGCGCTAGGTGCTGTCCAACTCAAGGTCGCCTGCCCGTTGCCGGCGGTGGCAATCACATTGGTTGGAGCACCAGGGACGGTACTGGCAGTCGGCGTCACAGCGTTAGACAGTGCCGATGCCGGCCCGGCGCCATATGAATTGATGGCCGTGACTGTGAACGTGTAACTCGTGCCGTTGGTCAGGCCCGTCACCGTTACCGGCGATCCGGCGCTGGATGCGCAGCATCCTATTGACCAGTTCACTGAGAAGCTCGTGATCGGGCCGCCGTTTGCGCTCGGGGCAGTCCAGCTCACGGTCGCTCGGCCATCGCCCGCTACGGCGACCACATTTGTTGGAGCGTCTGGCACAGGGATTGGGGTTGTAGGACCTCGAAAGGCAACGTCCGGGCTTACACCTACAGCGTTGACCGCGGCCACGCTGAAGGTATAAGCCGTCACATTGGAGAGGCCCACAACCGTATAGCTGCCGCCGTCGGGGCGGCTGACGGGAGAGAAGGCGGAGGACTGCAGCACCCCGCCGACATAGGTACTTAGACGGTATCCCGTGATCGGAGATCCGCCGTCGTCGCCGGCTGCGGTCCAAGTAAGGGTGACCTGGTTGTTGGCCGGCACGACAGAGTCGGCTCGCGGGGTCCCCGGCACACTGGGAGGTGCAGGTTGCAGGCTCGCAGACGCAAATAACTCGGCACTCGCAGTCGGGCTAAAGCTCGTTGCTCCAATCAGTCCTCCCACGAAAAGGACGTCGCCCGATGGGAGCAACGTGGCTGTATGGCGGAGCCGGTTGCTACTAAGGTGGCCGACGCGTGCCCAACTGGCAGTCGCGGGATCGAACGTCTCGAGTGACCACAGGTAGACCCCAAGGAACGGGTCGCAACCGCCAGCTACGAGAAGTCTTCCATCTGGTAGTACTGTCGCCGACTGGCCGTACCGCGCAACGTTCAGGTTACTTAGAGAGACCCAGCTTCCCGCAGTGGGATCGTAACTGTCCGCAGTTCCGCCTTCCTGATACTGCACGCCTCCGACGACGAGTACTTTTCCTGCAACCACGCTTGCTGTTCCCTCGCGGTGGGCCGCAGGCGGGGTAGCAGCAACTGACCAAGAGACGGTTGCTGGCGCGAAGATTTCTGCGACAGGGTTCAATCCGGCATCATCGCCGACGACAAGTACCCTCCCATCAGGGAGCATCGCGGCAAGAGGCTCGGATATCGATGACGGTGGGGTTGCGGTCTGAGACCAGGATCCGGTAGCAGGATCGTAGAGTTCCGCGGTGCCCTCACCACCAATTCCTCCTACGACCAGAACGCGGCCGTCTTGGAGACGCACTGCCGCGTGCAACCCTCGCGCGAAGGCCATCGACCCGGTAGCGCTCCAGGTCAGGGTCGACGGATCAAATATCTCCGCGCTCGAAACCGAACCCCTTGGCGCGGACCCGAGGTTACAGCCGAGTCCCTGGCTCACACCGCCAGCAACCACAACTCGCCCATCGGCAAGCAACGTCGCCGTGTGGAATTGGCGGGCAACACTCATGTCAGGTACTGCGGTCCACAATCCGGTAGCTGGGTCGAACAGTTCGGCCGAGGCGATAACACCTGACGCTCCGGCGCCGCCGGTGACCAGAACCTTTCCGCTGTTGAGCAAGGTCGCCGTATGGCCGTACCTGGCGGTGGCGAGGCTGCCAGTAGTGGAGGCATGTCCGACACTCACCGGCGTCACGACAATGAGTGATGAAGCCATTGCCACCGTCACGAGCAGTGCTCGCGCGCTACCGCCACCCGCCTCTCTGTTCGACGTGGAGTCAGTCTCGCAGGTTCGATCTGCCTACAGGCTTACGTGCCTACCCAGAACGTGATGATCGCGTAGGAGTCGTAGCTGCTGACCGACCCGGACTGGCGCACCCACACGCCGATCTCATAGATACCCGGCGCCAGGCCGGTGGTGTTCCAGCTCAACATCGTGGCGGGGCCGTAGGGCAGCGCCACCGACCACGCCGTGTTCGGCGGCGGAAGCTTCCAGAACTCGTATGACGGCGCGGCACAGCCGGTCGAGCTGGCTGTAAGGGTGATCGTCGTCCCTGGGACCTGCGGCGACGCCGGGCTGGCCGAGACGCTTGCCGACGAACATGGGCTCACGTCCAGCTGGAAGGTGCCGATGAAGAAGGCGTCGTAAGAAGCGGCCGAGGCCGAAGCCTTCGCCCACACCCCCACCTGGTACGTGCCCAGCGGCTGGCCGGTCGTGTTGAAGCTCCACGTCGTCAATCCGCTGTACGGCTGCTGCGCCGTCCAGCCTCCGCCCGGCGGAAGCAACCAGAACTGGTAGAGCGCGCCGGCGCAGCTGTTCGAGGTCGCGGTAAAGATGACTGTCGCGCCCGGGACCTGCGGTGTGGCCAGGTTCGGCGCCAGGCCGGCGCTGATGCAGTTGCCCGCGCCGATCGCGAAGGTCGTGAAGCCGTAGGCGTCATAGGCGTTGGTCGAACCTGGCTGGCGCGCCCACACGCCGAGCTCGTAGGTTCCTGGCACCAGGCCGGTCGTGTTCCACGTCCAGCTCGCGGCGCCATAGTCGCGCTGCATCGTCCACACGCCGCCGTGCGGGATCATCCAGAAGCGGAACTGCGCGCCTGGACACCCGGTGGCGGCGGCGTTGAATGTGATCGACCCGCCGGCGGCCTGTGGCTGCGCGGTCGCTGTCGATAGCGTGGCTGCCGTACATCGCACGCCTGTCAGCGTGAACGTGCCGAGCCAGTAGGACTCATAGCGCGTGAACGAGCCCGTCTGCCGAGCCCAGACCCCCACTCCGTAAACCCCAGGCGCCAGGCCGGTCGTGTTCCAGGCCCAGGTGTTCGCGCCGAAGCCGGCGGTCTGGGCCGTCCACGAGCCGCCGAGCGGCTGGAGGAAGAACTCGAATTGCGGCGCCGTGCAGTGCGTTGCGGTAGCCGTGAACGTGATCGTTGCGCCCGGCGCCTGCGGCGAGGCCATGTTCGGGGTGATCGACGCCGATGTGCAGGCCAGCGGGTTGACCGTGTTGAAGGCCCCCACCGTGAACGACCAGCTGTAGGGCAACCCATTGACCGTCAGCGACACCGCGTACGTGACGCCGTTCACGAGGGGCGCTCGCGGGATCACGATCACGCCGCCGCGGTAGTAGAGGTTGCTGCCGACGGCTGGGTTGTTCCCGTCGATGACGCAGTGCGCGAGGGCGACCCCATTGCCAGTGAACGAATGCGCAGTGACGGAGGTCGTGACACTGCCACCGACCTGAATAAAGACGGGCAACCCGACCGGCATGCTGTATCCGGAACACCCTGTCAGCGGATCCGGGAACTCATTGCCGCTGTAAGTGGTCAGGGGCTCGGTGGTGCCATCGCCGGGGAAATAGACCGGGTAAGTGCCACCGCTGAAAGAGTTGCCGCGCAGGGTGTCCAGAGTGGCGCCCTCCTGCCATGGGGAGGTCGCGCCGTCTCGGTACGAGCCGAAGCCGGTCGACGTGAGGCGCGGGTCCATCATCCCCATCGCGTGAAATGGCGCCGCCATCCACCAATCGATGATCTGGTCGTCGGTGGTGCTGGTGGTGGAGCTGACCTGGATGTTTCCGTTTTGTGCGGCCAGATTGCCGGCGGCCGTGTAGTAGGGAGAGCTCGGATTCTCCGAGTGGGCGACGTCACCACTCTTGACCATGTACACCGAGTGGAGCTGGTCGCCCTGGCTCCAGGTGGTGTTCTCCGGCAGAGTGGACACGTTCGCGTTGGCCCGCCAGGTGTTCAGGCGGTCGAGCCATGGAGCGCTCGCTGCGGGGACGGAGTCGACGTGGACGTGAGAGGAAGTCGCGGCCGGCACGCTCGAGAGAATCGCGAGGGCGAGGGTGCCCAGAAGCGAGACCGCGAGGCGGCGCCTTGAATTCGACCTCATGGCCAAGCTCACGAGCGCGCCAAAGACATGCCTCGGGTTCCCCACCGTCAAGGTCAACGACATGGCACGGGCGATCTTGCCGGGCAGGGGTTGCGCAGCCCCCCGGCGAATGGGTGAAGAGTTGTTAGCTCACGAGCAGAAAAGCGGTGAAACGAACTCGCGGCTCGTGGTTATTGAACGTCCCCACCCGGCCCTGCCCTTCGGGCAGAGCCGGCCTTCCCGCGTGGCGGGGGGGCGAGACGTATCCGCGGCTCGAGATTGTTGGACGTCCCCACCGCCCGAGCCGCTGCGCGGCCGGGCCGCCTCCCCACACGGTGGGGAGGCGACTTTTCTAGGTGCCTACCCAGAACGTCAGGATCGCGTACGAGTCGTAGCTGTTGGCCGAACCGTTCTGGCGCGCCCAGACCCCGATCTGATACGGGCCGGGTGCCGCACCAGTGGTGTTCCAGGTCAGGGTCGCGGGCACGCCGTAGCCCTGCACCACCGACCACGACGACCCGGGCGGAGGCAGCCTCCAGAATTCGTATCGCGGCGCTGCGCAGTCAGTAGAGGTGGCGGTGAACGTGATCGTCGGCCCCGGCGCCTGCGGCGATGCCGGGCTCGCGGAGATGTTCGCCGAGGTGCACGGGCTGATGTCCAGCTGGAAGGTGCCGATGAAGAAGGTGTCGTACGAGGCCGATGAGGCGGACGCCTTCGCCCACACTCCTACCTGATAGGTGCCGAGGGGCCATGTGTTGGTGTCCCAGCTCCACGTGGCCGTAGGGCTGTACAGCTGCCGGGCCTGCCAGCCGTAACCCGGACGCAGCAGCCAGAACTGATAGAGCGGGCTGGTGCAGCTGTTCGATGTCGCCGTGAAGATCACCGTCACGCCCGGCGCTTGCGGCGTGGCCATGTTCGGCGAGAGGCCGGCGCTGATGCAGCTGCCGGCGCCGATCGCGAACGTTGTGAAGCCATAGGCGTCATATGCGCTGGTCGAGCCCGGCTGCCGCGCCCACACGCCGAGCTCATAGACTCCCGGCGCAAGGCCGGTGGTGTTCCAGAGCCAGCTGGCGACGCCGTAGTCACGCTGCATGGTCCACACACCGCCATGCGGGATCATCCAGAAACGGAACTGCGCGCCCGGACATCTGGTCGCGGTGGCGTTGAAGGTGATCATGGCGCCGGGCGCTTGTGGCGAGGCGGTGGCAGTGGAGAGGGTGGCCGCGTTGCAGGTGACGATGGACAGCGTGTAGGTGCCGATCCAGTAGGCCTCGTACGCAGCGCCCGAACCCGTCTGGCGGGCCCAGACACCCACTCCGTACACGCCGGGTGTCAGGCCCGTTGTGTTCCAGGCCCAGATGTTGGCGCCGAACGCGGTCTGCGCCGTCCATGAGCCGCCCGGCGGCTGCAGGAAGAACTTGAACTGGGGCGTCGTGCAGGTCGTCGCGGTTGCGGTGAAGGTGACCGTAGCGCCGGGCGCCTGCGGCGATACCGTGCCTGGGCTCATCGACGCGGATGTGCATGTGATCGGCGGCGGGCCCATCGAGAATGCATCGATCTCGTTCTGGGCCGGGACGAACACCATCCCGTCGCCGGTCGCCGGCGAGGCGAAATGAGTCAGCCCACCCGTGCTCACGCTGGTGATGAGGGCGCCTGTGGTCGGGTTGAGTGCGTACAAGGTCGAGCCGCCGCCATCGAGCACAAGCACTGCTCCGCCGGCAATGATCGGCGACGTCGCGTTGACCGCGAAGCTCCACGCGGCGGCAAAAGTGTTGCCGGTCTGTGTGACCGCAAACAGGCCGTTCGCGCAGGGCACGTAGATGTAAGGCGCCTGGTACGCGGCCGCGCCGAATGAGGCATTACCGAAGAGCCCGGTGCAGACATGCGTCGGTCCCTGCACCTGGCCCAGCGTCGAGTCGAGGAGATACGAGTCGCCTGACTTTCCACTCTGCAAGACGTCGCCGCCGCCGACCAGCGTGGGGATGATCGAACCGGTGTCGGCGTCGGCATTATCTAGCGCCGTCTGGTTGGCGGGCACCCATCGGTGCACGACCGCCAGGCTGGGGCTGAGCTCGAAGGTGGTCTCGCTGTCGTTCGGCGCGCCGCCCGTCCCATTGCCCGTGGCGACGTAAACGTTGCCGCTCGCGTCAACCGACTCGCCGCCGGGGGCCCAGATCCCTTTCAGCGCGCCGTTGGTGGTGAAGTTGTAGAGGACCACGCCAGTGTTGGCGCTTGCGCCGAGCACGACGCCGTGATAAGGCTGGCCCCCCGGAGAGTTGCAGTCGCCGGCGCGGCCGCCGAACGGGATGTAGACCACGCCCTGGCTCAGAGCCAGCGCCCCTCGTTGCCCTTGGGCGACGGTTAGGTCAAGGCTGTTGCTGGGATCGACTGTGCCCGTAACGTCGATGGCATGGGTCGTGAGGTTGACCCCCCACATCACGTAGTGATGCGTGGACACGTTGCCCACGGCGTAGATGCGGTTGGTGCTGGTGTCGATCACCGGCGTTCCGGTGATGCCGATATTCGGGGTGATGTTGCCGCACAGCGGGACGTTGGAGGCCAGCGGCAGCGAGAGCTGAATCGACCACAGCACGGCGCCGTTGTTGTTCGCGTCCAGCGCGTAGATGTAGTTGTCCTCGGTCGCGACGTAAACCGTGCCGCCATACACCAATGGGGAGGCGTAGATCTGGCCGGTGAGTCCGGTCTTGGTCCAGGCGGGGTTGAGCGTGGAGACGGTCGGCTCGCCCGCGTCGACGCCGGCCCGTGAGTTGTCGTGGTGATACGCGAGCCAGTTGGCCGTGGTCACGGCCGCGGCGCCGCCGTGGATCGAACTGGAGGCCGCCGGCGCTACGGATGGCGGCGCCTTCGCGGCTGCCGGCGCAGCGCTGCCGATCGAGGCGAGGACCAGTGCTCCGACGCATGCAAGAACGCTTTTCTTCACTTCAATTCCCCTCAGTTGCGTACCGGACTCGACTGTGCCGCGCGGTAGCGATTCAGGTGGTCAGGGTGCAATTTGAACCAGTCGACCGTTTCAGTCAAGCCGCGTTCCAGGTCGCGGCGCGCCGACCAGCCGAGGCGCGCCTTGATTCGTGAGGGGTTGGAGACCCAGACGTTGGTGTCCCACGACCGCTCAGGCATCGAGCCCCAAACGGGCTCTGAGTTGATGCCCAGGATCCGGCGCACAGCCGCGACTATCTCCCGCAACGTCGTCTGGACTCCGCTGCCAACGTTGTAAACAACGCCCGGATCCTGGTCTGCGGTCGCCGCGGCGCTCACGAACGCCTCGCAGGCATCGTCGACGTGGATGTAGTCGCGAGCCACGTCGGGGTTGACGAGCGGCGGCAGGCGATCTTGCAGACCCTGCACGATCAGCGTCGGCACCAGACGCGTCGGTTCCTCGTAGGGGCCGTACACCGAGTACAGGCGCAACGTGGTGACCGGCAAACCTGTGCGCTGGGCGGTGTGGCGGCAGAACATCGTCGCGGCCGCTTTCGTGACCGCGTAGTCGCTGTTGGGCTCGATGCGTTCGTCCTCGTCGGGCGCGTGGTCCTTGTACCCGTACTCCGACGACGTTCCCGCGTTGACGAACGCTTCCACGCGCGCATTCGATGCGGCCTGCAGGAGGTTGGCCGTACCCCGCACGTTGGTCTCGATCATCAGGTTCGTGTCTTTCTGGGTTGGATAAGCGCCATGGGCGGCGAGGTGGAAGACCCAGTGAGGCCGGCTGGCGCCCATCGCCCGCTCGACACCCTCGCGATCGCTGAGATCGACGTCATGGACGGTCACCTTGCCCGCGATTTCTTCGAGCCGCCAGGGATTGTGCTTGGGCCTCAGCAGCACGTGGACCTCATGACCGTCAGCCAGGAGGCGCCGGGCGAGGTTGGCGCCGACGAACCCGCTCGTCCCGGTGACCAGGACGCGCCGCTTCAAATCAATGAGTCGCCCGCATGACGTACACGCTGCAGCCGATCGCGCGCAGGCCGGGCGTCGCTTCCACCGCCGGCTCGAGGGCCTTCATCACCGTCGCGAGCCAGGCGGGGCTGAACATCGGGACGAAGAGCCCAAACCTCTCCTCTGCTACATGCCCGCCGGCGTTCTCGACCCATGTCCGCAGCTGGCGCGGGCTGTACGAGCGCTCGTTGTGTTCTCGGTGATAGGGGGAGAGCTTCTCGATCACCTTGAGTCCCGGGTTCAAGCCGTTCGGCTCCAGCATCACGAGCTCCCGTGCGACACGCAGAGCCTCGCGGATCGTCTCCTGGGGATCGTCCGCATGGTGGAGTACGCCCTGGATGACAGCGATGTCGAAGCTCGCATCGTCGAACGGCACGCGCTTGCCCTCGAGGACGCGGTACTCGATCGGGCGATCGCCCTTTTTCCCCTGCGCGACCTTGATCGCGTTCGAGGCCGGGTCGACGCCGACGTACCGCGACGGGTGGCCGCGGTCCCAATAACCGAGCGTGTAGTAGCCGTCGCCGCAGCCGATGTCCAGGACCGACTTGCCTTTGAAGTGCGCCATGGCCAGGATCAGGTCCTGTTGACGGGCGACGGCCAGCCTGCTCGACAATTGGCTGGTCGTGGTGTACACGTACCCGTCCCCGGCGGCGGCGTCGGTGTTGAAGGGATCAACGCCCGGTCGCGTATCGGTCAAGATCGTTTGCTCACGACGTAACAGCTTATCCGCGCGCGCGCAGTCCTCGTGAGCGGTCCCTCACCCGCGAGGATCGCGATGCGATCCTGGCGGGAGCTCCCCGCGCGGTGGGGAGCCCAGGGGTCGATTCTCGATCAGCTCGAGACCGTGGCGGTCCAAGCGCGTCTTCTCTGGCCCGCAGGCGCTGCGCTCGTCATAGCGCTCGGCGTGGCCGCGATGGTCCAGCTGCCAGACTTTCAGCGAGTCTGGATCGTCTTCTTCGCGCTCGGCACTGCGCTGCCCGCCATCCTCGCGCTCGTAATGGTTTTCGACCCGCGCAAGGTGCCCGCGAATTTGATGCGCGTGGCCGCTGGGTTCGGGCTGCTGCTGTCGGGCTTCGCGCTCGTGGCGGGCCTCGTCCATGCCGCGTTTTACCGCTACGAGCCGATCGCCGGCCTGGTCCAGGTGCTGGCGGTTCTCGTCCTGACCGGCGCCATGCGTGGGTCGGGGAAGGAGCCGGCCGCCGCGAGCAGGATCGGCACCATTCTCCTGTGGGCTGCCGTCAGCATCGGGGCCTGGGGAGTAGCCGGGTCGCTGCTATGGTGGCGGGCGCTCGGTGGCTTCCGCGACGTCTGGGTGCTGGTCGTTTTCGTAGGCGCAGCCTTGATCGTCTTCGGTGCTCAGTGGCGGCCGGACGCGATCGCCAACCGGCTCGTCGGCTGGGCCGGCGCAGGGATCGCTCTTGCCTTGCTCGCCGTGGCCAGCGTTCGGACGAACAACCTGTGGGACCCCACCACCATGTACCACTGGGAGTTTTATGTCGGTCCCGCGGAGCTCGTGCGCCAGGGTGGCTGGCTGCTGTGGGACGTCCCCTCTCAATACGGATTTCTCAGCGAATTGGCGATCGCCTGGATTCCGACGCCCTCTGCGTGGGAGAGCCTTTTCATCCTCAACTCGGTGATGAGCTTCCTTCTCGCCGCGACGGTCTTCATGCTGCTGCGCTCGCTTGGTCGCGGAATCCTCAACCTCGTCATGAGCTTTGCCCTGGCCCTGGTCGTGACTTTCTTCCGGCCCGGGCTGGCCCCGCAGATCATCGGACCGGATGGGTATCCCAGCACCGGCGCCTTCCGATTCCTGTGGTGCGTGGCGCTGCTCTTGGTTCTGCTGTCCCTCCTTCGGGTCCACTCGTCGCGCGCCCGGATCGCAATCCTGATGTTGGGCAACGTGGTCTGGGTTGTGGGATTCCTCTGGTCGGCGGAATCCGCGATCTACTCGACATTCGTCTGGCTGCCCGGCTACTTCCTCATGGTCGTGGCCGACCGCTGGCACGCTCCCTCCCCCCATCGGGGGGAGGGCCAGCAGGGGGGTGCGCCGGGAACTGGCTCTGCCAGGCTCGGCGCCTCTAGGGGGGAGTCCCCCCTCAGACAAGAGGGGCGTGGGCTTGGCAAGCGCCTTCTTCGCATCGCCGGCTGGACCGTCGTTCCCATGCTGTTCCTGGCCGCTGCGCTCGCGATCGTCTTCATCGTCTACCAGGTCGGCCTCGGCCATGGGCCTGACCTGGAAGCCTTCTACGACTTTGGCCGCGCGTACCAGGGCGGCTTCGGCGCGTATCCGATGGATCCCGGCGGCCCTGGTTGGGTGCTGTTTCTCGTCTACGCGGCCACGCTCGTCGCGATCGTCTGGAGCGTCCGCAAACAGCCTGGGGTGGCGACTGCCGTCCTCGTGGGGACGGCCGCCATGATCTACGCGACCGGCAGCTACTTCGCCGGCCGCAGCCACCCGAACGCGGTGTGGAATCTCGCCCCGTTGCTGTGCATCGCGCTCGCGGTGACGCTCAGCCTGTCTGGTCGCAATGTCCAGGCCGGCCCGCTGCCGGTCCTGCTGAGGCTGGTCGCAACGCCTCTGCTCATCATCTTTCTCTTCGGGGCATTGAGCGACCGCGCCGCCGCGGTGGATTGGGTCACCAGGCCGCAGCACGACATCGTCCACATCGATACCGCCATTCCGCCGACGGACCCGGGCCTGCAAGCGCTGATCGCCCAGCACGTCCGACCGGGCGAACGCATCGTTTACCTGTCGGACGATGCCGACCCAGTGTTGACTCCGCACCTGTTCGCGGATACCGAGCAACCCGACGGGGCGCCGCTATGGTTGCCACTGGTTCCTTTTCGGGCGGTTAACATCCTGCCGCAAGCACGGCGGGCGTTGTACCTGGAGCGCTACATCGAGCGGCATCCGGAGGGGGGCTGGTTGATCGAGCGGACGCCCCCGCCGGCGCAAGTCGACTGGGTCGTGCAGATAGTCCAGGCCCATTTCACGTCCGGCCCGACCTACTCGAACGCCGACTACCAGCTGACGTTGTGGTCGCCCCGCAAGTAGTGGGCAGCTCACGCCCCTCTATTTCAACAGGGGGGAACTCCCCCCTGAAGGCGCCGGGCCTGGCGGAGCCAGTTCCCGGCGCACCCCTCTGCCAACCCTCCCCCCTTCGGGGGGAGGGGGTACTTTGGTGGGAGGGGGTCGCACTGCTCTGGCCGGTCGGAGTCGCGCTGGTGATGGCTCTCGGCGTCGCAGCGATCGTCCCGGCTGCGGAGTCGCGTCGGGTGTGGATCGCCTTCCTCACGCTCGGCAGTGCGCTCCCGGCCGGCCTCGTGCTTGCGATGGCGATCGACCCACACAGAGTCTCCCCGTCTTGGCTGCGCGCGGTCCGATGGCTGGCATTGCTGGCATCGGCAGTCGCACTCGGGGCCGGCATCGTCCACGGGCTGACCTACCGCTCGGGGGCGATCGCCATCGAGCTGGGCGCAGCGTTGGTTCAGGCCGCGGCGGTGGTCGCATTGACCACGCTCCCGCGTGGATCCGACGAGCAACCGAGCGGCACGATCCGGATCGCGACCGCGGCCTTGTGGGCAGCCGTGAGCATCGGGGCATGGAGCGTCGCCGGCTCGTTGCTGTGGTGGCAGTTTCCCGGCGGCCTGCGGCACCCGTGGGTGATCGCGGTCTTCGCGGTCTCGGCGGTGATCGTCTTCTCGGCGCTGTGGCGGCCGGATGCCATCGCCAATCGCGCGTTGGGATGGGCGGGCACCGCGGCCGCCCTGGCCGTGCTGGCGGTGGTCAGCGTGCGGACCAACGACCTGTTCGACATCCACAGCATGTACACGTGGGAGCCCTTCATCGGGCCGGCCGAGCTCGTGCGCCAGGGCGGGTGGCTGTTGTGGGACGTCCCCGCCCAGTACGGATACCTCAACGAATATGCGATCGCCTGGATGCCGACGGCTTCGCCATGGGAAGGCCTCTTCATCCTCAACTCGGTGATGTGCTTTCTGCTCGCGGCCGCGGTGTTCATGCTGCTGCGCTCGTTGGGTCGCGGCCTCATCAACCTCGTCATGAGCGGCGCCGTGGCGCTGGTCGCGTGCTTCTTCCGGCCGGGACTGGGGCCGACGATCATCGGGCCCGGCGGATATCCGAGCACGGGCGGCTTCCGGTTCCTGTGGTGCGTCGCACTGCTCCTGGTGCTCTTGAGCCTGCTCAGGGTTCGCTCGCCGCGAGCCCGGCGCGTGATCCTGGTCCTCGGCAACCTCGTATGGGTGGTGGGCGTCCTCTGGTCGGCCGAGTCCGCGATCTGGTCGACGATCGTGTGGCTGCCTGGCTACTTCCTGATGGTCGTGGCAGAGCGCTGGAAGGAGCCGGATATTCGGACGCGTGTTCTGCGGATCGCCGGCTGGACCGCGATTCCCGTGCTGTTCCTGGCCGCGACGATCGCGATCGGCTTCTTCATCTACCAGGTCGGCCTCGGCCATACCCCGGACCTGCAGGCCTTCTATGACTTCGGTCTGGCTTTCCAGGGCGGAGTCGTCGCGTATCCCATCGATCCGGGCGGCCCGGGCTGGGTGTTGTTTCTTGTCTACATGGTCACGCTGGTCACACTCGTCTGGAGAGTTCGCAAGCAGCCGGCTGTGGCCTCAGTCGTACTGGTCGGCGCCGCGGCCCTGATCTACGCGACCAGCAGCTACTTCGTCGGCCGCAGCCACCCGAACAACGTCTGGAATCTCGCGCCGGAGATCTGCATCGCGCTGGCGATAACGCTGGTCCTGGCCGGCCGCGATATACGCGGCGATCCGATGCCCGTTCTGCTGAGGCTCGTGACCGCGCCGCTGCTCGTGATTCTTCTGTTCGGAGCCCTGGGCGACCACGCGGCAGTCGTGGACTGGGTCACCAGGCCGCAGCGCGACATCACTCATATCGATGCCGGCCTGGTGCGTACGGATCCCAACCTCCAATTGCTTCTCGCTGCTCACGTCCAGCCAGGCGATCGAGTCGCTTACATCGCGGAGGACACGGACCCGGTGCTGTCGCCCCACCTGTACGCGGACGCGGTGCAACCCGATGGGGCGCCGCTCTGGTTGCCATTGGTCCCATTCACCGCGATCAACATCCTGCCCGCGAATCGGCGGGCGGCCTACCTGGAGCGCTTCATCGCACGACACCCGGAGGGCGGTTGGTTGATCGAACGGACCAGCACGCTGGGGGAGGGCGAGTGGGTCCGGACGATCCTTCGCGAGCACTTCACGCCGGGGCAGACCTACGCAAACGCGGACTACCAGCTGACCCTGTGGTCGCCCGTGTAGCGGACAGGGTCGATTCCCCCTCTCCCTGCAGGGGAGAGGGTTGGGGAGAGGGGCGGGAGTAGCCCAAATCGACTGTTAAGAACATTGGCATCCAGCCATTCCTCAAACACGATTGGTTCCATGAGACGAGATCCGGTCACGGTCGATCAAGCACGCGAGTTGCGCCGGAACGAAACTGCGGCCGAAAAGCGCATTTGGTCACGGCTACGCGCGCATCGATTTCAAGGATTCAAGTTCAGACGGCAGCACCCGTTGGGGAGGTACACCGTCGACTTCGTCTGTCTCGCTGCGCACCTCGTGATCGAAATCGACGGCGACTCACATGGCGACGATCGGGCGGATACTTTGGACGCCGCTCGAACCGCGTGGCTTGAAACTCAAGGCTTTCGCGTAGTGCGTTTTTGGAACCACGACGTGCTCGAGGGCACCGACGACGTAATGGAGGCGATCTTCTACGCGCTGGAAGGCGAGGTTGTTCAAGCTCACGCCCCACTCCCCAAGCCTCTCCCCTGCGGGGAGAGGGGAATACCAGCTCACGCCCCACTCCCCAACCCTCTCCCCTGCGGGGAGAGGGGGATACAAGCTCACGCCCCACTCCCCAACCCTCTCCCCTGCGGGGAGAGGGGGATACGCTAGGGGCGTCTCGCCACCAGGTACAGGTTGCCCAACGGCATGCGGACGCGAAGCGAGCCGACACGACTCCACGCGAGCAAGCGCAGCAACCCGTCTTTGATGCCCCGCGGCAATGGCAGCAGACGCGCCATGTACCCCAGCGTGTAGTCGTTCCACACCGAGCCCGCCTCGACCACCTCGAAGCCGTGCGCCCTCACGAGCTTGCCCAACGTCTCGCGGCTGTAGAGGTAGAAGTGCTCCACGTCGACGATGGGGCTTCGCTCGCCCAAGACCTTTGCGGACAGCGACTCCGCATCGTGGTTGAGAAGGAGCGCGAGGCCGCCGGGCCGGATCACGCGATGCAGCTCGTCGAGGGCGAGGGCCGGCTCGGGCAGGTGATCGAATACCTGGAACAGGCACGCGATCGAGACTGAGCCGTCGGGCAGGACGCCCGGGCGGAGGATGTCGTTCAGGATCAGCGGCCGCACCGCCTCGGACGCGGACTTGATCGCTTCGCGGCTCGGCTCAATTCCCTTCACGCCGGTATAGCCGCGCGCCAGGGCCTCCTCAAGAAAAAAACCGTTGCCGCACCCGATCTCGACCAGACCATCGCGCCGGGCACCGTGGCGATCGAGCCTTCCGAGGTAGCGCCCGTACGTCCGGCGCAGGTTCGGGACCTCGGCCTCGTAGTCGAACGTGGACCGCTCGTAGAGGCCGGCCACGCTCGCGGGGTCTGCCGCGGGGTCGGACCGCACCAGTCCGCAAGTGTTGCAACGGACCATCCGGTAGTGGACGCGATCCGGAAGGCGCCGCGCCGAGAAGTGGCGCGCGTCGAACGCGTCCCGCGTGACGGTCGAGGGGAACAACTCGGTTGCATCGTCCAGCGTGCCGCAGATGGCGCATCGCGTTGGTTGCAGCGCGGGTGCGGCTTGCACGGAATCAATCATCGCCGCGGCCCGCGGGAGCGTTGAGGATGCTCTCGACCACATAGGGCGGACGCCGCTTGACCTCGTCGTAGATGTGCTCGAGGTAGGAGCCGATGATGCTGAGGCACAGAAGCTGGATGCCGCCGAGGAAAAGAACCAGCACGATCAGCGTCGTGAAGCCACTGGCCACGCTCGCCGGATTGACGATTCGCACCACCACCACGGCCAGAGCCGCGAGGGCGGAACCGATGACGGTGAAGATCGCGATCCCGGTGATGAACTCCAGCGGCCAATACGAGAAGCTGAAGATCGCCTTGCGCGCCCAGCGCATGTTCTTGATCCACGAGTTGGTGGTGGTTCCGAACATGCGCTCCGGCCGCACGTACGGAACGCCCGTCTGGCGAAATCCCGCCCACGCGCGCAGGCCGCGGAGGAAGCGGTTGTTCTCGGGCAGGTTGTTGAGCACGTTCACGACCTTGCGGTCGAGCAGCGAGAAGTCACCCGCGTCGACGGGGATCGGAACGTAGGAGGTAGCGCGGAACAATCGGTAGAAAGCCTTGTACGCACCCGCCATGAGAAAGGGCGCTTCGCGCTTCACGCGCACGCCATAGACGACCTCGAAGCCCTCCTTCCATTTCTTGTGGAAGTCGGCGATCAGCTCGGGCGGGTCCTGGAGGTCGCCGTCGAGAAGAGCGACCGCGTCGCCGGTCGAGATGCGCATGCCGCTCGTGAATGCGTTCTGCGATCCGAAGTTGCGGGTGTGGTTGATCACTACGACCTTGGGATCCTTGGCGGCGAGGTCCGCGAGCACGGTCGCGGCATCGTCGGGGCTCGCGTCGTTGACGAAGATGATCTCGTAGTCGACTCCGATCCCCTCGAACGTGTCGACGAGGCGCTTGTACATGATCGGGACCGCCGGCGCATCGCGATAGCAGGCGATGACCGCGCTGATCTTGTCCTTCTTCTTGCCTGGGGTCGCCACCGACGCTATCTAAGGCGATACACGCGAACGCCGTCAACCGTGCTCACCAGGTCGTAGTGGCTCGCGATGTAGTCGTAGATCGGCTTCCAGGCTGCCTGGCTCTCGAAGTCCAGCGGAGATTGGTGACGTAAATCCGACTCGTTGTACTCCTGGACCAGGATCCAGGTCGGCGGATCGCGCTGCAAATCGGCGACCGCCTCGCTCGACATGGCCGGCGTGGTGGCGAGGGTGTCGTACCAGTCGACCTTGGTGGGGTTGGTCCGGCCGGTGATCACGTAGTAAGCCTGGCCGTCGGGAAAGACGAAGATGCTCTCCCCCGGAGCCGTGTTCTGCTCGATTTCGGCCACCAGGCTCTTGATATGAGCGGCGTTGTCGGGAAGGGTCTTGAGACCCGCCTCGCGGGACACGGTCTCAGTCAGCGGCGCGTAGCCGGTCCAGCCGAGCTCAGCTGTCATCTGGTCGCGGGGACCGTCGAGGTACGGGCTGCCGTGCGTGATCACCGCGCCGGCCACGGCGATGAACACCCCGACGGCCGCCGGCAGCGCCACCCGGACGACGGGCGCGCCAGCCCACTTCAGGGGTCCCCGCGGAGTCGAAGACTCCGTGGGGTGAGAGATCCGCCACCCCATATAAAGGAATGCAAGCGCGACCGGGACGCCGAGAAAGGTGCCCACATAGGCGAACCGCATGCTCGAGAGGTCGACCCCCTGCAGGTACTCGAGCACGGCGGCGACGATCGGGACCATGGGCGGAAACATCTCGTCGCGCACCCGAGCCGCCCACGGCTGTTGCGAGAGTCGGGGCAAACGGGCCGCGACGGTGACCGCCGACGCGACGAGGTTGACCAGGAGCACGAGCGCCAGCACGCCGACGAGCAGGTTCATCTGGCCGTCCGTGGGGATGCCCAGCACGCTCGACGGCCATGCAGGCGCCGCGAAAGCCACCATCAGCACGGCCAGTAGAACCAGCGCCGGAATCGCCGCCCAACGCCAGAGCCGAGCCACCGGGATCAAGACCACAGCCGCCAGCGGGAGCAGCCCCGCGTACCCATGGATGAAGAGCCACGTCGGCCAATCCTGATAGAGGAGCTGCCGTTTGGAGACGGCGCGGGCCTGCAGCAGCTGCCCGAACGCCTGGTGCCGGAACAGATCCCGCAGGCCGGCGCCCGCGATGGCGAGGAACACCGCTCCCACCACCACCGCGAAGCCCGTGGCGAACAGCGGCCATCGCCTGGGGCCGCCGAACCACGGCCGGAGCAGGCCGAGGCCGCAGATGCCCGCGGCCATCGCGAGGTAGGTCGGCTTGGCGAGGAACGCGAGTCCGCAGAAGACTCCGGCCAGCAACATGAGGGGCGCTCGCTGTTTCTCGAGGTCCCAAACCAGGAGCAGGAACCCGGCGAGGAAAAGGATCTGGGCGTCGAAGTTGAAGTTCGAGTAGTAGTAAAGGATGGTGGTGAAGAACACGGTCGGGAGCGTGACCAGGAATGCCGGCAGCGGAGCGAGGAAGCGCCGGATGATCAGGAAGGCGATCACGGATCCGAGCGACACCTCGACTGCAAACACCCAGCGCGAGGCGAGGAATCCGTAGTTGTCGCCGAGGATGGCGGCGATGGCTGCTTCCTTGTAGGGGGTCAGCGGCGGGGACGCGTAGTTGAAGTCGCGATAGATCACCTGGCCCCGAACGATCCGCAGCGCCACCGCGGGCAGAAATGCCTCGTCGCTGGCGTTGAAGCCCTGGTTGATGAAAGTGGCGCGGTAGACGAGCCCGGCGATGAACAGCAGGCCGGCGAATAGGGCGGTTTGCCGGCGGCCTCCCCCTCTCCCCGCAGGGGAGAGGGTCGTCAGGGGGGTGCGGGGCGTGAGTCCCCCTCTCCCCGCAGGGGAGAGGGTTGGGGAGTGGGGCGTGTGTTGGCTATGCCCCTCCGGGGGGCTAGCCGCGAGCGCCAGCGAGCAACCCCTTTGCCGCTTTCACGATCCCGGCGCGATCGAGGCCGTGGCGCGCGTGCATGTGGGCGGGGCTGCCGCTGCGACCGTCAGTGCCGGTCCGGACGCCGAGGCGCACCAATCGCGTGCCCAGGCCGTTTTCGGCAATCACCTCCGCCACCAGCGAGCCGAGGCCGCCGGAGATGCTGTGGGTCTCGACCGTGAGGACCACGCGATGACGGCCCAGGACTTCCACCAGGTCGTGTTCGGGCACGGGGCTGACGCTGGCGACGACCGTCACCGCCGCCTCGATGTCGATCTTGGCCAGCTCGTCCGCCGCCGCGACCACGTCGAAAGAGATCGGGCCGCACGCGATGATCAGAAGGTCGTCCCCATTACGGACGTTCTGCGCACGTCCCAGATCGAAGCGGCCCTTCAGGCCTGGCAAGACGCTCTTGTCGTCCTTGCCGAGGCGGAAGTAGACGGGGCCCGGCAGGTCCGAGGTGGCGCGGAGCGCGGTGGCAGTCTGCTCGAAGTCGGCGGGCGCGACGATCGCAAGGCCTGGCTGCGTGCGCATGACGCCGATGTCCTCGAGGCTGTAGTGTGTCGGGCCGGCCGTGCCGTACTCAAAGCCCGCGCCCAGGCCGACGACCCGCACCGGCAGGTGGTGGAGGACGGGGCCGTTGCGGATGAACTCGAACGGACGCAGGCTCGCGAAGGTGCCGATCGAGTAGCAGAACGGGATCATGCCCGCCTCGGCGATTCCGGTGGCGAGGCCGACCATGTTCTGCTCGGCGACGCCGACGTTGTAGAAGCGGTCGGGAAAGCGATCGCGGAAAGGCTCGAGCACCGTGTACCCGAGATCGCCGGTGAGGAGCACGATCCGCCGATCCGTCTCGGCAAGCTCGCTGAGGACCTTGACGAACGTCCCCCTCATGCCCGCACTCCCTCGATCTCGGCGAGGGCCCGCTCGTATTCCTCGTCGCTCATCGGCCAGTAGTGCCACTTGATCTGGCTTTCCATGTACGAGACGCCGCGGCCGAACGTGGTCCTCGCGAGCAGGACGTGCGGCGGTCCCCCCGTGGTGTCGAATCCTTCCACGAGCTTCTGCATGCCGTCGATGTCGTGGCCGTCGACCTCGTGCACGTCCCACTTGAAGGCGCCCCACCGTTCGGACATCGGCTCCATGTCGAGCACGTCGCGCGTGTAGCCGAAGGCCTGCTGCGCGTTGATGTCGACGATGGCGATGAGGTTGGCGAGCTTGTGGTGCGCCGCGAACATCACCGCCTCCCAGATGGAGCCCTCGTTGCATTCGGCGTCGCTCACGATGGCGAACACGCGCCGCCGCGAGCTCTGCATCCGCGCCGCGAGCGCGGCGCCGGCCGCGAATGAGAGGCCTTGGCCCAGGCTTCCGGTGTTGAAGTCGACGCCCTTCAGCGCGCGCTCGGGGTGGACGCCCAGCAGGCTGTCGTCGGCGCAGTAGGTATCCAGGTCGGCCTCGGTGATGTGGCCGGCCAGCTGGAGGGCGGCATATAGGGCAAGCGCGGCGTGACCTTTCGAAAGGACGACGCGGTCGCGGTCAGGGTCGTCGGGATCCTGCCCCTTCAGCAGGCGGTCGTAGAGCAGCGAGACGAGGTCGGAGATCGCGAGCGACGAGCCGATGTGGCCGACGTGGGCTCGCTTCGACTGCTCCAGGATCCGCTTGCGGACGTTGTGCGCGAATTCGGTCGACCGGGGCATGAATCCGCTTGATTCTATTGCAGCGGCCCTAGAGCCCTCCCGGCAGGGTGCCGACGAGGCTGCCCACGGTCGGGGCGGCCCCGACAAAGGTGACGCCGCGGATACCGTTGTAGTCGGGCGGGTTGAGCGCGACGATGCTTTGCGTGGTGGCGCCATCGGGGCCGACCACCGACGTCGAGAAGTACTCGTTGCTGATCCAGCCCATCTGTAGGTTGGCCTGCCCGCTGGTGGAGGAAGACCCCAGGAACGCGTTGCCCCCGTGCGTGTTGCTCAGCGGCGCCAGAACCCTGCCCAGCTGGTCGGTCATGATCACCTGCCCGTCCGGCGAGAGGGCCGCGTTGCCGACCGTGAACGTGCTCGTGTAGGCGTTGCTGGGAAGCAGAAAGTTGGTCTCCGAGCCGGCCCAGCTCAACCGCCTCAGGCAGCTGTAGTAGTAGGTCGACGTTGCGTTCGAGACTGGGTCTTCCAGGCACGGGGAGCCGGGTTTGGCGACGCAGGCCGTGCCCGCGCTGTTGACCGTCCCGGTCGGCACGCAGTCGCCATTTCCGAGCGCGACTGGCTGGGCGCCGGCGCTCGGATCGATGAGCGCATAGCCCGAGGCTACGTAGGGGTTCGACAGCGTGACGACCGACCCGAACGCGAGTACGACCTTCCCGGCGTGCCATCCAATCGGCCAATAGAAAGGTGCTCGGCCAAAGACGTCTACGTGTCCGCCGCCGTGCAGGTTTTCGACATACAGGCTGACCTTGCCGGATCTGAAATCGTCCACGCCCACAGCGATCTGGCTGTCGTCGGGGCTGACCGCAAACGTCGCGCGCGCCGCGGCAGTGCCTGGAATCGAGGTGACTTTGGTGAGCGAACCGTCAGGAGCTAGCGCTTTCACAGTCGCGTCGCCGTCGAGGACGTAGATCTTCGTCTTGCTGGTGCTGATGTAGGGCAAGTCAAACGCCGGCGCCCCGCAACCACCTAAAGCGCCGTTGAGAGATGGAGGGCACGCCGGTGCGGGCCCTACCGGCCCCTGAGTTCGCGACGCGACTGTGACCGAGGCGAGGACCCTGGCTTTGGGACTTGGCACGCCGACTGTGACGAAACCGACCACCGAGATCGTGTGAGTGGAACCGTTGGGGCCGTCGTAGACGGCCAGCGGCCCCCCGGTGGGCCACGCCTGGGCAGAAGGTGTCCCGGAAGGTGAGGATTGGGATGTCGTGCCGCCGGTGTCGCAGGCGGCCAGCACGAGGAAAACCAGGGGCAGCGCGAAGAGTCTTCCTTTACTCATTGCGACCTCAGAACCAATGGACCCCCTGGTTGCTCATTAAACGCCGGATTTCGGCCGATCGTTTCGTGTTCCTGGTTCGATTCTGCCTCCCGGGGCCGAATCTGTAGCATTTGGGCAGTTGGCAAAGGAAGCGCGAATACCGCCGGGCGAGGCGGTTTCCACCCCACCCCCCTTCATCCCAGTTTCGCGCCCCTGGATCGGGCCCGAAGAGAAGGCAGCCGTCATCGAGGTGCTCGAGTCGGGCATGCTCGCGCAGGGCCCCAAGGTGGCCGAGCTCGAAGCCGGGTTCGTCCGTCTAACCGGCGCACGATACGCGATCGCCACCTCGTCGGGCACCACCGGCCTACATCTGGCCCTCCTCGCCCACGGCATCGGGCCGGGCGACGAGGTGATCACCAGCTCATTCACGTTCATCGCGTCGGTCAACACGATCCTGTTCACAGGGGCGCGACCGGTGTTCGTCGACATCGACGAGCCGACTTTCAACCTCGACCCCGCGCGGCTCGAAGCTGCGATCACGCCGCGGACCAAGGCAGTCATGCCCGTGCACCTCTACGGCCAGGCCTGCGACATGGACGAGATCTGCGCGATCGCGCGCAAGCACGGACTGGCTGTGATCGAGGACGCGGCGCAGGCGGTCGGCGCAACTTACGGCGGACGCGGCGTGGGCAGCTTCGGCACCGGCGTCTTCAGCCTGTACGCGACCAAAAACGTGATGAGCGGCGAAGGCGGCATCATCACCACCAGCGACGACCGCGTCGCCGATCGATGCCGGCTGCTGCGCAGCCACGGGATGCGCGAGCGCTACCAGTACGAGATGCTCGGCTACAACTTCCGGCTCAACGACGTGCTGGCCGCCATCGGCATCGCGCAGCTGGACAGGATGCCCGAGGCCACTCGGCGCCGCCGCGCGAACGCGCGCTTCCTCAGCGACCAGATCGAAAGCGTCGCCACACCTGTGGTCAAGGAAGGCCGCGACCACGTGTGGCACCAGTACACGGTGCGGGTGCCAGACGGCATGGATCGCGACGATGCGGTGCGCCGGCTTGCGGAGAAGGGCATCGGGACCGGAGTCTTCTACCCCAACGGCGTGCATCGATTCGCGCACATCCGCGAGGCCGCGGGTGAGTTCTCGCTGCCGGCGACAGATCGCGTGGCAGCGTCGGTCATCTCGCTGCCGGTGCATCCGCTCCTCGGGCACGCCGACCTGGAGCGGATAGCCGCCGCCGTCAACTCGCTGTGACCCGGGTCGCCGTCATCGGCACCGGCGTCATGGGCCGCAACCATGTGCGCGTGCTGCGCGAGCTCGGTGACGTGGAGCTCGTGGGCGTTGCGGATGCAAACCTAGACGCGGCCTGCCAGGTGGCCGAGAAGCACGGCACGCGTGGATATGGCTCACACCAGGAGATGTTGGAGCGCGAGCGGCCGGAGGCGGTCACTGTCGCGGTGCCCACCAACAACCACCACGCCGTGGTCATGGACGCTCTCGCGGCCGGCTGCCATGTCCTCGTCGAAAAACCGATCGCGGCCACGCTGGCCGAGGCCGACGAGCTCGTGGCCGCAGCCGCATCGGCGGGCCGCCTGCTCGCGGTCGGACATATCGAGCGCTTCAACCCGGCGATCATCGAGCTCAAGCGCCGTCTCGACGAAGGACAGCTCGGTCGGGTATTTCAGATCCACGCTCGCCGGCTCGGTCCGTTTCCGCAGCGCATCCGCGACGTGGGAGTCGTCGTCGACCTGGCCACTCACGACCTCGACGTGATGCGCTACCTCACCGGCAGCGAGATCGTGCGCGTGTACGCCGAGACCCGCCGCGAGGTGCATACGACGAAGGAGGACCTGGTCAGCGGATTGGTGCGTTTCGCCGACGGCTGCGTCGGCGTGCTGCAGATCAACTGGCTGACCCCGACCAAGATTCGCGAGCTCGCCGTGACCGGTGAGCGCGGCATGTTCCGCGCCGACTACCTCACGCAGGACCTGTACTTCCACGAGAACGCCGCCCTGTCGGCGGAAGGTTGGACGCCCTTAACGATCCTGCGTGGAGTCAGCGAGGGCGGGACCGTTCAGTACGCAATCCAGAAGCGGGAGCCGCTGCGAGCGGAGCTGGAAGCCTTCATCCGCGCGGTGAAGGGCGAGCCGGCGGTGGTGGTGAGCGGCGAGGATGGCCGAGAGGCGCTGCGGATGGCGCTGGCGATGATCGAGTCGGCGGATAGCGGCCAGGTGGTGATGGTGGAGCGCAATTGACCGCGACGGCGGCGACGCTCAAGACGAAGATCGAGGATCGCACCGCGCGCATCGGGGTGATCGGGCTCGGCTACGTCGGCCTTCCGGTCGCGTGCGTGCTCGCCGACGCTGGATTCGAGGTCAGCGGTGTCGACCTCGACGCGGCGCGCGCCGCTCTCATCAACCAGGGCCGCTCTCCGATCGAGGGCGAAGAGCCAGGCCTGGCGGAGCTGTTGGAAAAGGTTGTCGCCTCCAAGCGGCTCCGCGCGAGCGCCCATCACCGTGACCTGGCGAGCGCCGACTGCGTGCTCATCTGCGTGGAGACTCCGGTCGATGCCGATCACCGGCCGCGGTTCAAGGCCCTGAAATCGGCATGCGCACAGTTGGGGCCGGTGCTGAAAGATGGCGCGCTCGTCATCGTTGAGTCCACGATCGCGCCCGGCACCATCGATACGGTGGTGACGCCGGCGCTGGCAGCGTCCACGTATCGCCAAGCCGGCGTGGGTTTTCACGTGGGCCACTGTCCAGAGCGCGTCATGCCGGGCAAGCTCCTGAAGAACATGCGGACCATGAGCCGCGTGTGCGGAGCGTCTTCGCCCGAGATCGGCGCAGCGATGGTGGCGCTTTACTCGACGTTCGTGCAAGGCGACCTGGACGCCACCGACTGCTTGACCGCGGAGCTGGTCAAGACGGCCGAGAACGCATACCGGGACGTCGGAATCGCATTCGCGAACCAGCTGGCGCTGATCTGCGAGATCGCAGGCGGTGACGTCTGGCGCGTGCGCGAGCTGGTCAACAAGGTGCCGGGACGCGACGTCCTGTTTCCGGGGGGAGGGGTCGGAGGGCACTGCATCCCGAAGGACTCGTGGCTGCTGGCCACGCCGCTGGGAGAGGGCGCCGAGGCTTCGCTTCTTGGCGTGGCCCGGCACATCAACGACGGCATGCCCGCGCACGTGGCTCGGCTCGTCACCGAGCTCATCGGGGCCGACTCGGGCGGGCCGATCGCCGTGCTCGGCTATTCATATCTGCAGGACAGCGACGACACCCGCAACTCTCCTAGCCACGAGCTGGTCGCCGTGCTGAAGGAGCTGGGTTTCGCGGTCGCGGTCCACGACCCATTTGTGGAGGGGTACAAGGGCGATGTGATGGCGGCGCTGAAAGGAGCCGGGTGCGCCGTCCTGATGGTCGCCCACTCCGAGTACCGCGCCCTCGACCTCGCCGCCGCGGCCCGACAGATGCGTCAGCCCAAGCTTGTGGACGCCCGAGGTTTTTTCGAACCGGCGGAGCTGGCACGCGCCGGTTTCACCTCTCGAACGATCGGCGTCGGCGCCCCCGGCGGACGCGAGGTCGAGTAGTTGCCGGGGCACGTCGCCGGCAGGAACGTCCGGGTGGCCGTGACCGGTGGAGCGGGCTTCATCGGATCGCACACGGTCGAGATGCTGGTGGCGGCCGACGCGATCGTGCTCGTAATCGACGACCACAGCCACCCGTGCGGGGAACCACTGCCCGGCGAGGTCGAGGTGGTTTCGGCCGACTGCGGGTCGGAGGGGGCCGAAAAAGCATTGGCCGGCTTCAAGCCCGAGGTGGTCCTGCACCTCGCCTCCAAGGGCGGCGTGCAGAAGGCGGCCCGTGATCCCGGAGAACACGTCAAGACCAGCCTCGCCAGCTCGGTGGGTCTCTTCGACGCAGCTGTGAAGGCCGGGGCGCGCCGGCTCGTGATCGCGTCGTCAGGGGGCACCATCTACGGCGAAGGAGCGAGGCTGCCCGCGCGGGAGGTCTACAAGCCGAACCCGCTGTCCGCCCACGGCGCATCCAAGCGATCGGAGGAGATCTACATGGCCGCGCTGGGTTTGCGGCACGGGATCTCAACCCTTGCGCTGCGCTACGGCAACGTGTACGGGCCCCGCCAGGACGGCACGGGCGATACGGGCTTCGTCGCGATCACGTGCTACCGGATGCTGAATCGCGCCGCGCTGCGAATCTATGGAGACGGCGGCCAGACACGCGATTTCGTTTACGTCAGCGATGTGGCGGCCGCCAACGTGGCAGCGGTCCTGGGTCGCGTCTCGGGTGAGGTGAACATCGGCACAGGGCGCGAAACCAGCATCAACGCGATCGTCAAGCGCCTGTTAGAGGAATCGGGCCGGCACGCGAAGACCGAGTTTCTGCCCGCGCGCGAGTTCGAGGTTCGGCGCGCGTGCCTCGACCCGACCCGCGCGCATCGCTACCTGAGCTGGAAGGCGAAGGTCTCCATCAACGCGGGGCTCGCGGCGACATGGGCGTGGTTTCGCAAGCGGCATTCGGCGCAGCGAGCCGCCACGCTGGGGCTACCGTAGCCAGGTAAGGCGGGCCCGATCGGCGAGGTGCTCGCCGCCGAACCACCGAAAGAACACCGCGAGGGCGGCGATCCCCATCGTGGCCTTGCCCAGCACCATCAAGGTCGCGCCCGCGAGGGTCTGATCGATGAGCGGGGTGAGCGACGGGAACAGCCGCGGCGCCTGCACGTAAAAGTCATAGAAGGGTTCTCGGGAGAATAGAAGGACGAGGGCGACCCCGTCCTGCGGCAGCGTGGCGGCGAGCATGTAGAGGAGCTTGATGCCGGGCGACATGTGCCAACGGGCTTGAGCCGACGTCGCTTCCAGCATCGGCCAATAGAGCACGAGCCCCGCGCCGATGAACATGAGGTGCTCCACGACGTGAAGCGATTCAGAGCGAAGAGTCGCATCGTAGAGCGGAGGTAGGTGCCAGGCGATCATCACTCCGGCGGCGACGATCTGGGCCGGGATCGGCTCGGTGATCGCCCTCACGAACGGGGCGCGTGAAAGCATGGCCGCCATCCGCGGCGACAGGCCGAGGAGCATCAGCGGCGGCGCGACGAAGCCGAGCAGGACGTGCTGAAGCATGTGGACGCTGTCGAGGTAGTGGTCGCTGATGGTGTCGATCGGGGTCTCGAGCGCAACCCAGAGCGCGAGGATCCCGAGGCCGAAGTACACCGTGTGCTTGGGCTGGGCGTCGTCGGCGCGGCTCGCCAGCCACGCATGTCCGAGGAAGAGCGCGACGAGACCCGCGTAGACGGTCGGGTCGAACGGCCAGCTCACCTGCTAAGCCTAATCACGCCCCTCTCCCCAACCCTCCCCCCTCAAGGGGGGAGGGAGTACTCAGCCTCCGGCCGTGATGGGTTGGGCGAGGATCCAGAGGCTGGTCATCGTGTACATCACCATCAGCACCAGCATCGGGTACTGGCTCAGCAGCGCGCGCTGCGGCGTGCGGAACTTCTCGCCGGCCTTGAGGTGGGAGAGGTAAACCGCGATGACGTGCCCGACGACGATCAGGATGATCTGCGCGAACCAGACCGTCGAGGCCTGCGCGAGCGCGAAGCTGGGCTTATAGCCGGCGAGCGCGGGCAACAAATGCCAACCCTTTGCGAGGGGGTCGTTCAGTAATGGAAAGAGGGCCTGCGACTGCACCACGACATAGCTGTAGTTGTGGGCGGCGTTGTAGACGAGGGCGATGGGAACCAACGTCAGGGCGAATGCGGTGACGGTCGCCTTGAGGTCCAGCTTGCGGCGGCCGAAGTAGATGACCATCTCCATGAAGGCGATGAAGATGAGCAGGAAGGCGCCGGTGAGCAGGGTCATGCTCAATGTTTTCAGAAGGAAGAACCCGAACGCCCCGCTTGGCTGCCAGTAAGGCTCGGTTGCGATTGTGAAGTCACTCCATGCCTTCGTGCCCTCGATGCCGTCGAACGCGAGCGTGCTCAGCATGAGGATCACGAACACGACGCGATCCCAGCCGGACGGGCTGGGCTGGAGCAACCCAACTCCCCAAGGCCGCAGATAAACGGCGGTGATGCGGCCCTGCTCATCGCGCTCGGCTTCCAGCGGGCTGAACCTGCCGACGATACCGAACAGGACCGTGAAGGCCTCGCAGTGGTCGAGCCACTCGTCGCGTCCGAAGAAATACATCCCGGCCAGGGTCACGGCCGAGTAGAGAAGGGCCAGGCTGCCGACGAGCCACGGCCGGTTGGCCATCCCCGTGGTGAGCTCGAGGCAGGCGAACAGGAAGAAGGCGACCACCGCTGGCCAGATGCCAACTCTGGACAGCGTGAGCCGGCCGGCCTCCCCACTGCGTGGGGAGCTCAATCTGCTGACCACGTCATGTAGCGCAGTCCATGGATTGAGCAGGTACCAGAGGTTGCCGACCAGGCCGGACAGGATCACGGTGGCCGCCCAGAAATAGATCCAGGTCAGGTACTCGGTGGGGTTCAGCTCTGGCTTGTTAGAGCCAAACAGCCCGGTGACGATGATCGCGGCCAGCCCGAGCACGCCGATGGTGCCGCCCACGATTCGCGGCCACGGCGAGCGCGCGATGGGCAGCAGAAACGGGAGCGCGCGGCGTGGGTACTGGATCGCCTTCGGTCCGACCTGGTCGCCCGCGAACAGGACGATCAGCACGAAAGAGATGACCACGACCCCACCGGCCGCAAACAAATAAAGGGCCAGGGAGGCAGGTAGGTCGTAGCGCTGCCCGAACCCGTGCAGAAGAATGCCGGCCGCCGGCATCAAGGCGACACCTTGAAGTCCCCGAGCGGGCTGCTCGTCGTCTCCCATTCGATCGGAAAGTCGCCGGTCTTGTCCGCGATGAACGAAATCGTCCAGGGCAAGCCTTGTGTAAGGCCCCATTTGATGTCATAGCCGTGCAGGTGGACCTCGCCGTCGGTGTCGCTGGTGATGTTGATGATCACGCGGTCGTTTTGGCGGGCCGTCCAGGTGCTGGGCGACATGGACTTGCCACCAGTCACTGTCACGTCGATCCTCTTGCTCGTGACAGGGCCACTCGAGCTGTAGGTAATCCAGATATAGCCGCCGACGATGAAGACGAGCAGGAACAGGCCGGCGATGATCAGTTGTCGAACTTGACGCATGTATCCCCTCCTTTATTGATGGGCGCGCGAGCGCGCCCGCGAATCAGACCGAGCTGAGTCGCGAGGAGGAAGGCGGCCCACGCTTGGCCAGGGACAAGCCGGCCATGCGGGACATGAGCAGCCCTTGATCGGACGCTGCGCAAACGGGAACCGCCACCGGCGGCATCGCCGGCACCGGGATGCTCGCGCCGACGACGTCTCTGATCAGGCCCACGGCAGCCTCGACGCGGGCCGAGAGCCAGCGGAACGCAAGCGCCGCGATAGCCGCGATCGGGAGCTGGCCCAGCGTGCCCCACAGCATCAGGGCCGGGGCCGACCCCGCGCTCGACCGTGCGATGAGCGCCTCAGCGACCTCCTGGGCGATAAAGGCCGCCAGCTGGATGCTGAAAAGAAAGGCAAGGAGGCTGACATAAGACGGTTCGAACATAGACCTGACGCGCCGCCCGCTGAGAATGCGGGCGAGGCCCACGAGCAGCAGGCCACCAATCAGCGCTAAAGCTGCCAACCCGAGGGCGGTCTTCGCCACAAGTGGGAAGTAGGAGTGAGCGCCGGAGCTCTGGATCTGCTGGGCCGCCGCCCCGAACCTGATCTGGTATGCGAGCAGGTGCCCCGCCTGCGAACCGAGCAGGCCCAGCCCGATGACGGCGAACACCTTTCGCCTACCCGTCATGGCTGTCGATCATAAGAGGCGTCCATAAGCGCTGCCTAAGTGCTGCTAAGAAGTCGCTAACTGCGCTCGGCTGGCGCGCCGGGACCGGAGCCAGATGAATGCGAAGATGGGAACGATCGTCAGCAGCATCACGATTGCGGTCAGCTGCGCCTGCTTCAGGCCCCACAGGATGGCCGGGGTCTCGGAGTCGGTGCGCCAGTAGAACAGGATCAGCTGGCTCACTGGGTACAGGACCAGATAAGTCAGCCCGAGGATCCCGGGCGGGACCCCTCGACGGCGGAGGTAGAGCAGCACTCCAAGGATCAACAGAACGCCGACTGCTTCGTACAGGTTTGCCGGCTGGTAGGCGACCCCAAGGTGCGGAGCCATCGAGGCAGGGTTCGTGTAGCGAATCGCCCAGGGGAGGTCTGAGGGCGGGCCGAGAATCTCGCCGTTCATGACGTTGCCGAGCCTGCCGATGGGCTGACCGACGGCGGCGAACAGCACACCGGCGTCGAGCAAGTCCCAGAAGTTGATGTGGTGGCGCCACGCCATCACCACCAGGACGGTTACAGCGGCGAAGATCGCGCCGAAGAACGCCATCCCGCCCTCCCAGAACGCGAGGATGTGCTGGGGGTGTGTGAGGTAGAACCACCAGCCCGACTGCACGTCGTAGTACAGGCGTGCGCCGATCAGCCCGAAGACGATCGCCCAGAAGGCGATGTCGTTGGTGACGTTCGGCGCCACACCTCGCCGGGCCAGGTGCCGGCCGGCGACGGCTGTCCCCACGATGAATGCGATCGCATAGGCGAGGCCGTAAAACCGGATCGGCAAGGGGCCCAGGTAGAAGCTGGGCGGGAAGGGATCGGTGATGACGAGCCAGGGCACCCGCCCAGCCTAGCTTCTGCTCGCCCGCCACTCCTTCCAGTCGGCGCGCACGAGCCGGCCCATCTTCGTCGCGGCCTCGCGCAGCCATGCGGACTTGCGGCGCTTGAGGTCTGCGAGGATCGCCTTTCCCGCCCCGCGCGTGCCGAGATGGATGTTGCCCGCCTCCCAACCCATCGCCCGCAGCAGCAGCCCCTCGTCGCGCGGCTTGGGAAGCGTCGCGAGCTCGATGCGGCTGCAGTCAGGCGACAGGCGCCGGAGGAGCCAGCCGTCGCGCACCTCCATCAGCGGATCAGGGCAGCGCACGGCTGAGGCGGCCAGGTCGAGATAGAAGATCCGTCCGGCCGCGTGATCCTTGTGCGCCCATTCCCACGCGGAAGGAGCGAGGGCTTTCGCCTCGTGCGCCACGCCCGAGCCGTGCCAGTCGGCGACAGCGACCAGACGCTCGCGTCCGAGGCTGCCAAGACCCGAACGGCGTCGCACGAATCGCACCGTTCCCGCTCCATCAGGAAGCCGATGCACGAGCAGAGCTTTGAGGTGCGCGGGCAGGGAGCCGCGCGCAGTGGGCAGGGCCTGCATGCGCGCCCAAAAGGTGACCGGGTCGCGCAGCCTAGAGGTCGCCATCTTGCGCAGCCAGCGGTCGTCCTCGGCGAGGACCATCGGCGTGCCGCCAGCGCGCAAAGAGCCCTTATAGCCCGTGAGGATCGCCGCGCACGCTTGCTTGAGATCGATGTTGAGCTGGCCCTCGGAGGCGGCGAGGCCGGCGCTAGTGGCCAGGCGGACGAGATCGAACGTGTACGGCATCCGGTATGCCTCGTCGAAGTCGTTGACGCCCCACACCAGCCTGCCCTCGACGTCTCGCCAGGTGCCGTAGTTCTCGACGTGAAGGTCGCCCACCGCGAGCACGCGCGCGGCATCAGCCAGGTCGGGGAGGGCCTGGGGCGCGAGCTGGGCCCATCTATAGAAGGTCGCGCGAAGGAAGCTGAAGGTGTCGGCGGCCATGATCTCGTGCTTGTAGTCGAGCTCGTGCTGGCGCAGCCGCGTGTGACCTCGCAGCCAGCGCTCGAAGCTGCGTGTGGAATCGGCGATCCCGGAAGTCGCGGCCACTGCAGGCATTGTCTGGCCTGAAACGCTCGGCTGGCGCCAACGGTGCGGAAAAGAACGCCATCTATGGCTCCGTTGGCGCCAAACGCGCGTAATTCCTTAGTGCAGCGATTCTCCCGGGGCCGCGCCTTCCCACGCCGTCGTCTCCCAGTTGTCCTGGCGGGCCTTGAGCGGCATCCAGGGCGGAAGCTCCATCAGCAGCTCATGGGCCAGCGCGATCGCGTAAGGCTCGTAACCCTTCCGCAGTTTCTTCAGGCGGTCGCGAAATGCGGCTGCATCGACCGCGATGCCGGCCTCCAGCAAGACCTCGATCAAAGCGGCGAGCTCTGGCTCGGACAGGCGGTCGGGCATGTCGAACTGTGGGGCCGCGCGCATCACCTGGCTGAGGTCGCCGAGCGCGTGGCGGCCCATCGCGTAGACCCGGCGCGCCTGCCACGTATGGCCCGTCGCCTTGGCGGCCTGCCACACCGCCGAGAAGTCGAGGATCGCGGTCAACGCCGCGACCCAGGACTGGTTCTCGTGCTGCGAGCGGAAATAGCAGAGCACCTGGTACGACAGGTGGCTCTCCAGCAGCTCGGCGGTCCACAGCTCCCACGTCTCCATCAGCGGGATCAGCTCCTCGATCTCACCGGCGGCGCTTGCCCGGCGCAGCAGGTCGCCGGCGCTCGGGGGCGAGCCCGCCCACTCGTCCAGCATCGAGATCCTCGTCTCCCGGCGAGAAAAGCCCTGATAGAGGACAGGGAGATAAGAGATGACGATGGCGAGGAAGCCGAATCCCATGCCGGCCTCGGCCACGGTGATGAGGCGCGCGAGGTCCGTCTTGGGCGCGAAGTCGCCGATGCCCAGCGTGGTGAACGTCCACCCGCTCACATAAAGCGCGACGATCGGCGATTCGAAGTTGAACCCCGCCGCCCACAGCAGCAGCGCAAAACCTGTGATGAGGATGACTCCCCAAAGGGCGATCAAAACGAGCAGGGACATCGGTCCATACGTACCGAGGTAGCTCTCGCGTCGCTCTGATGGCGGCATCCGGCGGCCGATCGCCGCCCAGGGCTTCCACGTGACCTGGTAGAAGATCTTGGAAACGCGGAATCGGCTCGACACGCGTCGGGGCAGGACGATCGTCTCGAAGGCGTCGCGCAAAACTACGAACACCATGACCAGCCCCACCAGCGCGGCGGTGATATGCATCGTCAGATCAACCCCAACATCGTGTTGGAAATTCTGGCCACCTAGAAGTTATTACGTTCTAGGCTCATACCGCATCGCCACTGCCCCCGAGCCGAACTCCAGCCGGCTCACGAGCCTCAAGTCGAGACGCTTCGATAGCCCCGCGAACAACGTCGGCCCGTGGCCCACCAGCCTGGGCTGCACCACGAACTCGTACTCATCGATCAATCCCAGCTCCGCCAACGCCAATGGGAGCTTCACGCCTCCCACGAACAGTCCCTTGCCCGGCTCCTGCTTGAGCTGCTGAACGGCCTTCCCCAGATCCCCGCGCACGAGCTCCGCGTTCCAATCGACGCGGTCCAGAGTGCTCGACACGACGTACTTCTTTGCCGCGTCGATCGTCCGCGCGAAGGGTTCCATCCAATCAGGCCTCGCTCCTGTCCCCGCCGGCGGCCGCCACGCTGATTCCATCATTTCGTAAGTCACCCGGCCAAAGAGAAGGGCATCGGCCTGGTTGAGGTTCTCGACCGCGTGACGATGTAAGTCTTCGTCCGCGAACCCTTCACGATGATCGCAGCACCCGTCCAATGTGACGTTGATGGAATACCGAAGGGGTCGCATTTCTAGACTCGCGCGGCTAAAGCGGGGTTCCAGGCGGTGAACGCCAACGCGAGTGAGCCGAGAAGCTCGGCCCGTTCCACGAAGTCCGCCGGCACGACCACGACTCGTTCCGCGGCGGCGAGGACCGCATGGCGCCGGATGGACTCCCGGATGGGATGGAGCAACAGGTCACCGGCTCGGCTCAGGATCCCGCCGACGATCACGCGCTCGGGGTTGATGAGGTTGCACAGGCCGGCGACCGCGATGCCGATCTGCAGACCCGCGTCGGAGATGGCACGGCGGCAGCGGACGTCGCCCTCGATCGCGAGCTCGATGACGCGGCCGAGGGTCAGCGCTTCCTCGTGACCCTGGCCGACGAGCTGAAGGATGGCGGGGCCCGACGCCACCGTCTCGAGGCAGCCTCGGTTACCGCAGTAGCAAAGGAGGCCGCTCTCGTCGAGGGTCGTGTGCCCGATCTCGCCGGCCGTCCCGGATGCTCCTCGCAGTAGCTTGCCGTCGATCACCAACCCGGCGCCGATGCCGGTCGCGGCTTTGATGTACGCGAAGTTCGAGCAGTCGCGGCCGGCGCCCCAGGTCAGCTCGGCGAGCGCGCCGCAGTTGGCGTCGTTCTCGATCTCGACCGGCATGGAAAGACGCGCCTCCATCTCGGTGGCGATGTGAAGGCCGCGCCAGCTCGGCAAGATGTTCGCCGACCCGACCGTTCCGCGCGCCCGGTCGACCGGACCGGGGATGCCGATGCCGGCGCAGATGACGGAGGCTCGCTCCACGCCCGCCTCACCGAGCACCTCCTCGATCATCCGGGCCGACGCGTCGAGCGCGTCGGCCGCCCGATTGTCGACGTCGAGCTCCCGCCGGCGCTCCGCCAGCACGTTGTGGGCGAGATCCGCGACCGCGACCTGCACGTGGCTGTGTCCGAAGTCGATGCCGACCACAGCCCGGGTCGAGTCCTGGAGCACGAGCTGCACGCCGGGCCGCCCGCCGCGCTGGCCTGGCAATTTGCCATCGACCTCGAACACCAAGCCCGAACCCTTGAGCTCCGCCACCAGGGTGGAGACGGTCGTCCGCGACAGGCCCGTCGAGCGGGCGATGTCCGCCTGGCTGGTGCGGCCGAGTGTGCGCAGCACCCCGACCACGCGCTCGCGGTTGCGCTCGCGCAGCCAGGCGAGCGTGCCGTCGCCTCTTCTGGTCGTCGTTCTCCTACCCACCCCGCAGGCAATCATGCCCGCCTCGGCGAGTTTGTCAAGAGTCCGGACAACATCAGGGCCGGCGTTAACATTCTCTTGACAAACCGGCAGCCATGAGCAATGCTCTCCGGGGTGGCGGATCGCCACGGCTGCTGAGTAGGACCTGTGTGCCGGCGCACTCTCGCCCCGGAACGGCCGGGAAGAAGGCAACAGGTGACCCCTTTGAGAGGAGAAAGCATGAGGTTCGCCAAACTTTTCCCGACGGCCTTGCTCGCCGGGCTCGTCGTGATGGCGTGTGGAGGCGGAGGCGGCGCGACAGCGTCACCGGCCACCATTCCGTCGTCGCTCAGCGTTTCTTCGTTCGACGTCAGCATGTCGGCCATGGCCACTCTGAAGGACTTGCACGCGGCCGGAAGCGGCCTCGTCGGCGTGCTTCTGCCCGACACCACGTCGTCCACACGGTGGGTCAACAGTGACTTGCCGTACTTGACGAAAGCCTTCCAGTTGGCGGGATACAGCGCGTCTGAGTTCAAGATCGACAACGCGCAGGGCAACGACGCCACCCAGATTGCGCAGGCCCAGGCGGACATCACGCAGGGCGCGAAAGTCCTGGTGGTGGCTCAGCTCGACATCCCGACCGCTACGACGATTCAGGCGGCGGCGGCGGCCAAGGGCGTCAAGGTCATCGCCTACGACCGAGCCATCTTCACGGGCACCAACACGTATTACGTCAGCTTCGACAACGTGCAGGTGGGCAAGCTCATCGGACAGGGCTTCAAGGACTGCCTCACGGCCTGGAACGTCTCCAGCCCGAAGGTCTTCACGCTCAACGGCGGCGAGGACACCGACCCGAACGCGATCGACTTCGCCAAGGGCTACAACCAGGTCGTCTGGGGCGACGCCGTACCTCAGGAGACAGTGGGCAAGACAGCCAACGGCGCCACCCTGGTCGGTGACCAGGTCGCGCCCGGCTGGGACAACGCCAAGGGACAGGCCATCTTCCAGAACCAGTACACCGCGCACCCGGAGATCAACGCCACCATCGAGGCGAACGACGGGCTCGCGAACGCGGTCGTCACGGTTCTCAAGCAGAAGGGCGTTCCTGCCAACAAGGTCCCGACGGTCGGCCAGGACGCCAGTCTTGGGGGCGTTGAAAACGTCCTCACCGGTTACCAGTGCGGCACCGTGTACAAGGCCATTTATCTCGAAGCCGGGGACGCGGTCGCCCTCGCGACCATCCTCCGCGCAGGCCTGACTCCTCCCGCCGCGCTCGTCAACAGCACCACATCGCCTCCGACGGGCACAGCGGGCAGCACGCAGCCCGCATCGCTTCTGGTTCCGCTGTGGGCCAACAAGGCGAACATGGGATCCACGGTCGTCAAGGACGGCTTCGTCGACAAGGCCGCGCTCTGCCAGGCGGTTACCGCCGCCGTGTGCGCCGCCAACGGCATCACCTAACAAGTAGGCAGTGATGGATGCCGCCGCTTCGCGCGGCGGCATCCCCTTTTACAGCGCACAATTAACCAAGTGGCGCATGTGACCGCAGACTCGCCTTCCGCGACCGAGCCCCTGCTCAAGGTGCGCGGGCTCGAGAAGCACTTCGGCCCCGTGCAGGCCCTTTACGCAGTCGACCTCGACCTGCCGGCCGGCCAGGTGACCGCACTCTGTGGAGACAACGGCGCCGGCAAGTCGGTGCTCACCAAATGCATCTCCGGCGTCTATCTGGCGGACCACGGTCAGATCTTCTGGGAGGGCCAGCCCGTCCACATCCGCAACACACGCGATGCGGCGCACCTCGGCGTCGAGACGGTGTACCAGGACCTGGCCCTCTGCGACAACCTCGACATCGTCCAGAACATGTTTCTCGGCCGCGAGCTGCTGCGCCGCCAATTGCTCGACGAAGACGAGATGGAACGCCAGGCAGCCAAGACGCTTGCCGGCCTCAGGGTGACGACCGTGCGGTCGATCCGCCAGCCGGTGGCTTCTCTCTCGGGCGGTCAGCGTCAGTCCGTTGCGGTCGCGAAGGCGGTGATGTGGAACTCCAAGCTCGTGATCATGGACGAGCCCACCGCCGCCCTCGGAGTGGTTCAGACCAGGCAGGTGCTGGACCTCATGAAGCGCCTTCGCGACCGCGGCCTGGCTGTGATGATGATCTCCCACAACTTGACCGATGTATTCGAGGTCGCGGATCGTATTGCCGTGCTGTATCTAGGCCGGATGGTGATCCAGGACAAGGCGTCCAACTTCGACCGCCAGAGCGTCGTCGAATACATGACCACCGGCGGCATGAGCCGCGGCGGCGGTCAGGCAGCGCACTGACATGGCAACAGCGCCCGAGCCGGGGCCCGACCTTACCGCAGCCACCGAGGCGGCACGGGCCGAAGTTCCGCCAGAGCTCGTCGCCCAGACCTTCGGTGAGTACGTCCGGGCATATGTAGCTCGCGTTCGGAATGGTCAGAGCGGCGTGCTGCCGGTCGTCATCGGCCTGGTCGCGGTCCTGGTGGTTTTCGAGGTGATCAGTCCCAACCACGTGTTCTTGTCGGCCGGCAACCTGGTCAACCTCTTCCAGCAAAGCGCCGTGTTCATCGTGCTGGCCATGGCTGAGACCTTCGCACTGGTGCTGGGCGAGATCGACCTTTCGATCGGCTATGTCGGCGCATGCGGCGCGGTTATCGCCGTCCAGCTGGTGCAGCCCGCGACGACCAACTGGCCCTGGTGGGCCGCGATCCTGGCCGCGCTGGCTTTCTGCGCCGCCGTCGGCGCCATCCAGGGCACGATCATCTCGCGCTTGGGCATACCTTCCTTCATCGTCACGCTCGCCGGCTTCCTCATCTTCAACGGCGTGATGCTGATCCTGCTCCTCCTGGGACCCTTCTCGGGCTATCCGCTCATCTCTGGCGGAAACAGTCCGAACCTGCAGGTGCTGTTCAACCTGATGTCGGGCACCATCGATCCGACGGTGAGCTGGATCGCCATGGCCGTGATCGTCTTCGGACTTGCGGCCATCCTTTGGTCTGGGGATCAGCGCCGCCGAAGGAGCGGGCTGGTGGCCCCGCCGCCGAGCCTCACCGTGCTGAAGATCGTGGTGATCGCAATCGCGGGGATCGTTGTCGTGGCCATCTCCGACATCAACCGCGCCAACTTCGGAGTCCTGGCCGGGGTGCCGTGGGTGATCCCGATCGTCCTCGGCGTCCTGGGCGCCTGGACCCTCCTGCTCGAGCGGACGAAGTTTGGACGCTCCATGTACGCGATCGGCGGCAACCCGGAAGCCGCACGCCGGGCCGGTATCAACCTGCCGGTGATTCGGACCATCGCCTTCGCGCTCTGCTCGGTGACGGCGGGCATCGGCCTCATCCTCTACGCCTCGTACATCGGAGGCATGTCCAACAACGTCCAGGGTGGCCAGTTCGTCCTGTTTGCCGTCGCCGCCGCGGTCATCGGCGGCACAAGCCTGTTCGGCGGCCGCGGCAAGGTCATCCACGGGGTCCTCGGCGGCCTGCTCATCGGCGCCATCGACAACGGCATGTACCTGCAGAACTACGACGTGCAGAGGATCGATATCGTCACCGGCCTGGTCCTGCTGGCGGCGGTGTCGATCGACGCCCTGTCGCGGCGCAGCGCCGCCTCCGGGACCGCCAACCGGGTCTAGCCTGGCGGCGGGGGCCAGATTCCCAGTGCGATTGGGAATGGGCCGGGGTGGGAAAAGTGTTCCTTAGCTATGAATCCATCGGACCCAGGAGACCCCAAGATGCCAACCAACGAACTGCTCCCCGTGATGCCCATGGACGACGTCGTCGTCCTCCCGCACATGACCGTGACCCTCGCCGTCGAGGGCGACACGGCCAAGGCCGCCATCGAAGCCGCCCGCCAGGGCAACCGGCTGATCCTGCTCGTCCCCAGAATCGAGGGGAAGTACGGCACGATCGGCACCGTCGCCCGCCTGGGAGACTCCGCCGAGCTGCCGACCGGCGCCGAAGCCTTCATGCTCCGCGGCGAGTACCGCGCGCGGCTGGGCAGCGGCCAGGCCGACATCGGCGGGGCGCTGTGGGTCAAGGCCGAGCCGCTCCCCGACCCGGACCCCGCCAGCCCCAAGGCGATCGAGCTCTCGCGCGAGTACCGCGCCATGCTCGAGAACCTCGTCGAGTCGCGCGGCGTCCCGCAGGTCGTTCAGTTCCTTCGCGCGGCCAAGACGCCCGGCCACCTGGCCGACCTGGCCGGCTACTCGCCCGACCTCACCACCGATCAGAAGCTCGAGGTGCTCGAAACGGTCGACCTGGAAGAGCGCCTGACCAAGCTGATCGGTTGGATGAAGCAGATCCTGGCCGACGCTTCGCTCAAGGAGAAGATCCGGAGCGACGTCGCCGAGGGCATGGAGAAGACTCAGCGCGAGTTCCTCCTGCGCCAGCAGATGGAAGCGATCAAGAAGCAGCTCAACGAGGGCGGCAGCGATGTCGTCACCACGTACCGCGAAAAGGTCGCGAAGGCCGGCATGCCGGAAGCAGTGCTGGTCGAGGTCGAGCGCGAGCTCGGCCGCCTGGAGCGCACCAGCGAGCAGAACCCGGAGTACGGATGGATCCGCACGTATCTCGACTGGATGCTGGACATCCCCTGGAACGTGCGCTCGGACGACAACTACGACCTCGGCGAAGCGCGGCGAATCCTCGACCAGGACCACACGGGCCTGGCTGACGTGAAGGAGCGGATCATCGAGTTCCTCGCGGTCCGCAAGCTGCGCAAGGAGCGGGGCCTCGAAGTCCTCGGCGGGCGCGGCTCGGGCGCGATCATCACCCTGGTCGGGCCTCCCGGCGTCGGCAAGACCTCGTTGGGCGAGTCGGTCGCGCGCGCCCTCGGTCGCAAGTTCACGCGTGTGTCGCTGGGCGGCATCCGCGATGAGGCGGACATCCGCGGCCACCGGCGCACGTACGTCGGAGCGCTCCCGGGTCGCATCGTCCGCGCCTTGAAAGAGGCAGGGACCAAGAACCCGGTGATCATGCTGGACGAGATCGACAAGGTCGGCAGCGATTGGAGGGGCGACCCTTCGGCGGCGCTGCTCGAGGTCCTCGATCCCGCGCAGAACAACACGTTCCGCGACCACTACCTGGAGGTCGACCTGGACCTCTCGGAGGTGCTGTTCATCCCGACCGCCAACGTGTCGGAGACCATCCCCGCGCCGCTGCTGGACCGCATGGAGCTGATCAGGCTCGACGGCTACACCGAGCAGGAGAAGATCGCGATTGCGAAGGACCACCTGCTGCCGCGGCAGGTTGAGCAGGCGGGACTGAAGCCAGAGGAGGTCACCGTGACCGACGAGGCAGTCATGAGCGTCATCACCGACCACACTCGTGAGGCCGGGGTTCGGAACCTCGAGCGCGAGCTCGGAAAGATCACGCGCAAGGTCGCAACCAAGGTCGCCACCGCGGCGCTCACGCCACCGGTGGAGATCACGCAGCAGCGCGTGCGCGAGTTCCTGGGCAAGCCCAAGTTCGACAATGAGGTCGCGGCTCGGACCTCGGTTCCAGGCGTGGCCACCGGCCTCGCTGTGACCGGTTCGGGCGGAGACGTGCTGTTCGTCGAAGCGACGGCCACCACGGCCTCGAAGGGCCAGGGCAGCCTGATCCTCACGGGCCAGCTCGGCGATGTCATGAAGGAGTCGGCGCAGATCGCGCTGTCGTACGTGCGGTCGCACGCGGCCGACCTGGGCATCGAGGGCGACTCGATCGAGAAGGCGTTCCACATCCACGTGCCCGCGGGCGCCGTGCCCAAGGACGGTCCGTCGGCCGGCGTGACGATGACGACCGCGATCGTGAGCCTGCTCACGGGTCGCGCTGTTCGGAGCACGGTCGGCATGACGGGCGAGGTCACGCTGCAGGGACTTGTCCTGCCCATCGGAGGCGTCAAGCAGAAGGTGCTGGCCGCTCACCGGATGGGGTTGAAGGAGGTCATCCTCCCCAAGCGCAACGAGAAGGACATCGATGACGTCCCCGAGAGCGTGCGCAACGAGATGACATTCCATCTCGCGAGCCGTGTCGAGGATGTGCTCAAGTTCGCGCTCGAAGCGAAAGACGCAGCCGCCGGCAGAGCTGCCGCCTAACCCGACCTAAGCACCTGGGCATACGTACGTCCCCACCCGGCGCGCTACGCGCGCCGACCTCCCCACGTGGTGGGGAGGTGAATCCTCTTTAGTGGGTTCCCAGGTCTACGACCACGGAACCGCTCGAGAAGATGTTGGCCGTGTAGTAGAGCTTGAAATGCTGGTTCTTGGGCACGTCGAAGACCAGGGTCCCGGCCAGCTTGTCGCCGGGAGCGACGGCTCCGTCAGGCGGGTTGGGGGCACCGACCACGAAGGCTTCGTCGTATGACTGGCCGCTGGCGTCTCGCAATGAGAAGCTGATGAGGCCGGAGATGCGGACCTCCTTGGCGCCGTTGTTCTGGAAAGTCACAGCGACCGCCAGGAACTGACCGTTCTTGGGGACGTCGAACTGGTTATTGCTGACGTACGGAGCAGTCACCGACGTCACGGTGTACAGGAGATTGTCCCCGACCTTGATTGTCTGCCCTACGGTGAAAACGCTCGTGGCCGCTGGGCTCGCCCCGGTCCCGGGAGTCACCACGGTCCCAGCGTTGGAGCCGCCACAAGCGATTAGCGCTGGAAACAACGCCAACCCAAGAGCCGCCCTGATGGTTCTCATGTGGCCATAAGCTAGCTCACGCGATGGGGTGGATGACCGGCTTATGAAGGTTCTCGTCCCCGAAGGGCCGATGCGGCAGGAATTGGGGCCAATGCCGGAGGGAGTCGAGCTAGTCTCCGAGCCGTCCTCGGACGTGGAGTTCGTTGTGCTGAGCTTCGAGATCGCCGACCGGCTGCCCGGCCTGTTCGACGAGCTGCCCGGACTGCGGGTCGCGCAGTCGCTGAGCGCGGGTGTCGATTGGCTGCTGCCCAAAGTCCCCCCGGGGATCATCGTCTGCAGAGCAGTCGGCGTCCACGACGGGCCCGTGTCGGAATGGGTGGTGGCGGCGATCCTGGCGATGCAGCGGCGCCTGCCTGCCTTCATCGAGTTCCAGCAGCGCGCGGAATGGAATCGAAAAGGCGCCGAGCCGGCGACGATCGACGACCTCGAGGGCCACACGGTGCTCGTCGTCGGCCACGGTTCGATCGGTCGGGCGCTCGGCGCCCGGCTGGCTCCCTTTGGAGCCCAGGTGATTGGCGTCGCCCGGCACGCGCGCGACGATGCTCAACCCGTTTCAGCGCTGCCGGACCTGCTGCCCCAGGCCGACGAGGTGGTCGACCTTCTGCCGCTCACGCCCGAGACCGAGAAGTTCGTCGACGCCGCGTTTCTCGCCCGGATGAAGCCCGGCGCGCTGTTCGTCAATGCCGGCCGCGGTAAGACGGTCGACACCGAGGCGCTGCTGGAAGCCTTGCGCTCCGGGCGCATTCGCGCCGCGCTCGACGTGACCGACCCCGAGCCGCTTCCTTCCGATCATCCTCTGTGGCGCGCGCCGAATATCCTCATCACGCCGCACGTCGCTGGTTCGGTGGCGCGCTGGGAACCGCGTGGCTATTGGTTTGCGGGCGACCAGGTCCGCCGTTACGCCGCGGGGCAACCGCTGCTGGGAGTCGAGACAGGGAATACACACGCCGGCCGCAGGGCTTGAGGGTGTTGTGAGCAAGTCCGGACGCGAGATCCTCGAGGCGGCCAGGGTGATCGCCGTGGTGGGCGCGTCCCGCGACCCCAGCAAGGCCGGCGGTTCGGTGCCGGCGGGCCTCCAGAAGCGCGGCTTTCGCATCATCCCCATCAACCCGTACGCCGACACCCTGTTCGGCGAGCGTGTATACCGCTCGCTGGCCGAGGTGCCGGAGAAGATCGACCTGGTCGACGTGTTCAGACCTGCGGCCGACGCGCCCGAGATCGCGAGGCAGGCGGTCGCGGTTGGGGCGAAGGCGTTGTGGCTGCAGCTCGACATCCGTTCGGACGAAGCGCGCCGGATCGCGGAGTCGGCGGGGCTGGACTACGTCGAGGACGAATGCACCGCCGTGACCAGCTCGCTGTACCGGATCAAGAAAGAGGCGGCGGCGTAGTCGGCACGTCTCAGGTAACGTCGTCGGCGCGTGCCGTACTTTCCCGACCGCATTGCCGAGGTGCCCGGCCTAGCGGGTCGAGTCGAGACCCTCGAAGAATGGGGGGCCCGCAAGGTTCACGCCGAAGTATGGCGACGTGATCTCGCCGAGCGACCAGAGTTCGTAGATATTTCTGAGGCTACCTCCGAACAAGGCAGCCTTCGGCTAGCGTCAATCGGCGTACCTCGCGGGTCGCGGGTGTGGCTGAGTTATGCCGACGAGCCCAAGACCGTGCTGGCGATGGACTGGGCCACGTTCATTGACCACTGGGACGACTTCTGGTACCCGAGCAGCGACGACGTTCGAGTTGCGACCACCGATGAGCAGGGGTGGATTGTGGAGATCAGTCATGAAGAAGAGCTGAGGGTGATTCGCCGGCCAGCCTGAGGAAGTTTCTTCTCGCCGAATTGGGCGACTCAATGCTCCCCACCCGGCCGGCTCGCTTCGCGAGCGGGCCGACCTCCCCGCGTGGCGGGGAGGCAAACCTAGTCAGGCCCTCAGTTCATACCTTTCCGCAGGGAAGGTGCCCAGCCCGCCATCGGGCTGCCAATCCAACGGACCGAGGTGAACAAAACCCAACTTCTCAGCCACGCGCCGGCTGGCGTGATTCCCCCGTCCGGCCCACAAGGTGAAGCGCGAAATCCTCAGGACCCGCACCCCCCAGTCGATCAGCTCTCTGGAGGCTTCGGTGGTCAGGCCGCGGCCTGCATGATCGGAGCGGATCCAGTAGCTGAGCTCGGCCGAGCCGTCCGCGAGGTCGAGGCCGATCACGCCGAGGACCAGCTCTGAATCTCGTTCGATGACTGCAAAGCGAAAGTGGCCCGCGAGCCACTCGCTCGAGGCTTTGGCGGCCAAGGTCTTCGATCCATCCAGCGTCGGCTCCTTGGCCCACGGCATCCATGGCAGGAGCTCGGGGCGTGACGCCACGGTGGCTTCGAACAATCCCTCCGCGTGAGCCGGCGCGATCGGCTCCAGCAGCAATCTCTCCGTTTCGAGCGGTGCACGATCAATTGACACGAGCGCAGTTTGGGCCATCACCGCTACTCTCCACCCGTGGCTCGAAGACGCCCCCACCATCGCCCACGCGACCGCAGCGTCGAATGCGAGCTTAAGTTTCGCGTCGAGGGCCCTCGTGACCATGCGCGGCTGCGCGCTCTGCTGCGCAAGAGGGGGGCCAAGCTCGAAGGCAAGTACGACGAAGAGAACTACCGCTTCCACGGGCCCGGCAAGTCGACGCGCCGCACCACGCTCAGGCTTCGCGTGCTCGATGGAGGTCCGCGTGGCGTGCTCACCGCCAAGGGGCCGGCCAGGTTCGTGGGCGGTGTCAAGATTCGAGAGGAGACCGAGGTTGACGTCAAGGACGTGCATGCGACGCTCGACCTCCTCTCGCAGCTCGGGTTTCAGGTTGAGTTCACCTACAAGAAGAAGCGCGACATGTGGACGTTGGACGGCGTCGTTTCGGTCACGCTGGACACGCTTGAGTTCGGCTGGTTCGTCGAGCTCGAAGGGCCGCTGGAGGTGCTCCCCGAAAAGGCGCGGAGCCTCGACTTCGATCCCAAGACAGCGTTGAAGGACAGCTACTCAGTGCTGGCGCGAAATTACATTCAGGCGGCGAAGAGACCCACCGCCAAGACCGCCTAGCGCCCCGCGTACCTGGGCCTCGACAACCTCGGGGCGTCTGTGGATGTCCGCTGCTGTAAAGCGCAGGACCCGAAACCCGGCGTTGATAAGCAGATTCTGGCGGCGATCATCCTCGACCAGTCGCTCCCGATGATTGCCGCCGTCGTACTCGAGAACGACCTTCGCCGCTGGATAGAAGAGGTCCGCCCTGCCGATGAACCGCGCCCTGCTGTCGCGTAGATTTGTCTGGACCTCCGGTCGTGGCAGGCCGGCCTGGATCAGAAGCCAGCGAAGCCGGGTTTCCATCGGCGATTCCGCAGGAGCCGCAAGTGCGGCCAGCGAGCGCAGTCTGCCGGCACCATCGCGGCCCTTCGCCGCTTCGGCGTAGCGACCGAGAGCGGCCGCATCTGTGAGCCCGGCGTTTACCGCCATGTCAATGGCGACAAGGAATTCGACAGCGGGGAGCTGCAGGCAGAGGCTGGCGAGGGTGAGAGGCAGCGCCGTTGCACGGAGCCCGCGGATTGGGACAACTTCAGCGTGCAGAAGTTCGCAGCGACGAACTCTGAGCCCGACGCGGGTTCGGATTCCAGAGTCCGGTGGCACCACGATCTCGACTGGATCGGTGGGTTCGAGATCAAGACCGTGGAGCCAGGCTGCGGTTGGGCCCGCGAAGACAGCATTCGCCGGGAGCAAACGCTGCCAGGCCGAAAGCAGCAACCATGGATCCTGTCTCAGCTCGGCCAAGCAATAGAGCTCGGCATTGAGCCGTCGCCAGGCCTTGCCCTTCAAGGCGCTCTTTGTGAGCCCAGCCGCGCCCGCCTCCTCCAAAGTGAAGGGGCTGCGGGTCAGCTCGGGAGGAGTGAAGGGTGTTCACGCCACCTTCGGAGCATGTACGGCCACCAGGATTTCGCCAACCCAGCCCGTAAAGATTTCGATTCCGGCCCTTTGGCGCCAAAGAGGCGCTTGGGGTGCGCAGGATGCGCCCCGTTGGCGTCAGAGATGCGGAATTCGGTTTAGGGGGCTGCTAGTTTTTCGCGGGGCCGACCCAGATCGTCTGGATGTTGGTGAACTCTTTCATCCCATAGCTCGACAGCTCGCGCCCGTAGCCCGATTTCTTCACCCCGCCGAAAGGCAGGCGAGCATCGGAGGCGACCATCCCATTGATGAACACCAGGCCGGCCTCCACACGCTCGGCCAGGCGCCGAGCGCGGTCCACGTCCGCGGTCCAGATGCTCGAACCGAGACCGAAGTCGGAGTCGTTGGCGACCCGCAGGGCCTCTTCGTCGTCGCTCACGCGGATCACCGCCGCCACGGGGCCGAACGTCTCCTCCCGATACACCGGCATGCCGGGCTGGACGCCGGTGAGGACCGTCGGCTCGAAGAAGTAACCCGACCCGTCCCGGCGCTTGCCTCCGGTCAGCGTCCGCGCGCCCAGCTGCACTGACGCCCTGACCTGACGCTCGAGGTCGTCGACCAGGTCCGCGCGCGCCAGGGGGCCGACCTGGACCCCGCGGTCCTTGGGATCCCCCACCTTGAGCGCACCGACTGCCTGCGCAAACAACGATTCGAACTCGTCCGCGACCGACTCCACCACGATGAAACGTTTCGCCGCGATGCAACTCTGGCCGTTGTTCTGGTTGCGGGCGCGAACGGCAACCGCGGCGGCGGCCTTCAGGTCCGCGTCCGCGAGGACGATGAACGGATCCGAGCCGCCCAGCTCGAGCACCGACTTCTTGATCGTCTTGCCGGCGGTCGCGGCGACGCGCGCGCCCGCGGCCTCGGACCCGGTGAGGGTTACGCCGGCGACCCGGTGGTCAGCGATGATCCCGTCCACGGCGGCCGGGCCGACGAGCAGCGTCTGGAACACGCCCTGCGGTACGCCGGCCTCACGGAAAACCTCTTCGATGGCGACCGCGCACTGGGGCACGTTGGACGAGTGCTTGAGGAGCATCACGTTCCCGGCCGCGAGCGCAGGCAGCCCGGCTCGGAACGCCTGCCAGAAGGGGAAGTTCCAGGGCATGACCGCCAGGATCACCCCCAGCGGCTGGAACCTGACGTAGCTCAGAGACGCCGTGCTCTCCACCGGCTCGTCGGCCAGGAGGCGCGCGGCGTTGTCGGCTATCCAACCCGCCGTCCACGCGCACTTCTCGACCTCGCCCTCCGCTTCGACGATCGGCTTGCCCATCTCGGCGGTGGCCATCGCGGCGTAGCGGGCCTTGTCGGCCCTGAGGACTCCCGCCACCGAGCGCAGCAGGGCCGCCCGCATGTCCACCCCGACGTCGCGCCAGGCGTGCCGCGACCCCCAGGCTCGGGCGACGGCAGCCTCGATGCCGGCGGCGTCGAGCTCCGGGAAGTTGGCGAGCTCCTCGCCGGTGGCGGGATCGATCGAGCGCAGCATGCCCACGGTGGGGACAAGATTACGTGCTTCACGCCCCTCTCCCTATCCCTCTCCCCTTGCGGGGAGAGGGGATCTACGTGCTTCACGCCCCTCTCCCTATCCCTCTCCCCTTGCGGGGAGAGGGGATCTACGTGCTTCACGCCCCTCTCCCCCGAAGGGGGAGGGCGCCAGTACGATTTACCCCGTGGCTCGCGCACCGGTGAAGCGGACGCCCACGACCCCAAGCGTCCCCGCAGAGTCGCTCGTCCCCTCACCCCCGCTTCGCGGGGGAGCTCCCCACGAGGTGGGGAGCCTAGGGCGGGTCGCCATCGAGGCGGTCTCGCCCGAGATCGACGCCGGGCGGTTCCCGGCCACGCGCTCGGTCGGCGAAACAGTGGCCGTCGAGGCCGACATCTTCGCCGACGGCCACGACGCGCTTGCGAGCGTCATCCGGTACCGCCACGAGGCCGAATCAGACTGGACCGAGGTGCCGATGGTCCCGCGGGTCAACGACCGCTGGCGGGCCAAGTTCGTGGTCACCGAGCTCGGGCGCTACCGGTTCACGATCGAGGCCTGGGTCGACCGGTTTGGGACCTGGAGCCGCCAGTTCGCCAAACGCGTGGAGGCCGGACAGGACGTCACCCAGGAGCTGGAGGTGGCGGCACTCCTGGTCGAGACCGCGGCCGCACGGGCGGCAGGACCTGACTCCGAGAAGCTCATGGCTTACACGGCGCAGCTCCGCAAAGGCAAGGCCGCCGCGACGGCTGCCCTGGGTTCGGACCTGGCCCAGCTCATGGACCGGCACGCCGACCGCAGCCTGTCGACCACGTACGGACGCCAGGTCGAGGTGCTGGTCGAACCGCAGCGGGCTCGATACGGCGCCTGGTACGAGATGTTCCCGAGGTCGGCCGGCAAGCAGGGCAAGCACGGCACGTTCCGCGACGTCGAGGAATGGCTGCCGTACATCTCCGGGATGGGCTTCGACGTCCTCTACTTCCCCCCCATCCACCCCATCGGCCGCACGAACCGCAAAGGCGCCAACAACAGCGAGCGCAATCAGCCCGACGAGCCCGGGAGCCCGTGGGCGATCGGGTCGGAGGAGGGCGGGCACAAAGCCATCCACCCGCAGCTCGGCACGATGGACGATTTCAAGCACCTACTCCACGCGGCCGGCACCGCCGGCCTCACGATCGCGCTGGACCTCGCCTTCCAATGCTCGCCCGACCACCCTTACACGCGCGAGCACCCGGAGTGGTTTCGCCACCGCCCCGACGGCTCCATCCAGTACGCCGAGAACCCGCCCAAGAAATACGAGGACATCTATCCGTTCGACTTCGAATGCGAGGCCTGGCCCGAGTTGTGGGCCGAGCTGCTGTCGATCGTGGTCTTCTGGATCGACCAGGGCGTGCGGATCTTCCGCGTCGACAACCCCCACACCAAGCCGTTCCCGTTCTGGGAGTGGCTGATCGCCGAGGTCAAGCGCGAACACGCGGACGTGATCTTTCTGTCCGAAGCCTTCACGCGCCCCAAATTGATGTATCGCCTCGCGAAGGTCGGCTTCAGCCAGTCGTACACGTACTTCGCGTGGCGCAACACGCGATCGGAGCTGAGCCAGTACTTCACCGAGCTGCGCTCGGCACCTATCCGGGAGTTCCTGCGGCCGAACCTTTGGCCGAACACCCCCGACATCCTCACCGAGTACCTGCAGACCGGCGGGCGCCCCGCCTTCGCGGCCCGCTTCGTCCTGGCCTCGACGCTGGGCGCGAGCTACGGCATCTACGGGCCTGCGTTCGAGCTATGCGAGAACCGCGCCAAAGAGCCTGGTTCAGAGGAGTACCTCGACTCGGAGAAGTACCAGCTTCGCAGCTGGCAGCGCGACCGCCCGGATAGCCTCCGGGAGCTCATCACTTTGGTCAACGCGGTGCGCCGCCAGAACCCCGCGCTGCAAAGCGACGACGGCTTGATGTTCCACCCCACCGAGAACGACCAGATCATCGCGTACACGAAGAGCACCGACGACCTGGCCGATGTCGTACTCACCGTGGTCAATGTCGATCCTCATCACACGCAAACTGGCATGGTGACGCTCCCGCTCGAGGCCCTCGGCATCGACCGCGACCGCAGCTACCAGGCGCATGAGCTGCTGAGCGGAGCGCGCTACATCTGGAATGGTCCGCGCAACTACATAGAGCTGAATCCGCAGTCGGCGCCGGCGCAGATCTTCCGTTTTCGACGGCGCATCCGCAGCGAACGCGACTTCGAGTATTTCCTGTGATCGCCGGGCGCGCGCAGGGCGCACTTCCAGCGCAGACGTCGGCCCGCCGCCGAAAGCAGGAGACCTTTAGTCTCGACGACGACCCGCTCTGGTACAAGGACGCGCTCATCTACGAGCTCCATGTGCGTGCGTTCATGGACAGCGACGGCGACGGCAGCGGCGACTTCCGAGGCCTGCTCGAGAAGCTGCCCTACCTGCAGGACCTCGGCGTGAGCGCGATCTGGCTGCTGCCGTTCTACCCGTCCCCCATGCGTGACGACGGCTACGACATCGCCGACTACACGGACGTCAACCCGATGTACGGCAACGTTACCGACCTCAATCAGTTCATCAAGGACGCCCATCGGCGAGGCATCCGCGTCATCAACGAGCTCGTCTGCAACCACACGTCGGACCAGCATCCGTGGTTTCAGCGGGCGCGGAGGGCGCGGCCTGGAACCGCCGCACGCGAGTTCTACGTGTGGAGCGACACCAATCAGCGCTACCAGGACGCGCGCATCATCTTCAAAGACTTCGAGGTCTCCAACTGGACGTGGGACCACGTCGCGGGCGCGTATTACTGGCACCGTTTCTACTCACACCAGCCGGACCTGAACTTCGACAACCCCAAGGTCAAGGAGTCGCTGCTGAAGGCGCTGGACTTCTGGCTCGACGCCGGCGTCGACGGCGTGCGGCTCGACGCCGTCCCATACCTCTACGAGCGCGAAGGCACCAACGGCGAGAACCTGCCGGAGACGCATCAGTTCCTCAAGGAGATGCGCCGGCATGTAGACGGCAACTACTCCAACCGCATGCTGCTCGCCGAGGCCAACCAATGGCCCGAGGACGCAGTCACCTACTTCGGCGAAGGCGACGAATGCCACATGGCCTTCCACTTCCCGCTCATGCCCCGGCTGTTCATGTCGATCCGGATGGAGGACCGCTTTCCGATCGTCGACATCCTGGCCCAGACGCCGTCGATCCCGGACAACTCCCAGTGGGCGCTGTTCCTCCGCAACCACGACGAGCTGACGCTCGAGATGGTCACCGACGAGGAGCGCGACTACATGTATCGCGCGTACACACAGGACCGCCTGGCGCGGATCAACCTCGGTATCCGCCGGCGCCTCGCCCCGCTGCTCGGCAACGACCGCCGTCGCATCGAGCTCATGAATGGGTTGCTGTTCTCGCTCCCCGGGACGCCCGTCCTCTACTACGGCGACGAGATCGGGATGGGCGACAACATCTTCCTGGGCGATCGCAACGGCGTGCGCACGCCGATGCAGTGGAGCGCCGACCGCAACGCCGGCTTCTCTCGCGCCAACCGTCAGCGCCTCTACCTGCCGGTCGTGACCGACCCCGAGTACCACTACGAGAGCGTCAACGTAGAAGCCCAGGCTCAGAACCCGCACTCGCTGCTGTCGTGGATGAAGCGATTGATCGCGCTTCGCAAACGCCATCGTGCTTTCGGCCGCGGCACGCTCGAGCTGCTCCGGCCCGAGAACCGCAAAGTGTTGGCTTTCGTCCGCCGCTACGAATCGGAGCAGATTCTGTGCGTCGCCAACCTGTCAAGGTTCCTGCAGGTGGTGGAGCTCGACCTCAGCAAGTGGAAGGGCATGGTGCCGGTCGAGCTGTTCGGCGCCACGGACCTGCCTGTGATCGGCGAGGCGCCGTACTTCCTCACCCTCGGACCTCATTCGTTCTTCTGGTTCTCGCTTCAGCCGCGGCAGGCAGCCACGATTTCAGGCGACGGGACGATGGCGGCCGCGGTCCTGCCTGAGATCAAGGTGACGGGCAGCTGGGACGGAGTCCTCGCCGGTGTGGCCAAGGATCGTCTGGACGCGGTCCTGCTCCCGTACATCAAGCAGCGGCGCTGGTTTGCGGGCAAGGCCCGCCGCCTGAAGTCGATGTCGATCGCGGATTCGATCGAGGTGCCCGGCGTCGACCGGAGCGCCTACCTGTTGACGGTTCTCGTCACATACGCGGATGGCGACCCGGAGACGTACCTGCTGCCGGTTGCCTACGCCAGCGCAGCCGAGGCCTCACAGATCATCGAACGCTGGCCCCATGCAGCCGTGGCCTGGCTGCGCACGACAGTCGAAGAACAGCGCGGCCTGCTGTACGACGCGCTCGGGCCGCCAGGCTTCGCCGAAGGCCTGCTGAACATCATCGCCAAGCGCCGTCGCGCAGCGAGCGCGACCGGGACTCTGGTCGGGTCGACCACTCGCGCATTCGCGCGACTGCGCGGCCCGGAGACGATCAGGCTCGAGGCGGCGCTTTCGGTGGCGGAGCAGAGCAACAACTCGGTGGTGTTCGGCGAGCGGCTGATCCTCAAGGTGTTCCGCCGCCTCGAAGATGGGGTCAACCCGGAGCTCGAGGTCGGCCGGTTCCTCACCGAGAAGACCAACTTCTCCCAGATCGCGCCCCTGGCGGGGAGTCTGGAGTACCGGCGCGACCATGGCGAGCCGGTGGCGCTGGCGGTCGTGCAGGGTTACGTGCCCAACCAGGGCGACGCATGGCAGTACACGCTGACCACCCTCGACCACTTCCTCAAGGCGATGGAGCAGCCGGCGAGTGGAGAGGCTCCCGCGCGGGCGCCGCAGAGCCTCCTGCAAGCGAGCGCGTTGGAGATGCCCGAGGTCGCGACCAGGACGATCGGCGCCTACCTGGAATCCGCGCGGCTGCTCGGCCGGCGCACCGCCGAGCTGCACACGGCGCTGGCCTCCGACCCAGACGACGCCGCGTTTGCGCCCGAGCGAATCTCGCCCCAGGACCAGCGCTCGATCTATCAATCCCTCAACGGCGTGGCGCTGCGCTCCCTAGAGCTCCTGCGCAGCCAGCTCAACCGATTGCCCGAGGACGCCAAGGACGAAGCCAGGCGGGTGCTCGAGCTGGAGCCGCGCATCGCCCAGGCTCTGCGGGCTTTCCTCGCCCGGCGGCTGACGACGACCAGGATCCGCGTGCACGGTGACTACCACCTGGGCCAGGTGCTCTATACCGGGCACGATTTCGTGATCATCGACTTCGAGGGCGAGCCGACACGAAGCCTCTATGAGCGCCGGCTGAAGCGGCTGGCGCTTCGCGACGTGGCCGGCATGCTGCGCTCGTTCGACTACGCAAGCCAGGCCGCCTTGCGCTCCGGGCACTTCGAGCCCGCGTCCGCCCCGCGACTGGAGGCATGGGCGCACTACTGGGTCGACTCGGTCTCGGCCGCGTTTCTGCACAGTTACCTGACCACCGCCGGCTCCGCCTCGTTCGTGCCGCAGAATGCGGAGGACCTTGACCTTCAGCTGTCGACGATGCTGCTGGAGAAGGCTCTGTACGAGCTGCGTTACGAGCTCAACAGCCGGCCTGACTGGGTGAGGATCCCGCTGCGTGGAATCCTGGAGGTGGTGCATCCCGCATGATCGCGCCTTCGCTGCTCACGGCGTTCGACCTCCACCTCTTCAACGAGGGCACGCACAGCCACCTGTACGAGAAGCTGGGCGCGCACCTTTCCGAGGATCCCAAAGGCGCGTCGTTCGCGGTCTGGGCGCCCAACGCCGACTGGGTGAGCGTCATCGGCGATTTCAACGGCTGGAACCGGGACGAGAACAAGCTCGTGCCGCGCGAGCAGTCGGGGATCTGGGAGGGCTTCATCTCCGGCGTCGAGCACGGGGCGCTCTACAAGTACCACGTCCACTCTCGTGTCACCCGCACCGGCGCCGACAAGGCCGACCCGTTCGCGGTCTATGCCGAGCAGCCGCCGCGGCAGGCCTCGATCGTCTGGGACCTGAGCTACGACTGGGGCGATGCGGACTGGATGTCGAGTCGCTCACGCGCCAACGGCCGGTCGGCGCCCTGGTCGGTTTACGAGGTTCACCTCGGCTCGTGGATGCGCGTGCCCGAGGAGGGCAACCGGTGGCTCACGTATCGCGAGCTCGCCCCGCGCCTGGCCGACTATGCGCACCGATTGGGCTTCACGCATGTCGAGTTCATGCCCGTGATGGAGCACCCTTTCTATGGGTCGTGGGGCTACCAGAGCACCGGCTATTTCGCGCCCACGAGCCGCTTTGGCTCGCCGCAGGATTTCATGTTCCTCGTCGATCACCTCCACCAGCACGGCATCGGCGTGATCCTCGACTGGGTGCCGTCGCACTTCCCGTCCGACGAGTTTGGCCTGCAGCTGTTCGACGGCACGCACCTCTACGAGCACGCCGACCCGCGGCTGGGCGTGCACCCGGATTGGGGCAGCTCGATCTTCAACTACGGCCGCAACGAGGTGCGCGGATTCCTGCTGAGCAGCGCGCTGTACTGGCTCAACCGCTACCACGCCGACGGGCTGCGTGTCGATGCCGTCGCGTCGATGCTCTACCTCGACTACTCGCGCAAGGCCGGGCAATGGCTTCCGAACAAGTTCGGCGGCCGGGAGAACCTCGAAGCGGTGGACTTTCTCCGCCGTTTCAACATCGAGGTCTACAAAGAGCACCCGGACGTGCAGACGATCGCGGAGGAGTCGACGGCCTGGCCCCTGGTGTCACGTCCTACATACCTGGGCGGGCTTGGCTTCGGCATGAAGTGGGACATGGGCTGGATGCACGACACGCTGGCGTACATCTCCAAGGATCCGGTCCACCGGCGTTTCGACCATAACCAGCTCACGTTCCGCATGCTCTACGCCTTCACGGAGAACTACATGCTCCCGCTGTCGCACGACGAGGTCGTGCACGGGAAGGGCTCGCTGCTGTCGAAGATGCCCGGCGACGACTGGCAGAAGTTCGCCAACATGCGGCTGCTGCTCGCCTACATGTACGCACTGCCGGGCAAGAAGCTCCTTTTCATGGGCATCGAGTTCGGGCAGTGGAGCGAGTGGAACCACGAAGCGAGCCTCGACTGGCACCTGGTCGACGAGCCGATGCACGACGGCATGAGCCGGTGGACCGGCGACCTGAACCGCGTCCTCCGCGAGGAACGGCCTATGCACGAGCTCGATTTCGACCCGGCGGGTTTCGCGTGGATCGACGCCAGCGACTCCGAGCAGAGCGTGATCAGCTTCCTGCGGCGGAGCACCCAGGACGAGACTCTGATCGCGGTGTTCAACTTCACGCCCGTGCCGCGGTACAACTACCAGATCGGGGTCCCTCTGCCCGGCCGGTGGCTGGAGATACTGAACAGCGACGCGCCGCTCTACGGCGGGAGCGGGCAGGGCAACCTGGGGGCGGTCGAGGCGGCGCCGGTGGGGCGCCACGGGCACCTGCACAGCCTGACGCTGACTCTGCCCCCTCTCGGCGCGGTGTTCCTGAAACCGGATCCCGACCGGGTCGTTTGAGTGGTCTTTAGCGCACCGCTGGCGCCAAACGTGCGGAATCCACGCCGCGCAAGGGCTCCGTTGGCGCCAAACGTGCGGAATTCGGGGCGTTTGAACATCGCTTAATGAAGACGCTAGCGCTGCTCGGCTGGGCGCTCGTGATCGGAGCCCTCGCGGGCATCCTTCTCGATGTCGCGACCTTCCTTGTGGCGCGTTACGGTCCCGAGGCCGACAGCTGGTCGTTTCGAGGCAACGGCGCCCTGGCGGTGCCGTTCGGGGTGGGCCCGGCGATCCTTGCCGGCGGCTGGACCGCACTCGCCTTCCGTAATCGAGGGTTCGCACGCTGGCTGCTCTTCGGTTTTGCCGCCGGCCTGGTGGGGGTCGGGTTCGTGCTCCTAGGCGTCCTGGTGCTCGTTCTCTTCGGGTCCGACACAGGTGCGGCGGCGTCCAACGCCCTCACGCTACTGACCCTCGGCTGGATGGTGGTCGCACCGTGGCTGGCGCGTTTCGTGCGCGCACCGGCCGAGCAGGTTCGGCGGGGGCAGCTCGGAGGCCACGTCATCGCCGGGGCCGTGTTTGCGATCAGCCTGGGCGTGGTTTTCTCTGTTTCGGAACTAGTCCTGGCGCCCGGTTCCTAAGCCGAACGAAGAAATGACCTGGGACAAAGTCTTGACTGTCTTTGTCATGGTGATCCTGCTCGTTGGAGTCATCGCTGGAGGAACCGCGTGGCAAATCTGGATAACAGGAAAGGTGGCCCGAAAGTTTCTCAGTGGCCCACGGCTGGAGGCAATGAGTAGTGTTCAGCGTCAGCGGGTCAGGACTCTTGCGCGCATATCAATCCGATTTCTGAATGTCACCGGATTCCATCGCTTGGCGCGACAGCTAGAAAGCTCGGCTAGGTCAAACGAAAAGGAGGCCTGATAGATGAGCGCGGCGCATGAACTGGGCCCTGGGGTGTCGCAAGTCGCCGAATGGTTAAACCGGCGACTCTTGTGGCTATTCCTAGCGTGGCTATTCACAGTGGCGATCCAGGTGTACGCCGTACTTCATCCAGAAACCGGCAACATGCTTGGGCTAGCGCGCATATCTTCGGCACTTTTCCTGAGCCTGATGTTTGTTGTACGAGCGATCGCAGTCGATCGAGCGTGGCTAGGTAGCCTGGGCGCTGCGGCCTCCACTATTTATGCGCTGCTGGTCGCCTTTGATTTAGGCGGAAAGGAGATGATCACGCAAGTTGCCTTTTATGCCTCCTTAGTTACTTCCCTCCCGGTCGCATGGTTGCTCCTTTTCACTGACCGGGTTGGACCACCACGAGGCCATTCCCACACGGTGACGCCAGCCGAAGGCGACGGCGAAGTCGGCGGGTAGCTGGCTTCAGTCGTAACCGAGTTCGGGTCTCCCCACCCAAGTGCCTCCCGCGCCTGCGGCGGGGGGCCCCAAAGAACAGCCGACCTCCCCGCGTGGCGGGAGGCGAGTTTCAGTCCTGGACTGTCAGCGGGCCCTCGAACCGGTTGGTCAGGCCGCTCTCGGCGCGGATCACGTGCATCACCGCGTTGATCAAGGCCAGGTGTGAGAACGCCTGCGGGAAGTTGCCCAGGTGGCGGCCGCTGCGCGGGTCGATCTCCTCGGCGTAGAGCTGCAGCGGGCTCGCGTACGAGAGCAGCTTCTCGCAGAGCTCGCGTGCGCGGGTGATCTCTCCGATCTCGCACAGCGCCGACACCATCCAGAACGAGCAGATGGTGAAAGTGCCCTCCTCCCCGGAGAGGCCGTCGTCCGTCTCCTCGGTCCGATAGCGCAGGACCATACCGTCCTCCGTCAGCTCCTCGGCGATGGCGAGCACCGTCGCCCTCACGCGTGGGTCGTCCGGCGGCAGGAAGCGCACCAGGGGGATCAGCAGCACCGACGCGTCCAGCCCCTTCCCGCCGTAGTGCTGCACGAACACGCCGCGCGAGTCGACGCCGTTGGTGCAGATGTCGGTCTTGATCTCGTCCGCGACCGCCTGCCAGCGCTTGGCCAGGTCGAGGTCGCCATGCAGCTCGGCCAGCCGGGCGCCGCGGTCGCATGCCACCCAGCACATCAGCTTCGATGACGTGAAGTGCTGCGGCTCGCCGCGCACCTCCCAGATACCGCGGTCTGGCTTCTTCCAGTTCTCGATGGCCGCTTCGACGCAGCGCTTGAGGATCGGCCACACGACCTCAGGGAGATAGTCCCTCGACTTCGTGTGCAGGTAGACGGAGTCAAGCACCGCGCCCCACACGTCGTGCTGCTTTTGCGAGTAGGCCGCGTTGCCGACGCGCACCGGCCGCGAGCTGTCATAGCCGCTGAGGTGATCGAGCGTGCGCTCGGGCAGCTCGCGCTCGCCGCCGACGCCGTACATGATCTGCAGGTCCTGCTGGCCGGCCGCCACGTCGGCGATGAAATAGAAGAAGTCGTTCGCCTCGCGCGCGAAACCAAGCGTGTATAGGCCCCACAGCATGAAGGTGCCGTCGCGGATCCAGGTGTACCGGTAGTCCCAGTTGCGCTCGCCGCCGATCGTCTCGGGCAGCGATGTGGTCGGGGCCGCGAGCAGGGCGCCCGTCGGGCCATAGGTCAGGCCCTTGAGCGTCAGCGCGCTGCGCTGCAGGAAGCTCTGCCAGGGATGCTCCGGAAACTCGCCGCGGTTGATCCACTCGCGCCAGAAGTCGGCCGTGCGCTCGGTGCGCGCAAAGGCTTCGTCCGCGTCGGCCGGAGGCGGATGCTCGGCCCAGAACTCGCTGGTCGTCGAGTACTGGGACCGCGGCCACGCGAGCGCAACATAGGCCTTCTCTCCCTGGCGAAGGGTCTGGGTGGCGTGCGCGCCAGGCCCTTCGAAGCCCATCCGCAGGTCGGTGACCAGGCGCAGCGGGACGTCGCCGTCGCCGCCCTTGGCCACGGCCTCCCCATAGCCGGTCCCGGCGTACTCCCAGTGCGCGGCCGTCTGTCCGTAGTCGAAAACAGGATGGCAGTCCAGACTCAGCTCCACGCTCCCGACCACGCACTTCGCCGTGCGGAGGAGGATGTGCTCAGCCTCGTAGTCGGTGGGTGGGCGGCGGTGCGTCCCCGAGCGGCGCTGGCTGTGGTACCAGGGCCCGATGCACAACGCGTCGCGGACGATCAGCCAGCCGGTGCGAGTGCGCCAGGTGGTCTCGAGGACGAGCGTGCCGGGCAGGTAGCGGCGGCCTGCCGGCACCATCACCCCGCTCGGGGCGAACCGGAAGGCGCCCGCGGCGCGGTCGAGGATGGCCGCGAACACGCTCGGGCTGTCGGGACGAGGAATACACATCCACTCCACGCGCCCGCTGGGCGCGATGAGCGCGTTGACCTCGCAGTCCGACAGGAAGGCGTACTCGGCGATGGGCGGAAACGAACTGGCGATATGGGCCATGGCGGGGGCGGGAGCACCTTCCGGCGCCGGGTGGCCGTCGCCGTTGGCCGTCGGCTTGAACGCCTCTCCGAGGTCGGCTTTTGTTGCCATTTTCTTACTGCGTCTTCTGCGGGCTCACGCCCCTCTCCCTAGCCCTCTCCCCCCAGGGGGAGAGGGGAATCATATGCCTCGTGCACGGGGCTTGGACGCCGCGAGCTTTTTGATGGCCTGGCGGACCCGGTCGAACACCGCATCCACGTCGCCGACGCCGTCGACGTCCAGCACCGGCACCCCCTGCTCGCGGTAGTGGTCGAGGACCGACGCCGTGCGGTGGTGGTACTCACGCATGCGCTCCATGATCGCGTCGCGCGTGTCGTCGGCGCGGCCCTCGACCGCGGCCCGATGCAGCAGCCGGTCGATGAGCGCAGCCTCGGGCACGTCCAGCGAAACCACGAAGTCGACCTTGCGAGGCGCCAGCATCGCATCCAGCGCCTTCGCCTGCTCGGTGGTCCGCGGGAAGCCGTCCAGGAGCACGTTCGAGGTGGGATCGATGCGGCTCAGGCGGCTCTCAACGATGCGGTCGATCAGGTCGTCGGAGACCAGGTCTCCGGCGGCCATGATGCGAGCCGCCTCCTGGCCCACCGCGCTTCCGTGCGCAACCTCCGAGCGGAGGATCTCGCCGGTCGACAGGTGCGACATGCCGAACTCGCGCTCGACGCGGGCCGCCTGCGTGCCCTTGCCACTCCCCGGTGGTCCGAAGATCAATCCGATCATCGGGGCAAATATGAGGAAAAACCTGCCGGTTTTCCCTCATCGGCGGGCCGGCTTCGCCGGCGCGCCTGCGCTCTTTCCCGCTGATTTGATGGTCGAAAAGTTACGCCTGGCCACGTTTGGCATTCCTTCAGGCAAGCCAGGTTGCGGCCGGGATAAACCCGGCCGCCCTTGCCACGCGGGCATATGTTGGTCGTCATCGGGTCGACACCCGACGCTCGGGGAGGGACATCGACCGCCGCCGCTGCCACCAGCGCTTCACCTCTTCGTCCAATAGCTGGTGCACCGCGGGGTGGGGTCCCGAAGGCAGGCCGGCCTCGCTCAGGGCGAGCCAGCGCCTTGTGATCTCGACGTACACGTCGGCTTCCGTCCAGCCCGGCATCTGCTCCAGCACCTTATGCCTGCGTATCGCCTTCGCGATAGGAAGATAAACGGTGTCGTACCAGCTCGCCGCGGCCTCGGGCAGGGAGACTGCATGGTGCAGCTCCAATCCCAGGAAGTACTGGTGGCCCAGGATGTGCTTGAAGATCTCGTCGTAGCGGCCGAGCCGGCTGCATTCGATTCGGGCCTCGGGGCGGGTCCTGTGCAGCTGCGTGCTCTCCAGGAACTGCGCGTACTCCGCGGCCTTCAGCAGCTCTTCGGGGTCGACATTCACCCCGAGCGGCGCGCGCGTCTGCACGTCGATCACCCGGGCGTTGATCGTGTCGCGACCGAGGCTGCGCGCAACCGACACGCGATGGTGGCCGTCGATGACGTAGTAGCCGTCGCCGACCTTATATACGTCGATCGGCGGCAGCTCGCCGCCCTCGACCATGGCCGTATAGACACGCGTCCAGCGATCGCGCAAACGCCGCGTGGCAGGCAGGAAACCGGGAAGGAAGTCGCCTGCCTTGCCCGGCGACGCGGCCGAGCCGACGATCTTATCGACCGGAATCTCCTGGATGCCGCCAAACGATCGGCCCTCCGCGCCCGCCGCTTCCAGGACCGTGTCCAGCGCCACCAGCCGCCGGGCGCGCCCGGTCAGCGTATTGCGGATCGACCTCCGAAACCCGCGGAAGCGCGCGGCATCGAAGTCCTCACCGGCGCGTATCTGTTCCAGATCTGGAACGCTAGATCAGGGCGAGCTCGGTTTGGGCGTCGAACAGGTGCAGCGTGCGGGTGTCCAGGCCCAGCGTGACCGTATCGCCGGGGTCCACCTTCATCTTCGGGTCCACCCGCGCGGTGACCGCGTCGCCGCCGACCTGCCCGTACAGGAACTGGTCGGAGCCCAGCCGCTCGACCACGTCGACCTTCATGTTCAGGCTGCTGCCGCCATCGACCGCCCGGTCGGTCACCGATTCCGGCCGGAAGCCGAGCGTGCCCTTGCCCGCCGGCACCGACTTCGGCAGCCGAACCTCGAAGCCCGAAGCTTTGGCCGTGCTGTCGGAGGTGGTCACGGGCACGAAGTTCATGGTCGGGCTGCCGATGAAGCCGGCCACGAAGAGGTTGGCGGGGTGGTCGTAGATCTCGCCCGGGGTGCCCACCTGCTGCAGGATGCCCGCGTTCATGATCGCGATCCGGTCCCCCATCGTCATCGCCTCGACCTGGTCGTGGGTGACGTAGATGAAGGTGGTCTCGAGGTCGCGGTGGAGCTTCTGGAGCTCGATGCGGGTCTGGCCGCGCAGCTTGGCGTCGAGGTTGGAGAGCGGCTCGTCGAGCAAGAAGACCTTGGGGCTGCGCACGATCGCCCGCCCCAGGGCGACGCGCTGGCGCTGGCCGCCC